>Ga0190275_10003106_pt1 | contig 11808 bp, 13 predicted proteins | sample Popmic550T_FD_133745 | JGI IMG/M metagenome (GOLD analysis project Ga0190275, IMG submission 133745) | Populus adjacent soil microbial communities from riparian zone of Yellowstone River, Montana, USA - 550 T | ecosystem: Environmental > Terrestrial > Soil > Riparian zone > Trees stand | place... | reverse complement strand
GGCATACTCGCCATTGCCGCCTCGAAACTGGGTGCGCATCGCGTCATTGGATTCGATATCGATCCGCAGGCGATCTACGCCAGCCGTCAAAATGCATTGCTCACTGGCTGCAGCGAAGCACAATTGCAATTTTATGAGACTGGCACTGCAGCCCCGGCGGGCATAACGGGCGAGGTTGACGCGATTAGCGCGGATGTAATCGTCGCCAACATTCTGGCCCGCCCTTTGATCGTACTGGAACCCATACTGACACGCGCGGCGCGCCCAGCAGCTCGCATCGCGCTTTCGGGCATACTTACGGAACAAGCCGAAGAAGTCGCGCAAGCCTATCGGCACGCGTTCGACATCCGGATTGCACGGGAAAGGGACGGTTGGATTTTATTGACGGGAACGAGAACGTGATTCCATTTTTCTCTAAAGCAGAACAGATATGGCCCTGATAACGCAGTGTCCTAACTGTGCGACCACCTTCCGCGTAACGCCGCTGGATTTGCAGGCGCATGGCGGGGACGTGCGCTGCGGGCACTGCGCACACATATTCAATGGTTATTCCATGCTCGCGACACTGCGCGAACTGGACTCCGAGCCAGCCCCCGCAGAGGCTGAGGAGTCCACCGGAGGGCGGGCCGCCACAGCTGAGATGGGGCAGGCGAATGATGTGTCCGTGGCAGCGCCGCGACAAGCAAGCGGGGTCGAAAGCGGACGTCCCATGACTCAGCCAGCCCATTCAAGCGTTGTGCAAACAGTCCTACCAGAAGACGCACAGCACGGGGAGCCACCGGTGCCAACTGTCGCTTCAGCCATGCCCGCTCCCGTGGGGCAGTTCGCCAAAGAACAGCCGATCGAGGAATCACCAGCCGAAGAATCCCCAACCGGAGAACGAGAAGCGGCTGCCACGTTTGACGGTTCGATTGACAGGAAGGCCGACGAGAAAGAGCCCGTCTGGCGGATGCAGGATACGGATGCTCAGGACCGGCGCGCTTTTACCGCAGACAACGGCCGGGAAGAGCCCGTCTTCGGGACGCCGGAGACCGCTACTCAGGATCAGGAAGACTCTACTGAAGAAAGCTATTCGCCGAGAGCACATGCGTCTGATAAAGCAGAGTCGCGCCAGAACACCGTCGCGTCGACCTTTGCCTTGGCTTTTGGCAGTCTCATCCTGCTTTTTCTCCTGGCTGCACAAGCAGTATATCTCTATCGCGCCGAACTGGCGTTTATGGTCCCTGCCGCCAAGCCATACCTTGCGAGTTATTGCGAACTATTAGACTGTACAATCCGGTTGCCCCAGCGAACCAAATTGCTGAACATTGAAACATCAGACATGCAGTCGGACGCCCAGCGTCCGGGCGTGATTACCTTGAGCGCTACAATACGCAATCACGCTTCCTATCCTCAAGCGTTTCCGTTGTTTCAGCTTACTCTCATCGATGCCAAAGACCGTCCGCTTGCCAGCCGCACGTTCCTGCCCGAAACGTATCTCGGGCATAAGGTGGATTCGACCGACGCTATTGCACCAAATGACGAAATCAACATCAGTTTGCACTTGGAAAGTGGCGACCTGAAGGCAGCCGGGTATCGCCTGTCGCTGCTTTATCCCGGCAGTTGACTAACCTGAACAGGTGAAAGCAAAGGCCGGGGACGCGCGCGTAATCCCCTTTTTTGTCAGATGGAATCGTATCCGCTAGCGATAGAATTATGTGCTGTATGCGCATTTGGATTAAAATCAACATCTCGAATTACGCATTCACTCCGCCTCAAGAATGGCACTCGACGCTTTGATCGAAATCAGGGAACTGAACTTTTCCTATGGAGAGCGCCCCATTCTCAAGGGGGTAAACATGGACATGCATCGCGGCCAGGTCATCGCCATCATGGGCGGCAGCGGCAGCGGCAAGACCACGTTACTGCGTCTCATCGGGGGGGCGGTTCGCCCCTCCTCAGGTTATGTCAAGCTCGAAGGCGACATCGTGCATAAGCTGACGCGTGACGAGCTTTTCCTCATACGTCGGAAAATGAGTATGCTGTTCCAGTTCGGGGCGTTATTTACCGATCTGTCCGTGTTCGACAACGTCGCGTTCCAGATGCGGGAACACACTGATCTGCCAGAACCCATGATACGCGACCTGGTCCTTATGAAACTTCAGGCGGTCGGCCTGCGCGGGGCGCACGACCTGATGCCCGCGCAGCTCTCAGGAGGAATGGCGAGGCGAGTGGCGCTGGCGCGCTCCATTGCGCTTGACCCGGTTCTCATCATGTATGACGAGCCTTTTACTGGGCTTGATCCGATCTCGCTCACGGTCATCGGCAATCTGATCCGCCGCCTGACAGATGCATTGGGCATGACGTCCATTGTCGTCACGCACGATGTACAAGAGTCCCTAAAAATCGTGGATTATGTTTATTTCATTGCAGATGGCGTCATTGCTGCGCATGGGACCCCCGCCGAAGTGCGCGAGTCGGTTGCACCGTTCGTACATCAGTTCGTACACGGCGAAGAAGACGGACCCGTTACATTCCACTACCCGACCCAGGCCTATGCCCGGGATTTGAGACTGGAGAACAGTTTTGCCTAGACGCATTGTTATCGGCATCAGGGGCGTCGGCCATCGGGTAATAGACAGTATCTGGCGACTGGGCTACGCCAGCCGTTTTTTTCTGCTGACAATCCTGAAATCGGGCACCGGCCTGCGACGTTTCCGCCTGATCATCCGTGAGGTATATTTCACGGGGGTACTGTCGTTAATCATCATTCTGGTGTCGGGCTTGTTCGTCGGCATGGTCCTTGGGTTGCAGGGCTATGAAACGTTGCAGAGATACGGAGCGGAATCGGCCGTCGGTACAATGGTTGCATTGTCGCTGTTGCGCGAGTTAGGTCCGGTGGTGGCGGCGCTTCTGTTTGCGAGCCGTGCCGGCTCGGCAATTACGGCGGAAATCGGCCTGATGAAAGCGACCGAGCAACTCGCGGCCATGGAATTGATGGCGGTTGATCCTATTGCACGCGTGGTCGCCCCCCGGTTCTGGGCGGGAGTAATTTCCATGCCTTTACTGGCGGCACTGTTTTCCGCGATCGGCGTATTTGGCGGTTACCTGGTAGCGGTAGTGCTTATCGGGGTGGATGAGGGCTCATTCTGGTCACAAATGCAAGATGCGGTGGATTTTCGCTACGACATCGTCAATGGCGTAATAAAAACCTGCGTTTTCGGTGTCGCCGTGACTGCGATAGCAGTGTTTGAAGGCTACGATGCGTCGCCCACGGCGGAGGGTGTATCCGGCGCGACCACGCGCACTGTGGTGACTTCGTCGCTGGCAATTCTCGGTCTCGATTTTGTTTTGACCTCGTTCATGTTCAGGGGAATGAGCTGATGCAGCGAACTACGATGGATTTATGGGTCGGAATATTTGTCATAGCCGGGATCGGGGCGTTGCTTGTGCTGGCCTTCAAAGTTGGAAATCTTGGAACATACAGTGCCGCGGACAGCTATGTCGTCACAGGAAGTTTTGAAAATATCGGGGGTCTGAAGGTGAGGGCGCCGGTAAAGAGCGCCGGGGTGGTAGTGGGCCGAGTGACAGACATACAGTTCAGCACCGATACTTTCGATGCCCAGGTTATCATGAGCATCGACAGACGCTACCAATTCCCAAAGGATACCTTCGCGAGTATCCTAACGTCCGGTCTCATCGGCGAGCAGTACATCGGGCTAGCCGCGGGCGGGGACGAGGCTGTACTGAAGAGCGGCGACAAGATCATGAAAACCAATTCTGCGCTGGTCTTGGAAGAGATGATTGGGCGATTCCTGTTCAACAAGGCGTCCGAAGGTGATGGGAAGGAAAAGGCTGATGCTGACTAAAGAGGCATTTCTGGCACAGCAATTTTTTTGGTCTAAGTAAATTTAAACGAGGAACGTATGAAAAAATATCTTGGCATCCCGCTAATGCTTTTGGCATGGCTGCTGGCGATCCCTGCATGGGCGATAGCCGAAACCGATCCGGATATACTGGTGGACAATACGGCCCAGGAAGTTCTTGCGATCGTAAGACAGGATAAGGACATTCAAGGGGGCGATAAAGCGAAAATTCTTGATCTGGTGGAAGCGAAGATCCTGCCCCACTTTGACTTTACACGGATGACGCGCTTGGCAATGGGCAAGAACTGGTCGAAGGCGACGTCTGAGCAACAGCAGGAGCTCGTGAAGGAGTTCCGTACACTCCTGGTGCGCACGTATTCCAATGCGCTATCCAACTACAGCGATGCGATTATCAAGGTTGAACCCCTGAAAAACAGGGGAGCGGAAACCGATACAGTCGTAAAAACGAAAGTGATACAGGATCTGGGTCAGGAACCTGTTCCCATCGACTACAGCATGGAAAAAACCAGCCAGGGATGGAAAGTGTACGACGTTACCGTCGCAGGTGTGAGCTTGGTTACCAATTATCGCAGCACGTTCAATAATCAGATGCGCGAAGGCGGTGTGGAGAAACTGATCAAGACCCTCGCAGACAAAAATCGCTCCCTCATCGCGTCTGACAAGAAGGCTGCGTTGGCCCAATGAGATGAATTCTGAAGTGACTGTGCGGGAAGGCGGTGAACTGTGCGTTGCAGGGCCTGTAACTATCGACAATGTGGTAGCGACGGTTGCTCGGGGCGCGGCCCTGTTTAACCAGGAGAACCAGATGGTTGATCTAGGAGGCATCACCGAAGTGGACTCGTCCGCCGTCAGCATGCTGCTTGAATGGCAGCGAGAGACTGGCCGACGCAGATTCAAGATACAGTTCGCTAATATCCCGCCCAAGCTGCATAACCTTGTTCGACTATATGGAGTGGCGGAACTGGTGCCTCTGGCAGAAGCACGTCAGAAAGGCCCGAATGACGTTCCCGTCACTGGTGCCCGAGAGTAACTCGCGCTGTTTCTGAGCGCCTGCCATCCCTATCTCCTATATATCCTGCTTGCCCAATGGCACTGGCGATCGAAGTCAAACAGCTGCACAAGCGTTTCGGCGCTTTGCATGCATTATGCGGCATTGATCTCGAAATAGAAGTGGGGGAATTTTTCGCCCTGCTTGGCCCTAACGGTGCCGGTAAAACCACGCTTATCAATATCATTGCCGGGTTAACCCTTGCGACCAGCGGCAGTGTCACTGTAATGGGACATGACGTTGTCTCGCATTATCGTCAAGCTCGTCGGACGTTGGGGGTAGTACCGCAGGAGTTGGTGTATGACCCGTTCTTTACGGTCCGTGAAACCCTAACCATCCAGTCTGGATATTACGGCCTGAAGAGCAACCAGGCGTGGATAGAGGAAATACTGCACCAGCTCGATCTTGTCAGCAAGGCGGACGTAAACATGCGAGCGTTATCCGGTGGCATGAAGCGCCGCGTACTTGTGGCTCAGTCGCTGGTTCACAAGCCACCGGTAATCGTGCTTGACGAACCAACCGCAGGAGTGGATGTGGAGCTGCGTCAGGGGCTCTGGCGGTTTATCAGGCAATTGAACCGCGACGGGCATACCGTCGTGCTCACCACGCACTATCTTGATGAGGCGGAAGCCTTGTGCAACCGCGTAGCGATGCTGAAGCAAGGCCACATTGTTGCGCTCGACAGTATCAGGAATCTTATATCCAGCGTATCCACCTGCTCGCTAAGGCTGCGATTGTCGCCGGATATTTTGCCGTCCACGCTACAGCCCTTGATTAGCGAACGGGAGGATGGATTTTACATCCTGACGCTCAATGGCTATTCACAAATGGAAGACGTACTGGTCGCGTTGCGTTTGGCAAAAACGCGTATTCTGGAAATGGAAATTCTGCAACCTAATCTGGAAGAAGTCTTCGTAACTATCACAGGCAGCTCCGGGATAGGGCGCACCGCAGCCTTAGCTACATGACCGGGTTTCTTACTCTGCTATACAAAGAGCTGCTGCGATTCTGGAAAGTTGGATTTCAAACAGTATTCGCGCCGATGGTGTCCACCCTGCTTTACCTCATGATTTTTTCGCAGGTACTGGAAGCGCATGCGGAGGCTTTCCCCGGCGTGGCCTATACGGTTTTTCTGATCCCCGGACTGGTAATGATGGCGGTCTTGCAGAACGCTTTTGCTAACTCGTCATCCAGTCTCATTCAGTCAAAGATCACTGGCAACCTCGTTTTTGTCCTATTGTCCCCGCTGTCCTATCGGGAAATCTTTTTCGCCTACGTCCTTGCATCGGTTATACGCGGGCTCGCGGTCGGACTGGGCGTATATCTGGTGACAGTCAGCTTCTTCGATATTGCCGTTGCCTCATTCCCGTGGGTATTTCTATTCGCCTTCATTGGGAGCGCGTTGCTCGGCGCCATCGGGATTATCGCCGGTATCTGGGCGGACAAGTTCGATCAGCTCGCTGCCTTCCAAAATTTTGTCATTCTGCCGCTCACTTTTTTATCTGGAGTATTCTATTCGCTTCATTCGTTACCGCCTTTTTGGCAACAGTTGTCTCACTTGAATCCGTTTTTCTATATGATAGACGGTTTCCGCTATGGCTTTTTCAACGCCTCAGATATCTCACCGTATATCAGTCTCGGGATTGTAGCGGCGTGCTTTGTGGCGGTATCATGGGTGACATTGCGGATGCTGAAGAGCGGTTACAAAATCCGGCACTAGGGAAACCCTGAGAAGCCTCAAGCCTGATGACTTGATATCAGATCGTCGGGTTGGAGGCAAATCGGGGTGCGCAACGCGCGGGTTCGTGACGTACAAGACCTAAAACTCGCCCGGGTTGCGCGGGCCCTCCAGAAGCCGCCGATCTGGGCAGCAACAAGCCCCTGGAGGACTCGTGCAGATGTTCCTTAGTCGACTTTATTACAGGACGAAGAATGGTTACAGCAGAGAGCATAAAAAGTCAGATCGAGGCGGGCATACCCTGCGAGTTGGTGCACGTTGAGGGCGACGACGGGTATCATTTCAGCGCGATTATAGTCAGTGCTGAATTCCAGGGAAAAAACATTGTGCGGCAGCACCAGATGGTCTATAGCGCCCTCGGCGACAGGATGAAGCAGGAAATCCATGCCCTGTCCATGAAAACGTTCACCCCGGAACAGTGGGCGGTGAGCAGCCAAGGCTGATAGCAGAGTGTCGGCCTAAAGTCTCCGAACGGTCGTTGCAATCGCACGTCGGAAACTCCAGGAGATAGGTAAAGCAAGCTACGTCAACTATTGAAGGTCGTTACTCAGCGTAAGTGAGTTTAAGCGTGGTACAGGCCAAGCGCAGCATATCTCCAGGCGTAGGCTATCTCTGACGAGATTTAAACGGTGGATCCTTACTGCATCGGACCCGTCGCGTTGACGTGACTACCAATGCTTCATTGGGCTGTGGCTGTAATAGGGAAACCTACTAAACGATGTTGGAGTGCAAGCAGCGTTTGCTTGCGCCGTTATTAGGTGCTTGGTCCCATGGAGGTCCGCATTTTTTGCATGGCCTTGGCTTCGATCTGCCGGACACGTTCAGCGGAAACCCCGAGCTCGTCGGCAAGGTCGTGCAAGGTGGCAGTATCCTTTTCCCGCAACCAGCGCGCTTCGATAATGCGCCTGCTCCGGGCGTCCAGGCTTGCGAGTGCTCGTTCCAGGCCTTCCCCGCGCACTCTCCGGGTCTCTTCTGTTTCCAAGAGTTGCTGTGGTTCCAACCCATCAGTAAGATAGGCGATCGGGCTGAAGGTCTCATCCTCGTCATCATCCGACATCGGCTCAAGCGAGATATCGCGCCCGCTGAAGCGGGTCTCCATTTCAACGACTTCTTCGGCCTTAACCCCCAACTGCCTCGCCACCGCGTTGACTTCGTCAGTATTCATTGTGTCCAGGACGGTCTTCATGCTGCGCAGATTGAAAAATAGTTTTCGCTGCGCCTTGGTCGTGGCGATTTTCACCAGTCGCCAATTGCGCAGTATGAATTCGTGAATTTCCGCCTTGATCCAATGCACTGCAAATGAAACCAGTCTTACCCCACGTTCGGGGTCATAACGTTTGACCGCTTTCATCAATCCGATATTGCCTTCCTGTATCAGGTCGGCCTGGGGCAGACCATAACCCTTGTAGCCTCGCGCAATGGCTACTACCACGCGCAAGTGCGACAGCACCAGTTGGCGGGCAGCGTCGATATTTCCTTCATCTCTCAACGAACGCGCAAGGCGTATTTCTTCTTCCTGAGAAAGAATGCGAAAGCCATTGACAGACTGAATGTAGCTTTCAATGCTGCCGCTGGCTGAGGGTACGGCTAGAGCAAAAGTCATGTATCCTCCATTTTTTTCGCTTAAATCTTAATTCTTTCCGAATAAGAGCGCCAGTAGCGCACGAAAGTTCCCCCTAGAAAAGACCTTTTAAGGTCATGAATTATCGAGGTTCTATTCGTCCCAACTGGTATGTCACTGACAACCATGCCCCTATCCAGCCGAGCAGCGCGGAAAATAGCAGCAAGCTCAGACTGTCCTCCAGCGAAAGATGATAGAGGCGGAAATTGACTTCATAAAGGTTCATCAGGTGTTTCAGTTGCTCATCGGCCAGATAAATTCCCCCGGAAATGATAAGCCATGCCGCCGCGCCGCCAACCGCTCCCTGAATCGCCCCAAAGTACAGAAAAGGGCGGCGAACAAAACCCCTCGTTGCGCCGATCAACTTGGAAACTTCTATTTCATCCCTCATGGTCATTATTTGCAGACGTATGGTGTTAAATGCCACTGCCACGAGCGAGAAGCTTAGCAAAGCGGCGAGCAACAGTACGACTGCACGGCCCAGCTTCAGCAAGGCCTCCAGCCGTTTCGCCCAAGCCGAGTCAAGTTGTACATGCTCGATCTGCGGCAGTTTCATCAGTTCCGTACGCAAGGCTTCAAGACGCTCCGCGGAAGTATTTCTGGTACTGAGTACGAAAGCATCCGGGAGAGGATTTCGTTCGAGGCCATCCATGACATCGCCCCAGTCATTGCTCTGTTTGAGCTGGTCGAACGCGGCACCCTTGGGAACGAACCTGAAGCTGCCCACATCCGGGTGTTGCTTCAAGTAGGATTCTATCTCGGCGACGGCTTCGGCGTCTGCATCCAGCTTCAGAAACAGGCTTAATTGAGGCGCTCCCGAGAATTGCCCTGAAAGAGACTGGAGATTTTCCAGCAGGACGTAGATGCCCGCTGGCATGCTGAAAGCAATCCCAATCACAGCGATGCTTAGCAGGCTGCCGATGGGCGTGCGTGCCAGTCGCTTGACCGCGGCAGCAGCCGCATGAAAATGATGAGAGAGCCAGACGCTCATGTCGCCAATTCACCCTGATTGAGTCGGAACACGCGCGGTTGCACAGTGTTCAGTAGCTGTGCGTCGTGCGTCGCTATCAATACCGTGACGCCCACCTGGTTAAATGACACAAACATCTCCATGATGTCTTTAGCATAGTCCGAATCAAGATTACTGGTCGGCTCATCGGCGATAAGTATCGATGGCCTGTTGACTATTGCGCGCGCAATACAAAGGCGTTGTTGCTCGCCGCCAGAAAGAGTAATTGGCCGTGCTTTTTCCCGACCCAGTAACCCCACTTTGTCCAGCGCTGCGCGTACGCGGCCGGTCGCCGCCCTCGAGCTAAAACCGCTTATTTGCAGAGGGAGCAGCACATTTTGGAAAACGCTGCGGTCAAATAGAATTTTCTGATCCTGAAACACAAGGCCGAGGTTGCGCCGAAGGAACGGGATAGCGCCGCTTTTGATCGCGCTGACATTCTGGCCGTTGACGATAACACCGCCAGTTGTCGGCCGTTCGATGGCGGCGATAAGTCTTAGCAGCGTAGTCTTGCCCGCTCCTGAATGCCCAGTGATGAGGCCCATCTTGCCCGTTTCAAGGGTAAAGGAAACATTCCTGAGGGCTTCGAAGCCGTTTGGGTAGCGTTTGTAGACCTGACTGAAGCTAATCATGCTTCGTTACGATATGGCGCTGCTTCAATCAAACAACGCCTCGACAAACTCACTTGCAACAAACGGCCTCAAGTCGTCAATGCCCTCGCCTACTCCGATAAACCGGATCGGAAGCGGCTGCTTATCGTGGCGCTGCTTCGCAATAGCCGCGATCGTCCCGCCTTTGGCGGTGCCATCAAGTTTGGTGACGATGAGGCCGGTCAAACCGAGTGCATCATCGAAAGCTTTAACCTGCGCAACGGCATTCTGCCCGGTGTTCGCGTCGAGCACCAGCAGCGTTTCATGCGGCCCACCCGGCTCGGCCTTGGCAATGACCCGCTTCACTTTTTTGATTTCTTCCATTAGATGCAGTTGCGTGGCGAGTCGCCCCGCAGTGTCCGCCAGAACAATGTCGATTCCTCGTGCTTTCGCCGCATTAACCGCATCGAATATCACAGCAGCCGCGTCCCCTTTTTGCTGCCCGCTATTCTCTTGTGCAATCACGGCGATATTATTCCGCTCGCCCCAGGCCATGAGCTGCTCGCGGGCGGCGGCACGAAATGTATCGCCGGCCGCAAGCAGCACGGTTTTTCCCTGTAGCTGAAAATGATGTGCGAGCTTGCCGATGGAGGTGGTTTTCCCGGCGCCATTCACCCCCGCCAGCATGATGATGAAAGGCTTGTGTGCGTTGGTTTCGAGGGGTTGCGACAGAGGCTCAAGCAGTGCGATGAGCGCTTCCTGCAACGCTCCCTTGAGTTGCGCCGCGTCCGTTAGCCCATTGCGTCTGACCTGTCTCCGCAACTCCTCAAGCAACCACTCGGTCGCGTTCACGCCGGCATCGGCAGTGAGCAGGACAGTTTCCAACTCCTCGTAGAGTCCTTCGTCTATACTGCCGCTGCCGAAGAGGCCGGATAAGTGCTTGCCCAGGTTTTGCCGGGTCCGCGATAGGCCTGATCTCACCCTTGTGGCCCAATTGGACGGCGCGTCGGCCGCCTCGGCGCTATTTTTGGAGTTGAAGAAACTCGGCATTCTGGTAGGCTGTCATATTTATCGAAATCCCGGCGGATACCCCACTGCGGTCTTATTTGGATTTTATCCGTTTACCCGGCTTTAGGTAGTTAAAAAATGATGACTTTTCCGCCTCTCCCTTCGTTGTGCACGGGTTTGCGAACGTTTGCGGTGCTGTTCACTTTGCTGCTTCCAGGAAGCCTTTTTGCCAACACTGCTCATACGCATGAGTATACGCTTGCCAATGGTCTTAGGCTGATCGTCAGGGAAGACCACCGTTCTCCGGTCGTGATCTCGCAAATTTGGTACAAGGCCGGAAGTATTGATGAAGTGAACGGCGTGACCGGCGTGGCCCATGTGTTGGAGCATATGATGTTCAAGGGCACGAAAAAGGTTCCGGGGGGTGAATTTTCTCGGCGCATTGCAGCCGCCGGCGGGCGCGAAAACGCCTTCACCAGCCGCGACTATACTGCTTATTTCCAGCAACTGCATAAGTCCCGGTTGCCACTGGCGATGGAACTGGAGTCCGACCGGATGAGCAACTTGGTATTGACGGAAGAAGACTTTACTAAAGAGATCAAGGTGGTGATGGAAGAACGGCGCTTGCGCACAGATGATCAAGCGCGCGCTCTGGTGCATGAAAAATTGATGGCAGTTTCGTATCAAGCGCACCCTTACCGGTATCCGGTAATCGGCTGGATGAATGATCTGGAAAACATGACCTTTCTCGATGCAAAGGCGTGGTATGAGCGCTGGTATGCGCCAAACAACGCTGTGTTGGTTGTCGTCGGCGACGTCAACCCTAAGGAAGTCTTGGGGCTGGCACAAAAGTTCTATGGGCCAATCAAGCCAGGGGAGCCATTGCCCTTGGATAAGCGCAAGTCCCAGATCGAGCCACAACAGGTTG
>Ga0190275_10003105_pt1 | contig 11808 bp, 15 predicted proteins | sample Popmic550T_FD_133745 | JGI IMG/M metagenome (GOLD analysis project Ga0190275, IMG submission 133745) | Populus adjacent soil microbial communities from riparian zone of Yellowstone River, Montana, USA - 550 T | ecosystem: Environmental > Terrestrial > Soil > Riparian zone > Trees stand | place... | reverse complement strand
TGTCCCAACCGCGAACGGCCCTTGCAGTTCAGCTTTTGCGATCTGCTCGTTCCAGTCCTTCCAGCGTTCGGGGTCCTGCCAGAGCGCCCAGACTTCCTCCGGGTCGGCACGCGTCTTGATCTCGGCGGATGTCGCCCACATCGTCAGCTCCCACCCGGGCGCAATCGCTTCGCCATGTCGATCTGCTTGCGGTCCGGGCCATGACCGTCGGGTCCCGGAACCTCGATCAGCACCGGCAGGCCCTTGAAGCGCCGCTCGCCCAGGAACACGCGGACCCCCGCCTCGCCGAGTTCGCCCTGGCCCAGGTTCGCGTGCCGGTCCACGTTGGAGCCGAGCGCCGTCTTCGAGTCGTTCAGGTGCAACGCCCGCAGGCGTTCCAAGCCCACGATCAGGTCGTACTCGTCGACGACCGCCTTGAACGCGTCCGTGTCGCGGACCTCGTAGCCGGATGCGAGCAGGTGGCAGGAATCAAGGCAGACGAACACCCGCTCGCCCGCGCCGGACACGTCGATCACCCGCGCCAGCTCCTCGAACGTGCGACCGATCGTGAAACCGGCGCCGGCGGTGTTCTCGAACAGCAGCGGGCACGACTCGGTGGCGGCGAGTGCCGCCTTCATCGCCTTGCCGAGCTTCTTGAAGGTGGGACCAGGAGCCTGGCCCTTGCCGCTCCCGGGGTGCACGATCACGCCGCCCGCCTCGATCGCGTCGCCCACCTTCAGCGCATGGATCAAGGAGGCGAGCGACTTGCGGCGCACCTCCGCGTCGTCGCTGGCCACGTTGATCAGGTAGACCGCGTGGATGTAGACCGACTTCACCGAGCTCCCCGCGAGGCGCTCCCGGAACGCGGCGAAGTCGGCGTCGGAGTAGCGCGGCGGCCGCCATGCGCGCGGGCTCTGGTTGAAGACCTGCATCGTCTCGCAGCCGCGCTCCTCGGCCCGCTCGATCGCCCGCTCGAGGCCGCCCGCGGTGGAGACGTGACCGCCGATTAGCATCTGCCAGCGTGTCCGGGCATCGGTTCAGGTTCGCACCCAGCCCAACAGGCTTCCTGCACATCGGCGGCGCGAGGACGGCACTCTACAACTGGTTGCTGGCGCGGAAGTCTTCACAGGACGCCGTCGTCCTGAGGCTCGAGGACACCGACCGCGAGCGCTCCACCGACGAGGCGATCGCCCAGATCCTGGAGGCGCTCGAGTGGCTCGGCCTCGACTGGGACGAGGGGCCATACCGGCAGACCCAGCGCTCCGAGCGCTACGCGGACCACCTGGACCGGCTCTTGAGTTCGGGCGCCGCGTACTGGGACACCGCCGGCGCGAAGGACGTGAAGCGAGCGAAGGAGGCCGGTGAAGGCCGCCGCTACCGCGGCGAGCCGGTCCCCGAGGGCACGCCCGGCGCCGCCGTCCGGCTGCGCGTCCCGGACGAGGGGGAGACCATCGTGCGGGACGTGATCCGCGGCGAGTCGCGCTTCGAGAACGCGCTGCTCGACGACTTCGTGATCGCGCGCGCGGACCGCTCGCCGCTGTACAACTTCGCCGTCGCGGTCGACGACTCCGAGATGGGCATCACCCACGTGGTCCGGGGCGACGATCATCTCTCGAACACGCCCCGCCAGTTGCTCGTGCTGGGCGCGCTGGGCGCCGACGCGCCCCTTTACGCCCACCTGCCGCTGCTCCACGGTACCGATGGCAAGCCCCTGTCCAAGCGCCACGGCGCTGCGTCCGTGCAGGACCTGCGCGACGCCGGCTACCTCCAGGAGGCGGTGCGCAACTACCTGGCCCTGCTCGGCTGGGGCTACGACGCGGAGACGACCTTCTTCACCACCGAGGAGCTCGTCGAGAAGTTCTCGCTCGAGCGGGTGTCCCGCTCGCCGGCCGTCTTCGACGAGCAGAAGCTGTCCTGGATGAACGGGCACTACATCAGGGAGCTGGACCCGGACGAGCTCGCCCGCCGCACCGCCGAGTACATGGAGCGGGAGGGGATTCCCGGCGCCGGCCACCCGCAGCTCTCGCAGGCGGTCGCCGCGGTGCAGGACAAGGTCTCCACCCTGGGGGAGATTCCCCGCCTGGTCGGCTTCGCGTTCGCCCCGATCGAGATCGACCAAGCGGCCTGGGACAAGGTGATGGGCAAGGACGGCGCCCCCGAGGCGCTGGCCGCCGCCCGCGAGTCGCTGGTCACGATTGAGCGGTTCGACGAGGAGCAGGTCGAGCAGGCGCTCCGCGGCGTGGCGGAGCGCCTGGGCGTGAAGCCCGGGGCTCTGTTCCAGCCTTTGCGTGTCGCGCTCACCGGTCGCAGGGTGTCGGCCGGGATCTTCGAGAGCCTGGCCCTGCTGGGGCGCGAGGAATCGCTGAAGCGGATCGACGCCGCCCTCGCTCGGCTCAGAAGCTGAACACCGCTGTCAACTCCTCGGCCCTTGCTGCCGATAGTGGTCTCGATGGCAACACGTGCAGCAGGGAAGCAGGATCCGGCAGGAAGCCGAAACGGGAATCCCGCCCTTCGTGGCGAGGCGCCGGCGACGGCTCTGCCGACCGGTCACCAGCACAATGAGGGGCATGGACGGCGGCTGACCGCCGCGTTCGAGGCGCTGGAGGCATTTCCGGCGCTGGCCGAGTCGCGCAAGCGCGTCCTGCGGGTGGTGAGCCAGGACCAGCCGTCCGTGACCGAGATGGTGACGGCGATCGAGTCCGACGTGGCGCTCGTGATCGCCGTGATGCGGCTCGCGAACAAGCGCGCCGACGGGCGCGGGCGGATACGAAGCATCCCGCAGGCGATCGAGGTGCTGACCCCGGCGGGGGTAGAGGCGCTGATCGGTGCGACCAAGACCTTTGACTTCTTCGAACGTACGCCCCTGTGGGACGCGGCACCTGAGCGCTTCCGCCTGCACGCCGTCGCGACGCAGCGCGCAGCCGACCGGCTCTGCTCCCGGGTCGAGTTTCCCGACCGGGACGAGCTGCTGGTCTCCTCGCTGCTGCACGACATCGGCAAGCTGGTCCTGGTGCAGGCCTATCCGGGCTATCCGGGCCAGATCCACACCTCGGCCCGCACGCCCGAGCAGCGCCTCCACGCGGAGCGCCGTGAGCTAGGTATCGACCACGCGCTCGTCGGCGGAGTGATGGCCCGCCGCTGGGGTCTGCCCCAGCAGCTGGCGGCCGCGATCGAGCACCACCACACCGATGAGGCGAACGGCGAGGCTGCACTCGTGCGGCTCGCCGACATGCTTTCGCACTACGCGCAGGGCCAGGCAATCGCCCCCGACCAGCTGCTGGCGGTCGCGCGCCAGGTGGGCCTCGGCCCCCAGGATCTGCGCGAGGTCCTGTTCGAGCTTCCAGGCCCGCCGCCCGACCGGCGCCGGGCCACGACCCCGTGCCCGCTGTCGGGTCGCGAGCTGGAGGTGCTGAAGCGGCTCGCCGAGGGCAAGGTCTACAAGCAGATCGCGCTCGAGCTGGGCTTGTCGACCAGCACCGTCCGGACACACCTTCACAACGTGTACGGCAAGCTCGGCGCGGTCGACCGGGCGCAGGCGGTGCTGATCGCCTCCGAGCGCGGCTGGCTGTAGCATCGGCAGCCCTGGCATGGGCGAACAGCAGCTGCAGGAAAAACAGTTCGACCTTCTCCACGAGGAGCTGCGGCGCATCGCCGATGAGCTCGAGGCGATGCGGCGACGGCTCGCCGTGCTCGAGGCTCTCCCGCCCGCGGTCGCGGAGCTATCCAGGCTGGCGGGCTCGATCGAGGCCCTCGCCCACGCGGCCCTCGGCCGCGAGGGCCCCCGGATCCGCCGGCGGGCGTAGGCGCAGGACCGCGATCGCCGTCGCGGCGATCGCGATGCCGGCCGAGTCGATCAGCACGTCCACCGGTGTGCCTCTGCGCCCGTCCACGAATGTCTGGTGGAACTCGTCGGTAGCCGCGTACCCGAGGCTGATCGCCATTGCGGCGGTGAGCGGAAACCGCACGCGGAAACCCCGCAGGGCCCGCCACCAGAGGCCCGTCAGCACCGCGTACTCGGTGAAGTGGGCGAGTTTTCGCAGCAGGACATCCCACCATGCTCGGTCTACCGGGTCACTGGTCTGCGCCGAGAGGAAGAAGATCACGGCCATCGCGAGCAAGGGTGGCACCAGCAGTGCAGCGAGGCGGGCGGGGGAGAGGGTGGCGTTGGGGCTCATGAATACACTTCGTCGACGCTTGATGGTGGCACCTGGAGCGGTCCGCCGGGGTAGGAGAGGCTCTTGATCACGATCACTTCCAAGTCCCGCTACGCGGTCCTGGCACTGGCCGAGCTCGCGCGGCAGGGTGCGGTGCCGGGCGGCCAGCCGGTCCCGATCGCCGAGCTTGCCCGGCGGCGCGACATCCCGCTGCAGTTCCTGGAGCAGCTGTTTGCCACGCTGCGCCGCGGCGGCCTGCTGCAGAGCCAGCGCGGAGTGAAGGGTGGCTACTCGTTCGTGCAGGACCCAGGCGACGTGACGGTGCTGAAGGTCGTGCAGCTGCTCGAGGGTGAGTTCGACGCCGAGGCGGCGGCAGCCGGCAGCGCGGTGTGGCCGAAAGCGGTCGGCGCCCTGCGCGACGCCCTCAGCGGCACATCGATTGCCGACGTCGTGCAGCAGGAGGACCAGGCCTCGGGCGCCCCGATGTACCACATTTAGGGCGGGGCGCAGTGTAGAGCGGCGTTTCGCTCTAGCAAGCGAATAACACTCCGCTCCAACCCGCTCGGGACCGCCTGAATCCGGTATCGACCAACCCATTTCCAACCCATTTGGCCCCCTGGGAACCTGTGGATCCCGGGAGCCAGAGGTTCCGATGCGGCTGGCCCAGACTCTCGACTCGTGGGAACCGTGCGGCAGGCCGTGGAGCAAACGAAGCTTCGCGATGAATCTGTTCTAGCTGGTTCCGCTCTACGGCGCCGTGTAGCGCTCGCTCGGGACAGTCGGCGGGACAGTTCGGTGCTGCGTCGGTCTCGAGCCCCGTGGTCGGGTTGACGGCGGGACTACCTGGTCGAGCACCGGATGCGCTCCGAAGTGTGTAACGACGTTACGCACTTGGTGTTCGGCGCCGGGACCACGCCGTTCGCACCCAAGGCAATCAGCGACCGCGCAGACAAGGCATGGAAGGGCCTCCAGCGGATCACCCTGCACGAGGGACGGCACACCTTCGCCTCGCTGATGATCGCGGCTGGCGTGAACGCGAAGGCCCTCAGCACCTACATGGGGCACGGCAACATCGGGATCACGCTCGACCTCTACGGACACTTGATGCCGGGTAACGAGGGCGAGGCTGCCGGCCTGCTGGACGCCTACTTGGAGAGGGCGAGCACGGCCGCAAGGCTGGCTCAGGTTAGTTCCCCTTAAAGGGTTCCGTTTGCCAGCGGTTGTACGGCGATAACGTCCTGGCCAAGCCATGCCGTTTCGGTATAGGAGACGAGCACCAGGCCCGCCCGGGCGAGCTGATCATCAACCCACACCTGCGAGACGACACAGTCGCCGTGATTCCACTCTGCGTTGATGGTGGGCCAAAAGCCGAAGCCGCTCTCGTCGTAGTCTCGGAGCACCTGTTCCAGTTGCTCTTCGGTGAAGCGCATGGTGTTCTCGCGTGATCGAAGGTCATCGACCGTCTTCGCGCCCATCGTCGTAAACACCGCGACGCCTCCTGGGGAGAGCGAGCGCCTAAACAAATCCAGAAAGCCGGGCCAGTCGCCACGGTCGATGTGCGACAGAAGGGAGCCTGACCAAATCAAGTCGTAGAGTCCAAGCTCAACCTTGGCAGGGTCGAGATTCGCAATCACTGGCGTTGCCCCGAACTGCCTCTGGCAGAACCCGACCATCGTCTCGTAGAGGTCGCAGGCGGTGAGGTCTGCGCTCGGAAACGCGGCCCGAAGCCAGCGCATTATCCGGCCGTACCCGCAGGCGTAATCGAGGACTGCGCGAGGCGGTTCTGCGCGTGCGTCACGTAGGGCGGCGCGAACGCATTGGAGCGCCGTGCGTCCGGCTTCCCAATACAGCTCCGGGGCGTAGTCGTACATCGGGTCACGCCGGGGCCGGAACTCGGAGACCTCTAGCAATTGGCCGTCTACGTACTCTTTCACGCCACCGGAAAGCCTAGGGGAGATCAGACGCACGACCATCCCACCGACCAACCCAAGCGGTCGCTACGCCGCCCTGCAAAGCGGAACCGTTCATAGGTACCACATCTAATTCGTTCCGCTCTACGGAGCCGCGTAGCGGTTGCGCGGGACGGTCGGCGGGACAGTCGTGCGCCGCTGGCGCTGCCACGGGAGCGGAGTGCGACCACATCGTGCCGCTATCTAAGGCGGCGCGGAGTATGCGCGCGAAAACTGCCAGGGGCTATACGCGTACCACCACGCGCTCAAGTCAGGCAGCGAGTCACGGGGACGCCCCGGGTAGCTCAGCAGAAAGAAAACCGGCAATCTCGGGGCCCTGCGAAAACTGCGGTAGGCGATGATTACCTGCCACGTTGCCACGGCAGCAGGACAGCGGCGCACCTACCGGGTTGGCTGAGACCAGTTCGGGAGGCTGCCCCTTTCTTGCGCCGTTAACCGGGTGTCCCGCGTATCTCGTCGCTTGTATCCGGGGGCGGAGTGGGTACCAAACGGAACGAGACAATTTCGTCCCCGGCAACAGCGAGCGACAGGCTCTCCCGCGGCATGTCGATCGTAACCTGGCCGTCTTTCACCACCTCCAGGTTCCCGCTGACGGACTCGTCATCACTCGTCACAAGGCTCACTCGGATCGGATGCAGGAACGTTTGCGCGATTTCGTCCAGCGCACGGGCGCACCATGCGGGATCATCGGCGGGGCGGCGGTAGATCTGACCGCGCACAAACTCCACGTCGCGGAGCGTAAACGGTCCTTGGTGCCCTTGCCAAGGCCGGCTTACGTGTGTCGCGCCCTGATGACGGCGTCAAGCCGGATGTTCAGCTCCGCAAGCTCTTCCTCGATTCGCTCGAGGCGCTCTTCCGTACGCGTTCTTCCATGCGCTTGGCGGTAGCGACTATCTGCACGACCGTTCACAACGATCACCGCCTCGCCGCGCACCGACACTCGAACACGCGTCCTCAAGTCGGCGTGAGCGTCTTGCTGCGAGAGGCCGAGATCGGCGAGCGCACGCCCGCCAGCCTCGGCATCCCAGAATTCCGACATGGCGGCCCTTGTGTCCTCCGGACTTGCGCTCATCGCCGCCTGCCAACGCCGCACGACCTCCACGTTCCCTGGAATCCCTGAAATACCCCGAATGCCTGGTATGACTGTCGCGTGTCAATGCACATAGTGGAGCAACAGTCGATCTGCGGGCACTGCGAGTGCCCCGGTCAGCGGTTTGGCCGGCGGTGCCCGCAGTGTGGCCGCCGCTACTGGGGTGGTGGGTTGTTGCGGATGCTGTTCGGCGCGGGCCCGCCGATGAAGCACTAGATGGCCAACAGGTACCCTCGGGCGAGCTGATGACCAAGGTCTCGAAACCCTCCAAGCGCCCCAAGAGCCGCATCACCTACGCGAACGTGATGTCCACGGCGGCAGCGGTGGTTGCCGTGGCCAGTGCCGCTACCAGCAAGCCCGTGCGCAAGTCGATCAAGCGGCTGCGCAAGCGGCGGCGCAACGATCGGTAGCCACCGCGATTCGCCCTCGGCTCTGCTGCTGAGCCGGCCCGAAAGGGACTATGAACCGGAACGGGCACTGGTTAGACTTTTTTCGTCCCACTTGGCTCCTCCCCAGAGGTAAGTGGGTGTTCCTCCCAAGGCTGGGAGGCTGCGAATTCCTCAGCGCCGTCCTGCTTCTGGGGCGGCGCTGTGGTTGCGGCGCCGACGGCCATCCCGCAGGGCCCGCCTGGCGCTCAAGATCAGGGCCCTGCCGGTCGATTCAAGACAGGACATGGTCTCCCAACGCGATGCTGCGCTTCTGAACAGCTTCTACGAGGCTCTCAACGTTTCGGACGTCGATGCCGTGCTGGAGCTGTGCGGACGTGAGGTCGAGGTCTACATGCCGCCGGAGGTGGTTGCCTCCGTCGCTCCGCGCGGCCACCGCGACGTGGGGGAGTACCTGCACGGCTGGTTCGACTCCTGGCACGCGTACCGGCCCGAACCCGAGGACTTCATCTCCGCCGGCGACCAGGTCGTCGCCCTCGTGCACCTGCGCGCCCGCGGAAAGGGCAGCCGCTTCGAGATCGAGGAGGACGTCGCCGACGTATTCGAGTTCGAGGGCGGCAAGATCTCCAAGCTGCGCCTTTACGTGCAGCGGGACACCGCACTCGAGCAGTCCCAGGCCGGCTGAGCCACTCACCGCGGCTAGTATTCGCGCGTTCGCGCAGGGAATGCCAGCGAGAGGAGGTCGCGCAATGAGCTTTGCCGTCGATCCAGCACTGGACATGGCGCGGCAGGTCGGCAACGCGCTCGAGGACGAAGCTGCTCAGCCGCTGGCCGAGGTCCAGCGCTCCGCCCCCGAGGGATGCCACCATTTCTCCGAGCTGGAGGCCAGCATCAGCGAATGGGCGTTCGGCTACGGCGTCGCGTGGGCGATGGCGCGGATGCGCGACCCACTGCTGAGCTCATCTTCGACCGCCGAGGTCGCCGAGCATGCCGTGCGTGACGCGTGGCGATCCTTCAGCGGCCAGTCGTGGACGGGGTTGATGGGCGAGGATCGTGCCCGCCGTGGGCCGGTCGACGGCGACGCGCCCCAGCCACCGCTCGCTGCCGCCGGCCCGAGCGCGCCGGTATCCGCTGCGCCTGAGGCGGATCTCCCCGAGGAGCAATCGCAGTACGGCGATTTCATGGGCAAGGTCGCCCGCTCGCGCCCGCGCCGCCCACCGCCCGGGGAGTAGCCGTAATGTCGGTCGCGCGCGGCCAAACGCAGATCGATGCACCCGTGCACGCGGTGTGGGCCCTCGTCGGGGACCCGAACCGCTACGCGGAATGGTGGCCCCGGATCGTCGAGGCCAGGTGCGAGGGCCTGGGAGAGGGGTGCAGCTACAAGCAGATCTCAAAGGGGCCCATCGGCGTGGCCGAGGAGACCGTCGTGATCGACCGCCTGGACGACTGCCGTGAGGTCAGGATCCGGTGCCTGGACACTGGGACATACATGTGCTGGCAGCTGGTGGGAATCCGCGATGGGACGTTCGTGGACGTCGAATTCGGCATGGAACCAGCGCAGCTCCAGCACAAGGTCTTCGACATCGTGGCCGGCAGGCGCTTCTACCGGGGGTGGCTCCAGCGGTCCATGGAAGCCCTGCGTATCGCGGCTGAGCGGTCCGGGGGCCGGGGGCAAGCGGAGCCGCCCTGATTGAGGGGTCGCTTTCCCACTGACACATGCACCGCAACCTTTGGTTAGGCTTGCGGGTTGGAACTGATGGGCGGTCGCGATCGCATGCGCTCAGCCCCAGGCCCCTGCAATCGGAGGAGGAGCAATCTTGCGTAAGAAGCTAATAGCCGTGCTCGGCGTGGGCGCAATCGTGGCCATGCTGGCTTCGGCCGCGTTCGCCGCGGTCACGGTCACGTTCAAGGCCGAGGTGAAGCCCGCCAAGGCCAATAAGCCTGCAGGACTCAACGTGCGATTCGAGTCCAAGGACCCGGCCGCGGAGCAGCCGCCGATCATGAACCGCGTCGTGATCAGGCTGAACGAGGGCGGCAAGTACAACTCGAACAAGTTCCCGCGCTGCAACCTCGCGGCCCTGCAGGCAAGGGGCCCGAAGGGTTGTCCGTCGAAGTCGAAGATCGGCAGCGGCACCGGCGTCGGCTACGCCAAGCCGGTCGTGACAGACCCGGTGAACGCGAAGCTGACGATCTTCAACGGCGCGAAGATCGGCGGCAGGGACACGATCCTCGTGTACGTGTTCCCCGACCTGGGTCCGACATTCGTGTCGGTCGGCAAGATCACGAAGAAGAGGGCCGGTGGTTTCGACTACAACCTCGACTTCACGATCCCGCCGATCAAGACCCTGCCGAGCGCGCCTGACGCCGCCACGGCCCTGGTCGACACGAAGACGCCCAAGAAGACCATCAAGAAGGGCAAGCGGAAGTTCTCGCTGATCGTCACGCCCAAGAGGTGCAAGAGCACTTGGAAGGCCGAGGGTCAGTTCTACTTCGCCGACGGCTCGTCGGTGACGACGCCCTACTCGTCGAAGTGCAAGAAGTAGCGACCGAGTAGCGCGCCCTTCCTGGAAGGGTTTCGAGGGCCGGCCCGCCACGCGGGCCGGCCCTCTTCTTTTGTGCCGCACCACCGCGAGCGCCGCGCGAGGGGATATCGTCAGGCGAATGGCGCGAAAGCAGATCGACATTCCGGCCAACCTGTCCGAGATCGTGGGCGCCACGCCGATGATCCGATTCGGGCGACTCGCGGCCGGCCTCGATGCCGAGGTGATCGGCAAGCTGGAGGCCTATAACCCGGCAGGGTCGGTGAAGGACCGCATCGGGGTGGCCATGATCGAGACCGCCGAGCGGGACGGCCTGATCGAGCCGGGCGTCACGACGGTGATCGAGCCGACCTCCGGCAACACAGGGATCGCACTCGCCTTCGTGTGCGCGGCTCGTGGATATCGCTGCGTGCTGACGATGCCCCAGGGGATGAGCCGCGAACGCGAGGCGCTGCTCCGCCTCTACGGAGCGGAACCGATCATCACCGAGTCCATGGGCGGCATGCACGAGGCTGTCGACGAGGCGATGCGCATCGCGCGCGAGACGCCCAACTCGTTCGTTCCTCAGCAGTTCGAGAACCCGGCCAACCCGGAGATGCACCGGCGCACGACGGCGGAGGAGATCTGGTCGGACCTGGACGGCCGCGTGGACCTGTTCGTGGCGGCGGTCGGCACGGGCGGCACGATCACGGGCGTGGGCGAAGTCCTGAAGGAACGCAATCCCGAGGTGCGGGTGGTCGCGGTCGAGCCGGCCGCCTCACCGGTGCTCTCGGGGGGGCATCCGGGGCCGCACCGGATCCAGGGGATCGGGGCGGGATTCGTGCCGCCGATCCTGAATCGGGACGTGATCGACGAGGTGATTCCGGTCACCGACGATCATGCGATCGACACGGCGCGGGCGCTCGCCGCTCGCGAGGGGGTCTCGGCAGGCATCTCCGCGGGCGCGGCCGTTTGGGCCGCGCTGCAAGTGGCCGGGCGCCCGGAGGCGGCCGCCAAGCGGATCGTGACGGTGATCCCCGACGCCGGGGAGCGCTACATCTCGACGCCTTTCTTCGCTCCCTGATTCTTAGAAGCGGGGGGAGCGTCCCCTACCCTTTGTGACGTGTCCACCGAGCTGTCCGAGTCCGAGCGTGAGCGCTACGCCGAGCAGATCCAGCGCATCGGCGTCGAGGCACAGCGACGCCTGAAGGGGGCACGAGCGATCGTGCTGGGCGCCCGGGCTTCCGGCTCGGCCGCAGCCGCCCATCTGGTCTCGAGCGGAGTCGGGTACGTCGGTGTCGTCGACGGCGGAAACGTGGACCGCGCGGACCTCTGCGGGCAGTCGCTTCTCTACACGCCCGACGTGGGGTCCAACCGCGCCGAGGCGGTGGCCGCGAAGCTCGGCGTGCTGAATACGGACACCCAGGCCGAGAGCTATCCGGTCGCCATCGAGGAGGCGAACGCCGGCGCGATCCTGCTCGGACACGACGTCGCGGTGGACTGCCGTGGCGGCATCTCGCTCGAGAAGGCCTGCCACTCCACCGGCGTGGCGCTCGTGATCGCGGACGGGAGCCGCGCGCTCGACGGTCTGAGGGCGGCGGAGCAGGCGCTCGAGATGCTCGCGGCCGCTTCTGAGGTGGCAGAGGGAGCAACGGCTTGAGAGGGCTGTCCGTGATCGCACGCGTGGCGCGCGAGCTGCGCGAGGACGTC
>Ga0190275_10003104_pt1 | contig 11811 bp, 10 predicted proteins | sample Popmic550T_FD_133745 | JGI IMG/M metagenome (GOLD analysis project Ga0190275, IMG submission 133745) | Populus adjacent soil microbial communities from riparian zone of Yellowstone River, Montana, USA - 550 T | ecosystem: Environmental > Terrestrial > Soil > Riparian zone > Trees stand | place... | reverse complement strand
GCATAGCTCAAGCACAGGGCGCCCGAAAGACGTTTGCTCGCGCGCGGGTGGTAATCATCCTGAGCCGGTCTGAACGTATCCGTTTACATAAGGGATGTTATGGCGCATTGATACCGGCGAGGTAGGCCCTACGGCAGCAATGGAGCAGGTGTAGACGGACGGACGCTGAGATGTCAGTGGATCGGACGTTCGCTGCCAGTGATCGGGACACCGTGATGGCAGTGGAGCGAGACGCATAGGCCTCTGGCCAGCGCAGCGTGCCGGGACCGGTTGAGAATGGGTCATGATTGGCCGCGGATCTACGGACAGTTCAGATCCGCTTGCCACGCCACGTATTCCGAGGTCCCGATTGCCACGTCCCGGCTGGGGGCGTTTGGTCAACGTAGCGGGTTCGCGTATTTGCACCGGACCCGCCGCTGTCGCGATACTCGCGGGATGCCGCTCCGCTACCCGAAAACCGCCCATCGGGTGAACCTGGTTCTGATCGTCTGCGTCGCACTCTTCGGGCTGGTGATCGGCCCGAAGTTCGGGTTCGACGACAGCCGGCCGGTCTCCGAGCAGACGCGCGACATGCTGTGGTTTGCGCTGCTATGCGGTCTGGCTGCGTTCGCCGTGATCGAGGTCCTCAAGCGCGTGTTCGCGCTGCGTGGGCTGTACCAGCTGGAGGTGACCCGAAACTGGCTCGGGGACCACGGCGAACCCCACGCGACTGATCCCCGCGCGGGCGCGACTTGGGAGCTGCTCGGCGCGATGCGCTGGCGAACACAAAAGCGGGACGTCCGCCGCGTCTTCAACCTCCCGACCGAGCAGCTGACCGCGCAGATCAGCGCGGCCGTCGATCGCGCCTTGCTTGAACCGTCGCGGTATCCCGCGCTATTTACGGCGCTGGCCGGCGCCCCGATCACCGACACACGCGATGAGAACGACGAGGGGCGAGCAGAGTATCTGCGCGCGCAGAGCGTGCGGGCCGGGGTCGACCAGCTTCAGATCGTGCTCGGAGAGAGCTGGCGCCGCAACCTGCAGGGCGCCGCCCTGTGGATCGCGGGCGCGTTCGGCCTTCTATTCGGCAGCGCCTCCGCCGTTGATGACGGCGCGGAGGCACGGTACGTGCTCGCCGCCATCCTGCTGGGCGGCTCGATCGCCTGGATCGTGCGCGACATCGTCGCCGTCGTCGAGCGCGCTCGCCGCTGATCGTGGCGAGCCGACTGTCGGTCCGAATGGCCGGCGCGACCGTGGGACCGCATGTCTCCGAATGCGGACCGACCTTCGTACAGGATCGCAGCGGCTCGCGGCTGGTGATCCTCATCCACGGCTACAACAACCCTCAGCAGACTGCCGCGGGGTCCTTCGGCGCGTTCGAGACCCAGCTTTGGCAATTGCTGCCCGAGAGTCTCTCAGGGCTGACGGTGTGGGAGTATCACTGGCCGGGAGACCACAAGTCCAAGCTGCTGTCCCTGGCGACCTACCCCGTGAAGGTGCCCATCGCCCAGCTGGCGGGCGTGCGGCTCGCCCACGGATGGCTCGCGCGCCGACAGCCCGATCAGCGGGTGATCATCGTCGCGCACTCGCTGGGGTGCCGCGTCGCGCTCGAGGCGATGCGCTGGATCCGCACGGACGAGGACTACGGCGCGCAGGAAGAGCCCCCGCGCAGCTATCGGGGCGCCACCGTGGAGGCCGTCTTCCTGATGGCCGCCGCCGTCCCCGTGCACTTGTGCGAGCGGGACTCCGACTATCTGGACGCGCCGTGGCGCGAGTGCGCCGAGCACGTTCTCCACTCCACGAAGGACGGCGTGCTGCGGAAGTACTTCAACGTCGGCGAATGGGTCGCGGGCGAGCGCGGTCCCGCGGTCGGGCTGCATGGCGCTCCCCTCGGCCGCTGGTCATCGCAGCTTCGGAGCACGAAACTCGACCACAGCGACTACTGGGACTCAGAGAAAGTCGCGACAAAGATCTGCGAACTCGCCGGCCTCCTCAAGGAACTTCACGTCGACAGCCAGTCTCCGGCGCAGTCTGAGCCCGACGAGCGCACGCTCGCACGCCAGGACCTCCGCGAGACGCACCTTGCGAACCGAGCGCGCGGCGGGGCATGAGCGCCGCGGCTTACGCATAGGCTCGAGGCGCCGTGTCAGCGGACTGCACGGCAGGTCCGTGCGATCGCACACGTCCCAGGACAATGGCGCCCCGGCCATTAGGACTGTTCGGGGCAGCGAAGCGTGGTGGGGCCCGCGAAATGCCGGTAGCGACGACGATCCGCCGAGCGCACGAACGTCAAGGTCAGGCGGCTGTACATGCGCCGCGCTCCGCAGAACCGTACGCGGGAGGCGCGCAGCCGAATCGGGGCTTTGAAGCGTGAGGTCCGGTCGGTGTAGTCAAGAAGACCGGATGCGGCTGCGACACTGCGGTCCCAGCCGCGCCAGCGCAGCGGCCCTAGAAACGAGTGTGCTCCATGCGGGAGCTGGCGAGGCTTGAACAGCGGCCTCTGGGTTAGGAAATTGGTGATGTAGATGTGGCGGCTCGGCCTTGAGCATGCCCGCAGCTCCACGCCGGCTTCCGTCGGTAGCGGCGTAGTCGGACAGGCGTCCGTGGAGTCGGAGGCTTGATAGACGTCGCGCCAGCTGCCGCTCTCGTCGCGGCGGGCAACGCCAAAGCCATTGGATGTCGGGTCGCAGGTGGTGCTGGGCACGAAGTCCCATCGTGCGTACCGCGAGCTGCGCTCGGACACGATCACATTCGAGCAGTCAGCAGTGGCGTCATACAGGGCCGACACCGCCGTCTTCTCTTCAGGAGTGGCGGGCCGGGCTGCGGACGCCGCCGCCGGCACGACGAAAAGGATCGCCGAGCACACGACAGCCGCCACGATGCTGCAGTCCGTGCGCGCGTCCGTATGCCGGCCCATCCGGTCAGTGCCGGCCCATTTGTGAAACGTCCAACGCGATAGAGCTCACTCGCACGCAACCCCGTCGCCATCGCGATCAAGCCCGTGCGGATCGCTGCCGGTGACCTGCACCGGACCGGCGACATCGGGGCAATTTACGTCTGGAGGGAAGGCCGGAACGCAGCCCGAGTAGCCCGGAGCGCAGTTGCCGCAAGTCGTCGAGGACACGGCGGAAGTTCGCTACTGCCGCTTCCAGCGCCGTACGGGGGTCGCTGACGTGCGCCGCAAGCCACGCCTGGACATCTTGTAGCCGCTCGTCGTCGCTCTCGCTGAGGTATGGCTGGGAGTGCGAAAGGCTTTCCGCGAGCCGACCCCATGTACCGAACCCGGCGCGGTCGAGCAGCGCGTCAGCTAGACCGATGTCGTCATCCGGTGCCGGCATTCTCAAACCAGGCTAGAGCAGCCCCTAGCCACAGCCACAGAGAGATCTATCGCCGCGGTGGCGCGTCCGCCGTCGGCAAGCGGCGGGGCGCAAGACCGCTAGCTACCTACGAGCCTGCCGTCGACAGAACCGCCCTTATGGCGCGCTCTTATGAAGCCCGCAGCGCTACCCGGCATCCGCTCGTCAAAGCCCTTGAGCGCTCCCCCTCCCGAGTCGTGTATCGCCTTCCTGTGGCGGCGGCGGCGAGGCGACTGTATTCGGCGGCGTTCTACGTCAGCGGATTCGCCATCTTGCTGGGGCAGGACTCGCTTCTTCTGTGCGCAGTGGTCGAAGAGCGAGAGAATCCCATCGCCGATTAAGCCTGGCACTGTCAGATTTCCGTCGGGTGGCAGCGGAGCAGGTGTTCGATGACGAGTCGGCCAACGATGGCGGTTGCATAGTCGAGGTCGGCGGGTGATGGCGGTGTCGCAGGACGGCCGTGCACAGCGTTGTTGCGCACCCTCCGGATTTCAGCCAGTAGTCGGATCTCGCTCTCCGAGATGGGCAAGCCTTCACGTTCGATCAGTTCGCGAAATCGTGCCATCAGTGGAGACTGGTTGAGGTCGTCCATCGCCTGTTCGGCTCGCTTCCGTAGGGCCGGAGGCAGGTCGTCGGGCAGGTGCTGCTTGATGGCCTTGAGGTCGGCCTTCGCCCAGAGCTGCGGGATCTTGACGCCGGCGACGAGGCATTCAATGGCTTCCCAGAGCGCCTGGACGCGAGCGAGTTGATCGCGTTCCGACGCCGCCCGTCGGCAGGCCGCGAGCGCGAGGCGGTGCGTAGCGCCGAGAGACTTCGCGTCGACCTTCAGGAGCGGGTCGGGGACGTCCATCCTTGCCGGCAAGCTGAGCGCCTCTGGTGCGGCGGAGCGAAGCCAACGGCGACCGGTGATGAGCCCACGGATCGCGACGAGGTCGCCACGCCGTGGGCGAGCCAGCCGCTGCATCCGATCGAAGGGTTGGGTCGTGCCGTCGGGCAGTACAGCGAGCCCGTGCTGCAGGCGCGTGGTGAGCCAATCCAGGGCGGTGTCGATGTCTCGCAGTCCCGCCTGCTCGGCGACAAAGCCGAGCGCAGACGTCTGCAGGCTAAGCGCGAAGACGTCGGCATGCAATTCGTGGGCGTGGTCGCCGAACCCAAGGCCCACCAGTCGATCGATTGCTTGTTCTGCGGGGAGAAACGTGACGCCGACGAAGGACTGTGGAGCGTCGACAACGACGCCGTGCAGCGGCGTCATGATCTCGAAAACCTCGGTTGCGAGCTCGTCGAGTCCGGCGATGTGCAACTGCTGGTCGCTCATGCCCGCAGCGCGTGCCATCGTGTAGACGAGCTCATAATGCGGCACGCCCACAGCGACCAAGAATGTGTTGGCTCGCTCTACAAGGAGGGTCGCACCGCCGGCCCCTAGCCGGATGTATCCGCCCTCGGGCGTGGCGCTGGCAACGTGACCGACGAAGTCCGCGCCGACGCCGCTACCCGATGACTGGTAGCTGAGTGGAGCGAGATAATCAACGGGTGACGGCGGCAAGGCGGCGACATCGAGCCTGAGGGCAACCTCGCCGCGGCTGTCCAGCGACTGGTGGACAGATCCTCCGCGAAGCGCGTTGGTGACGTCAGTTGCGCCGAGAGCGACCGCTGTCCCGCTGTGGCGTTCTAGGACGCCCAGCTGGTCCTCTACGGGGCGCCGCGTCACGGGCTGACCTCCTGGGCGAGCGCTGTCACGACGATTTCGCGTATGACATCTCGGGCCGCGTGTGCGATCAGGGTGATGGCGCCGTGATCGAGCCGGTCGCCCGCGCCGATGCGAGCGGCGAGCTCGGTGACGCGGTCGGCCAATGCGTTCTCCTCGGACCCGGCCGCCGGTAGCTGAGCGGGGTCGAGGACCTTTAGCGCACGGGCGAGGTGGACGAGTGTGGCCTCAGGGTCGGCGCGCAAATCGGCACGCTCGGCGAGCTCGAGGGGGCGGAGCGCTTCGGGCCCAGGGCGAGCCATGCCGGCGAGGTCGGTGATCAGCCTGAGCTGGTCGCGTGCCATGGTGAACGCGCCGCTTGAGAACCAGGACATGCGTTGCCCAACCTGGTTGGTAAGCGAGACGGTCGGCGTGCGCAGGGCGGGTACCAGCGCGGCGAGGTCGCTTATAACCATCGTATGCGCGAGCCGCGCCTGGCGGTTAGCGACGTCGGTGCCCGGCCTAGTCTCGAGTTCGAGGATTGCCTCGGGGCTTGGCGGAAGTTCGAAGTGGCGTTCTGTTTCGGCGAGGTGCCGGTCGTCATGTTCGGCTTGACCCACCAGCGCATGGAGCAGCGACTCCCACTCGGCGACCATCGCCCTAATGTCGTCCTCGACGAGGGTGCGGGACCATGCCCGCTCAAGCCGCACGACGCCGAGGTGCAGGTGCGCAACCAGTGCCTCGAATTCGATGGCACGATCGCGCTCGTCCGGGCCCGGCGGTTCATCGACTTCATCTGTGGAGGCATCCACGACCGCGATCGCGGCGATCTGCTCGGCAGTCATGGCGCGTGCACCGCGCAAGGCAGGCTCGCGATCGGAGTCTTCGAGGGTGCGTTCGGCACGCGTCAGAGCGTCTTGAGCCGTGTACATCTCGCCGAGGGGCACCGGCGTGAGGCCCACGATGCGCGCTTCGCCGCGCTCGCTAGGCGCTGTCTGCATCTCGACGACCACGGAGGCTCCGCGGAACATCTCTCCATCCATGGCCGCAATCCGCTGGCTGGCGGCGTCGATGATGTCGCGCTGCATAAGCAACCATCGGGACAGCAACTGCCCGGCGAGCGCGATGCCGTCTTCGACGGTGGCCAGGATGCCAACTGGCTCGTCCGACGGCAGCACCAGCTCGCGCTGCCCGCCGACATCCACAACGACAAGCTGATCCGCAGCCACGTCGTGCAGCGCGAAGACTTGACGAACCGCAGGTGCGTTGACGAATTCAGTGATCGCCTCGTCCAGACGACGATCTGCCTCGCTCTCTTGACCGAGCCGCCGCACGAGGGCATCAGAGAGTCCGGTCGGCAATTCCCCGAAGGCGTGTGACACAGCGGCGAGCGCTCGACGCAACTGATTGACTCCGCGCTTGGTCGGTCGCTGTGCCTCGAGCACGAGTTCGTCGAGGAGTGCCGTGAGCTGCCGGTAAGCGGTGAACGCGCGGGCGTATGGCGTCATCGTTGCCACCGAGCGAATGAGGGCAGCGTCGGCGCGGAACTGCTCCATGTCGGCATCCGACATGTCACGGCTGAGCTCGAGGCCCGGTGTCTCGTCCGGTGGTGAGGGTGAGATCTGGGCGCTGAGGACGAACCGTGTCGCGGAGGAATCGGGCGGAATCGGCGTCGTCATGTCGACAGCATCGCGCCTGGGGTCACCAGCCGCCAGGACGATAGGCGTGCTCGTCGCGTGCGAAGCACCTGAGGAGGATGGACGACTCGCTACTCCCCCGCGGCGTCAACTGGACGAGCAACTGGCGCAGCGCCGCCCGCACGTGCAGTGACGAGCGCGGCCGTTCAGCCTGTGATGAAGATCGCCACCACGGCAGCGACTGCGCTTACGAGCCCGATGGCAATCGTGAGCCGATCGGAGCGGCGCGCGCGGCGCTCTGCGGCGTCGGCCCGCTGGACCGCAGCCGCCTCGCGCTCGTCGGCGCGGACCGCCGCCCTCCTCATCTGAGCGAGTTCGCTGATCATCGTTTCCTCGCGCTCGGAGGCTTCCTTGAGCGCATGGCACATGGTCTCCATGGCCTCCAACATTCGCTGGGAGCGCGCGCCCGAAATCGTCGCTGGATTGAGCACCGGCACAGGGTCCGACTGGCCCATCGCCTTGAAACGGTCGATCGTCGCGACCGCCGACATTGCCGGTTCGACTGACTTGGCGAGCGCTAGCGCCGGACGCATGGATTCGGCAACAGCCATGATGGATTCGAGCGACCTCGCAATGCCGATGGCGGGTTCGACGGACCTGGTGATCGCCAGCGCGGGACGCACCGACTCGGCCATGGCGGTCAATCTGACTATCTCGTCAGGACGCATACAGCCACGGTAGAGCAGCAACCAGACGGTTCGCGCGCGGCACTTCAGCAGTTCTCCGCACCAGTACGTCTGAGCTTGCTGATATGCAGCGGCTTTACGCGACGGCTCGCAGGTGGTCGAGTCTTCATCCGGCACGGACAGCGCCGCAAAGTCTACGAGCGGAGCGCTCGCGGTCGCGCTGATGGCGCTCACGGAGCACGAAAACAGCGCCGATGACGAGAGCGCGCTGCGTGCTCGGCTTCTCTGCTGGTCATGGAGTTCGCCTAAGGAGGCCCACTCGGGTTGGCTGTCGTTGACGACACTTGGCCGACCACATCATCGCTGCTTGGCAAGCGGGTGCGGCTTCCGCTCGAGCGCTGCAATGCCGTCGTTCTTGCGTTCATCGGTCACGTCGACGTAGATCTGGGTGGTGCGCACGTCGACATGGCCCGCCAGCTCACGGATCACCTCGAGCGCGACGCCGCGTTCGGCGAGCATCGTGCAGAACGTGTGGCGGAGCGCGTGCGCGGTGCGGCGGTCTTCGCGAATGGCGGCGCCGGCGGCGTGCTTGGTAACGATGTCGCCGACCGCGCTCGCCGAGATCGCCTCGGGACGCGCCGACTGGCGCTGGCGCTGGCTGACGAACAGCGCGTCGCCCGTCGACGTCGGGCGGGAGGCGTACCACCGTGCCAGCGCGTCATGCGCCTCGGCGTGCAGTGGGACCGTGCGCGTGCGCCCGCGCTTTGACGCGCGAACCACCACCTCCAGGCGGGTCTGCTCGCCGCGCCCGGGCGCGATCGCGGTGCGACGGCGAGCATCGGGGTGACGGCCGCGTTCCTGGATGTCGTTGAGCGCGAGGTATGCGAGCTCGGCACGGCGGAGTCCCGCGCGCGCGAGCAACTCGAGAACCGCGCGGTCGCGGATCCCTATCACCGTGCGCCCGTCGGGCTGGCGCAGGAGCCGATCGAGCTCGACGTCCGACTGCGCCCGCGGCTTCTGCTGCTGGACGTGCGTGCAGCGCACCTGCTGCACGAGCGGATCCGTACCGAGCGTCGCGGCCAGGCGGCGAACCGCGCTGACGCGCTGGGCGACCGAGCTGGGCGCGAGTCCCACCGCCGTAAGCTCATCGCGCCAGGCGGCGACCGCCGCGATCGTGATGGTTTCCCTCGAAGCTTCGCCGTAGCGCTCCCGCAGGAACGCGGCGAACGCGCGGTAGGCGGTCGCGTAGGCGCGCCGGGTGTTCGGCGCCGCGGCCATGGCGGCGATCGCGAGTGCCTGCTCGTCGAAGGCGTCGACGAGCTCGAGGTCCCCTCCCCCACGTGCGCGCTCGCGAGAGACGAGAGTCGTGGTCACCGCGTGTCCCGTAGCTGGGCGGTGAGGTCGGCGGCGCGGAGCGCGAGCTCAACGGGCAGGTGATCGCCGGTGGCCAAGGCGAGCAGCCGCGAGCGCTCGTCCTCGAGTTCGCGCCGGCGCTCGAGCGCGGACGTCGGCGCCGTCGCGTACCAGGGCTCCGGATCACCGAGGAGCACGAGGCGCGGCCGACCGAAGGTTGACACCGATTTCATGCCCAGAGCATCCCGGTCCGGTCGAACGGAATGTACCCGTGATATTCGCCTTTATCGCGGGCACAGTCAGGCTCGTGGGTAGTGGTGCGCAGATCATCTTCAGCGAACCCGTCGGAGTTATCAGAGGTACAGCTGACGCTGGGTCTATTTGCAAGGCTCCGACCCTCCGGTGCAGCCGAACGCGCCAAGAGTTCGTGTCCCGAAACGTGTCCCGAACTCGACAGATATGACCCCACAGAACCTGACGCTACGCCACCGAATCTCCAGTAAGCACGGGGAAAAGCCCTGCAAATGAGCAACTCTTAATCCGAAGGTTGGGGGTTCGATTCCTCCCGGGGGCATGAGCAGTGCAGCGGCGAGATACCCTCGCCACATGAGCCTCCTCGCAAGCCTCGACGGCGTGATCATGGACGCCGCCGACGCACACGTCAGCGTCCTCGACGACGGGCTGTTGCGCGGCGACGGCGTCTTCGAGGTCATCCGGATCTACGAAGGCCGCCCGTTCGCGCTCGAGGAGCACCTCGAGCGGATGACCCGCAGCGCCGAGAGCCTGCGCCTGCCCTTCGACGCCACCGAACTGCGCGAGGACGCGCTGGCGCTGCTGGCGCACGCCGGAGCCGTCGATGCCGCGCTGCGCCTCGTCGTCACGCGCGGCGGGCGCCGGATCGCGATCCTGCATCCGCCGAAGGTGTTCCCGCCGACGATCGCGCTGGCGACGATCGCCTACGCACCGACGCGGGTGCTGGACGGCGTCAAGTCGCTGTCCTACGGCGCGAACATGCTCGCGACCCGTCTTGCCGTCGAGGCCGGCGCCGAGGAGGCGCTGCTCGTCACGCCCCACGGCCGCGTGCTCGAGGGGCCGACGACGTCGTTCTTCTACGTCCTCGGCGGCGAGCTGTGCACGCCGCCGCTGTCTGACCGCATCCTGGACTCGATCAGCCGCCGCGTGCTGCTCGAGGTCACCGACGCGGCCGAGCGCGTCACGACGCTCGACGACCTCGAGTCGATCAGCGAGGCGTTTCTGGCCTCGTCGCTGCGCGAGGTGCATCCGGTGCGCTCGATCGACGGGCGCGCGGTGCCCGAGGCTCCCGGGCCGGTCGCGGTGGCGGCAGCCGAGCGGGTGCGCGAGCACATCGCGGCGGCGCTCACGGCGGCGCCGCCGGCGTGAAGATCGTCACGGTCATCGGCAACCGGCCGCAGTTCGTCAAGGCCGCCGCCGTCTCGGGACCGCTGCGCGACGCGCACGAGGAGGTGCTCGTGCACACCGGCCAGCACTACGACGACGAGCTGTCGACGATCTTCGTGACCGAGCTCGGCGTGCCGCGCCCGGAGGTGCAACTCGGCCTCGGCGGCGGGACGAACACCGAGCAGACCGCGCGCATGCTCGCGGCGCTCGGCGACCTGCTGCGCGAGCAGGCGCCCGACGCCGTGCTCGTCTACGGCGACACGAACTCGACGCTCGCCGGCGCGCTGGCAGCCGCGCAGCTGCGCATCCCGCTCGCCCACGTCGAGGCCGGCATGCGCTCATATGACCGCGCGATGGCCGAGGAGCTCAACCGCGTCCTGACCGACCACCTCGCCGACCTGCTGCTCGTCCCGTCCGAGAGCGCCGCGCAGAACCTCGCGCTCGAAGGGATCCGCAGCGGCGTCGAGGTCGTCGGCGACGTGATGGTCGACGTCGCGCAGCTCGTCGCGCCGCGGGCGCGGGCCGACGACGGCCCGCTGCAGGCGGCCGGCGTGCGCGCCGGCGAGTACCTGCTCGTCACCGCGCACCGCGCCGGCAACGTCGACGATCCCGCCCGCCTGCTCGCGCTCGTCGAGCTGCTGCTGTCGCTCGACGAGCCGGTCGTGCTGCCGCTGCACCCGCGCACGCGCACGCGCCTGCAGGACGCTGGCCTGCTCGACCGCCTCGCCGCCGGCGCGATCCTGCTGCCGCCGCTGGGCTACCCCGCCTTCACCTCGCTGCTGACCCGTGCGCGCGCCGTCCTGACGGACTCCGGTGGCGTGCAGAAGGAGGCCTATCTCGCGGGCGTGCGGTGCGTGACGCTGCGCGACAGCACCGAGTGGGTCGAGACGGTGCAGAGCGGCTGGAACACGCTCGTCGACCTCGACGCCGCGGCGGCCCGAGCCGCGCTCGCCGAACCGCTTCCCGGCGAGCGCCCCGAGCTCTACGGCGACGGGCGAGCGGCGCAGCGGGTGGTCGCGGCGATGACTAGGCTCGGGGCGCGATGAGCGACGACTCCCTGCCGCCCCCCGGGCTCGTCCTCAGCCCGACGCACGCTCCCGGGCTGGTGCTGAGCCCGACCGCCTCCGTCGGGCGTGACGTCGAGTTCGGCGCGCACGTCGTCATCCACGACGGCGTCGTGATCGGCCACGGCTGCACGATCCAGGACGGTGCCGTGCTCGGCAGGTCACCGAGCCTGGCGCGCCGCTCGAGCGCCGCGCGCGGCGACCTCGACGAGCTCGTGCTCGAGGACGAGGTGGTCATCTGCGCGCAGGCGATCGTGTTCGCCGGTTCGCGGATCGGCGCGCGCACGATCATCGGCGACCAGGCGTACGTGCGCGAGCGCACGACGATCGGCCCCGACACCGTCGTCGGGCGCGCCAGCGGGGTCGACAACGACGTCAGCGTCGGCGCGCGCGTGCGGATCCAGTCGCAGGCCTACGTCACCGCCAACAGCGTCGTCGAGGACGACGTCTTCGTCGGGCCCTGCGCGATGACGACCAACGACGACACGATGGCGCGCCTGGAGCAGGGCACGCCGATGCGCGGCGCGACGCTGCGGCGCGCCTGCCGGATCGGCGGCGGCGCGGTCCTGACACCCGGCGTCGAGGTCGGTGAGGAGGCGTTCGTCGCGGCGGGCGCGCTCGTGACGCGCGACG
>Ga0190275_10003103_pt1 | contig 11812 bp, 8 predicted proteins | sample Popmic550T_FD_133745 | JGI IMG/M metagenome (GOLD analysis project Ga0190275, IMG submission 133745) | Populus adjacent soil microbial communities from riparian zone of Yellowstone River, Montana, USA - 550 T | ecosystem: Environmental > Terrestrial > Soil > Riparian zone > Trees stand | place... | reverse complement strand
CCCTGGACGAAGAATGCATAGTCATCGAGAAATCCCGGTATGGCCGCGTCACCGTTGCGCCAGCGCCGCAGCAAGATGTCGTCGAGATACATGCCGGAAAGAACGAAATCAGCCGCTTTCTTCGCTGCGTCAAGGTAGACGCTGCTCTGCAAAACGAACCCGCCCTTTGCAAAGGCGGAAATCATCAAACCATTCCAGGCCGTGAGTACCTTGTCATCCAGATGGGGGCGAATGCGCTCACCTCGGTAGGCAAGCAGCTTTCTGCTGGTTGCTTCGATTGAACTGGCAATCTCACTTTCCTCTGTGTGAAAAAAGCGTGCTGCCTCTTCGAGTGTTCGCCGCTGGTAGAGAATATTCCGGCCCGTAAACTCGCCATGAGGATCTTCGAGAACGTTCCCGCCTCGTTCAACACCGTAGAGATAGGAGAACCATTCGGCGGCGGGCTCCCCGGCTATTATGTCGATCTCTTCCCGGATCCAGATATAGAAGGCGCCTTCCCCCTTCTCGTCGCCTTTCAATGGATCGATGACACTGTCCGCATCCTCAGCCGAGTAGAATCCACCGCGGGCATCGGTCATGTCGCGAAGCACGTATTCCAGAATGTCGCGCGCAACATCGGCAAGTCCCGAATCTCCCGAGATCTGGAAGCCTTCTAGATAGGAGACCGCAAGCTGACCCTGGTCATAGAGCATCTTCTCGAAATGAGGCACAAACCACTTCGCGTCGACGGAGTAGCGGTGGAAACCTCCTCCCAGGTGGTCATGCATACCGCCCTTGGCCATCTCCCGGAGCGTAAACAGAACCATGTCCGACGCTTCTTCATTCTTCGTGCGATCGAAGTAGCGAAAGAGGTAATTGTAGGCAACGCTGCGAGGGAACTTCGGAGCGCTACCGAACCCGCCATACCGCGAATCGTAGGAGCGTCGGAACTGCATATAGGCAGACTCGAGCATCCCAGCGTCGGGATGCGACGCCGGCCCGGCCGAGAGATGCTTTTCCAACTCCTCGATGATTTCGGAACCGGACTCCATGATCTTTTCGCGATCGTTGCGCCAGGCGGCGGCGAGCTGTTGCAGCAGGTTTCGAAATCCGGGTCGTCCCCAACGGTCGTCGGGCGGGAAGTACGTACCACCGTAGAAGGGCTTCAGGTCAGGTGTCAGCCAGACGGACATGGGCCATCCGCCACCGCCCGTGGTAGCTTGCACGAACATCATATAGATGCGGTCGACATCCGGGCGTTCCTCGCGATCGACTTTGATCGAGACGAAATCACGATTCAGGATCTCGGCGAGACCGTCGTTCTCGAAAGATTCGCGCTCCATAACGTGGCACCAATGGCACGTCGAGTAGCCGACCGAAAGGAAGATCGGCTTATTCTCGACACGCGCTTTTTCGAAAGCTTCAGGTCCCCAGGCGTACCAATCGACCGGATTGTGCGCGTGTTGTAACAGATACGGACTTTTCTCATGCGAAAGACGATTGGTATGCATTGACGACGTTCCTCTACCGATTCTCCCATCCGCTACCCTAGGCACATGGATGCTTCGCTCCAGCAGCGGTATCTCGAAGAACTCAAAGCCTTCCTCCGTATTCCCAGCATCAGTACGGACCCTTCCCATAAGGGCGACATGCTTGCCGCGGCCGAGTTCGTTGTGGCGCAGTTGGAAAGCGCCGGAATGCGAAACGTCGGACTCGTTGAGAGGCAGGGATCGAATCCTATCGTCTACGGCGATTGGCTTGATGCTCCCGGCAAGCCCGTTCTGCTGATGTATGGACACTACGACGTCCAACCGCCGGACCCCTTGGACGAATGGAAGTCGCCGCCCTTCGAGCCTGAGGTTCGCGGAAGCAACATCTATGCGCGTGGATCGGCAGACGACAAGGGTCTGACGTTGATCCTGATCAAGGCAGTCGAGCGGCTTATGCAGCGCGATGGCCGCTTGCCCGTGAACGTCCGATTCCTGATCGAAGGCGAAGAAGAATCTGGTGGCGAGCATATTTCAGAATTCGTTCAGAGTGGCGATACGCGGCTCAAAGCAGACGCCGCGGTCATCTGCGATACCGAGATGTTCGCTCCGGAACTGCCCACGATTTGCGTCGGATTGCGCGGAATCGTCTATGGGGAGTTACACGTGCAAGGCGCCGAAGCCGATCTTCATTCAGGCGTGTATGGAGGCGCGGCGCCCAACCCCATCCAGGCGATCGCTGAGATACTCACCGCATTGAAGGATCGCGACGGGCACATTCTGATCCCTGGATTCTACGACCGCGTTCAGCCGCCGAGTCCCACCGAAAGGGAAGCTTGGGCGCGCCTTCCCTTCGATCCCGAGCACTTCCGCGCTCAGGAAATGAAAGCTCCCGCTATTACAGGAGAACCGGAAAAAGGAATCCTTGAGCGCATGTGGGCGCGGCCGACACTGGAGGTGCACGGGATTCGCGGTGGATTCACGGGCGAGGGCGCGAAGACGGTTATACCAGCGCGTGCGGTTGCGAAGATCAGTATGAGGTTAGTCGCGGATCAGCAGCCCGACCAAGCATCTGCCCAGTTGGCGTCAGCAGTCGCAACCGCGTGCCCGAAAGGCGTCACCGCCGAGTGGAAACCGTTTCATTCGGCGGCGCCTTCCATGACGGACCCGAATAACAAATTCATTCAGGTTTGCGCACAGGCTATGACCGAAGTTTTTGGCAATAAGACCGTCTACATTCGCTCGGGAGGGTCGATCCCGATTGCGGGTCTTTTTGACAAGCATCTCGGAATCCCAAGCGTTCTGGCAGGATTCGGCTTGCCCGATGACAATCTGCATTCCCCGAACGAAAAGCTATATCTGCCGAACTTTTATCGTGGAATTGAAGCCATTATGCGTTACCTGGAGATGCTTGCAGGAGTGACTAAATGAGCAGCGATTATCGGATCGAACGAGACACGATGGGTGAGATGCGCGTCCCCGCCGACGCCCTCTACGGAGCGCAGACGCAACGCGCCGTCGAAAACTTTCCCATCAGCGGGATGCGGTTGCCTCGCGCATTCATTCGCGCCCTGGGCCTCATCAAAGCCTCGGCCGCGAGTGTCAACGGCAGGCCGGAAGTCGAACGCGCGGCGCAGGAGGTGGCTGACGGCAAGTACGACGATCAGTTCGTCGTCGATGTCTTTCAGACGGGCAGCGGCACATCCACCAACATGAACGCCAACGAGGTAATCGCCCGGCTGGCCAGCGCACACCCGAACGACCACGTCAATCAAGGACAATCGAGCAACGATGTCATTCCGGCGGCGATACACGTTGCATCGGCGTTGACCGTCAACGAAGCTTTGCTGCCGGCGATGCATGGGCTGAAGACAACGCTGGACTCCAAGGCCCAGGAGTTGCACGACGTCATCAAGATCGGCCGGACCCACTTGCAAGATGCCGTGCCCATGCGCCTGGGACATGAGTTCAGCGGATATGCGGCGCAAGTCAGGGCGTCCATCGAACGCGTGGAAGCGGCGCTGCCCGGGATCTACGAATTGCCGTTGGGCGGCACAGCGGTGGGAACCGGGTTGAATGCTCTGCCAGGATTCGCTGTGGCGACGATCGAGCAGTTGAGCAACCGCACAGGATTACCGTTTCGCGAGGCGCGCAACCACTTCGAAGCGCAGGCATCGAAAGATGCTGTGGTGTTCCTGAGCGCCGCTCTTCGCAACTATGCCGTGAGCCTGACGAAGATCGCCAACGACATACGATGGCTCGGATCGGGACCGCGATGCGGGTTAGGCGAATTGAAATTGCCTTCGACACAGCCGGGCTCGAGTATCATGCCAGGGAAGGTAAACCCTGTGATCGCGGAAAGCGTCCTGATGGTGTGTGCTCAGGTAATTGGCTATGATGCCACCATCGCTTGGTGCGGAGCCGCGGGGAATCTCGAGTTGAATGTCATGATGCCTGTAATGGCGTTTGACATCGTCCAGTCGATTGAACTTCTGGCTTCTGCCTCCCGTAATTTCGATGAACGTCTGCTTCGAGGCCTGGAGGCGGACAGGCAGCGCGCGTCTTCTCTAGTGGAGCAATCGCTTGCGATGGTGACCGTGCTGGCGCCGGAAATCGGATATGACAAGGCTGCATCGATCTCGAAGGAAGCCTACGCGTCGGGTCGCACGGTGCGAGAGGTCGCGCGGGAGAGCAGTGGAATTGCGGAAGAGCGTCTCAATGATCTCTTAGATCCTGAGTCCCAAGCAGGAGGAGCGGCGGAATGAACAAAGTCCAGATCGAGGGTGTAACGCTACACCTTGCGCATCCTGATGAATTGTCCATGCGGTGGGTCGGGCAGGAAGAGGTGATGCGACAACTGCTCGCTGCGTGGATGGTGGTCGACGCTCAGGATACGCCTATGAATCCGCGACTCCTGGGAAAACCGGGCGTCGGCAAAACGACACTGGCTTATGCCGCGGGCAAGCGCCTGGGTTCCGATGTTTACATCCTGCAGGCAACCATCGATACGCGACCCGAAGACCTGATCATCACTCCCGTCATCGAACGTGAGGGCCAACTGCGCTATGTCGCATCGCCTTTAGTCAGCGCGATGATTCGTGGCGGAGTCGTGATCCTCGACGAAGGGAATCGTATGAGCGAGAAGAGCTGGGCGAGCCTCGCTCCTCTGCTCGACACGCGCCGCTATGTCGAGTCAATCGTCGCGGGAGTAAAGATCAAAGCCGATCCCAACTTCCGGCTCGTTGCGACGATGAATGATGACGCATCGACTTTCGATCTGCCCGAGTACATTCACTCTCGACTACAGCCGCAGATTCTGCTCGACTTTCCGGAGCGGGATGAAGAGTTGAGAATCCTGAAAGAGAACCTGCCGTTTGCCGAGGAGAGCATTCTGCAGTACGTCACCGACTTTCTCCAGCTCGCGCACGGCGCCGACGAAAGGTACACCGTGCGCGACGGGATCAATCTGGCCCGGTTCGCCTCAAAGTTGATGGCGACGGGAGAGTGGTCGCGTTCGGAGGCTCTGCGGGACGCAGTCCAACAAGTGCTCGGGGATGAGGCGATCCGCTATACACGCGCGCTCTGATGGCAGGCCTTACTTACTACCCGGTGTTGCCTGGACGGCTCGAGTTCGCAGCCGCGATTCGTCACGCACTATTACGTAGTCAGCCGCAAGTCGTCGCCGTCGAACTACCGATGTCGCTGGAGCAGGTTTATCTGCAGGCGATCGCAAGGCTGCCTGAAATCAGCATCATTCTATATTCGGGCGAATCGGAGGACGAATACATATTCGTTCCCGTCGAACCGTCGGATCCATTTACGGAAGCTGTGCGAACGGCTCGTGAGATGGGCTCCGAAATCGTATTCATCGAGCCCGATCTCTCGCCGCGGCCGCATCTGGCCGATTTTGCACCCGATCCATATGCCGTGAGGTCGATCGGGTATGAACGCTTTGTCGAGATGTACCGCGAGAGCAGGCGGCCGGACGATCCTCGCATCGGGGCTCATGCCAAGGCGCTAGCGTGGCGCTTACAGGGAGCAGATCCGACGAAGTCAACGGCTGTCGTACTGTCGCTCAACCTGTATGATGCCGTTCTCGAAGCAATGAACGAGCCCCAGGAAGATCCCGATCTTGGGCACGCCCGGAATGAGATCCGGCTGGTGAACGCGCATCCCGAATGTCTAGCTGAGATTCTGGTCGAGTATCCTTATCTGCAATCCCGCTACGAGGAGTACAGGATGCTCCTGGACGACTCGGAGATGATCGATCGTCCACGCGTTCAGTTGCAGGTGTTTCGTCACGCCGAGGGAACGTATCTACAGAACACCGGCGACGAGATAAAACATTGGCATCGTCTGCAGCTTGCCAAGTACACGCGAAATCTGGCGATGATCGAAGGCCATCTCACGGCAGGTATATTCGACATGACCGTGGCAGCGCGTGGAATCGTCGACGATAACTATGGCTGGGAAGTGTGGGAGTCGGCGAATCGCTACCCGGCGCAGCAAGTTGACTCGGATTTAGAGACGGTCAACCTCTCCGCCGAAGAAATCTATCTCAACACGAAGCGCATGCGTCTGCGCCGGCGCTTGCCACGCTACAAGCAAAAGCTGCGCCCCAGCTCTCTGAAAAAACGCAAGAAGGAAAACTTCGCCGGAGAGTGGGCGGAACAGATCGACGGGAATTCGATCTGTTCGTATCCTCCGGAAGACTTGGTGATTGAGAACTATGGCCGCTTTCTGAAACAAAAGGCCAAGAGCCTGCTATCGGAAGAGCGGGAACGTGTCGAGCCATTCATGACGTCGCTACTCGATGGCGTAGATATTCGCGAGACCATACGCAACTGGCACGAACGCAAGATCTATGTCCGGCGCCAGGATCGCATCAACGGTGATGTGGGCTCCGTTGTCGTCATCTTTGACGATCACAATGATGAGAAGTATGAATACTTGACCACTTGGCTGGGCGAGCATCAGAACGAATCCGACATGGCGTTCTATTCCACGTTCCCCTTCGAACATCTGGTCGGGCCGGGAATCGGAAGGGCCGAGTATGGCGGCTTCTTGATGACACTTCCGCCGCGCCGCATGTTCGATGTATGGTCGGACCCGGACTACGATCTCGCCGAGACAAAGGCTGAGCGATTGCTTCTTGCCGGTCTGGATTATTCGGTCGGGAAGATCGTTGTGTATGCAGGACCGAAGCCGCCGCGGAGTATCTTTCGCAGCATCGCCGACCGGATGGGCCACAAGATTCTGTATGTGCCTCTAGGCCAGCTATCTCCGACGAAGTTGAAGAAGATCCGAGTCGTTCACGTTCTCGATGGTCATGGTCGCCGTCCTGAGGCAAAAGACTACATCTGGTAGCTTCGCAGAATCGCCTCTACCAGCCCTTCTACTGTCGAAGGCTGCGCTTCCACAGTTACACTGAGCTCTTTGCTTCGTATCACCTCCGATGTAGCGGGTCCGATAGAAGCGATCTTCACTCCCGACAACGAATCGGGTCCTAGTAAAGAGAGCCAGTTCTTAACAGTGGAGCCGCTCGTGAACGTAATCCATGTTGGCTTCGTCCGCAGGCTAGCCTTTTCTGGCCTGACATTTAGATAGGTGTCGACAACATCTACGTTCGCGCCCATCGCGCTTAGAGCTTCTGGAATCACCTCGCGCGCTTCGAAAGCGCGCGGAATCAGCACGCGGGCGGCTCGCATCTCGTGGTCGCGGAATGCGGCAGCTATGCCCTCGCTCGTATGTTCATCCGGAATCAGCTCGGGAAGAATCGGGTCGAGCGCCTGAGCCGTTGCGGGTCCGATCGCACAGATCCTTCCACGCACGGCGCGCCAGTCTCGATTGCATGCGCGCAGCCGTCGTCCGAAGAACTCGACCGCGTTCGCGCTTGTGAATACGATCCAATCGTATTCTCCGAGGCATTCGATACTCGCGTCCAGCGCCGAGTTGTCCTCAAGAGGGGCCATCTCGATGACCGGGATCTCAATCACCTCTGCCCCCAGACGCTTGAGCCTATCGCTCAGTTCCGCAGCCTGGCTCTTCGCGCGTGTCACCACAATGCGTTCTCCGAACAAAGGCAAACGCTCGAACCAATCGAGTTTGGGTCGCAAACTAACGACGTCGCCAATGATGATGGTGGCCGGAGGAGCCAAATCTTTGATGCGAACAGGTAGTTCGACCAGGGTACAGGCGATCGTTTGCTGGTCCGGCCGAGTACCCCAGCGAACAGCCATCGCCGGCGTTTGTGGGTCGCGCCCTGCAGCCAGAATGCGTTCGATGATCTCCGCGGCATGATGCATGCCCATAAAGATCACTAATGTTTCGGACACCCCTGTCTTCGTCCAGTCGATGCTGTCGACGTTGTGTCCCGTGACGAAGGTCACGACCGATGTATGTTCGCGATGCGTGAGCGGAACACCTGTGTAAGCTGCTATTCCAAGAGGCGCCGTCACACCGGGGACAACTTCATAAGCGATCCCTGCTTCGGCCAACGCTTCCACTTCTTCGCCACCGCGTCCGAAGATGAACGGGTCGCCGCCCTTCAACCTGACGACCGTCTTCTCCTCACGCGCCTTGGCGATTAGCAGATCGATGATCTCGGTTTGCGTAAAGGCGTGATCTCCGCGTTTCTTTCCGACATAGATATGTTCAGCGGCACCCGAAGCCAGATCCAGCAGAGCAGGAGCCGCAAGATGATCGTAGAGGATCACATCTGCGGCGGCCAGCACTCGCCGGCCCTTGAGAGTGATCAGTTCCGGATCACCAGGGCCGGCCCCGACCAGGTAGACCTTGCTCATCCGAGGATTTCCCGCGCTCCGTGTTCCAGTAGTTCCTCGCCGAGTGTAGAGCCGACCATCTCGGGATCCGTTCCATATGCTTCGCGTTTCACCATACGGCTCCCATCCGGACTGATCACGATGGCGCGAAGATGCAGAAGACCGCTTTCAAATGAAGCATGGGCGCCAATGGGCACGTGGCAGCCGCCGCCGAGTACCGATAGCAGTGCCCGTTCGGCGCCGACAGCCTCGTAGGTCGGCCGATGATTTAGATTGGAGCAGATACGTGCAGCGGGTCCATCATCGTTGCGTGTCTGGACAGCGAGCGCTCCTTGCCCAACAGCAGGGCACATCACTTCCACTGGGAGATGCTCTGCAATTCGGCCTGACCAGCCCAACCGGTTGAGGCCGGCGCACGCCAAGACGATCGCATCGAATTGCCCCTCATCTAACTTCCGCAATCGTGTGTCGACGTTGCCTCTGATCCCTTCGACGATCAAATCGTGTCGCGCCGCTTTGAGCTGCGCGACACGTCGCAACGAACCGGTGCCTATTCTGCTGCCAGTCGGCAGGTCTTGCAGCTTGCTGCCAACCATCGCATCACGCGCATCCTCCCGTTCCGGCGTGGCGGCGATGTGCAGACCGGAAGGATTTCCAGTGGGAAGATCTTTCAGGCTGTGAACAGCCAGATCGATGGAGCCTGCCAGCAACGCTTCCTCTATTTCCTTGGTGAACAGGCCTTTCGTACCGATCTCCTTGAGCGGTCCCGCTTGAAAGCGATCGCCGCTCGTCGTGATGATTTCAATGCGGACTTCTTCTCCCAGCGCTTCGAGGCGGCTCTTAATGTAGTTGGCTTGCCACAGCGCCAGCTTGGAACCCCGCGATCCTATGACCAGCAAACTTACTCCTCCAGCCGGAATATGTTCCGGATTGCGTCGAGAACAGCAGGTCCGTTGTCGGCTCCCGCGTGCTTTCGAAGCTGCGAAATGGGTCCATGAGCGATCTTATTGACGATGCCGCGGGTCAGCATCTCGATTGCCTGTTCCTGCTGCGACGTGAGCCCGCCGAGTTTGCCTTTGACGCGCTCGATCTCAGCAAGGCGAATCTGTTCGAGGTGTTCCTGCAGACTGACGATCAGGGGACCAACGTGGCGTGTCCTCATCCAACTTTCGAGCCGCTCAACCTCTTCTGCGACGATCTTGTCGGCTTCCGCCGCCTGATCCATGCGGCCCTTTAGATTCTCATCGACGATGCGTTGGAGATCGTCGATATCGTAAAGGAAGACGTTATCGAGTTCGTTGACAGTGGGTTCGATGTTGCGGGGAACAGCGATGTCGATCAGAAACATCGGCCGGTTCTTCCGGGACGCAACGATCCTACGCATCGCTTCTTTCGTCAGGATGTGGTCAGGGGAACCACTGGATGTGAGGACGATGTCGACATCTTTCAGGCGGCCACGGAACTGATCGTACGGAACGATAGTTCCCCTTACCCGATCGGCCAATTCCCTGGCTCGTGAATCGGTCCGATTCGTGACCAGGATCTGCTGAACGCCCGACCGCAGCAGATGTCTCGCAGCAAGTTCAGACATCTTGCCCGCGCCGATCAGCATCACGCGCTGGTTCTTCAGCGATCCGAAGATCTCGCGCGCAAGTTCGACGGCCGCGTAGCTGATGGATACGGCGCTCACGCCGATGTCAGTCTCAGTCCGAACTCGCTTGGCGACACCGAAGGCCCGCATCACAACGGTGTCCAGCAATCCCGTAACGGCGCCATGCTCTTTGGCCAGCGAATAAGCTGATTTTAGTTGGCCAAGAATCTGAGGCTCGCCGACAATCATGGAATCGAGGCTTGCGGCTACCCGAAAGATGTGGCGTATCGCCTCGCGGCCCTCGAAGCCGTAGAGATATTGATGTAGATCACGGCTGTCGAGCGCTTTCGCGGTCGACAGAAATATCTCCAGAGCCTGATGTGGATTGATGTCATCTTCCGCGGTGATGGCCACTTCGACGCGGTTGCATGTCGACAGGATCATTCCCTCGACTATGCCGGGAGTGTTCTTCAGCTCTTCGAGACCCTGGGTCAGGTCGACAGACGAGAAGGCGAGCCGCTCGCGAACCGAAACCGGCGCGGTCCGGTGATTCAAACCTGTGACCCAGAGCTTCATCTATTGCCGTACGTAGTGGAACGCCCAACTTGCGGCCGAGAAGGCGACAATCGTTACCGCCATAGCGGCTGCCTTTCTTCCGCGCCAGCCTGCGGCGATCCGGAGGAACACCATCAACAGACAAAACAGCCAATTTGCAATCGCGACGGTGACTCGAGGATCGGAGATCCAGTCACTTCCCGTGTCGATGTACGCCCAGGCGCCGCCGGTCACTACCCCGACCGTCAGCAACACGAACCCGAACCCCAGGGATTGGCTGATGAGATTGTCCAATGTGCCGAGAGGAGGCAATTTTTCCAAAAGCGCCATTGGTTTCTTGCGTTTAAGTTGACGTTCCTGGATCAGGTAGAAGACGGATGCGAGCGCCGTCAGAATGAGGGCAGCGTATCCCAACAAAACCAGAATGATGTGGAATACCAGCCACGCGCTCCGGCTTCCGCTGCTGGTCCAATGCGGCGCTGGACCCTGCAGCGCAGCGACGCCTGTCATCACGAAAATCATGGGGAAGAGAAACACGGCCAAACTATCGAATCGATAACGCCAATAAACCAGCAAAAACAGAACCCCAAGTATGAACGCGGATAACGAGACGGAGTTATGGAAACCTCCCGGCGGGAAATGGCGCGCCAGCCGTCCCGCCTCGACGAGCGCGACCATATGCAGCACGATCGCGATGCTGAATGCTATCAAGGCAGGTCGAAAGAGGGAGGCGCCGCGGCGGAGCGCGATTTGAATTGTGTGGAAGAGTCCTACGGCGTACAGCGCAACCGCGGCGCGCAGCCAGAAGACACTCATCTCCTGCATGAAACTCCAGTATATCGGGTTAGCTGCTGCTGGATCTAGACTAAGGGTATGTCGTTCCTAATGGCCTTGTGCTTGCTCATGTTTGCGCCGGACTACACCGCGGACGGCATGAAGGCCCTCGAAGAGCAACGCTACGACGCAGCCATTGCCAGTTTTACCAAGGCGGCCGAGGCTGATCCCAAGGATTATGGGGCATATTTCCACATCGGTCTTGCCCAAAGTTTGCTGAATCGCGATCCGGAAGCGATTACGTCTTACAAGAAGGTCCTCGAACTGAAGCCCGGACTTTATGAGGCTCAGCTCAACCTGGGGCTCGTGCTTCTGCGAAGCAAGCAGCCCGAAGAAGCGGCAGGTTTTCTTGAGGAAGCCGCCAAGCAGAAACCGAAGGAGTTCCGGCCGGTGTACCATGCCGCTGAAGCTTTGCTAGCCGCCAGCGCAGCCGATCGTGCGATTCCGTATTTCCGGACCGCGCTTGAGCTGGACGCCAACTCGCAACACGCGCAAGTCGGGTTAGGGCAGGCGCTAGTTCGGACGGGGAAGCTGGAAGAAGCGGAGCCGCTATTTGAGAAATCCGGTAATCTGCTCGAAATTGG
>Ga0190275_10003102_pt1 | contig 11812 bp, 13 predicted proteins | sample Popmic550T_FD_133745 | JGI IMG/M metagenome (GOLD analysis project Ga0190275, IMG submission 133745) | Populus adjacent soil microbial communities from riparian zone of Yellowstone River, Montana, USA - 550 T | ecosystem: Environmental > Terrestrial > Soil > Riparian zone > Trees stand | place... | reverse complement strand
CGCCGCGAAACGGCCCAGGACGGAGGCGGCCCCCACCGCTGGCGGGGTGCTGGTGGGGGGGGGGGGGGGGGTCGGCGCGGCGATCGCCGGGGCGGGGTCGCAGAACAGCCCCGCGTCGGGGATCCTGGCGGCGCTCGGCGGCCTGCTCTCCCAGGCGCGCGACGTCCGGGTGCCGGCTGGCACCCCGCTGGCCGTGCAGCTCGAGCAGCGGCTGGTGCTGAGCCGCCGCGGCAACGCGCGCGCGCCCAACGCGCTCACCATCTACACCGCGACCGACCGCATCCGCGCGGCGCAGGAGGCGCTCGCGCGCCTGAACCACTATCGCGGCACAGCCAGCGGCGAGCTCGACGACGCGACGCGGCGGGCGCTGTTCGAGTTCCAGGTGGACAAGGGGATCAGGGCCACCGGCAACCTGGACGGCCAGACGGCGAAAGCGCTCGGCATCACCACCTCCGCGGCTGGCGGCGCCACCGGCGGCTCCACGGGCGGCGCGACGCTCTCGGCCGACGAAGCGTCGCTCCTGCGCCGATCGGCGCAGGCGCTGGTGGGCCGCTACCGGCAGGAGCTGGCGGTGTCCACGACGGGGCGGCTGGATGTGCGCCGCGCCTATGACGCGGGGAGCATGGAGCTGTGGTTCGCGCTGTCGGCCTTCGCCGACAACGCCTCGCTGTACGAGCAGCTCGTCCGCACGGGGGGGAACGTGGCGGGCCCGGAGGCCGCGGGTCAGGCACTGGTCGGCGCCGCCCGGCGGGTCGACGCCGCCCTGCAGCGCACGCGTGCGTCGCAGCCGGTCCAGAGCGCCTGGTCGTCGATGCGCGCGCAGCTCACCGAGCTGGATCCCGCGTACCGGTAACCTCCCGAGCGCGTAGGCGCACCGGGATCAGACGAAGCGGGGCGGAGCACGTGGAGTGCGCCGCCCCGCTTCGTCGGTCGCATCAGACACTGGTGTGCCTGACCGGCTACCGTCCCGGCGCGCGCGAAGTGGTGCGCCGGCTGGATGGCGGCGAGGGGAAGGCGGCGTGACGAACGACGGCAGCCGCGGGAGAGCGCTCCCGCGGCTGCCTTACATTCAAGATCCAAGAACGAGTGGATGCCGATCTACAGGTCGTCCGGTGTGAGTCCCGTTCGCTTGGCGATGCGCGCGAGCATGCGGGCGCCGACCTCTTCGGAGTCGTGGAAGGCGAAGACGTAATCTCGCCACCCTTCGCGAGAAAGCGTGCGGTGAGACGTGCCGTCCTGGCGCTTCACCGTCCAGCCAATCCGCAGCAGGGCGGCCAGAACCCGTCGCGCCTTCGTGCTCGGCCAGGTGCTCACGCGGCGAGGAACGACACGCTGAGCGGCTCCGGTACCTCCTCACCGTGCTCGAGTCGCTCAGCGAGCACCCGGAGTGCGAGCGCCTGCACCTTCGCCACGGCGTTGGCCCGGTTGGCCCCGTATACCATCACGCCCGGCAGGTCGGGGACTTCGGCGATCCAGCGGCCGTCCTCTTCGCGCTCGATCTCGATTTGAAAGTGCATCGGGGATGCTCAGTCCAGGACAAACAAGTGCTTCACGCACCAAACATCGCCAGAAACGGCAATGCGAGCAAGGAGAATCGACCCGCTGATGGGAGGTGAGCGACGCCGCGGGCGAGCTGGTGACCGTCTACCGCCGCGGCGTGTACGAGGGGGTCGCCGGCTGGACGGGGGTGTTACCGGGAGATCTTCCTGCCCCCGAGATGCCTGAATACGGTCGCGAACGCAATCGCCGGCAGCAACGCCGAAACCAGGATCGCCATGAGCGAGTAGGGCGCGAGGATCGGCGTGTGCCGTCCGGGGACCACCGAGACCGCGAAGTCTCCGAGCGCCCACCATACGACCACGGCGACGATCACCGTGACGGCCAGGAGCAGGGTGAGGGACTTGCGCATCTCGGGCTCTGGAGGGCAAGGCTTCGACGAGATGATCGCAAAACGATACCTCGCCGGCTCCCGCAAGGTCAATACATCTGCTCGGCAATAACGGCAGGTATGCCGCGAGTGTTTTCGCGCTTCGTCATTCGCGCCGTCGGATCGTTACGAGTCCGGCCCGGCGATCCGGCGGAGCTCGATGCGGCGGACGGCTTCGTCGGCGAGGGTGCGGAGGAGGGCGACGTCATCTTCCGAAAACTCGCGCTCTTCCAGGCCCACGACGCACAGGTTGCCGAGCACGTGGCCGAGCCGCGAGATCAGCGGCACGCCGGCGTAGCAGCGCACGCCGTCCTGCGTGACCAGCGGGTTGGTGCCGTGCTCGGGGTGGAGCGGCGCGTTCTCCACCACGAACGGCTCGCGCGTGCGCACCGAGGTGGCGCAGAACGACCACTCCACAGGGTGGCCGCGGGTCTCGTTCAGCCAGAGCCCGTCTGGACCCTGGAAGGCGGCCACGTGCAGCGCCTCGTCGAGCACCACGCTGATCAGCGACACGGGCAGGCCCAGCCGCCCCGCCGCCTCGGCCGCGAGGTCCTTCAGGATGGCGTCGACGTCGGGCGACAGCAGGTCCAGGTCGGCGATCTCCTGGAGCCGCGCCTCGTCGTAGAGTGGATCCACGGTCGTCATCCCTGCCTTCCGGCTGTGGCGGCGAGTCGCGCGTAGGTGCGCAGGCGGATCTCCACCGAGCGCGCGACCATGGCGGCCGCGCCGCCCTGCGCCGAGAGTGCCTTCGCCACGCGGTCCAGCAAAGTGGTGGTGCGCACGTGGCCGGGAAAGAGCCCGGCCTCGCGGCAGGCCTGCGCCCACAGCTGGGCGCCGCGGTCCGCGCCGAAGACGCGCTGCAGCGCCATGCGCGCATCCTCCTCGGTGGGCTCGCGCAGGTCGTAGCCGGGGAGCCGCGATGGGCTTGGGGGCGGTGACAGCATCTTCCTGGAGGGAGAGCGTGGACGCGCAGGGGACTTCGATGGTACGCTACCTCTCCTCCGTTCGGATCTCAACAACTTTCGCGCCGATCCCCGCCCCCGTGTCGCTTATCGTACCGACGTCCGCGCGACATCCCGCCGGTGAGCGAGCCATGGTCGAACCTCTCTGGCAGGGGTGCGACGACGGGTGTAACGTGCAGCGATCCGCGTCTTCCGCTCGCACCCTGGACCCATCTTCCGCCACGCCCATGCTTCCTGACACCGCCGTGATCCTGAAGCGCTTCGAGCAACCCGACGAGGTGCGCGAGATGGTGAAGGGCCGCTTCGAGCTGGTTCACCTCGGCGGGATGACGATCGGGCGCGCGAGCTACGAGCCGGGGTGGCGGTGGTCCGAGCACGTGGGCCCGGGGATCGGGCAGACGCGGTGCCACGTGGAGCATGTCGGCCTGGTGGTCTCCGGCACCGCGACCGCCGCGTTCGACGACGGGCGCGTGGTGGAGATGCACGCCGGCGAGCTCTTCTACATCCCGCCCGTGCCACACGACAGCTGGGTCGTGGGCGACGAGCCGTACGTCTCGCTCCACTTCCTCGGCGCCCACCTCTACGCCGCGCCCGGCGACCAATCAACCGCGACGTAAACGCTGACGGCACGTGAGGGATGCGCCGGCTGGACAGAGGCGAGCGGCCGGTCGCGTGACGAACACAGCTTTCACCTGGACAGAAGCCATGCTGAAGCCTGCGCTCGCGACGTTCGCGGCACTGCTGGCCACCGCCGCGCCGGCGCGGGGGCAGGCGCCTGCGGCCCCGCTCGATTCGATGATCAACGCGTTTGCGCGCGAGCAGAACTTCAACGGGACGATCCTGGTGCAGGACGGCGGGCGCGTCCGCTTCCATCGCGGCTTCGGCCTGGCGGAGCGCGCGTTCCGCGTCCCCGCCGACACGGCCACGCGCTACCGCGTCGCGTCGATCACCAAGCTGTTCACCTCGGTCCTGGTCCTCCAACTGGCGCAGGAGGGGAAGGTGCGGCTGGGCGCACCGATCCACACTTATCTGCCCGACTATCCCGGCCCTGCCGCGGCGCCGGTGACCATCCACCAGCTGCTGAACCACACCTCGGGATCGAGAACTACGACCGGGCCGTGACCAGCTTCCAGCAGGCGATCGAGAACGGGATCGAGCAGTACCAGAAGCCGCACACCACCGACGCGATGCTGCGCCGGTGCTGCAGCGGGCCGCTGGCGACACCGCCCGGCGCCGTCTTCGGCTACAACAATGCCGACTACATCGTGCTGGGCAAGATCGTCGAGCGCGTGACCGGGAAGCCGTTCGACGCGGCGCTGACGGAGCGGATCCTGGCGCCGCTGGGGCTGCGGAACACGGGGATGCTGCGGCAGGACACCATCCTGGACCGGCTCGCGAGCACCTACTTCTTCCGCGACGACACGAAGACGCTGATCAACGACTTGCCGGTGTACATGCAGAACTTCTACGCCGCCGGCGGGATGTACTCCACCACGTCCGACCTGCTCGTCTTCGCCGACGCGCTGTTCGGCGGCGAGCGGCTGCTCAACGCCGAGATGCGCCGCCGCCTGCTGACGCCGGGGCTGGAGGACTACGGCTATGGCCTGTGGTCGTACACGTTTCGCCGCAACGGGCGGGAGTATCGCGTGGCGAAGCGGCCGGGGAGCATCATGGGCGCGAACGCCGTGCTGTACCGCCTGGTCGACGAGAACACGACCATCCTGCTGCTCGGCAACACCAACCTGACGAACCTCGACATCTTCGCCCAGCGGATCGCCAACCGCCTGGTGGACCTGCGCGGCACCGGCGGAACGACGCAACCGGCGCCGCGGGGTGGCGGGGCTGGACGCTGATCGCGGCTTTCTCGGCTGATGGATGATGTCGTCGCGTTAAGCCGAAATTAGCGCGCGCGGCATCGCTCCTCGCCGGTGGAACGTTCGGGCGGGCGAGATGGTAGCGAACCTCCCGGTTGGAGCTGGATGACCGTCGGACCGCTCGGCGGCCGTGCGATCCTCCCCGCTCAAACGCTGTCCTACCGCGACACCCCACACGCACCCTCTGCCCAGGATCGCCCGATGAGATTCCCGGTCGTGTATGCCGCCGCCGCACTGCTCGCCGCCGCGGGCCCGCTCACCGCGCAGACGGCCGCCTCGCCGTCCAGCGCTCCCGCGCCCGCGCCCGCCGCGTCGGCGGAGGAGGCGGCGGTGCGCGCGGCGCTCCAGCATTACCTGGACGGGCACGCCACCGGGCGCGGCGAGGAGTTCGCGGCGGTGATGCATCCGGAGATGAAGATGATGTTCATCCGCGAGGGCGCGTTCACACAGCGCACGAGCGCCGAGTACATCGCCGGCGCCTCCGGCCGCCCCGCCGCCGACGAGGCGCGGCGGCGCCGGTGGATCGAGAGTGTGGACGTCACCGGCAACGCCGCGTCGGCCAAGATCGTGCTCGACTACCCCACCGCGCGCCTGACCGACTACATGACGCTCCTCAAGATCGACGGCCAGTGGAAGATCGTGAACAAGATCTTCCACGCGGAGCCGCGCCAGCCGTGAGAGAGCGCGGGGGCCCGAGCCGGCAGACAAGATCTTCCGCGCCGCGACTGAGAAAGCCTGTGGCCAAGCCCGCTGACCGGCGGCTGAAGCCGCAGCAACAACTACGAAAAGCCTCGCAAACTGCGCGAGGCTCCCCGAGGCGGCGGCATCGGGGCTCGACATAAGATCCGGCATGAGTAGATGTCTGGAACGGGCATAAAACGAAGGCAGCCGCGGGACAGGGATCCCGCGGCTGCTTCGTTTCCGGAATTCGTGACTGGGCGACAGCCTTCTGTCAGGGCACGGCCGGATCATCGTTTCTGAACCGCGCCACGGCTTCGGATACTTGGTCCTCCAAGCTGCTGTTCAGGTCGCGTTCCCTGAAATCGCTCGACCAGTATGAGATCTTGGCAGCGAAATAGTCGGCGAAGATGCGGCCGAGCGCGTGATACTCCCTGTACTCCGCTTCGGTGAGCTTTACGAGCACCGAGAAGCCGACTGCGCCCTGGTTGCAGTTGACGTCCAGGTAGTAATCCTCTCCGCCACGCAGTAAGAACCACGCCTGCGGACGATGGTCGATCACGCGCAGTTCCATGCGACCCTCACAGTGCGTCCGGTGACGCAGAGCGCGCTACCCGCCCGTCAGCGCGCGGGCGGCTCCACGCGCATGGTGGCGACGACATCGCCCTCCATGATCCCGTCGACCACGCCGATCCCCTCCACCACCTCGGCGAAGACGGTGTAGTCGCGGACCAGGGTGGGGTTGGCCTTCAGGTTGATGAACCACTGGGCGTCGCCGGTGTCGTGCGCGCGTGTGCTCATCCCCACCGTGCCGCGGGGGTGCGCGACGGTCGCCAGCTCGTCGCGGAGATAGTGGGCGTAGCCGACGTATTCGTTCGTTCCCGGACCCGCGCCCTGGATCACGAAGTCCGGCTCCACGCGGTGCCAGTTGCCGCCGTCGTAATAGCGGGCGCGCACCAGCGCGAGGATGCGCGCCGACATCACCGGCGCGAGGTCGCCGCGCATCCGCACCACGAACGAGCCCCCGCCGGCCGCGGGTGACATCGTGACCCGCACGCGCGCCTCCTTGCCCAGCGCGAGCGCGACTGCGTCCAGCGGGAGATCCGTGCGGAGGGGAGGCGGGCGGTCGTCGCTGGCGGGGCGCCCGGCGGCCTCGAGCAGCGCCACGCGCACGTCCTTCTCCGAGGCGTTTGCGCGCCGCACCCACCGCTCGAACACCGCGTTCGCCGCCGCACGCGCCGTGGGCAGGGGCGATCCCTTCAGCGCGATCGCGGCGGCGCGCACGGCCTGCGCGCTGTCGCCCTGCAGCGCGCGCAGGTACACGTCGTCGGCGGCGTGGCCCACGAGCTTGGCGAGCGCATCGATCGCCGCCTCCTGCACGTTGCCGTCGCGGTCGCGCGCGAAGGTGTGCAGGCGCGGCGTGTCGTTCAGCACGGCCGCGGCGCGGGCGGCGTAGAGGCGCACGTGCCAGTCGGGATGCGTGGCGAGCCGCCCGAGCCGCGCCCGCGCCTGGGCGGGCGCGATCCGCGCGAGGGCGAGCTGGGCGTGGGCGCCGGCGTGCCACGACACCCCGCCGGCGCGCCGGGCCGCGCCGCGCGGCAGCGCGTCGACCCAGCCGGTCAGCACGCGCACGAACGCCGAATCGGCGCCGCAGCGCGCGTCGGAGACGCCGGCGGCGCGGAGGCGCACCTGCCACGCGCTGTCGGCCAGCGCGGCGCGCATCGCCTCGCAGTCGGTGCGGCGGGCGGCGAGCGCGCGGTAGCGAAGCCGCCACGCCGGCTCGGGCCACGCGGGCGGCGGGGACGCCGGGGGCAGCGAATCGCGGGCGACGAAGAGCGGGTCCCGGATCCGCCACACCGCCCGGCGGGCGATCAGCCGCACGCGCGGGTCGTCGTGCCGCAGCCCTTCGGCGAGGCTCGCGTCGGTGGAGTCGCGCCGGTCTTCCGCCACCAGCACCCGGCCGATCAGGACCGAGTCGGCACGGGTCTGCGCCCGGGCCGACATCGGCACGAGCAGCAGGAGGAGGATCCAGGGATTCTTCATGGCTCCGGGAACGTGGATGTCTCCGCCGGATTCGGCCGGCAGCGACGCAGGTGGGGAAAGCTCCGCCGCTTGATCGACCGGCAGAAACGGCTGGACGTTCAGTGTCGCGGGTAGCGCCCCGATCCGCCACCGGTTCCGGCTTCACGAGATCGTCGCGAGCCACCGCACTCCTGGTCGAGCGCGGGAAGATGGGCGCGTCACCGCACGACGACGGTGGTGTCGAGCGCTACCCTCGGGTTCCAGACACCGCCGCGATAGGTGTGGAGCACGCGAAAGGCGTACGTCGCGGGCGGCAGCCCGCGCGCGGTCACCTTGTACTTGAAGGCGCCCGGCACCTCGGCGCAGGCCTGGCCGGTGGCGTGCGCTTCCACGTTCATCGTGATGATGGGGCCGATGCGGTCGGCGGCGCCGGCGAGCTCGTAGCAGGCGGTGGGCGTGGGCATCGTCCCCCGCACGACGAGGTTTCGCCGCCCGCCACTCGCGCCCTCCGGCCCGTTGACCGCCGCGCCGGCGTCGGCCGTGTCGCGGAAGACGCCCACCACGTCCAGGCGCCGCGGCCGCGTGGTGACGGTGAGCGGATCCAGCCCCAGCGCCGCGGTGGATACCCGCACGTTCACCTCCACCGTGTCGCCCGCCAGAACCGTCAGCGGCCGGGTGCGCGTGTCCACGTATCCCGTTCGCGCGACGTGCACCCGGTACGAGCCGCCGCGGCGCAGCCCGATCGTGAACCGCCCGTTCGCGGCCGACCTCGTCCGGCGCGTCTCCCCGCGCGCGCCGCCGACGACGGTGACGCGCGCCTGCGCCACCCCGCCACCCGAAGCGGCATCGATCACCCGTCCCACGATCACCTGCGCCGCGGCCGCGTCAGGCGCCGACAGGCACACCAGCACCGCGGCGGCACTGAACAGCGGCTTGCACAGCTTCATGGCTCGCGATGCCGAAACCGGGTTCGTGGAGGGTGTCGTGGTGACTGGAATCAGAATGAAGCGCCTGCGCCGTTGGAACGCCAGCGGTGTTCACTCATGGTAAAATCGCCGAGTGGGCGCGCGCGCGGTATGTCGAGTAGCCAAGACGACAGCCGCGGGAGGGTGCTCCCGCGGCTGTTTCGTATCCAGCAACTTCCCGCTCAGCGCGGTTTGCTGGATCCGAGGGAATCAGGGGCAACTGGCCCCTGCTTCGCGAGCTCGGCGTGGAGGCGGCGGGCCTTTTCGCGAAAGAAGCGGATTCGCTCCTCCGGGGTGGCATCCTTCAACTGCTCGGCGTGGGCATCCCGGATGCGGCGCGTCATCGCCACGGCATCAATCTGGGTCGGTTCCATGCTGTGCCACCTCGGCTGAGTCGATCAGTCCAATCCGAGCACCAGCTTGAGACCGATCTCTACAGCGGACATCACACGGGACGACGCTCGCCCGATCCGCTGCTCGAGAAACCTGCGATCGACCGTAACCAACTGCGACACGTTGGCGACGGAATCCTTCGCTAAACCCGTGGTTTGGGCGGGTACAAGAACATTCCCTGGCGCATCCACCAGTCGGAGGTTGCTCGTGAGCGCCACCGCCAGCACCGTGGAAACCCTACTGCGATTGAATGCGTCGGACTGGACGATCAGAAGTGGCCGGCGGAACCCCGGTTCGGATCCGCGCGGCTCTGCCAGGTCACCCCACCACACATCACCGCGGCGAACGTCCACGGGTTACCACGCTTCCGCGATCGACTGCCGCTGCGCTCGGTGCAACGCCGGATCGAGCGAGCTGTCTTCGTTCGCGTACAGCTGGTTCAGCCGGGCAGTCACCTCCGATTCGGTGTGCTTGGCCACGAATTCGGCGAGCGCAGTCGCGTAGAGCTCGCTACGGCTCACGCCCAGCCGGCCGGCCAGAGCGTCGGCCGCCGTGAACAGAGGGTCGGGGAGAGATATCGCTGTCTTCATACTCTGAGTATACCAGTGTTATACCCGGGTGGCAAGCGTCGCGCGCGGTACGGCGCTGAGGGGGGAGTCGTTGCAGCAAATCGCACACCCCAACCCGACGAATTCCCGAGAGCAAAGTGCGGTTTGCAGCTGCTTCCCGCCGCGCTCATCGCGTACCTGTATGGCCACGCCCGAGGCACTCGCCTCAATCCACCGCCGGCCTCGCGACGTACATCCTCCATCGGTCCCGTTCTTGCCCGCCGAAACCCGATGCATACGTTGTCATCCAACGACTTGGCCGATATACCCTTGCACCGCCTCGACCCGTACGGCCGCGCGTGACTCCCGGAGCCGACCGCCCCCACGACCGCCCCGCCGGCGCGCAGGACGACCGCTTCGGCGGCACCCGCGAGGGCGTGGCCGTGCTGGGCCCGGACTGGCGCATCCGCTACATGAACGCGTCGATGCTCGAGATCCTGCGGCTGATCGGCGACGGGGCCGGGGCGGTGGAGACGCTGTGGGACGCGTTGCCGGGGTGGGAGCGGAGCGAGTACGCCGACCAGCTTCGCCACGCGATGGAGACGGGCGCCGGCATCTGCTTCCGCGTGGACGGCGAGCGCGGGCGCGGGCGCGTGTGGGAGGTGCACGCCGAGCCGCTGGACAGCGGCGACCTGCGCGTGCGGCTGCGCAACGTGACCGCGCAGGCGCGCCGCGAGGCCGCCGAGACGCGCCACGCGCAGACCGGCGAGGCGCTGGACGCGCGCGAGGCCCGGCTCTCGTCCATCGTCTCCGCCGCGCCGGTGGGGATCGTGCTGATGGACGCCGACACGCTGGTGGTGCGCGAGGCCAACGCCTTCTACCACCAGCTCCTGGAGGGGCACTGGCGCATCCCCGGCGCCATCGTGGGGCACACCCCGGCCGACTTCATCCCCGACTTCGTGTCGGCGGGGATCCACGACATCTTCCAGGGCGTGGCGCGGACGGGGGAGACGTTCGAGATCGCCGAGTTCGAGTTCAACGGGTTCGAGCGCGGCACCATCTTCTTCCGCTGGACGCTGCAGGGGGTGGGCGAGCGCGAGGATGGCCGCCCCGAGTACCTGCTGCTGCTGGTGGTGGACGTCACCAGCGAGGTGGTGGGCCGCCGCGCCGCCGAGGCCGAGCGCCGGGCGCTGTACGAGGTGCTCGACACGCTGCCGATGGGGGTGATCGTGGCCGACGCGCCGTCGGGGCGCGCGAGCTTCATCAACCGCGCGGGGATCGCGCTGGGCGGCCGCCCGCTGGAGGAGCTGAGCGCCCCCGCGGTGGCCGAGTACGCCGACCGCTGGCAGACCTTCCGCCCCACCGGCGAGCCCTTCCCCCCCGACGAGCTGCCGATCGTGCGCGCCGTGCGCGGCGAGACCGCGCGCGACGTGGAGATCATGCTGCGGCTGCCGGACGGCGCCGAGCGCACGGTGGTGGTGACCGGCGTGCCGCTGCGCGACGCGCTGGGCCGGGTGGACCGCGGGCTGGTGGTGTTCTACGACCTGACCGACCGACTGCAGCTGGAGCGCGCGCTGCTGGAGCGCACCCGCGACGCCGAGGACGCCGCCGCCGAGGCGGCCATGCGCGCCGAGGAGAGCCGCACCCTGCGCGAGATCGGCCGCACGCTGGTGAGCGAGTCGGAGGCCGACCGGGCGCTGGAGCTGGCCGCGCGCGCGGCGATGGAGCTGCTGGGCGCCCGCGCCGCCGCGGTGGCGGGGCCGGTGGAGGGCGGGCTGCTGCGCGTGCACCCGGCGCTGGGCTCGCTGGCCGAGCTGGACGGGCGCACCTTCGCGCAGGGCACCACCGTCTCGGCCGAGCTGCTGGCCGGCGGCCCGGCTCGGGCGCTGAACGACCTCTCCGAGCTCCCCGCCGGCACCGCGCTCCACGAGCTGCACCGCGTGTACGGCGTGCGCAACGTGGCGGTGGCGCCGCTCAGGGCGTTCGGGGTGTCGATGGGGGTGCTGGCGGCGATCGACCGACAGGGCGGCTTCAGCGCCGAGGACCTGCGCCTGCTGGAGGGGCTGGCCGACCCCGCGGCGCTGGCGCTGCACAACGCGCGGGCGCTGGAGGGCGAGCGCCGCCGCGCCGAGGAGAACCGCGCCCTCCTGGCCGCCGCCGAGGCGCTGACCTCCACCCTCGACGCGGCGGAGGTGATGCAGCGCATCGCCACCATCGCCCGCGACCTGGCCCACGCCGACGGCGCCGCGCTCACCGTGCTGGCCGGCGAGGGCGACGACGAGCGCGCGCTGGTGGTGGCCGGGCTGGGGGTGATGGAAGTGCTGATCGGGGTGTCGAGCCCCGCCCCCAACTCGCTCACGCGGATGGTGGTGGACGCGCACCACGCCGCGGCCGTGGCCACCGCCGAGCTTCCCGACCTCTACGCCGGCACGCGCGGGCACCT
>Ga0190275_10003101_pt1 | contig 11815 bp, 12 predicted proteins | sample Popmic550T_FD_133745 | JGI IMG/M metagenome (GOLD analysis project Ga0190275, IMG submission 133745) | Populus adjacent soil microbial communities from riparian zone of Yellowstone River, Montana, USA - 550 T | ecosystem: Environmental > Terrestrial > Soil > Riparian zone > Trees stand | place... | reverse complement strand
GCGGACCATGAGTTCGCCCTCGCCGCTTAGCTAGAAACTAAGCGCTGTGAGAGTCGGTCCTCCCGCGCCCGCCGGGAGGGCAGCCGGCTTCAGAATGCGGGCTCACCCCGGCGGATCGCCCCGTCTTCCAGGGGAAATTTCAGAGGGCTGTGTCTCCCGTAGTGCCCGTCGGTGCGGACCCCGGGAGACGAGAAAAAAGCACCGGCTAAACCTGTAGACGCCTTCGCGCCGCGGCCGCGGATCCGAGTTCGAATCTCGGCGCCTCCATCATCGACTCGCCTGTCCCAATGGGGCGGGTGAGCCGCTGCGTGGCGCGCAGACTCCCTTTAGAGGGAACGCAAGGCTGCGCCGGCTGAGCGTCCTATCTGCTTGGAGGAGCGCCGCGTCGCCCGGTGCCGCAGCGGCCCCGGCACGGTCACTCGCTCAGGTGGGAAACGGCGGTGGCCGACAGCGCGGGTGGGGTGGAGAGCGTCTGGAAGACGACGCAGTAGCGCTCGGTCAGCTTCAGCAGGGTCTCCAGCTGCTCGGCGTCGGCGTCGGTGTCGAGCTCGAAGGAGAGGCGGATCGCCGCGAAGCCTACGGGCGCCTCACGGTCGACCGCGAGGGTGCCGCGGAAGTCGAGGTCGCCCTCTGCTCGCACCCTTCCCGATTCGACCGGGATCCCCAGCGAGGTGGCGACCGCGCGCAGGGTGACCCCGGCGCAGGCGACCAGGGCCTCCAGCAGCATGTCGCCCGAGCAGAGCAGGGAGCCGTCGCCGCCCGACGCCGGGTGCAGCCCCGCCTCGGCGATCGCCCGGCCGGTGTCGACCGAGCAGGAGACCCCGTCGCCGAGCGAGCCGGCCGCCTCCAGGGTGACCAGCGCACGCGCGGGCTCGCGCTGGTAGCTCTCCTTCAGCGGCGCCTGGGTCGCCCGTAGCTGGTCGCGGTCCATGGCGTCAGGTTACGCCGGATCGGAGGTCATCTAAGTTGGTCGGCTCCGATGGCGATCGCGACCGCAACCTCCCTGGACGTCCACGTCGGCGGCAAGCTGCTGTTCGCCGACGTCTCCTTCAAGCTCGAGCCGCGCGAACGGATGACGCTCTCCGGCCGCAACGGCGCCGGCAAGTCGACTCTGCTGCGGGTGCTCTCGGGCGAGCTGACGCCGGATTCCGGCTCGCTGACGATCCATCGTGGCGCCCGTGTCGCCCTCCACGACCAGCGCCCGCCGCGCAACTCCAGCGCCACCCTCGGCGAGTATGTCTTCTCCGGTCGCGGCGACATGCTCGAGACCGAGGCCGAGCTGGAGCGGCTCGAGGGGCAGATGTCGAGCGACGCCGGCGAGGAGACGATGGCCGCCTATGCGGCCGCCCAGCACCGCCTCGAAGCCGGTGGGGGCTACCGCTGGCGCGATCGGGTGCTGGAAGTGCTGCGCGGCCTCGGCTTCGAGCCCGAGCACTCCGAGCGATCGCTCTCGACCTTCTCCGGCGGCGAGCTGACCCGCGCCTCGCTGGCTCGGGCGCTGGCGGCCAAGCCCGACCTGCTGCTGCTCGACGAGCCCACGAACCACCTCGACATTCCCTCGCTGGAGTGGCTGGAGTCCTACCTCGTCGACCTCGACGCGGCCGTGGTCCTGGTCGCCCACGACCGCTGGTTCCTGGAGGCGGTCGGGACCTCGGTGCTGGAGATCGAGGCCCAGCGCGCCCGCTTCTTCGCCGGGCCCTGGCACGCCTGGCGCCAGGAGCAGGCGGCGCGACAGATCGCCCTTGGCAAGGCGATCGACCGCCAGCAGGCCGAGATCGAGCGGATGGAGCGCTTCGTCGAGCGCTTCCGCTACAAGGCGACCAAGGCCAAACAGGCGCAGTCGCGGATCAAACAGATCGACAAGAAGAAGAAGACGGGGCCGAAGGCCGAACGCCGCGACACCCGCAAGCTGCGCTTCTCCTTCAAACCGCCGGAGCGCCCCGGGCGGGTGGTGCTGAAACTCGTCAAAGGCAGAATCGAGGTGCCGGGGCGGGTTCTGCTCGACAACGCCGAGCTCGAAGTCGAGCGCGGCGAGCACCTGGTCCTGGTCGGCGCCAACGGCAGCGGCAAGACGACCTTGATCGAGACCCTGGCGGGTCGCCGCGAACCGGCGTCGGGCAGCGTCCGCAACGGCCACAACGTCCGGCTCGGCTACCTCTCCCAGCACGCCGACACGGCGGCGGGGGAGGGCTCCGTGCTCGACGCGGCCCAGCGCGAGACCGGCCTCACCGGACCGAAGGCGCGGGCGCTGCTGGGTGGCTTCCTCTTTTCCGGCAAAGACGCCGAGAAGCAGCTGAGCGACATCTCCGGAGGCGAGCAGCGGCGTCTCTCACTGGCGATCCTGGTGGCTTCAGGCGCCAACGTGTTGATCCTCGACGAGCCCACCAACCACCTCGACATCGAGAGCCGCGAGGCGCTCGAGGACGCGCTGATGGAGTTCGAGGGAGCCGTCGTCCTGATCTCCCACGACCGGGCCCTGCTGGAGGCGGTGGGCACCCGCACGCTGGTCTGCGAGGACGGCAAGCTGACCAGCCACCCGAGCGGCTGGGCCGAGTATCAGCGGCGGCGCGACGAACGCGAGTCGGCGGCCAGCGCGGCCGCGAAGTCGCCGGCCGCCAACGGCGGCAAGAGCGGCAAGTACAGCGCCACCAAGCCGGCCGAGAAGGCGGCGAAGAAGGCTGCCAGGCTGGAGGGGCAAATCGAGCGCGCCGAAGCGAAGCTGCGTGAGATCGAGGAGGAGCTCGCCGATCCGGCCGCCTGGGCCAACCCCGACCGCGCGGCGCAGGCCGAAGCGCGCCACGCGGAGGCAAAGCGAAACGTCGAGCAGCTGCTGATGAAGTGGGAGGAAGCGGAGGCCTCGGCCTCCAAAGCTTGAGCCGCTAGAAGACGATCGTGCGCTCGCCGTCGAGCAGGACGCGGTCGTCGAGGTGGGCCATCACGGCGCGGGCCAGAACCAGCCGCTCGGCGTCGCGGCCGATCCGGACCAGGTCGGAGACCTCGTCGCTGTGGCTGACCCGGGTCACGTCCTGGTCGATGATCGGGCCGGCGTCGAGGTCCGCGGTGACGTAGTGGGCGGTGGCGCCGATCAGCTTGACGCCGCGCTCGTGCGCCCGGCGGTAGGGGTCGGCGCCGACGAAGGCCGGCAGGAAGCTGTGGTGGATGTTGATCGCCGGCGCTCCGAGCCGGTCCAGGAAGCTCTCGGAGAGGACCTGCATGTAGCGGGCCAGGACCAGCAGGTCGACGCCGTCGAGCAGGTCGAGCGCCTGCTGCTCGGCTGCCTCTCGCGAGCCGGTCTCGATCGGCACGTGGTGGAAGGGGAGGCCGACCGCGGTGACCTGCTCGGCGTGGTCGGGGTGGTTGGAGAGGACCGCGACGACGTCGCCGCCGAGCTCGCCGCTGCGCCAGCGCCAGAGCAGGTCGGAGAGGCAGTGGTCTTCGCGCGAGGCCATGATCGCCACCCGCTTGCGCTGGTCCGACTCGGCGAACCGGTAGTCCATCTCGAAGGGCTCCGCGACCTCGGCCCCGAAGCGCCGTCGCAGCTTCTCGCGCTCGGGCTCTGGCACCGGGTCGAAGACCATCCGCATGAAGAAGCGGCCCTCGGCGGTCGAGTGCTGATCGGCGTCGACGATGTTGAGGCCGGCGTCGGCGAGGAAGCCGCTGACCCGCGCGATCAGCCCCGGCCGGTCGGGGCAGGCGAGCAGCAAACGCGTTGTCGAGCTCTCGGCGATTCGCTGATCATCTCGCAAGTCCGGCTGCATCGAGCGATTTCGCCGGCACGGATTCGTGCCTGGGCTCGTGCGGATCGGCTCTTTCTTAGATCGTTGTGTGAGGGCGGTCACCCAAGGAAGGCGCAAAGACCGCAACCGTCCCGCGCTTGCTTACAAAACGCACATATATCCCCGTCCTGTTCCTCGCCCTCGCCTTTCCGGCCGCCGCGATCGCCGCGACCGGCTCCGGCGGCGGCAGCCCGTCGCCGGGCGTCGCCGACGCCGAGGTCGCCCGGATCGCCCCGCTGCAGCGACCCGTCGACCGCTTTCACCGCCTGATCGACGACGTCACCGAGCAGATCCGCGCCGAACGCCGCGCCGCGATCCGCGAGCAGCGGCGTGAGCTGTTCGCCTCGTTGCCCGGCGGCGTCAGCATCGAGACCCTCGAATCGATCGCCGCCTGCGAGTCCGGCGGCGACCCGACCGCGGTCTCCTCCGACGGCAGCTACCGCGGCAAATACCAGTTCCACCCGAGCACCTGGGAAGCCGTCGGCGGCTCCGGCGACCCCGCTGCCGCTCCCGAGGCGGAGCAGGACTACCGCGCCGCCCTGCTCTACGCGCAGTCGGGCTCCAGCCCCTGGCCCGTCTGCGGCTAACGCGGGAGTAGGGAGGGGGCACCCGACCCCTTCCCTACGATCCGGCCCATGGCCGAGCCGGTCCCCACGCCCGATCCCCAGGGCCCTACGCGCAAGCCGCCGAAGGAGGCGGTCGCCGAGGCGAAGGTGCGCGCGCCGACCCGCGGCAACCGCAAGCTGGAGAGCTTCCTGGAGGCGGTCAACGGCGACGAGCAGGTGCGGGCCTGGTGGTACATGGCCCAGGTCCAGTCCGAGCGGCTGGGGATGTCGGACCACTCCTGGGTCCACATGCAGATCGTCCTCAACATCTCGCTGCGGCTGCTGCGCCTGCTGGTCAAGGCCGGGGTCGAGCCGGCGATGGTCACCGACCACGGGATGCGCGACCGCGACGCCGAGGTGGTCGTCGCCGGCGGCGCCCTGCTGCACGACGTCGGCATGTCGATCCACCGCGCCGACCACGAGGCCTACTCGCTCTTCCTCGCCAACGGCGCCCTCGGGCGGCTGCTGGCCGACTGCTACCGCGAGCCCGAGCGCACCGTGGTCGCCGCTGAGATCCTGCACGCGATCATCGGCCACCGCCGCCGCGGCGAGCCCTACACGGTCGAGGCCGGGATCGTCCGCGTCGCCGACGCGCTCGACATGGCCCAGGGGCGCAGCCGCATCCCGCTCGAGGCGGGGCAGGAGGGGATCCACTCGATCTCGGCCGCGGCGATCGACGAGGTGCGGATCGAGGCCGGGGAGGAGCGCCCGGTGCGGATCGAGATCGAGCTCAACAACTCCGCCGGCATCTTCCAGGTCGACGATCTGCTGGCGACGAAGATCCGCGGCACGCCGTTGGAGGGCAAGGTCGAAGTCGTCGCCAAGATCGACGGCGAGAGCGAGAAGCGCCTCTTGAGTGGTTTCCGCCTGTCTTAAGGCGTCAGGCAAGGACGCAGGGAGCGTGGTGTGCTCTGCACACGAGCGACCGAGGACGCCGCATGACGCCTTAAGACAGGCGCGAAAGGTCGGAGCGGCGGCGTTCCTTGCGCTTCTCCAGCTTGCCCTGGATCAGCGACATCACGATCACCAGGGCGGCGAAGAAGATGATCACGCCGAAGCAGAAGAAGGTGATGGTCTTGTCGGTCGTCGGGCCGGCCAGGCCGACCCCGCCCTCGGCCATCGCCGCCGGCGCTGCGACCAGCATCGTGGCCAGGATCGAGACGGTGGCTGCGGCGGTGCGCTTCACGGCCGGAAATCTACCGCACGGCGGCGGCGCCATAGGATGCGCGGCCAATGTCGACCCTCGAGGCACTGCTGCTCGGGATCGTGCAGGGGCTGACCGAGTTCCTGCCGATCTCCTCCTCCGGACACCTGATCCTGGTCCCCTGGCTGCAGGACTACACCTTCCTGCTCGAAAACCCGGAGTTCAACAAGACCTTCGACGTCGCCCTGCACGCCGGCACGCTGATCGCCGCGATCGCCTACTTCCGCCGCGAGGTCGTCAGCCTCACCCGGGGCTTCCTCGAGGCGCTGCGGGCGCGGGCGATCACGACCCCCGACCAGCGGCTCTCGGTGGCGATCGCGATCGGCACCGTGCCGGCCGTGATCGCCGGCGCGATCGGCTCCAGCTTCATCGACGAGCACCTGGGCGAGCCCTGGATGATCGCCCTGCAGCTGATCTTCTTCGCCGGCCTGCTCTGGATCGCCGACCGGATGCCGCAGCGGCGCGGGATCGAGGAGGCCGGCCTGCGCGACGGCTGGTACATCGGCCTCGCCCAGGTGCTCTCGCTGGCACCGGGGACCTCGCGCTCGGGGATCACGATCACCGCCGGGCGCTGGCTCGGGCTCGACCGCGACGGCGCCGCCCGCTTCTCCTTCCTGATGCTGATCCCCGTCGTCGCCGGCGCCACCCTCTACAAGGGGGGCACGGCGATCTCCGAGGGCCTGCCCCCGGACGTCGCCGTGCCGATGATCGTCGGCACGATCGCCGCGGCGGTCTCCGGCTACCTGGCGATCGCCTTCCTCCTGCGCCTGGTGCGGACGGCGAGCTACCGGCCCTTCGTCTACTACCGCTTCGTCGTTGGCATCGCGGTCCTGCTGATCATCGCCACCGGGCTGCGGCCGGCCACGTTCTAGGCTCTCTTTGCCGCAATTTGGTCGGCGGCGGTCTGTGAAAATCCTGTAAACGCGGGCGATTCCTCCGCCCGATGGTCATACAATCGCCACATCTTCCGGCTTGCGGTAATCGATAACGACAGCGGCTTCGTCACCGTCTTGGTCAAGCGCGCCGATTCGGCCGGCTGGCAGCTGCGCGTCGGCGCCGGCGCGATTGCGCCGCAGGAGCTGGTCGCGATGAAGCTGAATGCGCTCCTGCTCGACCCGGCCGTGCTCGGCGAGGAAGGCGAGGATTACCTGGCCCGGGTCTGCGCGATGCTGCCCGACCTCGGTGTCGTCGTCTGCACCGGCCGCTCCACCGTCCGCCAGCGAGTGCGTGCGCTGCGCCTGGGGGTCGACGACTGGATCACCAAGCCCTGTCACCCGGAGGAGGCGATGGCGCGGGTCGAAGCCGTTTCCCGCCGCCACCGTCGCGCTCGCCCGCAGTCCGAATCCGCTCCCGTCACCGCCGGCGAGCTGGAGATCCGGGCCGACCGCTTCCAGGCCTTCGTCGGCGGCACCGGCCTCGACCTGACCAGGCGCGAGTTCGAGCTCCTGCAGCTGCTGGCCGGGGCCGAGGGTCAGGTCCTGGAGCGGGAGGCGATCTACCAACGGGTCTGGGGATACGCGATGGCCCACGGCGACCGCTCCGTCGACGTCTTCATCCGCAAGCTGCGCCAGAAGCTGGAGAAGCGCTCGCCGAGCTGGAGCTACATCCACACCCACTTCGGCGTCGGTTATCGCTTCGACCCCGAGCCGGTGGGCGGGGCCCTCGAGCCACCGCCTGCGCTGCCTGTTCCCGCCCCCGCGGTGTCGCCGGAGCCTTCACCGGTAGTTCACAGCGCCTTCACCGCCGGATAACCGCCCGGCCCGCTTTTACAGCTTCTTCACAACCTCGACACAGGCAGGTAACAAGCTGCCTGGAGGCCGCTGCGAGGGTCCTCTCGACCTCGGCCCCTGGGCCGGCAATCGGCAGTTGAAACGACGAGAAGGAGACAGAGTGACCAGCTCTAAGTGGCTTGCGGTTATCGCCTCTGCGGCCGTCCTGGCTATCGGGGTGGCGGCGTGTGGGAGCAGCAACGACGAATCGGCCAACGGCAGCGGGGGAGATCTGTCGGGCACGATCCGCATCGACGGCTCCAGCACCGTGGCGCCGCTGAGCGAAGCGATCGCCGAGCAGTTCCAGACCGAGAACTCCGGCGTCAGGGTGACGGTCGGCACTTCGGGCACCGGCGGCGGCTTCGAAAAATTCTGCGCCGGCGAGACCGACATCAGCGACGCCTCACGGGCGATCGAGCCCGAAGAGGAAGACCTCTGCAAAGAGGACGGGGTCGGCTACGAGGAGGTTCACGTCGCCACCGACGCGCTGACCGTGATGGTCAACAACGAGAACCCGGTCGCCTGCCTGACGGTCGACCAGCTCAGCGCGATCTGGGGCCCCGACTCGGATATCTCTGACTGGAATGAGATTCCCGGCCTGAAAGAGGACTACGACGAGACCCTGGCGCTGTTCGGGCCGGGCACCGACTCCGGCACCTTCGACTACTTCACCGAATCGATCAACGGCGAGGAGGGCGTCACCCGCAAGGACTACAACAACGTCGGCGAGGACGACAACGCCACCGTCAAAGGCGTCGAGGGCTCGCCCGGCGGCATGGGCTACGCCGGCTTCTCCTTCTACCAGGAGAACGAAGGCAGCCTGAAAGCGCTCGAAGTCGACAACGGCAAAGGCTGCGTGCCGCCCGCGGTCGATACGGCCCAGGCGGGCGAATACGCGCCGCTGAGCCGGCCGCTGTTCATGTACCCCAGCGAGCAGGCGCTGCGCAAGCCCGAGGTCAAGGCGTTCATCGCCTACTACCTCGAAAACGTCAACTCGGTGGCCGAAGCGCTCGGATTCGTGCCGCTGACCGACGCCCAGCTCCAAGAATCGGAAGCGGCCGCGGCGAAGATCGGCGCCTAGACCGGTCGGTCAGTTCCCGATGAGCTCAGGACTGACGAACGCGAGGCAGCCGGCGGGGGGACCTCCCCGCCGGCTGCAGGCGTCGAGCAAGCGCTACGGCGAGAAGGCGATCCACGGACTGCTGGCGCTCTGCGGCCTGCTCTCCGTCCTCACCACCACCGCGATCGTGATCTCGCTGGTCGGCCCGACGATCGGCTTTTTCGAGCTCGTCCCGGTCGGGGACTTCCTCTTCGGGACCGACTGGACCCCCCAGTTCGAGCCACCCAGCTTCGGCGTCCTGGCGATCGTCGTCGGCACCCTCAACGTCACCCTCTGGGGGATGCTGTTCGCGATCCCGGTCGGGCTCGGCTCGGCGATCTACCTCAGCGAGTACGCGACGCCGCGGGTCCGCAAGACGCTGAAGCCGGTGCTGGAGATCCTCGCCGGCATCCCCACCGTGGCGATCGGCTTCTTCGCCGTCAGCTTCATCCTGCCGGAGATCATCCAGCCGATCTGGCCCGACAGCCTCCTCGGCGGCGCCGTCGGCAAGCCCTTCATGGCGCTCGCCGCCGGCCTCGGCATCGGCCTGATGATCGTGCCGATCATCGCCTCGATCTCCGAGGACGCGATGTCGGCGGTGCCGCGCGGTCTGCGCGAAGGGGCCTACGCGCTCGGCGCGACCAAGGCCAAGGTGGCGGTACGGGTGGTCTTCCCGGCGGCGCTCTCGGGAATCGTCGCCTCGATCGTGCTGGCGATCTCCCGCGCCCTGGGGGAGACGATGATCGTCGTCCTCGCCGCCGGCTCGACCCCGCAGTTGACCCTCAACCCGGTGGAAGCGATCCAGGCGATGACCTCCTACATCGCCACCACCGCCACCGGCGACATCTCGACCGGGTCGGTCGATTACAAATCGGTCTTCGCGGTCGGCACCGTGCTCTTCGTGATGACCCTGGTCATGAACGTGATCAGCATTCGCCTGGTCCGCAGGTACCGCGAGGTCTACGACTGATGCCGGGGGCCGACGCCAGCGTCCCCCGCAACCGCCTCGCCGTCGCCGGCGCCCGCGCGACGACGCTGGCGATGCTGCGCGACCAGCCGCGGGGCGACGTGATCCGCAACACCGTCTTCGCCGGGCTGCTGCTGCTCGCCGTCCTGATCGCCCTGGCCGGTCTGCTCGCGCTGCTGATCCAGGCCTTCGCCAAAGGCTCCTCGGCGCTCAGCCTCGACCTCATCACCAACCCGCCCTCGACCGCCTTCCCGGAGAAAGCCGGCTACCGGCCGGCGATCATCGGCTCGCTGCAGCTGATCGCCGGGGTGATCCTCTTCGTCGTCCCGGTCGGGATCGGTGCCGCCCTCTACCTCGAGGAGTACGCCGACAAGTCGCGCTGGTGGAACACGCTGATCGAGGTCAACATCCAGAACCTGGCGGCGGTGCCGTCGATCATCTACGGCATCCTCGGGCTCGCCTTCATCGTCCGCGGCCCGCTCGACCTCGGCTTCATCCTCGCCGCCGGCTCGCTGACCCTGGCGCTGCTGGTGCTGCCGATGGTGATCATCGCCGCCCGCGAGGCGATCCGGGCGGTGCCGGACTCGATCCGCCAGGGCTCGCTGGCGCTGGGGGCGACGAAATGGCAGACGATCCGCACCCAGGTCCTTCCTGCCTCGATCCCGGGGATCGCCACCGGCGTCATCCTCGCCGTCTCGCGGGCGCTGGGGGAGACCGCACCGCTGCTGCTCGTCGGGGCGACCGTCTTCGTCACCTTCGACCCGACCCCGTTCTCGCCCGACGGCTACTCGGCGATGCCGGTGCAGATCTTCAACTACGCCCTGCGGCCGCAGGAGGAGTTCCAGGCGCTCGCGGCCGCGGGAATCATCGTCATGTTGGTGGTCCTGCTCGCAATGAACTCTTTTGCGATCTGGCTGCGAAACCGTTACGAGCAAAGGTGGTAAGCATGGTGGACATGGCCGTTCGTCCCGAGAAGTTCCAGAGCAAGCGCGCCGGCACGGCGCGGGAGAAGGTCTTCGAGCTGAACGGGATCGACGTCTTCTACAGCGGCGTCGCCGCCGTCAAGGGGATCTCGATGGAGATCCATCGCAACGAGGTCACGGCGCTGATCGGTCCCTCGGGCTGCGGCAAGAGCACCCTGCTGCGCTGTCTCAATCGCATGAACGACCTGATTCCCGCGGCGGAAGTGCAGGGTGAGCTGCTCTACCACGGGGAGGATCTCTACGGGCCGACCGTCGACCCGGTGCAGGTGCGGAAGCTGATCGGGATGGTCTTCCAGAAGCCGAACCCCTTCCCGAAGTCGATCTACGACAACGTCGCCTTCGGCCCCCGCATCCTCGGCGAGAAGGACGACCTCGACGCCAAGGTCGAGAAGGCGCTGCGGGGCGCGGCGCTCTGGGAGGAGGTCAAGGACCGGCTGCAGGACAACGCCTTCGGCCTCTCCGGCGGTCAGCAGCAGCGGCTCTGCATCGCCCGCTGCATCGCCGTCTCCCCCGACGTGATCCTGATGGACGAGCCCTGTTCGGCCCTGGACCCGATCTCGACCGGCAAGATCGAGGACCTGATGGTCGAGCTCAAGGACGAGTTCTCGATCGTCATCGTCACCCACAACATGCAGCAGGCGGCGCGGGTGTCCGACCGCACGGCCTTCCTGATGGTCGAGTTGGATGCGACCGAGCAGAACCGCTGGGGGCGGCTGGTCGAGTACGACGAGACCGAGAAGATCTTCACCAACCCGGCCGACAAGCGGACCGAGGACTACGTCTCCGGAAAGGTCGGATGATGGTCGTCGAAGGAGTTCGCGTTCAATATCAGGAGGAGCTGGAGCGCCTGGAGGCCAGCGCCCTGGGCGGCCTCGACATGGTCAGCGCCGCGCTCGACCGGACCCTGGAGGCGATCCAGCACCAGGACGTCGAGCTGGCCCAGATCGTCGTCGCGGACGACGACCGCATCGACGGCCGCTACCTGGAGGTGCACCAGAGCCTGATCACGCTGCTGGCGACCCAGTCGCCCGTGGCCACCGACCTGCGCTTGATCTCGGCCCTGCTGCACGTGCTGAAGAACATCGAGCGGATGGGCGACCAATGCGTGAACGTCTGCAAGATGATCCCGCTCTCGGGCAACGAGCCGCCGGCGGATCAGCAGATGGTGGAGCTGATCCTCAGCATGGGCAAGCAGGCGCGGACGCTGATCGGCCAGGCCAAGCGGGCCTTCGCTGAGCGCGATATCGAGATGGCGCGCGATCTGGTCCGCCAGGACGACGTCGTCGACAACCTCAACCGCGAGTGCTTCCGCCTGGCGCTGGAGATCGGCGACGACGCCGACAAGCGCGAGTGGGCGATGACGATGCTGCTGGCGGCGCGGGCGATCGAGCGGATCGGCGACAACGCGGTCG
>Ga0190275_10003099_pt1 | contig 11822 bp, 15 predicted proteins | sample Popmic550T_FD_133745 | JGI IMG/M metagenome (GOLD analysis project Ga0190275, IMG submission 133745) | Populus adjacent soil microbial communities from riparian zone of Yellowstone River, Montana, USA - 550 T | ecosystem: Environmental > Terrestrial > Soil > Riparian zone > Trees stand | place... | reverse complement strand
GCGGTAAGAGAGGTCCGCCAGCACAACCGTTAACCCAAGCCGCAGCGCCAGCAGCGGCAGCCCTTCAAAGGGCACGTCCAGCTCGGGGCGTGTCAGCATGAATACCGGCCAGTGCCACAGATAGATCCCGTATGAGCGTACCCCCACCCACCGGAGAGGAGCCGAACCAAGAAGCCCCGAGACCAGCCACGACCTCGGGTGTACCACGACCGCTATGAGGAGCACCGTGGCGAGGGCCACCGCCACCAGCCCGCCCCCGTAGAGGATGCGATCAAACTCCCCAAGGCGCAGGCAAAAGAGTACAAGGGCTGCGAGGGAGAAGACGCCCACCGCATCAACGACCAGCGGAGTAGCCCGACGCAACCGGCCCCGCCTGCGGCCCCGGTTGCGTCGGGCGGCCCACTTGTCTGGGGGTCTGTACTTCTCTGCGGGCGACCAGAGGAAGGCAAGCACGGCCCCACAAAGCAGCCCCGTGGCGCGCGTGTCCGTGCCGTAGTAGACCCTCGAAGGGTCCACCCCGGGCGTGTACAGCAGGGCCATCGCCACGGCCGAGGCCACGGCGCCTGCCAGCGCCACGGCAAGTGCTACCCGCTGCCGTCGATACGTGGTCCCGACCCCAAGCCCCAGGACGAGTACTATGGGCCAGATCAGGTAGAATTGCTCCTCTACCGCCAGGGACCACAGATGCTGCAACATAGAGGGCCTGCCAACCGCCTCGAAGTAAGACTCCTGCCCCACTACAAGGAACCAGTTCGTCACGTATCCGACGGCCGCTATGGCATCGTCCCTGAGCCCCGCCACCTCCCCTGGCAGGAAAACGACCGAGTAGGCGAGCGTCGCCACCAGCAACACGTAGAGGGCGGGCAGCAGCCTCCTGGCGCGCCTGAGCCAGAAGCTCTTCAGGCTTATGCGCCCCTCCCGGCGCCACTCGACGAGCAGCAGGGCGGTTATGAGGTAGCCGCTTACGACGAAGAAGACCTCCACGCCCAGGAAGCCACCCGGCAGGAAGGATAGGTCGGCGTGGTAGAGGAGGACGGCCGCAACGGCGAGTGCCCTGAGGCCGTCGAGGCCGGGGCTGTAAGTCAGGCGCACCTCGGGGGTGCTCGGCACAGAACCAGACCGTGTTGCACGGTCGAACGCCGACTCCTCACCGGCTGCGCGCGACCTTTGTAGCATGCGTGTTCTCGTGCTCCTATCCCGCGGTTTGCGCATAGGATGCTAGCATAGTTATCAACCCTGAGATTCCTTACACAACGGCTGGGTGCCGGGAAGCGATGACACCCATTACCTGGGGCTTCGGGGTACCGGAGGCCGATGTCGCGGAGATTCCCCCGCGAAGACGGGACATCTCCTGGTTTCCTCAGGGCTCGACAACGAGATCCGACGCCACCTATAAGAGGAGTCAGACCTGGCCCTGCCCGGCAAGATCTACCACAACCAGGATCCCGAGCGAGACGAGCATGAAGAGGCATCCCGCATCGAGGACGTTCTCGAACTCCACGACGGCGGGTAGAACGAGCCAGGCCGCCACGATGGACGCGAAGTAGAGCGCGCCCATCCCCGTTACCAGGGATGCCACCTCCGAGAAGAGCAACACCAACAGCACCGCCGAACCAGAGACCTCACCAAGCCGCCAGCCACCGCTTCGCCCCGTTCCCAGAGAACCGTTCAAGCACCCTCCGAAGGCGGCTCGGAGATCTCATCCAGGCCCTCCGCATCCCAAGCCCCCGCAGGCCCCTCACCTCTCTCGCCCTTGACATCGTGCCAGGTATCCAACCCCTGGCTTCCGGCCCTGTCCCACAACTCGTACCAGAGATCCAACTCCCACTTCATGCGCCAACCTCCACCTTTGTTTACTTTATAAGTAGACATTATGGTATATAGCCATGCCTGCGGCGTCAAGCGCTGTGGCCTATTCCTGGGTGCTTTCCAATCAGAAGAGACGGGTGGGGGCCCTGCCCTGGGGCCCTGCCTGGGGGCATTGATCCCGAACCGGTTTCGTGTATTCTTTACCATCGCAATAGACAAAATAGGTTTGACATAGATTACCCTATCACCAGGAGGCATCATGAACGGTAGATCCGGACCGGACCTTTCGTATTTGATCTGTGCGACGCCGCGGAGTGGTAGCACGTTGTTGTGTGCGGCGCTCGACGGCACGGGGGTGGCGGGCCATCCGGAGGAGCACTTCGAGGTCTTGCTTGAGACGGGCCGGCGGAGGCAGCCGCGCGACTACTTCCAGCGCTCAAACGACCCCGAGGTGTGGGCGTTGCTGGACGATCCGGAGTTCATGGAGGTTCTTGGCGAATACGGGGGCAGGTATTCCGAGCATCCGGGAGAGAGGGACCCGGATTGGAGCCCGCCCGACTTCCAGAAGCTGGTCCGGGAGGCGCTGGAGAAGGGCGCCACAGAAAACGGGGTGCTTGGGACCAAGATCATGTGGGCGTATTTCAGGGACTTCGTGCGTCTGGCGCGCAGGCGTGGTCTGGAGGACGTGAGTCCTTGCGAGGTTCCAGCGGCCGTGCTGCCGGGCCTGCGTCGGTACGTGTGGATGCGCCGAGAGGACACCACCAGGCAGGCCGTCTCGTTGTGGAAGGCTCTTCAGACCCAGAAGTGGCGCAAGGACTCCGATGAGGAGGTTGGCGGGCAGGGGCTACGGTTCAGCTTCGCCGCCGTGAACCACCTCAAGCTGCGCATCGACGAGCACAACGCCGCCTGGGGGGACTACTTTCGAGATTGCGGCGTGGAGCCCGTAGAGGTGTCCTACGAGGAGCTCGTGGCGGATTACGAGGGCACCATGTCGTGGCTCCTCGAGGAAATAGGAATCTCCGTTCCAGAAGGCTTCGCAGTCGAGGCGCCCAGGATGCGGCGGCAGGCAGACGAGCTCTCCGAGGAGTGGGTACGTCTGTACAATGATGGCTCCCTGCTCAGGACCGCTCAGAAGGGATAAAGGTGCCCCAGCTTCCGAACATACTCTACATCCACTCCCACGACACGGGACGGTGGGTCAGGCCGTACGGCTACTCCGTCAGGACCCCGAACATCCAGCGTCTCGCAGAGGAGGGCGTGCTCTTCCGCAAGGCCTTCTGCGCGGCCCCGACATGCTCGGGGAGCCGGGCGTGTCTGCTGACCGGCCAGTACGCCCACTCCAACGGCATGGTCGGCCTGGCCCACCGCGGTTTCTCGCTCAAGGACTACAGGCACCACATCGTCCACACCCTGCGCGAGCTCGGGTACTGGTCGGCCCTCATCGGCGAGCAGCACATCTCCAAGCAGCCCGACGTCATAGGGTACGACGAGGTGGTCAAGATCAGCACCAGCCACACCGATGACGTGGTGCCCGTCACCCTTGACCTGCTGGAGCGCGCGAGCGACAGGCCATTCTTCCTCTCCGTGGGGTTCTTCGAGACCCACCGCGAGTGGTTTCGTCCAAGCTCGCCGAAGAAAGCCAACTACGTCATGCCCCCCTCCAACCTGCCAGATGCACCCGAGACGCGCCTCGACATGGCCGCCTTCCAGGAGAGTGCCCGCTCGCTCGACAGGGGCGTGGGCGCCGTGCTCGACGCCCTCGACGCAGAGGGGCTCGCCGAGGACACGCTCGTGATCTGCACCACCGACCACGGCCTCGCCTTCCCTGGCGCCAAGGCCACCCTCTACGACAGGGGGCTCGGCGTCATGCTTATCCTGCGTGGCCCCGGCGGGTTTGATGGGGGTAGGGCCAGCGAGGCGCTCGTCTCCCACATCGACCTCTTCCCCACGATCTGCGACCTCACCGGCATAGACTCGCCTGAATGGTTGCAGGGCGAGTCTTTGCTCCCGCTCGCGCGCGGCGAGGCTGAGGAGGTCAGGGATGCCATCTTCGCGGAGAAGACCTACCATGTGGCCTACGAGCCAGAGCGGTGCGTGCGAACCCACCGCTGGAAGTACATAAAGCGCTTCGGGGAGCGGACCAGGCCGGTTCTACCGAACACCGACGACGGGCCGAGCAAGGACCTGCTGCTCTCCCACGGCTGGGGAGAGCGCGAGATACCCGGGGAGCAACTCTACGACATCGTGCTCGACCCGAACGAGGCGGATAACCTGGCCGGGAGCCCCGCCCACGCGGACACTCTTGAGGAGCTGCGCGGACGGCTCGAAGCTTGGATGGTCGAGACCAAGGACCCGCTCCTCGACGGGGACGTGCCTGCACCCGAGGGGGCCGAGCTAAACGACCCAGACGGTCTCTCCCCCGCCGAACCCACCATCGTGGTATGAGCCGTGCCGCTAGCAGAGCGCGAAGGTATATGTAAACTACGTCCGCAAACATCGTAGGAACGTCGAAAGGAGAAAACATGAACGAAGAACGCGGTTTCACGTTGTGGTTCACCGGCCTCTCCGGGTCGGGCAAGACCACCATCTCCGAGATCGTCGAGCGCGAGCTCAGGAACAGGGAGCGGCCCGTGGAGGTGCTCGACGGGGACATCGTCAGGACCAACCTCTCCAAGGGCCTTAGCTTCTCCAGGGAAGACCGAAACATAAACGTCTTGAGGATAGGGTTCGTCGCCAACCTGCTCACGCGCAACGGGGTTGGGGTGGTCGTTAGCGCCATCTCGCCTTACAAGGAGGCGCGGGACCAGGTGCGGCGCAGGATCGTCGACTTCGTCGAGGTCTTCGTCGACGCCCCGCTCGAGGTCTGCGCCGACAGGGATGTGAAGGGCCTTTACAAGAAGGCTTTCGCGGGGGAGATCGAGCAGTTCACCGGTGTCTCCGACCCGTACGAGCCGCCCAACGCCCCTGATCTCGTGCTAAAGACCGACGAGGAGACGCCCGAGGAGAGCGCCCAGAAGGTGATAGAGAAGCTGGAGTTCTTCGGGTACCTCTGGCCCAGGGAGGCCCAGGAGAACACCGAATACAACTGGAGCTCGACCTGAAAAACTCTGGTCGGAACTTCGGCCTGTCGGCCCGCCGATGAACGGCGGGCGGCTCGCCGGCAGGGTTGCCGTGGTGACGGGGGCGTCGAGCGGCATCGGCGCCGCCGTGGCACGGGCGCTCTGCGCCGAGGGCGCCCACGTCGCGCTCGCGGCCAGGCGTGAGGAAGTGCTGCTCGACGTTCAGGCCAGCCTCGGGGACGAAGCCGGCCAGGAGAGCATCGTCGTTCCAACCGACGTTACGGACCGCGGGCAGGTGCACTTCCTGATAGAGCGCGCCGGGGAGCTCGGCCCCGTTGAGGTGCTCGTCAACTGCGCCGGCGTCATGTACTACACGCTGATGAAGAACGTCCACGAGGAAGAGTGGGAGCGGACCGTCGAGGTCAACTGCAAGGGCGCGCTCAACTGCGTGGGCGCCGTGTTGCCGGGGATGCTCGAGCGGGGAAGCGGGCACATCGTCGCAATCTCCTCCGACGCCGGGCGCAAGGTCTTCCCCGGCCTCTCGGTCTACTCGGCGAGCAAGTTCTTCGTGGAGGCGCTCTCGCAGGGGCTGCGGCTCGAGACCGCGGGCACGGGGATAAGGGTGACGACCGTTCAGCCCGGCAACGTGGCCACGGACCTGCACTCCATGAGCACCGACGAGGAGGCGATCCGGGAGTACGCCAGCGATTCGGGGGCGCGCATGCTAGACCCCGAGGACGTGGCCGCCTCGGTTGTGCACGCCCTCGTGCAGCCAGAGCACGCAGCCGTAAACGAGGTTCTCATCGAGCCCAGCGACGAGCCGGTCTAGGCATATTTTGGTGCCGGACGAAGGCGGTACCATGATGGAGGGTGATTTGAGTATCTTTCCGACGCATATCCTACTGGCCACCGACGGATCCCCGCACGCAGATCTCGCCGCCGGGGTGGCTGTTGACCTCGCCAGGAGCACCGGCTCGCGGTTGCACGTCGTGGCGGTCGGGCGCACCTTTCCAGCCGCCGTCTACGACGAATACGCCGAGTCCCGGCGTGAGGATCTCAGGCGTGAGGCCCAGGAGATACTGGACGAGCAGGTCAGAAAGATCGAGGAGTCCGGGGGAGACGTCGCGATCGCCCACCTGAAGTTCGACGAGGCGAGGGACGAGGCCATAGTCCACCTCGCCGAAGACATCGGGGCCGGCATGATCGTGATCGGCAGCCGCGGCTTCGGGGGCATGAAGCGGGCCCTCATGGGCAACGTCGCCGACTCCGTGGTCCGCCACGCCCACTGCCCCGTCCTCGTGGTGCGCCCATCCGGTGGTTCCAGCAAGCCGTTTTAGAGCTGACAGCTTTCTTTTAGCTTTCAGCTATTAGCTTTCAGCGGTCAGCTTTCTTGCGGGAAGCTTGCGTCTTTCCGCTGGCATTTCCGGGAAGAGTTCGGCCAGGAAAAACGCGGAAAAGAGGGCTATCGGCTGACTGCTGAAAGCTGAAGGCTCTAATGTTCGGGAGGCGCCTCGAGCTGGTGTCGTCGGGTGAAGAAGGAGCGGTAGGAGAGCGTTCCGACCACGATCGCGGCTATGGAGACGCTGCCCAACAGCATGTAGAGGACCACTATCTGGAGGCGCACCGCTTCGAGCGGGTCGGCCCCGGCGATGATCATGCCGACCATGGCCCCCGGCAGAAAGATTATTCCCGTGGTCTTCGTGGCGTCTATGAGGGGAATGAGGGCGCGTTGGAGGGCGGTCTTGAGGAGGGGAGAGACGGCCTGGCGGCTCGTGGCTCCCAGGGCCAGGGCGGCCTCGACCTTTAGCCGCTGCTCGGCCAGGTCGTCGCGGATGCGGGTCATGGTCAGGCTAGAGGCGTTCATGGAGTTTCCTATCACCATGCCGCCGAGCGGGATCAGGTACCGTGCCGTGGCCGGCACGATCCCGAGCGCGAGCAACAGCACCAGCGTGGCCGCGGCGGCCACCCCAACGGCGACGACGGCGATTGGGAAGGCGTTCGGCACGTCCCTTGCCCTTCTGGCCGAGGTCCAGGCGGCGAAGAGGACCATGCCGGCGAGGAGCATTACCACCACCCACAGGTTCTCGAGCCCGAAGACATAGTTTATGACGTACCCTATTGCGGCGAGCTGAACGAAGGAGCGAACCACGGCTACCCCGATATCCTTCTCCAGGTCGAGCCTCTCGTACAGGCTCAGGGCCACAGCAATGGCCACGAGGCCCAGGGTCAGAAGCGCCGATCCCACCGTCTGCAACCCCACCATGCTAGAGCCTCCCCTCTATATACCGTCGTGCCCGCTCGCCGGCCCGGGAGAAGAAGTCTTCCCTGTCCCACTCCCCCATGGTCTTGCCCTCGGCCATCACGACCACCCGGTCAGCTACCCTTTCGACCTGGGAGAGGTCGTGGCTCACGAAGACCATGGTGAGCCCGAGCCTGGCGTTCAGATCCGTCACGAGCTCCTCTATCCTGCGTCGCGCACCCTCGTCCAGAGCACTCGTCGGCTCGTCGAGCAGGAGCGCCTCGGGCTCGAGGGCGAGCGCGCGGGCTATGGCCACGCGCTGCTGCTGCCCGACCGAGAGCGTCTGCGGATCTCGTTCCGCAAGCGAGGCGCTCAACCCCACCATCTCCAGCAACCGCCCAGGGTCGGCGTCCTTGCCCGCCAGGCGTGCCCCGTACAGGACCGCCTCCGCCACCGAGCCCCCGAAGAGGGCCGGAACCTGGAAAACCATCCCGACTCGCCGCCGCAACTCCAGCGGATCTAGCCTGCTCGTCGGCTCCCCGCCCAGGTAGACCTCGCCGGAGGTAGGCTCGATGAGTCGGTTGATTGCGCGCAGCAGGGTGCTCTTACCCGCCCCCGAAGGACCAACGACCGCCGTAGTCTCCCCCTCGCGTACCAGGACGTCAACGTCCTTCAAGATCTCGGCTCCGTGAAGCTCGTACCCGAGCCCGCGAACCTCGATTCCCGTAGGGGCCAAGCTAGAGCGTCTCCCTCCACAGGTACGCGTACAGGCCATCGAAGATGATGCCTGTGTGGACCGAGAGGACGTTATCATCGGGAAGGGCAAGCTGCATGCCCCTGATCACGGCGTCCAGCCCGTCGGCCTCGGAGCGCCCGTACATGTCGTCCATCAGGTCGGCGTCGTGGACTATCTCGGAGATCTCGCGCAGCACGGTATCGTCAAGATCATACTCTTCGAGCATGGTCTCGAAGGAGCACGCATCGCCACGGTGGGAGAGCCTGGCCCCGGCCACGTCGAAGAGCTCGGCACCTTCGGGCGCCTCGGAGGCGTCAACAAAGAAGCTAAACTCGGCATCGGGATCGATGCGGCGCCGGATCAGCCATATGCAGGCCGTCCGGTCTACGTGGCATCCTCGCCTGGTCGCCCAGAGCACTACCCTACATCCTCCCGCACGGGTCGGTTCTTCACGATGCTTCGTACCTCACGGATCGCCGCGTCGGCCACCTTCCGCAATGGCGACCTGAAGTAGTCGCGCCGGCGCTCGCTCCTGAAGTCGCGTTCGATCCTCGCGAGCTCACCGAGAAGAACCGTCCTGCCTGCCCCCATCGCGGCCTTCTGCCCGAGCCTGCCCGCCGAGTCGATGAGCTCCCTGTATGCCGCCTCGCGCAGGGCGCGGAATTCTTTCACGAGCGCCGCGTTTTCGGCGACGGTGTTTGGCAGGGCCTCCCAGAGCGTCGCCTCTCCCCCCGCCTCCCGCACGCGGACCTGCAGCCACTCGAGTTGCTCGCGGGTAACGGCATCCTCAGGCAGCGCGGCGGCCCCGTCCTGCAGGTAGAGGGCTCCGAGAGCCTTCAGCTTGCGCCACACGGCGACCCTGTGCCGGGAAGGTTCGCGTGGCAGGTGGTAGATCAGGATGAGCCACCTGACCTTGCCACCTACAGAAGAGTCCATGCCATCCCCACTAGCGCGCCTGCGGGCACCATCAAGTATATGGGAACCCTGAACCGCTGCAGCACGACGAAGGAGACGGCCGCGACGACGAGGGCGAATACGTCGAGCCCCTGCAAGGACACGCCGTCGGGGAACAGAACCTGGGTGGCAAAGTACACGGCGAGGTTGGCGATCACACCGACCACGGCCGCCGTGACCCCCACGAGGATGGCCTTGAGCCTCGTGTCGTTGGCGAGTAGCTCTATGTAAGGTGCCAGGAAGAAGATGAACAGGAAGCAAGGCAGAAAGGTGGCGTAGACGGTGACGAGGGCCCCGAGCGTCCCGTATAGCAGGGGCGCGTACGGCCCCGGATCGTTCCAGGCACCGATGAAGCCCACGTACTCGGTGACCATGATTAGCGGACCCGGCGTGGACTCGGCCAGCCCCAGCCCCTGCACCATCTGGTCGGCGGTGAGCCACCCGTAGTGGTTGACCGCCACATCGGCCACGTAGCTCAGTACCGCATAAGCCCCCCCGAAGGTCAGGAAGGCGGCTCCCGTGAAGAACAGCGCCTCCTTTACGAGCACGTCCTCTCCCCCACGCCACAGGTACAGAGCACCAAGTGGGAGCGCCCAGAGCACCACGAAGGTCCCAAGCAGCCTCACGTTACGCAGCATGGAAGGCATGCCATGCGAGCCGGTACGGTCTATGGCTGACTCCTCTTCTACCTCCTCCAGAGAGCCTTCTCCCCCTACCCCGAACGCGTCCGCGGCGAGGCTCGTGCGGCTCAGGAGCAGGCCAGCCACGGCCGCGACCAGGACGACCAGCGGGAAGGGCACGGAGAGGAAGTAGAGGGCGACGAAGGCCAGGACCGCGAAGCCGACCAGCACCCTGTGGTTGATGGTTCGCTTGCCGATCCTCAAGACCGCCTCCACGACGATGGCTATCACCACCGGCTGGATGCCGTACAGCAGACCCGTGATCGCCGGCACGTCGGAGTGGGCCACGGCCAGGTACGAGAGTAGCCACAAGACGAAGATGGAGGGGATGACGAAGAAGGAGCCGGCCACGACACCACCCAGCGTTCCGTGCAACCTCCACCCGATGTAGGTCGCGACCTGCTGCGCCTCCGGCCCTGGCAAGAGCATGCAGAAGTTGAGCGTCCTCAGGTACTGCTTCTCCGAGACCCAGCGCTTCTTCTCGACCAGCTCACGGTGCATGATGGCGATCTGCCCGGCGGGACCACCGAAGTTTATGAAGCCAAGCTTCACCCAGAACCAGAAAGCCTCCCAGAACCCGACCGATTTGGTCCCCGCTCCTGCCACCTTCCCGTTCTCCAACTTATCTCTACTTTCTTAGTGAACAACAGGTGTAGAGTAACCATGGTTACATCGGAAGTCAAGGAGAGGAATCGGAGGTTTGTTCTAGAGTTTCTTGCCGAAGAGGCGTTCCGTATTAACCGTTTCGAAGCCGACGGACTGGTAGAGGTTTCTGGCTGCCTCGTTGTCGTGGAACGCGACGACGGAGGCGGTGTGGGCGCCGAGGTCTCTAAGCCTGCGCAGCCCCTCGTGCATGACGGATTTTCCGAGGCCCAGTCCCCTGTACGTTGCCCTCGTGCCGACGGGCTCGAAGAGGCCAGTGTGGCTCCCCGGGTCATACCAGCAGATGCAGTAGGAGCCGAACGAACCGTCGGGGGCCACGGCGACGAGGTCGAGACGCCCGTTGTAGAGCGGCGCGGCCCTCAGGCGCCGGTATGCCTCCAGTGTGACCCTCGAGGGGTGCCAGACCTCGCGATGAATCTCCACACGCGCTTCCCATTCCTCTTCCCCACCGACCTCGCGCACGGTCCAGCCGTCCGGTAGGATGCTCCCGGGGATCGGGGCATGGAGGTCTCGTGACATCATCAGCGCGTGGTCGGGGTCCGGCTCGAAGCTGAGTTCGGCGAGGAGCGCGGCGAGGCGCGGTTCATCCTCGGTGACCCGCGTCCACAGTTCGTCCTCTTGCTGCTCGCCGTAAACGGCCCGGGTCTGACGAGCACCCCATTCGAGCATCTCCCTCTCCAGCGGGCCGGACCCACGCAGGCGGGGATGCACCTGCATCACCACCCCGTCAGGTTTCTCCAGCCAGGCAAAGCCAACGAGCTCGCCATCCTCTTCCCACAACCGGACCTCACAGCCGGCATCGAACACCGTGTTCTGGTACATCCCCCACACCGCATCACCGGGATGCCAGAGTGCCCCCGCCAGCCCGGCAGAAGTAGCCCGAGACAGAAATTCGATGATCGATCGAAGGTCTGCCTCCTCACCAAAAGGACGCGATTTCACAGCAGGTTCCAGCCTACAAGACGCGTAGCGCCGTGCTGACAGGCTAGTGGTGCACCCATGCTTCCGGATCGTCGGTCAGCTCCGTGATCGAGGGCGGAAGCTCCCCTTCCACGATATCGGCGAGGGTCACCGACTCGAGCACGGCCCTCAGGTTGGCGCGGACCGCGATCCAGACCTGTTGCAGGTTCTCGGCGGCGCCCGAGTACTCGACCACCTCGGGCCACTCGCCCCTCACGTTGGCCAGCGGCCCCTCCACGGCGCGGATGATGGCGGCCAGCGAGATCTCCTCCGCGGGCAGCGCGAGCCAGTAACCACCAGAGGCACCGCGCCTGGTGCGCACGAGGCCAGAGCGTTTCAGATCGTGAAGAATGTTCTCCATGAACTTCTTGGGGATGCCCTGGGTCTCGGAGATCCTGTCTCCCTTTATGGGGCCAGCCCCGTCGGTGGCGGCGAGCGCCAGCTCGGAGGCGGCCCTCAGCGCATAGTCGGTCTTGGCGGAAACCTGCAAGCTAGTTCACGCTCCCCGCGAGACGACCTGCGCCCGCATCAACCCTCATCTTTTCTCTTCTGTCCTTCACGGTTCGGCACGTAGACAAACCAGTAAGACCCGATCAGTATCGCCAGAAAGAACACGAGCGCCCCGGCGAACTGCAGGTACTCCGTCGACATCGAACCTCCTAATCACGCAACCCTCAGACGTCTGACACCACAATTCTACGACAGCAGCGCCGGCTTCGCCG
>Ga0190275_10003098_pt1 | contig 11823 bp, 8 predicted proteins | sample Popmic550T_FD_133745 | JGI IMG/M metagenome (GOLD analysis project Ga0190275, IMG submission 133745) | Populus adjacent soil microbial communities from riparian zone of Yellowstone River, Montana, USA - 550 T | ecosystem: Environmental > Terrestrial > Soil > Riparian zone > Trees stand | place... | reverse complement strand
GCGAGCCTTCGAAGCGCGAGGCCGGGATCAAGGTGCAATCGGTGGACGAGCTGATCGACCGCCTCCGGACCGTGGGAGTGATTTGATGAAGACGCTCGTTCTCGTCGAGCATGAAGGCGGCCATCTGAAGGACGCCACCCTTTCCGCGGTGACGGCCGCCTCGAAGCTTGGCGAGGTGCATCTGCTCGTTGCCGGCGAGGGCGTCGGGCCGGTCGCCGAGGCCGCCGCGAAGATCGCCGGAGTCGGCAAGGTCCATGTCGCCGACGGCGCGGCTTTCGCCCACCAGCTCGCAGAGAATGTGGCGCCGCTCGCGGCCGGGCTGATGCAGGGCCACGACGCCTTCGTCGCCGCCTCGACGACGACCGGCAAGAACGTCGCTCCCCGGGTCGCCGCCCTGCTCGACGTGATGCAGATTTCCGACGTCGTCGCCGTCGAGGGCGAGGACACGTTCCAGCGGCCCATTTATGCCGGCAACGCCATCGCGACGGTCAAATCCTCGGACTCGAAGAAGGTGCTGACGGTGCGCGGCACCGCCTTCGAGAAAGCGGCGGCCGAAGGCGGCAGCGGGCAGATCGAGGCGGTGTCGGGCGGCGAGGAATCCAACCTCTCCAGCTTCGTCGGCGCCGAGATCGCGGCGTCGGAGCGGCCCGAGCTGACCAGCGCCAAGATCATCGTCTCCGGCGGCCGAGCGCTCGGCTCCTCGGAGCAATTCCACCAGTACATAGATCCGCTCGCCGACAAGCTTGGCGCCGCGGTCGGCGCAAGCCGCGCCGCGGTCGACGCGGGCTATGCGCCCAACGACTATCAGGTCGGCCAGACCGGCAAGATCGTCGCCCCCGAAGTCTATATCGCGATCGGCATTTCGGGCGCGATCCAGCATCTCGCCGGAATGAAGGATTCGAAGCTGATCGTCGCCATCAACAAGGACGAGGACGCGCCGATCTTCCAGGTCGCCGACCTCGGCCTGGTCGGCGATTTGTTCAAGCTTGTGCCGGAGCTGACCGAGAAGCTCTAGCCGGGGAGCAAAGCGAGCCGCGCCGCTAGAGCATCGTGCGCTAAACCTGAATCGTCATCCCGGACTTGATCCGGGATCCATCTTCTACTGACCATCGCTGCAAGAAGAAGGTGGATACCGGGTCAAGCCCGGCATGACGGGTGATGCGGATTTAGCGCATGCGGCTCTAGCCGGCGCGGACCGATATATTGTCGAAGTCGGTGTAGCGCCCCGCCCCCTCCGCATTGACGATCAGTGTGATGTACAAGGTCGCGGCCGTCGCGGTGAAGGTCGTCGTGGCGCTGGCCGAGGACACGAAATATTCGCCGCCGGCGGGGGTTGACCCGACCCGGATGATTCCGCCGGCATTGCCTCCGGTCACGGCGATCGAGAAGACGTAGGTGGTGCCGATCTCGACCGGGAAGCTTTCCATCGCGTTGCCGTAAGGCGCCGTGATGGTGATTCTCAGGCTGCCCGATACCGACGACAAGGTGGAGTTGATCGGGGTCCAGCCGGCGGTGCTTCCGCCCGTTCCGTTCGGGACCAGCTCGGGTCCAAGCAGGCTGCCGCCCGCCATCGAATAATAGACCCAGTCGCCGCGCGCCCGAAGATAGAGCCGGCCGTTGGTCCGGTCGAAGGCCAGGGCGCCGGGACCGGGCGCGGCTGGGAAATCGGCATCGGAAATCGCGCCGGCCTTGATCAGCGCCAGCCCGCCGTCTCCCGAATTCTCCGGATAGAATGAGGTCCCGGTAAGGCTGTATTCCTCGATCTCGGTGTCGCGCACGATGAGCGCGTCGACGTTGGAGGCGACGATCTTGTTCACGTTTTGCAGGAGCGTGACCGAATCGACCTCGACCCGGCCGCAATCCTCGAACCTTCCGAAGGCCGTCCCCGGATCGGCGGAAAGGCCGAACGTGCAGCGGTCCACGCGCACATTCTCAACCGACTTGGCATGGATTCCGCTGCTGCCCTCGATCGGACTGACATTGTGGCGGGTCCCGATCAGCTCGATCGACGTGATCGTTCCGGAGGCCGGCTGGGCCCAGACGCCCTTGGCCGTGCCCTCGTCCATTCGGGTGTCGCGCAAGGTGGCGATCCCGGCCGCCCGGGCGGCGGCGGTGAGATAGGTGTCGTTCGGGACGCCGAAGCCCACCCAGGCGCTGGTCGAGGACAAGCCGGACTTGCCGAGCAGCAGCCCCCGCCAATAGCCATAGTCGAGGAACTGGCTGCTGCGGTCCTCGAAGCTGTACCAGTTCACGCAATAGACCACGCTTCGCGAGGCGCTGGCGCCGACCAGATTGGTGAGGACAAAGGTGCCTCCGAAAACGTTGCCGTCCAGCTTCGCCCACGAATTGGCGATGTAAACCGTCTGGTCGGCCGTGGCCAAGCCGAGCAGCTGGCAGCGCAGGAGGGAGACCGTGCAGCCCTCGAAGCTGAGGACGCGGCGGGCATCGGCCCCCGCGCCCGGAATTCCGAGGAAGCTGATCCGCTCGACGTCGACGGTCAGATTGGACAGCGCGATCGCGGTCTCGCCGGAATCGACGGCCACGACGATCGAGCTGTCGGTCCCGGAGCCGAGGATCCGCACATAGGACGCCGTGACCGCGGAGAAGAAGACCCCCGCCACCGGCTCGGTCAGAAGGAAATCGCCGTCGACGAGGATCGAGCCGCCGCGCTGGTTGTCCGCCTGGGTCAAGGCGGCCAGAAGCGCCGCGCTGCAGTCCGTTCCCCAGGCGATGCCGGCGTTGGCGACCGTCGTCGCGGCGTTCGCGGCAAGGGTCAGCTGGGTGGCGCTGACATAGCCCGCCACGACCGTCTTGAGCTTCGCTCCGGCGGCTCCGGCCCCCGCGACGATGATGGCTTTGCCGACGTCGCCAGGAGTGAAGGGACCGGAGGAACAGGTCAGAAGCGGGAGGCCGACCGCCATCGCGCCTCCCTCGAACATCTGCGCGTTGGAGACCGCTCCGTGGTCGGTCAGTCGGATCAGGGTCATGTTGGATACTGCCTTGTTAGAAGGCCCGAATGCCTAGTGCAGAACAGATAGGGAATAAAGAGGCAACTGCCCAGGCCTCATTTCGCTTCGGTAACATACTCATTGAAGGCCGCCAAGGAAGGCGGCGACATTGGCGCCGAGCGCATCCACCGCATAGCCGCCTTCCATCACCACCAGGGTCGGCAGGCCGAGCGAGGCGATCCGGCGGGCGACCGGCGCATAATCGGCCGTCTCCAGAGCGAAGGCGCAGATCGGATCGCCGGCGAACGTGTCGGCGCCGAACGAGCAGACGAGGAGGCCGGCGCCGAAGCCGGCAACCGCCTCCAGCGCCCGGTCGAGCGCCGCCTCATAATCGCGCCTCCCGGTCCCGCGCGGCAATGGAAGATTCAGGGTCGCGCCCTCGCCCTCGCCGGCACCGCGTTCGTCGGAATGGCCCCAGAAGAAGGGGTAATCGGTGCGCGGATCGGCGTGGATCGAGGCGAAGAAGACATCGCCGCGGGCGGAGAATATGTCCTGGGTGCCGTTGCCGTGATGATAATCGACGTCGAGTATGGCGACCCGGCTCACGCCCGCCCGCCGAGCGGCCTCGGCCGCCACCGCCGCGTTGTTCAAATAGCAATAGCCGCCCATATAATCCGCGCCGGCATGATGGCCGGGGGGCCGGCACAAAGCGAAGGCGGGTCCCGGCCCGGCCAGCACCGCATCGAGCGCGGTGAGCGCGGTCTGCGCCGACCAATAGGCGCTCTCCCAAGTGCCCTCCGCGATCGGAGTCGACGCGTCCATGCTGTACTGGCCGAGCCTGGCGTCGATCCGGTCGAGGTCGAGCGGGCGGCGGCCGACCACCGGCCAGACATATCCCGAGGCGTCGCCGGGCCGCCCTGCCGCCTTCCAATCCGCGAAAGCCGATTTGAGGAAGTCGAGATACAGGCGGGGATGGATCCGAAGCAGCGGATCCTCGCCATGGTCCGCCGCCGCGTGGGTCGCGCCGAGGGCGGCGAGCATCGAATCCACCCTGCCGCAATGCTCGGCATAGGGCGTGAAGCCGCCATTGTGCAGCTCCTGCGCCGGCGCATGCAGCCGCTGCCGCTCGTCCCAGAAGGCTCGCATGCTCACCCTCTCCCGCTTTTTGCGGGAGAGGAGGGGCCCAAGCCGAAGGCTTGGGAGGTGAGGGTCTTGCCGAGTCTGCGGTACAGACCCTCACCTCCCACCGCTTCGCGGCGGGCCCCTCCTCTCCCGTAAGCACGGGAGAGGGAGATTGAAGGGAGATGACGGGAGTGGATCATGGCACCACCAGGTCGCCCGGCAGGGTCGGCTCCGAGAGCATCCTCTCCATCGCCGCCCAGCGCGCTCGCGGATTCGCTCCGGCCCGTTCAACGGCGGCCCGGACCATTTCGAGGCCGAGGCCGTAATTGATCACGTAGGAACGATATTGGTCGACGAAGGCCACCGATTTCTCGGCCCGGGCGGGTGAGACGAGCTGATATTTGCGGGTGAGCTCCACCGCCCGCGCCCGGCTGATCCGGCCGTCGAGATAGTCGGCGGCGATGGTGAAGCGGGCTCCGGCCAGGTCCTTGGTCGCCTCCTGCAAGGCGAGGAACTGTGGAGCGCCGGCGGCGGGGAGTCCGGCGAGGGGATAAAGGACCCGAGTCTCGAACTCGAGCTGATCGTCGCCCGGAAAAGCGAGCTCGATGCCGTAATTGGCGCTTCCCTCGGCGATGAAGCTCTGCGGCGAATAGAGCGGATAGAGGGTGAACTCGACCCAGCCGCGCGTCTTGGCGAGCTTTTGCTCGAGCAGCATGTTGTAGACGTGATGCCCGGGATAGCCTTCGTGGCAGCCGAGATCGACGGCCCGGCCGATCCTGACCGGAAGGTCGGTGTTGATCTGGATGAGGCTATTATTATCGCCCTTGTACCAATTGTAGCCGCCCCAGCTCTTGCCGTTGACGAACTCGAGCGTGAAGCGCTCGTTGGCGGGCAAGGCGATAGGCCCGGCCGTGCGCCGGCGGCATTCGGCGATCGCGGCGCGCATCACCGGCTCGAGCCGGTCCCTCGGAATCGTGAACCGTTCCTGGAAGGCGTCGACGCGGTCGGCCAGCGGCCCCTTGCCCGGCACCAGCCGCTCGATCCGCGCGAGGATCGGGTCGTAGGCCGAGAGCGGCTTCAGCTCCGGCCTCACCCCGAACAGCGCCTGCGCCTCGTCGGCGAAGTGATATTTCACGCCCTGGATCATCGCGAGGCGGGTGGAAGCGGCCTTGAGCTGAGCGAGGAGGAAGTCCCGCCGCCGCCTTTCCAGCGGATCGAGCCGGCTGTCGACGAGGCTTTTCAGCCTCACCGTGAGGACGGCGGCTCGCTGGCTGAGCGCCGCCGGCATCGCCGCCTCGGTCTTCGCCTCGGCCTGCCATTCGGGCGGCCCGTAATAAGCGTCGATATAGCCCGCCTCCTTCTCGCCGATGGCGAGCTGGAGCTTCACATAATCGCGCGCGATCGAATCGAGGCTCTCGCGGGCCGGCCCGGCCGAGACGCAGCCGGCGAGCAGAAACGCCGCCAACAAAAACAGCCATTTCATCGCCTCTGCTCCTCCAGCCGTTCGACATCGCCATCGCCCTCGATCTCGCGATCCTGGAGCGCCTCCTCCTCCTGATGGCGATGGTGACGGGGAGCAAGCCGAAGCACGAGATAGCCGCCGAGCGCCGAAACGAAGGACCCGGCGAGGATTCCGAGCTTCGCCTCCTCGATCCGCGCGGGATCGCCGGGAAAGGCGAGGGCGCCGATGAACAGGCTCATGGTGAAGCCGATGCCACAGAGCATTGCGACCCCCCAGACCTGCAGCCAGGTGGCGCCGCGAAGGCGGGAGGCGAGGCCGAAGCGGACGGTCAGCCATACCGCGCCGAAGATTCCGGCCTGCTTGCCGAGGAACAGCCCGAGGGCGACACCAAGAGGAAGCGGCGCGAGCAGCCGCTCCAACCCGACCCCCGCCAGCGAGACTCCCGCATTGGCGAAGCCGAACAGCGGCACGATGAGGAAGGCGACCCAGGGGCTCAGGCCATGCTCCAGCCGGTGGAGCGGCGAATCGGCCGAGTCCGGCGCCCCCGGCGTGGCGACGATCGGGATCGTGGCGGCGGCGAGCACTCCGGCGACGGTGGCATGGACGCCCGACAGCAGCACCGCGTACCAGAGCAGCCCGGCGCCGATCAGATAGGGCCATAGCGGGCGAACGCCGCTCTTGCCCATCGCGTACATGACGACCAGGACCGCCGCCGCCGCGCCCAGCGCCAGAGTGTCCAGCGACTCGGTATAGGCCAGAGCGATGATCGCGACCGCGCCCAGATCGTCGGCGATGGCGACGGTGGTGAGGAACAGTTTGAGCGACGTCGGCGCCCGGCTTCCGAGCAGCGCCAGAACGCCGATCGCGAAGGCGATGTCGGTCGCGGCCGGAATCGCCCAGCCGCGGCTGAGCCCGTCCGTTTCCGCGGTGAGGGCGAGGTATATCAAGGCCGGCGCCGCCATGCCGACGGCGGCGGCGATCACCGGCAGCCGCCGCCGGTCCCAGGTCGACAGCCGCCCGTCGACGAACTCGCGCTTTATCTCCAGGCCGACGAGCAGGAAGAACAAGGCCATCAGCCCGTCGTTGATCCAATGGTGGACGGTCATCGGCCCGAGCCTGGGCGACAGCGCCGGCCCGGTCTCGAAGTGAAGGAAATGCTGATAGGCTTGCGCGAGCGGCGAGTTGGCAACGATCAGGGCCAGCGCCGCCGCGCCCATCAGCACGACTCCGCCCGCGGCCTCGCTGGTCAGGAATTCGCGCAGCGCGGATCGCGCGCCGATGCGCCTCGCCTTGGCCATTGCAGGGCTCTAGCGGCAAGATGAGGGATTGGCACCCCTGGCGCGTATCGGCATTCAGCCGAGCGCCGGAAGCGCACCCGCCCCTCTCCCGTCCTTTACGGGAGAGGAGGGGCCCAAGCGAAGCTTAGGAGGCGAGGGTCTGTACCGCGGACTCAGCAAGACCCTCACCTCCCACCGCTTCGCGGTGGGGCCCTCCTCTCCCGCGGAAAGCGGGAGAGGGGACGAGAGCGCGGCCATTGAATGTCGACACAGTCCGGCACGACCCCGCCAGGCCGGTGTCAAATCTCCGCGTAGAGATGCCTGTACCGTTCGTGATTTCTGAGCGCTTCGGGCCGGTAGGGCCCGCTGCCGCCCTGATGAGGGACGCTCTCCATGCCGAATCGCTCGTCGACGCTGGGGTGCATGGGCGAATCCGGCCTCGGATCGCGGACATTCCTCTTCCAGCTGAGACCGCGCGTGGCCCAGCGCAGGAAGGTCGGCGTGCGCCTGCAGATCACGTCGTTCATGCCGGCCACTTCGTCATGCTGCAGCCCCGCCGCGGAGGGGAAGAGGTGCAGCCGCCGCGCATTGATCACGAGCGGCTCGGGCAGCGACCGCGCCTCCTCGACCATCCACTGCAGGGTGATGTCGGAAAGCCGCGATTCCTCCTCCGGGTAGCTGCCGCCGATGTCGGAATGGTTGCCGGCGAACCAGAGCTGGACGAGCTGATCCGGCTTGCCCTCGACCTTCGGCCGCAATCTCTGGCTGTGGCCCCAGCCCAGCCGCGCGAAATCGTCTCGATTTTCGTCGATGGCGATGGCGTGCCGGGCATATTCGACATTGCCGCCGAGCTTCATGTCGAAATTCTTCCCGGTCCACTGCGCCAGATGCCAGCTGAACCCGCCCCGCCTGCCCGGAGGGTCGCGCATCACCTTCAGCATCCGTTTCAGCCGGCGGCCCGCCACGTAGACGGCCACGACGGCCGCACCGATCAGCGAAGCCTTCCAGAAGTCGATCGGGACGAAAAGGTCGACAAGGCTCGCGATCGCGAGGCCGCTCGCGACGATCACGGCCAGGATCAACAGGTTCAGGAACAGTCGGACCGGCCCTTTCGCGCCGAGCGACGCGACCGTGTCGAAGGCGCCGATGAAATAGGGCGCCGCGTTGGACCCGTCCGAGTCGCCGGAGGCATATTTAGCCTGGAAGCGGCGCGCCAGCTCCAGCCGCTCCGCTTCATAGTCCTGCCGCCTGTGGCCGGCGCCGTGCTCATAGACTCGCAGCACCGCCTCGTCGGCGATGTCGCGCACGCCGTTGCGGAAGCGCGGGAGCGGGCCGGCCGGACAGCGTGTCGGTATTCCGCACAGCCAAAGCACGTTGGCGACGCTTCGGATGGTGTAGGCGCCGCGGCTGAAGCCGAACAGGAATATCCGGTCGCCCGGCCGATAGTGGTTGATCAGGAACTCGTAGCAGTCGGCGATATTGACGGTAATGCCGCGCCCCGTGGCCGAGGCGAGGATCTTGTTGATCGTCCTCTTGATCGCGGTGAAGCCGGTGGCCGAGGCGTCGGTGCCGAGCCCGGGGTCGTAGAAGACGACCTGCCGCGCCGGATCGATGTCGTTTTCCGGGGATATCCGACAGGCGCGGTAGAGCTTGTAGACATTGCTCGCCCGCTGCTCGGGACGAAGGCCGCCGTCCTGGCCGGTGCCGTCCGAGAAGATGACGATGTTCCTCGCTGCCGTCGCAGCGCCGCCGTCCAGGCTTTCCGGGCCGTCCATCGAATCCTCCCAATTGCGTCGGCGTGAAGCGCGGGTCGCTCAGCCCGGCCGGTCAATCCGCCGGCCGGAAATAATCGGCGGCGATGGCTCCGGCCGAGTCGATCAGGATTCGGACATTGTCGCAACCGCCCGGCTTGCCGTCATTGTCCGGCCCGATCTTGGCCTCGTTGACCTTGCAGGCCTCGTCGTCGAGGTCGGTGCGCCACACGGTGCCGCGCCGGGCCAATTGCTCGACCACCTCGCGATCGGGCAGGGTCACGGAGGCGTAGCGGGTCGGGCCCGCGGACACGATGTAATGGGAGGCGCCGATCGCGTCGAGGAAGGCGGTGCGGGACGACGTCTTGCTGCCGTGGTGACCCGCGACGAGGATATCGGCCCGAAGCGCGCCGGCGCAGCAGGCGATCAGCTCACCTTCGGGCGACGACGCGTTGGGAGGATCGGTCGGCGGCCGGCGTCCGCCCGCCTCGGCATCGCCGGGCAGCAACAGGCGCCGCTGGCCGAGGTCCAGGCGAACGACCACGCTGGCCTCGTTATATTGGTTCGTCCTTGTGCCGTCGGTGTGGAGCACGGTGAGGCCGGCGCCGTCGCCGATCCGGACGGTCTGGCCGATCGCGATCGGCTCGGCGCGCTCGATCGTCACCGTGGCGGCCGGCAGCGCCCGGCCGTAGCAGGTCTTCGCGGCGAAGCCGGCCCGGTGCGCCCCGGAGCGGCCCGTGGCATGATGATAGGTCGACCCGGATTCCGCGGCGACGTCTTCGAGCAGGGCGCGGTAGCTGCAGATCGGATTGACCGAGCCCGAATCCCAGATGTGGAGGACTTCATAGGCCTCGACGACGTCGGGCATGAGCTCGCTATGATCCTTGTGCGGGTGGCTGAGGATGAGATGGTCGATCCGCCGCAGCTCAGGCCGCACCGCCCGCAAATAGGACGTGACCCGGTTGCGCTGTTCGCGCGCCGTGTCGTCATTGCTTCCGGCGTCGTAGAGAAGCGTGAAATCCGCGCCCTCGACGAGGATGGCGAGCCCGGTGCCGACGTCGATCGAATGGATCCGGTAGGTCCCGGGCGCGGGGGCACCGGAAGCGGCGGTGGCCTCGCCTTCCTCGGCCACGCGGCGGACGAAGGTGTAATAGACCCATCCGTCGCGGCCGTCGGGCAAACGCACATGATAATAGCCGCCGCGCCGCTCGCCCTCCCCGATCAGGTCGAGCCGGTCGCCCGGAGCCACGAAGACCACCGGGTCCGATCCTCGCTCCGGCGCCTCGCGGACCGTGACGTTGCGCTGGACGACGAGATCTTCGGCAAGCGCTTGCGCGGGGACCGCGAACAGGGCCGCGGCGAGGAGCCCACGCAAATTCACGATTGCCACCCGTCGAAATCGGGATCGAAGGCCCGGTTGAGGGCATTGGCGAGGCGGATTCCGGCGCGCCTCAGCCGGGTCTCGACGATCGGCCTGGCGCGATCGAGATAGGCCTCGTCGACGACCTGAGTGCGTGGGGGATCGCCGTTGGCGAATTCCCGCTTCGCCGCCGAATACCAGCAGGCCCCGGACTTGCGGACGCAATAGCCGGTGCGGCCGGAAAGCGTGACCTTGTAGGATTCGCCGGCCCATTGCCAGGGCTGCGAGCGAACCCAGTTGCGGCGCTGGCTTTTCGTGATCGGGGCGGCGAGGATCCTGGCCGCGGCCCGCGCCCGGGCGACCCGGTCAGTGCCGGGGCTGAAGATCCGGCGCTCGACGACGCAGGTGTCCCAGACCGAATGGAGGCTGGCCTCGAACTGGCCGGAGCAGGGGCCGGGAGCCTTGATGCTGTTGCCGCCGCGGTCGTCGGCGAAGGAGATGTGGAGCGGCTGGTGGAGGTCCCCGAACCAATGGCCGATATAGAGGATCGCGATCGCCTTCGACGAGTCGGCGGCGGTGGCCGAGCGGAGGGTGGCGAGGTCGCCCTCGAGCGCCGCGAGGACGCAGGGCCGTCCGCCCGGGCAGCCCGGCGCGATCCGGCGCTGGCTGCGAAGATAATTGGAATAATGCTCACTGGCGCGAGAGACCGGATTGTCCGGGAAGGTGCAGGTTTCGGTGAAGCTGGCGAAGCGGCCGTCGAGCGCGACCAGCCGGTCGACCTCCACCTTGGCCGCGGGAGTCAGGTTCAGATAGCCGATCTCGCAAACCGTATAATGGCCGCCCTGCCCCCAGGCCCGGGCCGGAGCCGGAGCGAAGAAAAACAAGGATGCGAAGCCCGCCGCGATCAGCCAGCGCATGAGCCGAGTCCCCCCAGACGTTGCCCCGCGCTCCGAATGCGAAGCGCCGGGCGCCTTATATCTGAAGATAGGATACCAGGTATATGGGATTCGGTTATCGGATCGGAGCGACGGTCAGAACGGGCGCGCACCAAGAACAAGTGCGGGTTCCCGAATGCAGACGCCAAGTCATGAGCTGGTCAAAGGCTCGCGGATCAGGTCGGTAAATTCAGCGTTTTAGAAAAACGCTTGCCAATCTTTCCGCGCAAATAGATGATCTTGCCGTCCGCTCAGGGGGCAGAAGCATGGACATTGCGGGGCCGTTGTTCGTCGGCGTGGACTTCATCATGCGCGAAGCGGCGCTGTTCGCCGCCACCGGATTCCTGGTCCTCGGGCTGAGCGACCTCGCGGTCGACCTGCTCTGGCTGGCGCACCGGATCCGGAGCCCGGGCGGGCCGGGCCCCACGGTCGCCGACCTGCCGCCGCCGGTCCGCCCGGGACGGCTTGCGATCTTCGTGCCGGCCTGGGACGAAGCCGACGTGATCGGCGACATGCTGCACGGCGCCGTCTCCGCCTGGCCGGAGGGCGACTGGCGCCTTTACGTGGGCACCTATTGCAACGATCCGGCGACGATCGCCGCCGCCGCGGCCGTCGCCTCGGCCGAGCCGCGAGTGAGGATCGTCACCGGCGGCGAGCCGGGCCCGACGACCAAGGCCGACTGCCTGAACCGGCTGTGGCTCGCCTTGCTCGCCGACGAGGCCGCCGAGGGGCGGACGGCGAAGGCCGTCGTCCTCCACGACGCCGAGGACGTCGTCCACGCCGCAGAGCTCGCTTTGTTCGACAGCCTGATCGAGCGCTTCGAGCTCGTCCAGCTGCCGGTGCTTCCGCTCATCCACCCCCATTCGCGCTGGCTCGGCGGTCATTATGCCGACGAGTTCGCCGAATCGCACGGCAAGGAAATGGTCGTGCGTGGCGCGCTCGGCGCCGGCCTCCCCTCGGCCGGCGTC
>Ga0190275_10003097_pt1 | contig 11823 bp, 10 predicted proteins | sample Popmic550T_FD_133745 | JGI IMG/M metagenome (GOLD analysis project Ga0190275, IMG submission 133745) | Populus adjacent soil microbial communities from riparian zone of Yellowstone River, Montana, USA - 550 T | ecosystem: Environmental > Terrestrial > Soil > Riparian zone > Trees stand | place... | reverse complement strand
CGCCCTAGTGGCCGCGCTCGCACAACCGGCGTTGATCTGAGAAACGTTACGCAACAACGCCCATCGATTCAACCCGGCTGAGCATGGCTGGGCTCGACAGCGGCAGAACCGCCCTTACCAAGCTGTTTCGGCACCACTCTTCTTTCTTGAGAGAGAGAATCCCATGAACCTGACCAAGTCATCCACCGCTGAAGGTGGGCTCAAGCTGCCGCTCTGGACGAAGGGCGAGACCAACGCCTTTTTCGGTCTCGGCTTCAACATCCTGGTCAATGTGCTGACATTGACCTCGCTACTGATTTTCGTGGTGCAGATACCGGCGACGGAGGTGCTCGGCACGGTTTTGCCCGCCCTCGGCATCGCCATGTTGGCCGGCAATATTTATTACACCTTCCTGGCACGGCGGCTGGCCCGCAAGGAGAACCGCACCGACGTAACGGCCTTGCCCTACGGGCCGAGTGTGCCGCACATGTTCATCGTGGTGTTCGTCATCATGCTGCCGATCTTCCTGTCCACCGGGGATCCGTTGCGGGCCTGGGAGGCCGGTTTGGCGTGGGCGTTCGTCATTGGGGTGATCGTGCTCATCGGCGCTTTCATCGGCCCGTTCATTCGCAAGATCACGCCCCGGGCGGCGATGCTCGGCACTCTGGCCGGTATTTCGCTCACGTTCATCTCCATGCGGCCCGCCGGGCAGATCTGGGAGGCGGCCTGGATCGGCCTCCCGGTGTTGGGCATCATTCTGGTCGGCTTCTTCACCAACATCCGGCTGCCCGGCGGGATCCCGGTCGGCCTGGCCGCGTTGCTGGTCGGTACCGCTATCGGTTGGATCGGCGGATACATGTCCGTCCCCGATGTGCAGGAGGCCGTCAGCGATATCGCGATCGGGATTCCGACCCTGCATTTCGACATGTTGTTCAACGGGCTGAGCAATCTTGCTCCGCTGCTGGCGACGGCCATTCCGCTCGGCGTCTACAACTTCGCCGAAGCCATGAGCAATGTGGAGAGTGCGGCAGCTGCGGGGGACAGCTACAACCTGCGCAGTGTGTTGCTCGCTGACGGTTCCGGCGCGATCATCGGCGCAGCGCTAGGATCGCCGTTCCCGCCGGCCGTCTACATCGGGCATCCGGGCTGGAAGGCCTCCGGCGGCCGTGGCAGCTATTCGATGGCCAGCGGAATGTTCATTGCGCTGCTGTGCTTCTTTGGGCTCTTCGGGGTGTTGGCCACCGTCTTGCCCATTCCAGCTATCGTGCCGATCTTGTTGTACATCGGGTTGTTGATCGGCGCCCAGGCGTTCCAATCGGTGCCGAAGATCCAGGCCGCCGCTGTCGTCGCCGCGATCTTGCCGAACTTGGCATCGTGGGGGACAGGACTGATGGACAACGCGCTGGCCGCCGCCGGGACCACCGCGGCCGAGGTGGGTGAGCAGGCCCTCGGCGATGCCGGGCTCGTTTACAACGGCCTCAAGATCCTCGGTGAGGGGGCGGTGCTGGCCGGCATGGTGCTCGGCTCGATCGTCGCATTCATCCTGATGCACAGGTTCTATGCCTCGGCCATCGCCGCCGCGGTCGGCGCTGCGCTGAGCTGGATCGGTCTGATCCACGCCAGCCAAGTGTCCTGGGCCGCGCAGCCCGAGGTCGCCCTTGGCTACGCCATGCTTGGCGTGGTGCTTGTCGCCTTCGCCTACTACCGGCGGAACGAAACGGCGCCGGACGAAGTATTGGAGGCCAACGCGGTGGCCATGGAGGGCTGACACCAACCAACCAACCGACCGACCGCGCCCGCCGGCGCAGCTGATGTGCTGGCGGGTGCGGAACGCTGACTGTCCGATAGGGGTGAGGGAAAGCAGCAACCCCACCGGTCGATTGACAGGTGACCAAAGTCACAGCACGCTCACATGTGGTTCGGGTGTGAAACGTGCGAGGAGTGGTCGATGGGCAAACGGCGGTTCGGCTCAGTGGTCCTGCTGTTTGTGACGGCGTTGGTCGCCAGCTCGCTGGTCGTTGCCGCACCCGCCGCCGCTGCGCCAGACGCTCCGCCGGGGGTCGAACTGGAGATCTATACAGGTCAGGTCGACGCCGCCGGCATCCAGGAGATGCGTGAACTGGGCGTGGACCCGGCGGAGGTCACCGCCGACTCCTCCGCCGCCGCCGGACCGGCTGCGTCCACTGAGGTGGAGGCAGTGCTCAGCCCGGCGCAGGCGGCGAAGCTCAAGTCGGCCGGGGTCGATCTCGAGGTCAAGACCGTCGACGGAGTCGCCGCCTCCCAGGTGCTCCGCGCGCAGGCCGCGAACGGCTGGCGGGCCTTCCGGCCCTATGGAGCCCCGGGCGGGATCAAAGACGAGTTGTGGGCGGCCGGCGGCGAACATCGGAATATCGCGAAGGTGGTGAAGGTCGGCGCCACCGTCAAAGGACAGGAGATCCTGGCCGTCAAGGTCACCAAGGATGCCAACCGGGTGCGGGATGGCCGACGACCGTCGGTGCTATATGCCTCCGACCAGCATGCCCGGGAATGGATCACCCCGGAAATGACCCGCCGGCTGATGCATCACGTGTTGGACAGCTACGGCAAGGATCCAGAGATCACGAAACTGGTCGACACGACAGAACTGTGGTTCCTGCCGGTGGCCAACCCGGACGGTTACGATTTCACCTTCACCGAGGGGAACCGGTTGTGGCGCAAGAATCTGCGCGACAACAACGACGACGGGCAGACCACTGTCGGGGACGGTGTCGACCTCAATCGGAACTTCGCGGTGAAATGGGGCTACGACAACGAAGGATCGTCGCCGGATCCGTCCAGCGACACCTACCGTGGGCCGGGACCCAATTCCGAGCCTGAGACGAAAGCACTTGACGGCCTGTTCAGACGGGTGGGGTTCGAGTTCTTCATCAACTACCACTCCGCCGCGGAACTGCTGCTGCACGGCATTGGCTGGCAGGTCAGCACACCCTCACCCGATGACGTTATCTATGAGGCAATGGTTGGAACGGACGCGAACCCGGCCGTTCCCGGTTACGACCCGGACCTCTCTGCCGAGCTTTATACAACCAATGGCGATACCGACACGCATGCCCAGGTCAAGTACGGCACCCTCGGGTTCACCCCGGAGATGTCGACGTGCGAAGCCGCATCCGACTCGGTGGACAACGATCAGTGGCTTGCCGAGGACTGCATCAGCGGATTCATCTTCCCGGACGACGAGAGCCTGATCCAAGCCGAGTTCCAGAAGAACATTCCGTTCGCCCTGGCGGTGGCGAAATCCGCCCAGGACCCGGACGACCCGGTCTCGGTGGTCGGGATCGACGCCGCCGATCTGGTCGCCGATCCGTTCACAGTTTCTTACGGACGTGACCAGACCGTCGCGGTGACCGCGAAGCGCTCATTACGCAATGTCGAGGTCAACTACTCGATCAACAACGGTTGGACCAGGACCAAACAGGTGCGGGAATGGCGCGGCGGGGAACGCTACGGGGACACCTTCGATGATTATTACGGTGAATTCCGGGCAAGTATTCGGGCCAACCCAGGGGATCAGGTCAAGGTCTGGTTTACCGGTCGAAACACGGGGTGGAGCGGCGGCGGAAAGGTCTCGACCGAGCCATTCACCTACACGGTGCAAAAGGACATTGGCGGCAATGTCTTGATCCTGGCGGCCGAGGATGTGACCGGCATCAGCCCGGCGCAGGGTCTGACCGAGGCCCAATTCGTTGACGAGTACGCGGCGTCGTTGACGGCCGCCGGATACAGCAGCGATGTCTACGACTTCGATCTGTCCGGGCGAACTGCGCCGCATCCGCTGGGCGTGCTGTCACATTACAAAGCGGTCGTCTGGGAGACCGGAAACGACATCATTCTGCGGTCGGTGGGACAGCCCGGTGGGACTGCAGCCAAGGTGTCCCTGGATATCGAACTGGCCGTCCGGGACTACCTGAATGAGGGCGGCAAACTGCTGGCCGCCGGGAAGTACAACCAGTTCGCACAGGCGGCCAACGGGGCCTATTTTTACAACCCCTTCGTACCGGAACAGCCAGAATGCCAATCACGGGTATACCCCTGCCTCGCGCTACTGAACGATTTCCAGCAATACTGGCTGGGCGCCTACATCAATATCGATGATGGCGGCACCGACCCCGAAGGAAAACCCTATGAGCTCGCCGGAAACGAGGACCAATTCACCGGGTTCAGCGGGCAACTGAACATTGACGGGTCCGCTGCGAACCAGGATCACACCGGGTTGTTGTTGACCACGTCCAGCTTCCTGCCGATAGAGCAATTTCCCCAGTTCGCCAGCAAAGCGCCGCTGGATTGGGACATCCCCGGCGGGCCGTTCGACCCGCACTCCGGTGATTGGTACGCCTACAGCCAGCGGTCCGACTCCAGCTACAAGCGAATTGCGAGGACTGTCGAACTGACCGGAACCAGCAGTGCTGGCCTGTCGTTCTGGAGTTCCTACGACACCGAGGCGGAGTGGGATTACTTGATCGTCGAGGCACACGAGGTAGGAACCGACAACTGGACAACGCTGCCGGACCGCAATGGGAAAACGCAGCAGTCCACCGGCCAGAGCTGCCCGGAGGGACTTGTTGGCCTTCACCCGTTCTTGGGGCATTACATCAATAGCGCGTGCGAGCCGACCGGTACAACCGGGACCTGGAATGCCGCAACCGGTTCGTCGCAGGGTTGGCGGGAGTGGTCGGTGGACCTGACCCCGTACGCCGGTAAGCAGGTGGAGGTGGCGATCACGTACGTCTCCGATTGGGGTACGCAGGGAGTCGGAGTCTTCCTCGACGACATCGTCGTAACGAAGGACGGGGCAGCTGAGCCCGTTGACGGCTTCGAGACCGACCTCGGCGGTTGGACGGTGTCCGGCGCTCCGGCGGGTTCGTCAGCCAACAGCAACGACTGGCTCCGCACCCAGCTCGGCTTCGAGGAAGGTGCGATCACCACCACCGAGGACACCATCTACGCCGGGTTCGGCTACGAGGGGCTGCCCCCGGCTCAACGGGACGACCTGGTCGCCAGGTCGATGCAGCACCTGTTGGGTCCGTCTTCGTAGTCGCGCACACCTCGAGGCCGTCGACCCGATGGTGCGCACCGATCCTGCTGACGGGACTCGGTGCGCACCGTCAGTACGCTCGAACCGTGCCGTCATTTCCTGAGCAGACCAACACCCGACCCGCCGAGCCGGGTGGGGTGGTCGTTGTGCATGGTCCGGACGAGCAGGTGGTGTTGGTCGACGACGCGGGCAGGCCAACCGGGGTCGCGGACAAGGCCACCGTGCACGGCTTCCGGACGCCGCGGCACCTGGCGTTCTCCTGCTACGGCTTCGACGCCACCGGCCGGTTGTTGGTCACGCAGCGCGCGCTGACCAAGAGCACTTTTCCCGGAGTGTGGACGAACACCTGCTGCGGACATCCGGCACCGGGGGAGGCGCTGCCTGACGCGGCCGCTCGCCGGCTCGAATTCGAACTCGGGCTGGTGGTCAACGACATGCGAATGGTGTTGCCCGACTTCAGTTATCGAGCGTCGGACGGCCGGATCGAAGAGAACGAGTTCTGCCCGGTGCTGGTCTGCCGGATCGAAGGCGAGCCGACGCCGCGGCCGGACGAGGTCGAAACGGCGACCTGGTGGGATTGGCAGCAATTCCTGGCGGCGGCAGCCGACCCGTCAAGTGGGCTCTCGGCCTGGTCCCGGCTGCAGGCGCCACTATTGGACGCCACGCTTTTCCCCGCGTACTAACTCAGCGACCACTTCAGTCCGGGGCGAGGGCAACCAACTTGGTCAGAGTGTTCCAATTGCGCATCGTCATGGCGATGCCCAGCTTCTTGTCCCAGCTGACCTTGGCGAAGGTCGCGTTGGAGATGCCATTGGGACACCAAAGGTACAGATGGTCGTCAACGAGGCGGGCGATATCAGGCGCCCAATCGGCACCGTTGGTCAATGCAGCGATCTCCTCGACCGTCTTCCGGGTCGGCTTCTCGACCAGAAAGCCGAGGAAGTGCTTGGCACCATCGGTGGCCAGTTCGCCAATCGGGTCCGCAGCCAGCGCCTTCTCCACCTGGGCCCGGGTGCGCACCAGAACCTTCGCCGGCACCCCGAGGTCATCCGCCAATCCCTTCTCGATGGCAGCAGTCACCGCGGCCACCGAATCTGTTGCCCCAAAAATGGCATTGCCGCTGTTCAGCAGCGTGCGCACATCTGTATAGCCAAGGCCGGTCAACATCTCGCGAAGATCGGCCATCGCAACTCGTTTGGCCGTGCCGACATTGATCCCGCGGATAAACGCGATCTGCGTGCTCACAGCGCCGCCAGCGCGGCCGTCGGGATATTCGGCGTCCGTGCCGCACGGCATTCGACCGGGCCGATGGCGACGGCGGCCGCGATTTTGCGCAGTGATGCCAGTACCGGCGCAATGTGCGGTTGGTCGGCTGTGCCGGCCCTGATTTGCGCGCCGATCCGGCGTACCGGGCTCACCCCGGCCACCGGTCGCAGCACGATGGGTTGGTCGGCGAAATCCGCCTGGGCAAGTCTGGGCAGCAGGCTGACCCCGTGGCCGGCAGCGACCAACCCGATGACCCCGATGAACTCGTCGGCATAGTGTCTGGCCTTGGGGACGAAGCCGGCGCGCTCGCAGGCATCCCGGGCCAATCGCCAACAAGGCACACCGGGCCGCGCCAGGATCCAATCGGCATCCGCCAGGTCGGCCAGATTGATCTCGGCGTTACCCGCCAGCGGGTGGTCGAACGGCAGCGCCACGTCTTCGATGTCATCGAGCAGGTGCTCGGTGTACAGGCGCTGGTCGTTCTCATTCGGCAGGAACTCGCTGCTGGCCAGTGTCAACGACACGTCAACCGTGCGAGCCAGCAAGAAATCGAACGCCTCCTCCGGCTCCACCTCACGGATCTCGACGCGCAGCCGTGACTGGGTGGCGAGATCCGAGATGACGGGTACCGCGAGTGCTTTCACTGCGGAACTGAAGGTACCCAATCGCACGGTCCCGGCATCGCCGCGCCGGAATGCCGCCAGGTCGGACTCGGCGTGCTCTAGGTGGGTAAAGATCTGGTGGGCGTGGCTGAGCAGCAATTGCGCGGCCTCGGTCAGCCGGACTCGACGACCATCGGGCTCGAGCATTGCGGTGCCGGCCTCGCGGGACAGCGCTGCCATTTGCTGAGACACCGCAGACGGCGTCAGGTGCACTGCAGCTGCGGTGGCCGCGATGGTTCCGCAGCGGGACAGCTCGCGGAGAATCTCCAATTTGCGAACATCGATCATGCAGTAGAGCTTACGCAATCTCGGAAGAATAAACAGATGGACGCGGGTTATTTTTGGGTTCACTCTTGCTTCATGACAGCCATCGTGATCCTCACCGTCCTGCTCCTCCTCGCTATCGCCGGCCCGATGTTCGGTGCCGACACCCGCTCATCTGACGGATGGTCGGCCTCTGACCCAGACGGCCCGCTGTGGTCCGGAAGCGGACTACGTGCCGCCCGTTGATCCGAGCCCGGGCCGGCTGATCCCAGCCGGTTGCCGCGATGTATGTGGCCGCCGGCGGTCAGCTGGTCGAGGCCGGGCGTCGAGGCAAAACCATGTCGTGACGAACCAAACACCTCGATTTGTGGTAGGCGCTGGCGCTGAGCACGTCACACAGTGCACAATGACCACATCAAGCACATTCGTGTTCGCTTGCCGTGTCGGCCGAAGTCCGCATCCACGTTGGGGAAGAACGTTGGAGCGCGAACGGAGGTGGCTGGCAATGACACGTGGTGTTGTATTTGTGCACTCGGCTCCCGCGGCGATCTGTCCACACGTCGAATGGGCGATCTCCGGGGTCACCGGTGCTCGGGTAACGCTGTCCTGGACAGCCCAGCCCGCAGCGCCCGGTTCGCTGCGCGCCGATGCGAGCTGGTCGGGCAAGCCCGGTACCGCCGGCCGGCTGGCGAAGGCGCTCAAGGCCTGGCCAATGTTGCGCTTCGAGGTCACCGAAGAGGCCAGTCCCGGTGTTGACGGCGAACGAATCTGTCACGTTCCCGGCCGCGGTGTCTGGCGGTCGGCCATCTCGGCGAACGGTGATGTCGTCCTGGGCGAGGACCAATTGCGTTCGATGTTGGCCAGCGCAACCAACCTGGAGGCCGTCCACCACCGGCTCGGCGATCTCCTGGGCGCGCACATCGACGCAGAGCTGGAGCCGTTCCGGCGCGCGGGAGAGGGGACGCCCGTCACCTGGTTGCACCAGGTCGGCTGACGCCGCCCTTCGCTCGGCTCCAAATCTTCCGACCGCCGCTGAGTCGGTGGCTGCGCGGCAGAACGTGGCGTCGTTGGGACCAGAGTGACAGAAGTCGTCCTTTTCAACCGCGCGATGGGAGATGATCCGCGCGGTCCGGTCACCGAGCGCGACGAGTGGTATGCGCCACGCGCTCGGTTTTGACGCAACCCGGTTACTCCCGGTACGTCGACCTTTCGGGGATCGACGACGGAAGGCACGAAAACAATGCGGTTGAGCGGCCGGCGATTGACGCTGGCTTTGACGACGGTGCTCGTCGTTGTGCTGGCCGTCGGCGCAACGGCGGCCTGGTCGGTCGGCCGATACCGCGAGGTTCAGCCCGCTGCCATGGCCGATTACCAGGCCGGGCCGACCGCCGACCGCACCGTCCGGGTTTCCACCGAGGCCGCCCGTCAGGAACGGGCGCCGGAGGTCCAGGCGGTAATGCAGCAATACTTCGATGCGATCAACAATCGGGACTACCAATCCTGGATCGGTGCGGTCGCCGATGCCCAGTCGGCCCCACAAACCGAAGATCGCTGGCACAACGATTATGCAAGCACCATTGATTCCAACCTGAGCGTGCTGTCGATCGATGACGAGCCCTTGCGAGCCCGGATGATGTTCACTTCACAGCAGGCTGTTGAATTGGCCCCATCATCGCTGCCTGTCGATTGCATCAATTGGGACGTGACGTACTTGCTCAGCGAACAGAATGGTCACCTCGTGTTGAGCGGGATCGACCCATCGGCGCAGTCGATGACGGCCTGCACTTCATGACGGTGCGCCGCACCAGGTTGCTGATCGCCGGCCTGCTGTCAGCCGGCCTGGTTGCCGGTTGCGGCAGCTCCGGGCAAGCCGCGCCGGCACCGGCAGCGGCGACATCTACCGCTGAGTCGGCTCTGGAACCCAGCACGGTGACCGCTACCGCGTCGTCGACGCCGACGGAACCCGCTGTGTCAACCGGCACACCCCCGCCTGCAGAGCCTCCGCCGCCCGCGCCGCCGGCAGTTGCCGAGCCGGCGCCGGCGGCCGCGGTGCCACCCGGCGGGCTGGTGACCAGCGCGGACATGGCCGCGGCGAGCGCTGCTGTCGTCGGGATGAGCATCGCCGATCAGGCCGGCACGGTGGTGATGGTGAGTTCCGCCGACGCCGTTGGCACCGACCTGGTCAGCCAGCTGCACCTCGGCGGCGTCATCCTGATGGGCTCGAAAGGCGCCATTGACGGCACCGAAGGCGGCACCCCGGACGAGGTGGCCGCGGTCACCGAGCAATTGCAATCCCAGGTGCCGGCCGGCCAGGCCGGCGCGCCGTTGCTGATCGCCACCGACCAGGAGTACGGCCTGGTCACCCGGTTGGTCAACGGGTTCACCGACTTCCCCGGTGCGCAGGAACTGTCCGGGATCAGCGACACCGAGGCCGCGGCGGCACAGACGCAGGCAGTCACGGCGGCAGCCGGCGCGGAAATGCTGGCGGTGGGCGTCAATGTGGACTTTGCCCCGGACGCCGATGTGCTGCCGGAATCCGGGCCATCCGGGGTCGACGACAGGTCATTCGGCTCCGACCCGGAACGGGCCGGCACCCTGGTGGCCGCTGCCGTCCGGGGCTATCAAAGCGCCGGGTTGGCCGCCACGATCAAACACTTTCCTGGCATCGGCCGGACGGCGACCGATACCCACAAGGCATTGCCGACCCTGGACGCAGGTTGCGACGAGTGGAACGCCGTGGAATCGGTGCCCATGCGTGCGGGGGTCGATGCCGGAGTTGCCCTGGTGATGACCGGCCATATCGCCCTGCCTGCGGTCGGTGTGGACGGGCAGTCGTCCGCGCTCGCCAGCGCCGCAGTCACCGACCTGCTCAAGGGCAGCGGCGTCGCCGGCTGCAACGGCCTGAACTTCAACGGCGTGTCAATCTCCGACTCCTTCCAGATGGCGCCGGTCGTCAACAATTACGGCTCTGCCGAGGCGGCGTGGCGTGGCATGGCGGCCGGTCAGGATCTCGTGCTGATGCCGGTCAAGCCGGCGGAAGCGGTGGCCGGAATCAGCGACGCGGTCGCCGACGGATCACTCCCGGCGAGCCGGCTTGAAGAAGCCGCGGCCACGGTTTATGCATTACGACTCGCGTTGGCCCGGTCGGCCCGCCCCGGTCTCGAGGTCGTCGGTTCCGATGCGCACGCTGCAATTGCGGCGGAAGCCCGAGCTGCAGGCTGACCGCGCCGGCTGCACTGCCCGCTAGCGCCCGATCGCTGACGCCGGAATGCGTTGGCCGGCGCGGTACGGCGTCACGGCGGTCGGCCCGTGCGTTCTCGTCACCAGCCATACCTGGCCCCGTCCCGCCACCTCGGCTCCGTCGGCACCGACCATCAGCACGGTGTTTTCGTCGATGCCGACTCCGACGAGACCGGACGTCGACCTGACGGCCGATATCAGCCTGGGCAGCGTGCCCCACTGCGCGCAATGCACATCAACAGCGAATGGCACCAGGCCCAACCCGGGTCGCACCGCAACACCTTCAAGATCCTCGGCGGCGTCCTCCGAGCAGACCGGCACGGTGCCGTCGAGCCAGCCGCCGACCACCGCAGTCGCCGGCGCGATGGCCGACCCTGCGGAGAACCCGGCATACGGCCGATCCGCTGCCGACAACCAATCGGCAATCTCCGAGGCGACGGCAACGATGGCATCGGCATACCCCGGGGTGAGCCCGCCGCACACCAACAACCCATCGGCGTTGCCAAATGCGGCGACATCAAGCCGCCCACCCAGCTCGACAAGCACGGGAGTTAGCCGGCACGGGGCGACGGACTCGAGTGCCGCCCGCCATCGCTCGAACTGGTCAAACCCGTCGCTTTCGTCCAGCACGACGGTTGCAATCGCCGGCCGGTCGGCACCTCGCTGGGCAGCCACAGCCGCAGCATGGGTCAGAAACCCGCCATAAACCGCGCCCGCGTAGTCCGGATCCCATCCGCCGCCGATGAGATGAATCGAACCCAAGGTCAAGCTCCGTCCCGGCCGGCAGCGACGCAACCACGCGTGAATAGGGCCCGTTTATTACAGCGGGATATTGCCGTGGCTGCCCCGCCCGGCCGGGGCGGACGCCAATGCCTCCGCCACCCGTCGCCGGGTCTGTGCCGGGGTGATCACCTCATCGACGACCCCCAGATCGATCGCCCTTGCCACCCCGCCGGCGACCTTTTCGTGCTCATCGGCCAGGCTCGCGTGCAACGCGTCGCGTTCGTCGTCCGCAGCGGCCGCGAGCTTGCGGCGGTGCAGGATCCCGACCGCTGCCTTGGCGCCCATCACGGCGATCTCGGCATCGGGCCAGGCGAACACGGCGGTCGCACCCAGCGACTTGGAGTTCATCGCGATATAGGCCCCGCCGTACGCCTTTCGGGTCACCAGCGTGACCCGGGGGACAACGGCCTCGGCGAAGGCATGCAGCAGTTTCGCGCCACGCCGCACCACGCCGTCCCACTCCTGGCCGACGCCCGGCAGGTACCCGGGTACATCAACGACGACCAGCAGCGGGATGCCGAACGCGTCGCACATCCGGACGAACCGGGACGCCTT
>Ga0190275_10003096_pt1 | contig 11823 bp, 8 predicted proteins | sample Popmic550T_FD_133745 | JGI IMG/M metagenome (GOLD analysis project Ga0190275, IMG submission 133745) | Populus adjacent soil microbial communities from riparian zone of Yellowstone River, Montana, USA - 550 T | ecosystem: Environmental > Terrestrial > Soil > Riparian zone > Trees stand | place... | reverse complement strand
CGGTCCGAACCCGCCTGTTGCTGGCCCTGCGGGACGGGCCGGGCTATCCGGCCGATCTCGCCGACCTGCTCGGTACGAGCCGCCAGAACCTGTCCAACCACCTCGCCTGCCTGCGCGGCTGTGGCCTGGTCGTCGCCGTGCCGGAGGGACGCCGCTCCCGCTACGAGCTGGCCGACCCGCGCCTGGCCCACGCCCTCGGCGACCTGCTCGGCCTGGTCCTGGCCGTCGACCCGGCCGCCTGTGCCAGCTCCGCGGCCGAAGGCTGCTGCTGATGACCATCCCGCTTGGACTGGCACCGACCCGCCGGGCGGTGCTGACCCGGCGGATCCGCTGGTTCGTCGCGGCGACGATCACGTACAACGTGGTCGAGGCCGTCGTCGCCATCACCGCCGGCACCCGCGCGTCGTCCACCGCCCTGATCGGCTTCGGACTCGACTCGGTCATCGAGGTCGCCTCCGCCGCCGCGATCGCCTGGCAGTTCTCCGGCCCCGACCACGAACGCCGCGAACGCACCGCGCTGCGCGTCATCGCCGTGTCGTTCTACGCCCTCGCCGCCTACGTCACGGTCGAGTCGGCGCGCGCGCTGCTCGGCGCCGGCCGGGCCGAGCACTCGACGATCGGGCTCGCGCTCGCCGCGGTGTCGCTGGCCGTGATGCCCGTCCTGTCGGCGGCCCAACGCCGCGCGGGTCGTGAGCTCGGCTCCGCGTCGGCCGTCGCCGACTCCAAGCAGACCCTGTTGTGCACGTACCTGTCCGCGGTCCTGCTGGTCGGCCTCGCCGTCAACTCGCTGTTCGGCTGGTGGTGGGCCGATCCGCTGGCGGCCCTGGCCATCGCCGCCGTCGCGGTCAAGGAGGGCCGCGAAGCGTGGCGGGGAGACGCCTGCTGCGCACCCGGGCGTCCCGCCGTGGGATGTGTGGACGGCTGCTGCGCCGACGATCAGGCCTGACTCAGAGGCGGTGCTTCTGGATCTTGCCCAGGGCGTTGCGGGGTAGTGACTCGACGAAGACCACCTCGCGGGGTCGCTTGTGGGCGGACAAGGTGGCCGCCACGTGCTGGACCAGGGCGGCCGCGGCGACGCCGTCGGCGACCACGTAGGCGACGATCCGCTGGCCCAGGTCGTCGTCCGGGCGGCCCATCACCGCCGCCTCGCGGACGTCGGGGTGGGCGAGGAGGGCGTCCTCGATCTCGCCGGCGCCGACCCGGTAGCCGCCGGTCTTGATCAGGTCGGTCGAGGCCCGGCCGACGATCCGGTGCACGCCGTCGGCGTCGATGGTGGCGACGTCGCCGGTGCGGAACCAGCCGTCTTCCGTGAACGCGGCCGCGGTCGCGTCCGGTCGGCCCCGGTAGCCGGCGAAGACCGTGCTGCCACGGACCTCCAGCGCGCCCGGCGTGGTGCCGTCGGTCGGGACGCCGGCGTCGTCGACCACGCGGGTCTCGACGCCCTTGATCGGCGTGCCGACCGCTCCCGGTTGGCGGTGGCCGTCGGCCCGCGTGGCGACCGTGATCAGCGTTTCGGTCATGCCGTAGCGCTCGACCGGAGCCTGGCCGGTGAGCTCTTCTAGCGCTGTGAACACCCCGGCCGGCAGGGCGGCGCTGCCCGAGACCAGCAGACGGGCCTTGCTCAGGGCCCGCGCCGCGGCCGGGGCGGCGGCCACCCGGTGCCAGCTGGTGGGCACGGCGAAGTAGAGGCTGCCGTTGGCCTTTGCCAGCAGGTCGGGGCTCGGTTTTCCGGTGTGGTGTAGCCGGCTGCCCGTGCGCAGGGCACCGAGGACACCAAGGACCAGGCCGTGTACGTGGTACAGCGGCAGGGCGTGGACCAGTCGGTCCTCCGGTGTCCAGTCCCAGGCGTCGGCCAGGCCGTCCAGGCAGGCGGCGATCGCGGTGCCGGTGATCGGCACACCCTTCGGCCTGCCCGTGGTGCCGCTGGTGTAGAGGACCAGCGCCGTGCGGTCCGTCGCGGTCGGGTCCGTCCAGGGTGCACGGTCGTTGGGTCGCGCTTGTACGGCCTCGACCCCCGCCGGCGCGGTCGTCGCGTTGAGCAGGAGGTCGGCGCCCGAGTCGCGGAGGATGTGGTCGCGCTCGCCCTCGCCGGCGTCGGGTGGGATCGGGACGACCGGTACGCCCGCGGCGAGGCCGCCGAGGACCGCGGTGACGGTCTCCACGGTGGACGAAGCGACCACGGCGGCGGCCCGGGCGCCTTCGATCCGGTGGGCCAGGGCCCCGGCGGCGGCGGCGAGGTCGGCGAAGGACAGCGCGTCGGCACCGAGGCGCACCGCGTCGGGTGCGTCGCCGAACGAGCCGGTCAGGGCGGGCAGCAGGGACACCCGGCCCACGCTGCCACATCGCGCGGCGGGCGCGGGCGGCGGCTGTGCGTACCCGGTGCCGTTGCGGAGTTGAGAGACAACGCGCCGTAACCCTTCCGGCGGGCCGCGTGGCATGGGAGCTTTGTGGGTACATCGGGGGGATCCCAGTCCAAGGGGCGGTGACTGATGGGCGAAGAGGTCGACCAGCGGGAGTTCACCCGCGAAGACCGGGCGCGCTACCGGCAGAAGGTGCGCCGCTGCCTTGACGTGTTCGCGGAGATGCTGCGCGAGGCGCGCTTCGACTTCGAGCGGCCGCTGACCGGCATGGAGATCGAGCTCAACCTCATCGACGACTCCGCCGACCCGGCGATGCGCAACGCCGACGTGCTCGCGGCCGTCGCCGACCCGGCGTTCCAGACCGAGCTCGGCCAGTTCAACGTCGAGATCAACGTGTCGCCGCGGCGACTGGGGACGCGGGGCTCGGCCGAGTTCGAGACCGACATCCGGGCCAGCCTCAACGCCGCCGAGGACAAGGCGCGGGCGGTGGGCGCCCACATGGTCATGGTCGGCATCCTGCCCACGCTGCGACAGAGCCACCTGACGGTCGAGTCGCTGTCGGCCAACCCGCGTTACGCGTTGATCAACGAGCAGATCTTCGCCGCCCGGGGTGAGGACCTGACGATCCGGATCGACGGGGTCGAGCGGCTCAACACCACGGCGGACACGGTGGCCCCCGAGGCGGCGTGCACGTCGACCCAGTTCCACCTGCAGGTGTCGCCGGCGCAGTTCGCGTCCTACTGGAACGCCGCGCAGACGATCGCCGGCGTGCAGGTCGCGCTGGGCGCCAACTCGCCGTTCCTCTACGGCAAGGAGCTGTGGCGGGAGACCCGGATACCGCTGTTCGAGCAGGCCACGGACACACGGTCGGAAGAGATCAAGGCGCAGGGGGTACGCCCGCGGGTCTGGTTCGGCGAGCGCTGGATCACCTCGGTGTTCGACCTGTTCGAGGAGAACGTCAGGTATTTCCCGGCGCTGCTGCCGATCTGCGACCCCGAAGACCCGGCGGAGGCGCTGGCCAACGGCGACACGCCGACCCTGGCCGAGCTGCGGTTGCACAACGGCACGATCTACCGCTGGAACCGCCCGATCTACGACGTGGTCCGCAACCGCCCTCACCTGCGGGTGGAGAACCGCGTCCTGCCGGCCGGCCCGACGGTGATCGACACGATCGCCAACGCGGCGTTCTACTTCGGGGTGGTCCGCACCCTGGCCGAGTCGGACCGTCCGCTGTGGTCCCAGATGTCGTTCAGCGCGGCGGAGGAGAACTTCCACAACTGCGCGCGAAACGGGATCGGCGCCCAGGTCTTCTGGCCGGGCCTGGGCTATCTGCCCGTGACCGAGCTCGTGCTGCGCCGGCTGCTCCCGCTGGCCTCGCAGGGCCTGGACCGCTGGGGCGTGGAGGCGGCGGAGCGCGACCGTCTGCTCGGCATCATCGAGCAACGGTGCCTGCTGGGCCGCAACGGCGCGAGCTGGCAGGTCGACACGCTGCACCACCTGGAGGTCGAGGGCAACCTGGACCGCCGCGAGGCCCTGCGCGAGGTGGTCAGGCGCTATGTCCCGCTGATGCACAGCAACCAGCCGGTCCACGAGTGGCCGACCCCGTAGCCGCACCACACGTCGCGCCCTGCTGTGCGCCCGGTTTGGCCCGTCTCGCGAGGCGGTGACCCTCCCGGCCTGACCTGGCTTCGCCATTGCGCACGATGACCGAGCCCGGCCTGGTGCGGTGGGGAGGTGAGGCCGGGTGTCGGTCTGTTACCGGACGGCCGTATAGGTGGCGGCGATGGTGCCGACCAGGGTCAGGCCGAGGAAGGCCTGGAGGATCAGCGCCGGGCCGATGTGGGACCACAGGGTGGGGATCCGCGGGCGCAGGAGCTGGCCGGTCGTGATGTTGACGATGCGCTCCGCCTTGGGCGGCATCGTGCGGTCCTTCTGCGGCGCGACCGTCACCTGGATGTGGTCTGACGGTTGGAGCGCGCTCTGCGGCAGGTGGCCGTGGATCTCGACCTCGCAGAGGCGGCCCGAGCCGTCGCGGACGCGCAGCGGGGTGACCAGGAACTCCGGTGCCTTGCGCAGGTCCTTCCAGCGCCTGGGCGCGCCCGCGCGGGTGCCGGCCTGCAGGACGGACAGGATCGCCCGGCCGATGAGCCGGCCCACGGTCGCGGCTGTCAGGACCACGACGAGCACCGGCTGGCCGACCTTCATTTCGCGGGCGTACCCGGGCATCAGCCGCACGACGCGGCCGGTCACCGTTGGTCCTGAATGGTAGAAGACCGTGTCGTTCATCGCTGACCACCACTTTGCGTCAAGCCGTGTTCACACAGTGTATTGATCAGCGCTGATGATCGCCCGTGAATGAATAGCGGTGAAGATCACCCGACCGGGCGACCGGCCACCTCCTCGTAGAGCTCGACGTAGCGCTCGGCCATGGTGGACGGTGTGAAGCGGCGGGCCGCCTCGTGCCGGCATTCGGCGGGGTCGAGCTTGCCCGCGGCCAGCACCAGGTCGGCCAGCTCCTCTTCGGACCCGGTGAGCAGGCCGGTGCGGCCGTGCTCGATCAGCTCGGGCAGACAGCCGCGGGCCGTGCCGACGACCGGGGTGCCGAGCGCCAGCGACTCGACGACGAACGTGCCGCCGGGCTCCTCCCAGCGCAGCGGCGCGAGCATCGCCCTTGCCTCGGCGACGAGCGTGTCGCGGGCGGTGCCGGTCAGCGTGCCGACCCAGCGGACCCGGCTGCCGTCGACCAGCGGGGCCACCTTCTCGAGCCAGAAGCGGACATCGGGGTTGGCCGCGGCGGCCGGGTCGCGCAGGGCCGCCGCCAACTCGTGGGGCTGCTTGTAGGGGCCGACCGGGCCGGCCAGCACGAGGTCGAAGCCGGCTTCGTGTGCGATGCGTACGCCCAGGTCCTGGCCCTTGCCGGGGGTGATGCGGCCCAGCATGACGATGTGCTCGGCCTGGTCGGGGATGGGTCGTCGTTCGGCGTCGACGGCGAGGGGGGTGGCCAGGTGGACGTGGCCTATGGAGTGCGCGCGAAGTGCGCGCGGCGCCCTCCTCAGCTGCGCGGCGCTGACGCCGTTGACATGGATCCGGCCGCCGCCGTCGAACGTGCCGTAGAGATCGGGGTGCTTGGCCAGGTCCCAGTGCAGCGTGTGCAGCACCGGCGTGGCGGACGGCTCCATGGCGGCCAGCATGGCGAGCCCGATCGCCTCGACGTGGTCGTGCACGAGGTCGATGTCGTCGCGCTCACGCACCGCACGGACGACCGCTGCCTGATGCGCGATGGCCACGCCGTTGGCCTGGTTGTAGGGCCGCTGCAGCCAGGCGAACTGCCCGTCCGGGAACGGGGCGATCAGCTCGTCGACGGGCTCGGTGCTCGTGCCCACCGAGGCGAGCACCACGGTGACGCCGAGCCGGCGTAGCTCCGGCACGAGCGTCGCGACGATGTTCTCGATGCCGCCGTAGCCGTTCGGCGGGACGGGCAGCCATGGCCCGGCGTTGACCAGCACGGTGAAGGTCATGCGAGTGCCCTGCCCGCACGGCCCCGGCCTATTCGCGAGGTCATTGCTCCTCCCCGCTCCGCGGTGAGGAGCCTGACCTCGGGACGCTGAGCCTGCTGCGCGCGCTCATGCCGCCACCCGGCTGCGCCGTCGTCTGGTGGCGAGGTCGGCCATCTCGCGCAGCGGTGGGCGCTCCTGGACGGAGACGTCGGTGACGACGATCTCGCGCTCCAGGTTGGGCAGTGCGTCGGTGCCGCCGCGGCGGAACTGGGTGAGCAGGGACGACGGCTGCGTGTCGGCGGTGACCCAGCCCTGGCGCTGGAGGCGCACCCAGACCGTGTGCATGATCTGCGCCGACATCCGGCCGAGCGCCTCTGTGCTCTGGTGGCGGTGCCGCCGTTCGCCGAGGTCGACCTGGGCGAGCGCGTCGAGGCCGACCAGGTCCAGCAGGTCGACCAGCATCGCGATCTCCACGCCGTAGCCGGAGACGAACGGGAGCTGCTCCAGGAGCTTCCGGCGGCCGGCGTACTCACCGGCGAGCGGCTGGACGAACCCGGACAGCTCAGGCCAGAACAGGTTGAGCAGTGGCCGCGCGGTCAGCTCGGTGACGCGGCCGCCGCCGTCGGCCTCGACCACGCCGGCCGAATGGTGCAGGCCGCGGTGGTAGAAGCCCTTGACGTAGCCGACGCTCGGGTCGGTGAGCAGCGGCCCGACCAGCCCGGTGACGAACCGGGCGTCGAAATCTTCGAGGTCGCCGTCGACGAACGCCACGACGTCTCCGCTGGCGGCCACCAGGCCGGCCCAGAGCGCGTCGCCCTTGCCCTCGAGCCGGGGCAGGCCCCGGGTCATCTGGTCCTGGCTGACCACGTGGGCGCCGGCGGCGGCCGCCACCCGGGCGGTCGCGTCGGACGACCGCGAGTCGACCACGATGAGTTCGTCGACCAGGTGGACCCGCTCGACGAGCTGTTGCCGGATGGTGGCGACGATCGCGCCGATCGTCGCTTCCTCGTTGCGGGCCGGAATGACCACGCTGACTGTCGTGCCCCGTTTGGCGGCGACGAGCTGGCGCGGCGTCCATTGCCCCGCCGAGCCGGTGCGGTAGGTCGACCAGGCCTCGACCACCGGTGAAACGCTTGTTCGCGAGTGCCACATAGGCACACCCCCAGACGCGATCCGCTGTGCCCCAATTACTTCTGACGTGCCGTCACGTGCGGTCGCACCCTTCGGTGCGACCGTGAGCGCGTTCCATTTCCCCGTTTTGACCGAAGCAAACCGCGCCCGCTTTTACACATACTGATCATCGAATTGCGCATTGCCCACTCACCTGTGTGAACGTTTGATGACGTGGCAAGTGTCGATGGTTCCCGAGGTCCGACACATATCAGATGTTTGATCCAGTTACGCCGGTGGCAAAAGTAACTGGTGTGACCGAGACATTCGAGATGAAAGGTCGGTTTATGCCGTATAGCGAAAAGTGCCGGATCGCAATGGTCGGCGCGGGAAATGTCGCCCAGCGGCACGCACGCGTGCTGTCCGGTTTCGCCGACGTGGAGATCATTGGTGTCACCGACGTCGTGGCTTCCGCCGCCGAGGCGTTGGGCACAACGTACGGGACGCCGGCGTTTCCGGACGTGGCGGCCCTCCTCTCGCTCGAACCTGACGCCGTCTACGTGTGTGTTCCCCCGTTCGCGCACGGCCATGCCGAGGAAGCGGTGCTGGCCTCGGGCGCGGCCATGTTCGTAGAGAAGCCGCTGGGCGTGGATCTGACAGTGCCGACCCGGCTGGCCGCCGAGGTCGCCCGCTGCGGCACGCTCACGGCGGTCGGCCACCACTGGCGATACCTGGACGTGGTGCGCACCGCTGCGGAGCTGCTGGCCGACCGCCCGGTGCGACTGGTCAACGGCGTGTGGTGGGACAAGGTGCCTCCGGTGGCTTGGTGGATCAAGTCCGACCGCTCCGGCGGCCCGGTCGTGGAGCAGGCGGCGCACGTGGTCGACCTGGCCAGGGCGCTGGTAGGCCCGGTGACCGGCGTCTTCGCCGCTGGCACCGGGACGCCACCCCCGGTGCCGGACGCCGACGTCGACGCGGCCACCGCCGCCACGTTGATCTTCGCTAGCGGTGCGGTCGGGACGTTGAGCTCGGCCTGCGTACTCGGCTGGAAACAGCGGGCCGGGCTCGAGATCGTCGCGGACGGGCTCGCGCTCTTCGTAGGCGAGGACGAGCTCGTCGTGCGGGACGGATCAGGCCAGGAACGCCGCATCCCGGGCGATCCGGACGCCGCACGCGTGGCGGTCGACCGGGCCTTCGTCGACGCGGTCCGAGGAATCGGCGACGACATCCGCGTCCCGTACGCCGAGGCCTTCGAAACCCACCGTGTCACCTGCGCGATCGCGGAGTCGGCCCGTACCGGTCTGGCAGTGAACCTCGCCGCCCGGCCCGCGCCAGCCGCGCCGGCACCGACCGACCGCCAGGCGTCAGTCACACCGGCACCAGGCGATCGGCCCGTGCCGTCCATTCCGGCGCCACGGGCCGGCCAGGCCGGCCCCGACGGGCACGGGGCGCGAGCCGTCCGGCCCGCGGCCACGGAGGGTGGGCCGGTCGATGGCTGACCGCGTCGTGGTGGTGACCGCTCCCGGCGAGGTCGGCATCCGGGACGTCGCGGCCGAGCCCGTGCGGCCGGGGACGTTCCGGATCGAGACCGTCTTCACCGGTGTGTCGGCGGGCACCGAGCTCAGCTATGTCAAAGGCACCAACCCCTATCTCGGATCGACTTGGAACGCGGAGCTCGGGCTCTTCCAGGCGGGCGACTCGGCGTCGCCGTACCCGGTGGAGCGCTTGGGCTATATGGAGGTCGGCCGGGTCGTGGCCAGCCGGACCGCCGCCGTCGCCGAGGGAGGCCTGGTCGCGATGACCTACGGCCACCGCACCGCGTATCTCGGCGACCCGCTGGTGGACCGGGTCGTGCCGCTGCCGGACGACCTGGACCCGATGCTCGGCGTCTACGCGGCGCACATGGGGCCGATCTGTGCCAACGGCCTCCTGCACGCCGCCGCGGACCTGACGAACGGTCACGTGCGGGACCTAGGTGACGGCGTGCGGGGACGGCGGGTCGCGGTTGTGGGTGCCGGCGTGGTCGCGCTGCTCACCGCCGCCCTGGCCAAGCACCACGGCGCGGCCTCGGTGGTGGTGGTCGACCCGACCCCGGCGCGCCGGGCCGTCGCGGCCGCGCTGGGCTTCGAGGTGCTCGACCCGGACGGTGCCGAGGACCCCGCCCTGGTGCTGAAGACCCGGTGGCGGCACGCCGCCGGCGACCGCGGCGCCGACGTGGTGTTCCAATGCCGGGGGCAGGCCTTCGCCTTGCAATTGGCGCTGCGCCTGCTGCGGCCGCAGGGCACGGTGGTGGACCTCGCCTTCTATCAGGCGGGCGCGGACGCGGTGCGGCTCGGCGAGGAGTTTCACCACAACGGCCTCGCCCTGCGCTGTGCCCAGATCGGGCGGGTGCCGCGCGGCCTCGCCCACGCCTGGGACCGGGACCGCCTGTCTGCGCAAACCATCGACCTGCTCCGTTCTCCGTGGGGTGCGCTGCTCCGTCAGCACCTGGTGTCGGCGGTCGAGCCCTTCGAGTCGGCGGCGTCGTTGCTCGTCGATCTCGCTGACCGCAAACGCCAGGAGCTGCAGGTGATTCTCAGCGCCTGAACCAAGATCAGGTCGGTTATCCACAGGCGGTTTCGAACACTTGTCCACAGGCTCGTGCCGGGCTCCGCTTCGAGGCGTCTTCCAGGTACCGTTTCCGTCCATGGGAGTCATGCAGCGGTTGAAGAACAGGACCCAGCGTTTCCTCCAGCGCCCGGGCACGACGGTCGACCTGGCGCCGCTGCAGAAGGTGCTGCCCGAGATCGAGGCGCTCGAAGACGAGCTCAAGGAGCTCGACGACGCCGCCCTGACCGAGCGGGCCGCCGAGGCGACCGGCGTCGCCGAGATCTGCGCGCTCGGCCGCGAGGCGGCCCGCCGCACGCTCGGCGAGCGGCCCTACGACGTCCAGCTGCTGGGTGTGCTGGCCATGCTCGGCGGCAGCGTCGCCGAGATGGCCACCGGTGAGGGCAAGACACTGACGGCGGCCATCGCGGCGTACGGGCACGTGCGCAGCAGCAACGGCCCCGTCCACGTGCTCACCGTCAACGACTACCTGGCGCGCCGCGACGCCGAGTGGATGGCTCCCGTCTACAAGCTGCTCGGCCTCTCCGTCGGCTGGGTCACCGAGTCGTCGACCCCCGAGGAGCGTCGGGCGGCCTACGCCAGCGACGTCACCTACGCGTCGGTCAGCGAGGCCGGCTTCGACTACCTGCGCGACCAGCTGGTCACCGACATCGACGAGCGGGTCCAGGGCACGCTCGCCACGGCGATCGTCGACGAGGCCGACTCCATCCTGATCGACGAGGCGCGGGTGCCGATGGTGCTCGCGGGCGCCGTCCCGGGCGAGCAGGACCCGGTGCACGTCGCCGCCGGCGTGGTCAAGGGCCTGCGCTCCGGGCGCCACTACGACATAGCCGACGACGGTCGGAGCGTGGCGTTCACCAGCACCGGCCTCGCGGTCGTCGAGCGCAAGCTGGGCGGCATCGATCTCTACGACGACCAGCACGTCGAGCAGCTCTCCGCCGTCAACGTCGCGCTGCACGCGCAATCGCTGTTGCACCGCGACGTCGACTACATCGTGCGCAACGGCGCGGTCGAGCTCGTCGACGAGATGCGCGGCCGGGTCGCGCAGCGCCGCCGCTGGCCCGACGGCCTCCAGGCGGCGGTCGAGGCCAAGGAAGGCCTCGACGCCACCGCCGAGGGCGAGGTGCTGGGCACGATAACGGTCCAGGCCTACATCGCTCTCTACCCGACGGTCTGCGGTATGACCGCGACCGCCGTGCTCGTCGGCGAGCAGCTCCGCGAATACTTCAAGCTTGAGGTCGCGGTGATCCCGCCCAACACGCCGTGCATCCGGATCGACGACGCCGACCGGATCTACGCGACCCGCCAGGAGAAGGAAGACGCGCTGGTCGCGGAGATCGCGCTCAGCCACGAGACGGGCCGACCGGTCCTGGTCGGCACCCTCGACGTCAAAGAGTCCGAGAGCCTGGCCAAGGCGCTCGAGGCGGCCGGCATCCCGTGCCACGTCCTCAACGCGAAGAACGACGACGAGGAAGCCGCGATCATCGCGGAGGCCGGCAAGTTCGGCGCCGTCACCGTGTCGACCCAGATGGCCGGCCGTGGTGTCGACATCCGGCTGGGCGGCAGCGACCAGGCCGACAGCGAGCGGGTCGCCGAGCTGGGCGGCCTCTACGTCCTCGGCGGCGGCCGGCACCACAGCCGCCGGGTCGACGACCAGCTCCGTGGTCGTGCCGGCCGGCAGGGCGACCCCGGCGCGTCGACGTTCTTCGTGAGTCTCGAAGACGACCTCATCCAGCGCAACGCGCCCGACGCGATCCCGGCCTCGCCGAAGATGAACTTCGAGGGCCTCGTCACCGACGAGCAGGTCGACTACGCGGTCGAGCACGCCCAGCGGGTGTCCGAGGGTGTGCAGCACGAGATCCACCGCAACACCTGGCGCTACAGCGTCGTGATCGAGCAGCAGCGCAAGGCGCTGTCCGAGCGCCGTGAGCGCGTGCTGACGACCGACGTCGCCGCCGAGATGCTCAGGAAGCGCGAGCCGGAGAAGGCGGAGGAGCTGGACGAGCTCGACGAGGAGCTGCTGCCGAAGGTGGCGCGGTCGATCGCGCTCTTCCACATCGACCGGTTGTGGGCCGAGCATCTGGCGGAGCTGTCCGAGGTACGCGAGGGCGTCCACCTACGCGCCCTCGGGCGCCTCGACCCCCTCGACGAGTTCCACCGCGCGGCGGTGCCAGCGTTCAACGCGCTGGTTCCGGCGATCGAGGAGCGCACGGTCGAGACGTTCGACGAGAACGAATACGACGCGGACT
>Ga0190275_10003095_pt1 | contig 11825 bp, 15 predicted proteins | sample Popmic550T_FD_133745 | JGI IMG/M metagenome (GOLD analysis project Ga0190275, IMG submission 133745) | Populus adjacent soil microbial communities from riparian zone of Yellowstone River, Montana, USA - 550 T | ecosystem: Environmental > Terrestrial > Soil > Riparian zone > Trees stand | place... | reverse complement strand
CCTCAACGAGGTCGAAGAACTACTCCACCTCAATACCGGCGGCCCAGCCGACTGCGACGCCGCCCGCTCCCTGGCCGAGCACCGCCTAGCCGACCTAACCCACCGAATCCAAGACCTCCAACGCATGCACGACTCCCTCACCACCCTGCTAGCCACCTGCGACCTCCCGCGCCACTCCCGAACCTGCGCCCTCCTCGAAGCCATCCCGGAAAGCTGAATCAGCACCAAACAGGGCTGGGCCGGTGGTCGACGATCAGCTTGCTGCCCTGCGCCTTGAGGAAGCAGGGCCCGCCATCGAACTCAGGGACACCATCGGCGTCACAGCCGAGCTCGGAGGTGATGAAGCCAAGCAGTGGTCTGTAGTTGGCGCTCGCATCGACCACCGCGCCTTTGAGAGCAGGGCCACGACGGATAGCGACCGGCCTGACGTCCGTCACCTTCACCAGCTGCAGGTGCGGAGGGCGTCGCGCGCGACGTCGAAGGCGACGTCGAGGACGGTGATGGCGAGGTCGGTTGGACGGGCGCGGTGGTGAGCCTTGGTTCGCTGGGTGCGGCGCTGGTCTGGCTCGACTTTGGCGGCTGGCTGCTGAAGCGTTCGGGCAGGTGCAGGGAGGAGATCACGAGGACGAACGCAATGGTCCCCGCGAACCCGCCGACGAACCAGGTCAGCTCCCGTCGCTTCCCCAGCACCACCCGCCCCGCAGTACGGGCGATGCTCTTCAGGGACGCCACTTGCAGGCCTTGCCAGGCGGAGGTACCTCGCCGATCTTGCCCTCGGGAGTCCAGCCGTACGCCGACTTGTACTCGAAGCGGTTCTTGGCCGTGCAGTTCTCACCCGTGATGGCGAACGGCCGCCCCTTGTCGTTGAACACCTTGGTGCGCTGTTCAGCACCGATCAGGTACGTCACCTGCAGGTCGAACGTCACCAGCTCGTACTTCGTGAGGTCGAACTGCAGGATCAGCGCCACCTGCTCCCGATCGGGCAACGGGATCGTCACCCCTTCGAAGAAACGCCCGGCGGGTTCGTTCTTCGTCAGGCGCTGCGCGACGAGGGTGCGCTTGTCGAGATCGAAGGCCAGAGCGTCGGTCCGCTCGGGCCCACCCTCGTCGTTGATGTAGATCCGGGTCCCGCCCGGCGGCGCGGACCGGTTGACGTTGACCGGACGGATATCGGTCACCCGGAGCCCCTGCGCACTGCGGCCTTCGAGCACCATCAACAACCGCAACCTGCCGAGATCCGCTCCACCGGCAGCGATGATCTGCTCCATCATCACTGCGGGCGTGACGGTCATCGAGCCTTGCTCGAGCGGCATGGTGAACCGTTCCCGGCTGATCATCGCCCACAACCCCTGGTCATTGGCGCGCGTGATCGTGATCGCCAGGTCATCCGTCGTCCGAACCTTGTCCTGCAGCCGCGGAACATCGACCAGTTGCTCAGGCAGCGTGCTCAGCGTCGCGATAAGAACGGCAGTCAGCGCCGCAGCGACGCCACCGATCAGCCACTTCCACGGCTTGTGCAGCTGTTTCGCCGCCTGTACCGGCACAGATCCCGTATCCGCCCGATGCCGGGGCTCCCCCTGATCTGGTGGCGATTCATCAGGCATCCACGTCTCCCCCAGTCACTCAGCGTAGCCCGCCATGCTACTTGAGCTGCCACCCGCCGGCACCTCCTTTGCCGGATAGGATCTGACTCGTGGATGACCCGAATCTGGCAACCTGGTTGGGCCGGCTGCAGGAGGATTCCTTCGGCAGAGGTGGGCAGGCGGTACGCGCGTCGTACCCGCCCGAACGACGGATGACCGGCGCTCAACTGGCCGGATACTTGGGGCGCCGTACCTACGCGCTCGCGTCATCCACGCGAGCCGATGGCCGCGCCCACGCCGCGCCAACCCTCTTCACCATCCACGAGGAAGCGTTCTGGCTCCCCACGGTCGGCGGAGCAATCCGTCTCCGCAATGTCCAGGCCAACCCCTGGCTTGCCATTTCAGTACTAGAAGGCGAACACGACACCCACGCCGCAGTACTAACCGAAGGCCCAGCCGAGGTCCTGGAAACAGTGCCCGCGGAAGTCCTCGACGCCACCATCGCCCGCAACACCGGCAGCAGCCTCACCTGGGCAACGGCCTGGCTCCGGATGACCCCCCACCGCCTCTTCAGCTTCGCCGAACACGCTTGGCAAGAACACCCGTAGATCACGCACTGACGGCTCCAACCTCGACGGAGGTTGGAGCCATCGTGCTTAGTTCCTTGGCTTGCTTGGCCGTTACAGCTCGCAGGCGATCAGGACGTCCGGGAACAGGAGTCCCGGTCCGGCGCACGTGTCGGTGTTTGCCCCACCGTTGAGAGTGTCGCTCCTCAGATCGCTGGGAGGTCCGCTCAGGTTGTCGTTGTCGGCATCGCCGTTGACGATGTCGGTACCTGCTCCGCCGTTGAGGCCGTCGTTGCCGACACCGCCGTTCAGGGTGTCGTTGTCGGAGTCGCCGTTGAGGGTGTCGTTGCCCTCGCTGCCAGTCAGGGTGTCGTCACCGCTGCTGCCGTTCAGGGTGTCGCCGCCGGCGCTGCCGGTCATCGTGTCGTCCCCGAGTCCGCCGGTGAGGACGTCATTCCCGATGCCGCCGGTGACGGTGTCGTTTCCGTCGCCGCCGTTGATGTTGTCGTCGAACACTGTGCCGGTGATGGAATCGTTGCCCCCGTTGCCGGTGATCGTCTTGGCGGGGTCTCCCGCGCCGCAGTCGATGGTGTCATTGGCGCTGGTACCGGTCACCGTCGTGGAGGTCTGGGTGACTCCGATACTCACCACGCAGTTGACGGGGAGGGCGTGGGCGGTCAGGGGTGCGACTGTCCACAGGGCCGGGACCGCAAGGGCACCGGCCACAATGGCAACGATTCCCCTCCGGCTCCGTTGATGGTGAATCCTCATGATGTCCTCTGTCTGAAGTTGCACCGCGAGTGGTCCGGAAACTCCGGACGGTGCGTTCACTCTCAGCAGACCACGGGTGGCAGACAGTGACGAGGGGTAACCCTGTCTGGATCGAGACGGATTCGCACTCGATGCCGCTCAGATCGTCCGCCGGTCGGGATAGGACCAAGAAGACGCGCCCTCGGACCCGATCAGGACGGCGATCGGATGGTCGGTCTCGGCATAGTGCTGAGCGGCATGGTCGCCGCGCGAGCCTTCGGCGCAGCCGATGTGTCCGCAACTGGCACAGATCCGCAGGATCACGCCGTCGGCGCCAGAGACCAGGCACTCCTCGCAGGAGGCACGGCGTTCCCCCTCGGCCCGGGTGATGCTCGTCGGTGCGCGCATGTCCACCAACTCCTGCCCTGCTCCTCAGCATGGGGCTGGCCTCGCCACTGAACAATGGCCAAGATGTTCTTGATCGATGCCCTAACCCGGCGCCGTCGCGGCGAGATCACCGGCGATCTGCACCAACACCTTGAGGATCGGCGAGCTGTCGTCGGCTCTCCAAGCGAGCCCGACGTCGAGCTTGGGGATCGGCTCGGCGAAGGGGCGGTAGACGACTCCCTCCACGTTCAACTGGCCGGCGGTGGTGGCGGTGACGATGGTGACGCCGGCGGTGGCCAAGACACCGCGCACCATGCCCTCCTGGCTCACCTCCTCGGCGACCACGTTCGGGCTGAGCCCGTGACGGAGAAACACCGACGCGATGATGGTGTCCCAAGACCCTGGCGACCAGTGCCGGGCAAACCACACCAGGGGCTCGGCGGCGACCTGCTCAACCGTGACCTCGTCCAGCGCGGCCAGGCGGTTGCGCTCGGCAACAGCAACGATCAGCGGCTCGGTGGCAACCCATCGACAGGCCAGGTCATCGAAGTCGCCCAGCGGCATCCAGAAGAACGCAGCGTCGATCACGCCCTCCCGAAGCTGTACCCGGCACTCCTCGTCGTACTGCGTCGACAGCGTCAGTTCGACGCGAGGGCGCTCGGCCCGGAATCGATCCACGACGGCAGCGGGCGCGCCACGGTCGGATCCGTTCGCGTAGGCCAGCCGCAGCCGGCCTTCCTTTCCGTGGCCCGCCTGACGCACCAAAGCGACAACGTCATCCGCCTGGTCGACGAGGCCACGAGCCAGATCAGCCAGCAGCCGGCCCGGCTCGGTCAACTGCACCCGGCGGCTGGAGCGGTCGAAGACCTGCACGCCCAACTCGGCCTCGAGCCGCCTGATCTGCTGACTCAAGGCCGGCTGAGCAATGTGCTCCCGCTCAGCAGCCCGCCCAAAATGAAGCTCCTCGGCGACCGTCAAGAAGTAGCGCAATTGGCGCAACTCCACCGGCACCTCCCCAGGCCCCCAAAAGGCACAAACACCAGTCCAACTGTATTCGGCCCGCCCCGCGACGGTCGAGACATCGGCGCGGCGTATCGCGTGCCCACAACCCTGACGATCAGTTCGGCAAGTGCCGAAGCAATCGCACCGTACCGTCGTCATCGTGCTGACCGATCCGAACTACCTCGTACCGTCCTCGCCGGACGCCCCAGCCGGTGTCGCCTGGTTGCGAGCATCCGTCGCCCGCTTCAGTAATGGCGCCACCCATCAACGCCGACGCGCCCTCGCCGTGTCCGAATTGGCTGCCATCGACCCGAATGCCCTGCGTGCGTTGGCAATCCGCCGCAGCACCGGCCCGGTCGAGGTACTGGCCGAAGCGCTCGGTCTTCCCGCAACCGTTGCCGAAGACATCGTCGTGATCGCGAAGTCCTACCACCCCCACACCACGATCACTCCTGCGGCAGACCAGGCCGTCGAACACCTCGTACAAATCCTCGGCGCCCACGACGAAACAACGGCCAACCGAATCGCCCTACTCATCCAGGCCTGCGACGCAACCACCGCCCTGGTCAAAAACATCCTCGCTGGCCGCACCGACCCACCAGTGCCCAAGACCCGCCGCGTGGCCCCCAACGGCGAGACTGTTGAAATAGACCTGACCGAAACGCCATTCGGCGCCGGCCCACACGCCTGCCCCGCCCGCCTCCACGCTCTAGCCCTCGCAGACGGCCTGACTACGGGCAAATGTGAGTGATGGCTTTTGCGGAGTCGCGGTCATCGGCGGTGATGGGTAGGGACCATTTGCGCGCGACCTGCAGGTAGCGCAGGACGTAGGTGCAGCGGTAGGCGCGGTTGATCGGCATCCACTCTCCTGGCCCGGAGTCGCCCTTGGAGGCGTTGGAAGGTCCACCGACAGCCAAGAGGTTCATGGCCTCGTCGTTGGCGAAATCGACCCGACTTTGCTTCGACCATTTGGCGGCACCCATGTCCCACGCGCGCGACAGCGGGTAAATGTGGTCGATCTGCACCTCAGACGCAGCTTCCTTGCGGAACTCGACGCGCTTCCCGGTGTACGGCTCGGTGACCAAGGTGCCGGCAATCACCACGCAGCGGGACTTTTCGCGGTACTTCCGCGCCTGCAACTGCGCCGCGAGAACGTCATTGCGCGTGTCACACCCGTTGTGACCACCAAGCCCAGCGTGGTTATCCGACCAAGCCTGCCCGAACTGATCACGCTTGTACCCCGGCACGTCCGGCCGCACCGCCAGTACTCGAACTCGCCCCAACGCCGCAGTGATCGCTTTCGCCGTCCCGGTGCCAGGACCCGATGGAGCCGATGGTCGCCCCGCTGATGCCGTCGGCTTCAACGGACTCACAGTCGAGCCTGGATCGGCCCCAGCCGGCGCGAAAGTACAGCCTGTCAGCAGTGCAGGGACAAGGAGCATAAGGGCGGAAAGGCGGCGATTCACCGCCCGGACAGTACGCGCTCCCACCGCCAGCAACTCCAGGGCGCGCCGCGACACCCGCCACAAGTGACACCCTCCCGGCAGAACCGCCTCGCACGACCGGCAGACCTATAGCTCAGCGCACCCACGGTGTCAGCCGTCGAGCAACTCCAGACATTTCCGACCCAGGGGGGAGAGCGCGTAGTGGGGTATGAAGTCCCAGGTGGCGTGTGCGGCGTCGACAATGAGTCCGTGTCCTAACAGGACGGCCAGCAATGCCGGCAGAACGTCAGCACTGCCGGATAGGCGTTCGCTGAGCTGCACGCCATTCCACCCTGAGCGAGTCTTTGACTGAGACACGTCAAGATCCGGTGTGGGCTCCGCTCGCAGCAGCGCGAGGACACGTACGTGTGGGCTCTCGATGTCGGCTAGAGCCGCGGCAAGCACGGCCGCCCGCGCTATCTCATCGAGATCGTCCTCGTAGCCCATTGCAAGCACGCGGCCGAGCGCCCGCACCTTGTCCTCCAGGGGCGTCCTAGCCGCTGCCTCCAGCACCCTCGCAAGAAGTTCGAGCCGAGCGTCGTAGTCCGCTGCGCGCTCCTCCAAGATGTCGAGGCCAACATCCATGACTTCAGCCGCCGTCGCGAGGGCAGATCCCATACGCTGCCGCCGGCGCAGCAGTGCTGCCTCACCAAGTCTCATCGCTGTGCTGACAGCGAGCGTCGCGCTGGCACCGATGCCAGGTGCCCCAGCGGTCAGCAACTCCACCAGCACCCCCGAAGCGCCCGCCGCTGCATCCCTAATTGCCTCTCGGCGTCCTTCTGACATGAACCCGCTCCTAACCGAGACACAGCAAGCCCAGCGGGCGCAGCTCGTCAGTCACGAGCAATGGTACGGATGCCGCCAGGCTGTCGTGAGCAGGTGCGTACGACGCAGGGCACAACCACGCTGAACTGAAGGGCTCGCTGTACTGCTTGGGCAGCACGGCGAGCCCTTCCATGGCGGTGCGGTGCGGTGCACCCTGATGGCGGGTAAGGCGGATCAGTCGATCCGCAGGTTAGGGGGACGCATGACGCAATCCATCTCGAAGACCTACCTCACCGGCTGGGAGTACAACCGTCTGTTGCAGGCCGAACCGTGGCAGCCGCGGATCTCAGCTCTCCCGGCTGCCGTGTTCTGGCAAGGCGCACACCAGTTCTGGATGTTCAGGGCCGTCTTGTGCACGGCGGAGTCGATCGAGAACGAGTGCGCGGCCGCGGACAGTCTGGGCTGGGCGACCGGGGCGATCATCGGGGATCTTGTCGCAGAGGGCATCGTCGAGAGCGTTGACTGGCCGGGTTTGCCGTTTCACGTGCGCGAAAGACTCAGAGCGACGCGAAACCAGCTGGTCAAGGAGTACCCCGAGCACAGGGTGCGGGATCTCATCGAGACGCGAAATGTCGCCGAGCTGGAGATCATCAAGAATCAACTACTCCAACCCGTACTGTCCCACCACGGCGCGATGGCGTCGGGCGCCCCGAACAGCTTGACGAATTGGGCCGGCGGCCGGGGACCCGGCTCGATGTCGTCCACCGACAAGATCGCCGTCCTCCTATCGAAACTGGCAGCACCTCTACTGCCCGGTCTTCACGCGTGCCGACCGCCGGGCACAGGCTTGCCCGCGGACGTCGTTCAACGACAGAAGGATGTCCAGGACACTGTCGAGCAGCCACTGATCACACAGCTAATGGCCGGAGACGCCGAGTTCGGCGGCGCACGCGGGTACCTGCCCTATTTCGAGGCCCTCAGCACACACACCGATGCCTATCGTCCGATCAACGAGCAGATTCTGGCGGACTGGAGCAGTAACAGGACACGGCTCCTCCGCCTCCGCGACGTGGCAGCCAAGCACCTCTGGCCGAGCTTGCACGCTGAGTGGCTCCCGGCGCTGACATCCGGGGCGATGACTGGCGCCGCCTTCGAACAGCTGATCAGTCGTGCCATCCGCAGGAGCGCGTTCGATCGATTCTTCGACAGCCGTCCCATCCGTACGGTGATCGGCTCGGTCCCCGCCGCCGTCGGTGTGGCAGTCACCGCAAGCGGCGTAGCGATCGCGACTGCAGCCGGCCTTGACGCCACGCAATCCGCAGGCGCCTCCGCCGGCGCGGCCGCTGCCGCAGAAGTCGTCCGGCAACGATTGTCGGCGCTGGCCTCCCAGAGACGAGAAGACAAGCCACTCGCCGTCTTCTATCAACAAGCGAACCGCACCATCGCCACAACCTGACCGTGGGGCCACACGAGCCTCACCAGCCGGTGACTACGCCGTGAGGCGATCCGCTTCGGCCAGCAGCAGAGCCCCGAAGGGCTGGAAGCCGATACTGCAGGCGTAGACGCCGCTGACGACTCGGTGGATAGTTCCCCATTCCCAGATGGCGGTGGCATCCACGCCCGTACGAGAAGCCAGCCGCTCGGTCCGGGCCCGGAGATCGTCGCCGAGGTCCGGGGTGCACCGCACGATGGTGCCGAGATCGCACGCCGGCTCGGCCCGCAAGCCAGCTGGATCGATGAGCTTGTAGCTGCCGTCACTAGCCTGCAGGGCATTCATCTCGTGAATATCACCATGGACCAGAACCGCGGACCGATCGTCGTGGGCAAGGCGACGACGATTCATGCAATCCAGCGCATCCGCCACCGTGGCCGGCGAACACGGTCGGCCCGCCTGCTCCCATAATCTCGGCAGCCGATCGGCGTACTGCTCTGCCAACCGCGCACCGGTTGGAAGGTCAATGTCGGGACCGATCGGACGCCACAGGCCAACCGCCACTTCGCACAGCAAATCGTGGCGCTTTGCCGGGTCGGCCACGAGGTCGTACATCGGAGCCCCAAGGCGCTCCAGCAGAAGGGCTTGCCGACCCAAGTCTTCGCGTAACAGCGTGGCGCATCCCACTCCGTTCGCCAGGCGCAACATCATGGCCTCCTGGCCGACGTCCCGACCTGGCACACCGATCTTGAGGACCGCCGGAGTTCCGTCATCCAGCGTCACCTCGACGACCAGCGCGGCGTGACCGCCCGCGAGGCTGGTACCGATCGTCAGCGACCACTCCTGGGCCAGCGAGTCCACCACACCCGGCAACTCGTCCAGCCAGGCTCCGTTCCCGCCGGCCATGACCGTCCTACGGACCTGGTCAGGAATATCGAGGCTCACGCCGGGGAGCTTAAGAGCGAGAGAACACGTCAGTCGTGATCGGGTCCGGTTAGGCTTGGTCCTGGCCAGCTGGTCCGCCACCGCGATCACCGTCGAACAGGTGCCGCCGGCAACAGGTTGAGTCCGTGCCACGCCGAGCAGTTCGCTCAGCTCCACGGCCGAGAACTGCCTAGGCGGGTAGGCCCACAGAGCCTGTCGGCAGGTACTGTCCAGGCATGTCACAGTCCACGCCGGGCAGCCCAGGGTCCAACGATCCACGTCGGTGGAACGTCCCTCCGCAGCAAAACCCGCTCCCCCACCAGGCACCCGGCGGCCAGTCCACGCGAAAGCAGCTCAGCATGACCGGCCTCATCCTCGGAGGCGTGCTGCTCGTCCTGGCCGTCCTGATCCTGATCGCGCCGATGGCGCTCTTCATCCTCGGCGGAGGAGGCGACACCGACAGGTTCGCCGCATTCGCTCGAGGCTTCTTCACCACAAGCGCCGTGGTCGGCGCGCTCGGCCTCATCAGCCTCGTCTTCGGCCTCATCACGAGGAAATAAACCCCCAAGGCGACAGTTAGGGCCGTAGTTGATGCTCATCACTCCTACGCGTGTGTTGCTCTCGGCAAGAGATACGAAGCCAGGACCACCCGCATCAGCTGGTTGGCCGTGATTCGGGTGATCCTGGCATTGCCGCACTGCGAGTAGCCCAACTCAGCAGGACCGCACGCCCACGGGCTCGCCGATGCCGTAGACGGCGACCCACCCCCACTGCACGATGTCGTACGGTGCGACCGTCTTGCAGGTGGTGAAGCCGCCGCCCCTCTTTGCAATCTTTACTCTCCCGCTGAAGTGCGTACAACTCCTGTAATACACAAGTCCTGACATAGCGGAATAGCTGATCTCGCGATATTCGATCGTCATTCCGCACGGAAGAGCTGCCGGCGCTGCCGCGACCGCCGGCGCCTGGGCCGGGACCGCGACTGCCGGGGCTGCGACTGCTGATGCCGGGGCTGCGGCGACCAACGCCGCTATCCCGACCACGGCGCCCAGAATGCGTGCCTTCATCAATCCTCCAGAGATGTCTTCGGGCCAACCTGCACCCGGAACCGGCTGGTCTACCCGCCGGACGTGGCATGAAGGTAGGAGCCTTCAGTGACGCGCCGCTGCCCGTACCACGCCCGTACCGCGTGGCCCTCGGCTACAGCTCGAACGCACGTCTCCAGGTGCGGAGTGATTCGTCCAGCGCCATGGGCAACTCGCCACTGACGACCCACTGCGGCGCGACGTGGTTGTGCGGGGCGAGCTGCCGACTCGATCAGTGCGACCGCGCTGGGTAGTTCCATGGCTTCGCCGGTCAGCTCGATGTCGCCGACCAGGGGAACGAGCCTGAGGTGCCGTGTCGAGAACGACGACTCGGCTCCGACATGTAAGTCACAAGCAAGTACGCCAACCTGCAGTGGACAGGAGACGAACGGACATGACGAGGGTCTTTGCACAGGCATCGGTATCACTGGACGGCTATATCAGCGGACCGGGCGGTACAGGGTTCGATCGGCTCTTTGCGTGGTGCACGGCCGGGGACGTGGAGACCCCGACTCGACAGCCCGATCGCTTGACCTACCGCACCAATTCCGCGACCGCGGCGTACCTGCGCGAGCTGATCGACGAGACCGGGGCCATCGTGGTCGGGCGGCGGCAGTTCGACCAGACCAACGGATGGGGCGGGTCACATCCGCTGGGCGTCCCGGTGTTCGTGGTGACGCATCAGCCGCCAGCCGACTGGTCCACCACCGATACCCCGTTCTCGTTCGTGACCGATGGCGTCGCGGCGGCCATCGAGAAGGCCAAAGCCGTGGCCGGCGGCAAGCAGGTGGGTATCGGTCCAGGCTCGACCGTTGGGCAGGCTCTTCGTGCCGGACTCCTCGACGAGCTCCGCGTTGACCTCGTACCGGTGACGCTCGGCGGCGGCGTCCGCATGCTTGACGGTCTCGACGACCAACCGCGCGACTTCGCCACCCCTCGGGTGATCGAAGGCATCGGCGTCACTCACCTCAGCTATCAACTCTCCTGACCAGACCAGTCACGAAAGGCACTCGACATGACCGACAACCCCACTCCCGCCGTTCAGCCAGGCGCGTTGCTGCTCGAACTGGTCCTCGTGCCGGTCAGCGACATCGACCGCGCCAAGGCCTTCTACACCCAGCAAGTCGGCTTCACCGCCGACGTAGATGTCAGTCCGAGCGAAGGAGTCCGAGTCGTGCAACTCACTCCGCCAGGCTCCTATTGCTCGATCACACTCAGCGCCGGTCTGCCGGAGTCTGCGATGCCGGCCGGTTCGCTCCGCGGCCTCCACCTGGTAGTGGCCGACATCGAGGCCGCCCGCTCGGAACTGATCGAACGCGGCGTCGACGTCGCACCGACAGAGGACTTGGGCGGTGTCTTCTACGCCCGGTTCGCCGATCCAGACGGCAACACGTGGGTCTTGCAGCACATGCCCTGGCGCCGTTGACCCTTACAGTGCCTCCAGCAGTGTCGCATCCGCATGATGGAACAGATCGGGGGACGCGGTGATCGATCGCCAGCAGCACCTCGCCCGGATCGCCGAGGGCTGGGACGAAGCAGCCGCCGGCTACGAGCAGTACTACGTGCCGCGGTTCGCGCAGTGGGTCGACGCCGCGGTTCGTGCGGCAGTCTCGGCCCCGTTGCCCGACGGTCCGGTCCTGGTTCCTTGCTGTGGAACCTTTCCGGAACTGGACGCGTTGATCCGGCACCTGCCCGATCGCCAGATCATCGGCATCGACCTGTCGACGGAGATGGTGCGCCTGGCCCGCGAGCGAGCCAGCGGACATCCCCAGGTCAGCGTCGTCGAGGGTGACGCGTCAACCCTGGCACCCCAGTGGTCCGGGCAATGCGCGGCCGTGGTGTCGGTG
>Ga0190275_10003094_pt1 | contig 11826 bp, 9 predicted proteins | sample Popmic550T_FD_133745 | JGI IMG/M metagenome (GOLD analysis project Ga0190275, IMG submission 133745) | Populus adjacent soil microbial communities from riparian zone of Yellowstone River, Montana, USA - 550 T | ecosystem: Environmental > Terrestrial > Soil > Riparian zone > Trees stand | place... | reverse complement strand
TTGGGAGGCGGGAGGAGGCGCTGAAGGCCTCGCTGGAGGCGGTGGAACTGTACCGAACCCTGGCGCAGCGCAACCCGGATGCGTTCCTGCCCGACCTGGCCAAGAGCCTCAACAACCTGGGCGATAGGCTGGACGAACTGGGACAGCGGCCGGAGGCTCTGAAAGCCTATGAAGAGGCTCTGGACATGATGTGGCCCTTTTTTGAACGTCTCCCTCAGGCCTTCAAGGATCAGATAGCTTTCATGCTCAAGGACCTGCTTCACGCATATGAAGCTCTCCAGCGCTCCATGCCTCGTGTGCTCCAACAGCGCATGGCGGACTTCACGCGCCTCGCGGGTCTTGGAGCAACAATCCGATGAAGCTTGACCCCTTTCCTACTACCTTTGTTTCGAGGTGGCCGGGGGAGACAGAATCATGGCTGGGGAGTAGCAGAGACCTCGCCACTCATACTCTCGCTCGGTGCATGGCGGCGCAGGATCCGCAAGAAGCTTCCAGCAACCTCCGTTGATCTCGACCTCGCGTCTCTTGCAGGGCGGGCGTGCCTGTCCTGGAAGGGGTGTCGTCGGAATATCTACGCTGATCCTCTCCACAGAGGAGGCGAGCTCTTCAGTGCCACCGCAGGCGCTCAGAGCGACATGGCCGAGCCCCGATGTGCTCGCACCCTCGCCGCTGGTGTCCCGCAGGGGGTCAGCCGCGCTTCTGGTTGCCAGGTTTGCAGCGTGACGCCGAGTGGCTCCCCCTTGGAGAGCAAGGAAGACCACGAGTCCTGCTGTCATGGCGATCCAGGGCCACGACACTCGGCCGACTCGTGGCTGGCCCGGCCGGTTCTTCCGAGCGACAGGTACCCCAAAGGAACCCGAGTCCAGAGGCTCTGCCACCGGCACTGCTTGCGCGGGCGCCTCGGCACGGAAGGCCACGCCGCCTCGGTCCAAGCTCCTCGGGACGATGGGCTGATCCGTCTCGAGGCTGGCGGACAGAGCCGCCTCATCGAGCGCTTGGGCCAGTTGCGCCGCACTGCCGCGAGCGGAGGGCTCCAGCGAGAGCATCTGGCGGATGAGCGCTGCCAGCTCCGGGCACACCGTCACCAGCTGCTCAGGTGGCCGCCACTCGGGAGGCCGGAAGGAAGGCTCACCTTCCAGAAGCTCGGGAGGGAGCACGGGAGCAGGGTAGATCCCCGTGACGAGGCAGTAGGCGGTGACGCCCAGGGCGTACACATCATCTGCGGGACCTGGCTCGTAGTGGGCACCGGGCAGTTGGTAGTGAAGCCAGTGGAAACGCAGGGCCTCAGGGCTGCGGTGGTGCGGAGTGCCAGGGGGAAGCAGCTCACGCGTGAGGGTAGGAGCACCGAGAAAGTCCCCAGCACCGAAGTCCAGGAGCGTGGGCCAGAAGTCGTCCCGGCGCACGAGGAGGTTGTCGGCCTTGACGTCGCGGTGGACCCCCTGCACGGCGTGAGTGGCGGCCAGAGCACTCGCCACCGGAGCCAGCAGCCGCAGCACCTGACGCGAGGTGAAGGTGCGTCCTTGAGCCCACACATTAAGCGGCACACCCTCCGCCCAATCCATCACCAGGAAGGGGAAGGGGCCTGCAGGATGGGGCCACAGCCCCTGGTCATGCAGGCTCGGGACGTGGGGATGGGCAATGCGGCGCAGCAGCTCCGCCTCCCGCAGGAAGCGGGCGTCGTTGGGGTGAAGCGCCACCTTCAAGGCAAAGAGAGCGCCGTCCTGCTCAGCGGCGCGAGAGACGAGGTAGACGGCTCCGTAGGCGCCGCGGCTCTGCCGGGAACGCACGCACCACGAGCCCACCACCGTGCCCGGAGGCAGGTGCGCGGGGTGCAGGTGCCGGAGTGAGGAGTCGGCGGCCAGGAGGAGCCTCAAGGGGGAGCAGCTTGCTCTCCCAGCAGTCTACCCCATGGGTAGGACAATCCCCACACTCATGAGGCGGTGTGCCCGCCGGCACTCACTGGACCCAGCCTGCTGTCGGCGGCCACCTCGTCCCCACGCACTTGACCCGCAGCGTCCCCTTGTTGAATGAGAGGACGTGCCAAGAAACTTCCGAACCTGCAGCGCGCTCCTGCTCCTCGTCGCCGCCTGCGCTACAACGGAGCCGAGCCCGAGAGCCCCGTTGGTCGACAACCCAAGGATCATCAACCTTCAGAGGGCGGCGCAGTTCCCCTGGCTGGACCATGGGCGGTGCGTCGTCCAGGAGGCCTCCCAGCCATGGGGCATGTTGATGGAGAGATGCCATCACGCGCTCGACACGCGGAGGATCCTGTTCCGGGATACCGAGGGGGTATGCCCGGTGGCCTCCGCGGGCGCGGCCACGGTGCCAGCGATGGTGGCCATCTGCCTGTTGGCGCAGCCTTTTGCGGTGGGAGCAGTGGTCATCATCGGCGCCGTGGTAGTGGCCGTGGCCATCCAAGAGGAGCTGGATGCGCATGCGCGGAGGCGGCGGGCCCACCCCAAGCCCGAGGCATCCCGTGAGGCTGCGAGGCCCGAGCCTCAAGCGCAGCCCTCCACGGAGGAACCCCTGGCGAACGGAAAGCCCAAGCCGGAGGGATTGGGCAGGGACTGGTTCCCCCCGGAGCCACCTGTGTCCCTAGAGCCGAGTGAGCGCCGCCCCGAGTGCACCCCCAAACGGGTGCCGCCCAAGGGGGGGCATCCCTTGCATAATGCGTGCGCCAATAATGTTCCGCTCAATGCCTTCCGTGGCGCCAACGCACTCGTCAACGGCAAGGCCTTCGACGCGCTGCAACCTGCCATGCGCACGCTCTGGGAGGTCAAGACCGACAACTTCGACACGTACACTGCCGTCCTTCGAAGAATTGTGGTCGGCAATCAGGTGTTGGAGTTGCGGCGCGAGCGCGGTCTCGCAAGGGCCTGCGGATTCGACTTTCGAGTCGGCGTACGCAGCGCTGCGCACAAAGCCGCGCTGGAGCTCGCGGCACCGGAGCTCGAGGGCCTCATCGTCGTCATGGACTGGTGCTGAAATGCCGGCCACGCAAGAGAATGAACTTGCCGTCATCGTCTATGCGCCTGCGCTCGTGGGCGACGATCGTCGCCCTTTGGCGGTGGTTCATGGAATGGAGCGCGCGCTCCCTGGCTTGCGCCTGGAGTGGACGATTTCTAACGAGGGGCAGTTCATCCCTCTGCCGCAGCGCGAGGCATGGCTTGCCCGAGGGAGGCCGGATGGGGAGGGATTTCAGCTCATTTGCAACGGCAACGAGAGCGACCTCGTGTCAGTGACTGGATGGGAGAGTTCGGCGGACAGCTCATCGGGCGGTCAGGCCCAGCTTGATGTCCATGCGGCGCTACCTCTGGCCGCGGAAGGCATCGCAGCGGCAGCGGATGTGCTGGAGGGAGTGGCGGAGGGCGCGCGTGCGTTCTGGGGGCACGCGACGCCGTTCAGTGCGGGGGTAGATATCGCGCGGCAGACGAAGAACTGGGCGGCCAACCCGCAGCCTCCACCACGCAGGCTCCCCGCGCTCAAGCTCCCGTGGGACATCCGCTCGCCTGAGATCCCACATCGTCTCGGATGGCTGAACTACTGGTCGGCCGCTGCCGCCCAGGCCATCGGGTTCCCGGACCCTGCGCGCGACGCGGATCTGCTCTCGCGGTCGCGACGTACAGAAACAGGCGGGTGGATTGTCCCGCTCACGGAGGCTCCGCTGGATCTCGACAACCCCGCGCACCTGGACGCGCTCATGCGCGCCTATGAGCGCTTCCCGGTGATTGGCGGGCGCGTCACTCCGCGCTGATTGAGGCGAGCCCGCCGGAGCTCGATGGACCCAAGGAGGACACAGACCCCACCTAGTTCCAAACCGCATCCATTGCCGCGTACATCACATCCGTTGGCTTCTCGCGGGCCTGGAGCCAACGGTCGAGGTGGAGCAGCGCAACCTCCCAGCCGCTGCCGGTGCCGCGTGCGTCGCCCACCGTCGGGGCGCTGAAGTGCTCGAGCTCGAGGCGCGTTCCCTTGCCAGCTCTCGAGAGCAGCGTGCGTCGACCAGAACCCGCGCGGCGTCTTGTCGCGGTTGAAGGGGGGACAGCCAGCCGCGCCAGTGCCTCCTCGAGCGCATCTCTACGAATCCAGATTCTCCAGCGCTGCAAGCAACGCCTGCTCCCACTCGCGCAGCCATGCTTCCAGAGGCAGGGGGCCTGCGAAGGTGCGCCCTGCCTGCCGCTGCGCATCCCTCAGGTCTACCTCCTTGCGCTCCAGCATCCGCTGAAGTTGGGCCAGCGCCTTGCGTGCCTTCGTCTCTCCCGCCTCGCGGACCCAGGCGGCCACCTGGTATGGATCCGGCACAGGCCGGTCCTCCTCACAGCCGCATCCCGGCGAGCAGCCGCTCGTAGACCCCATCAGCGTCGACAACGGGCTGTGAAAAGCGTGGGGCATCGGTAGAGCGATAATAGTCAGGCTGGCGCGCCCAGGCCCACCCGCCAAGTCGGGAACTCGGGCACTCCAGCGCACGGCTCCGTTGAACCCGCTGGAGGGTCGTTCCTCCCTGCGCCCTCCGCAGAACCTTCACCCTCACCCTCTGGGAGAGGGCTAGGGTGCGCCTGCCGTCCACCCTCGACCCCCTCTCATGAACCCCACCGTCATCACCTCGCTGACCGCTGAGCCGCTAGACCTGCCCCTCACCGAGCCCTTCGCCATTGCTACCGGTGCGCAGCACGTGGCCCATAACGTGCTCGTGCGCATCACGCTGGCCGACGGCACCACGGGCCTGGGCGAGGCCGCGCCCTTCACTGCCGTCAGCGGAGAGACGCAGTCCCGGACGCTCACTGCCATCGAGTCCATGCGCGAGCGGCTCATCGGCCAGGATGCCCGCGCCTGGCGCCCGCTGTCCGCGGGGCTCACCGAGGCGCTTCTCCACGAGCCCTCGGCCCGCTGCGGCTTGGAGACAGCCCTCCTGGATGCGCTGGCCCGCCACCACCGTGTGCCCCTCTGGGTCTTCTTCGGTGGTGCCGGCACGGAGCTGGACATCGACATGACCGTGACGGCGGGAGACCGCGCGCATGCGGAGTCCTCCGCCCGCGCCATCCTCGCCCGCGGCATCACCACCCTGAAGGTGAAGATCGGCGCCCTCTCACCCGAGCAGGACGTGGAGCGGCTCGTGGCCATATATAAGGTGGCGCCCCAGGCGCGGCTGTTCGCCGATGCCAACGGCGGCTACACCGTGTCGCAGGCCCGCGCCTTCCTCGCAGGGCTGGAGAAGGCCGGCGTGCCGCTCGCGCTCTTCGAGCAGCCCGTCCCCGCCGAGGACTTCGCCGGCATGGCCGAGCTCACCCGCACCTCCCGCATGCCCATCTGCGCGGACGAGTCCGCCCGCTCCGCCCAGGACGTGCTGCGCCTCATCCGCGAGCGCGCCGCCAGTGGCATCAACATCAAGACGATGAAGTGCGGCGTCGTGGAGTCCCTGATGATGTGGCACCTGGCCCGCGCCGCCGGCATGGAGCTGATGGTCGGCGGCATGGTGGAGAGCACGCTGGCCATGAGCTGCTCGGCCCACCTCGCCGCGGGCCTGGGCGGCTTCCACTACGCGGATCTCGACACGCCCCTGTTCATCGCGAAGCACCCCTTCCGCGGGGGGTATCAGCAAGAGGGCTCCCGGGTGAGCATCGCGCGCTCTCCCGCGGGCCATGGAGTGGAGCTGGCCTGAGGGCCTCTTACTTCAACCCCTCGGCCGGACCGGGAGGGGGTTTGGCCGCCGCGGCCACCTCGAGCGCCTTCTCCAGCTGGGGATCCTTCCCCGCAGCGTACGGCAGCGCGGCGGGCACCTCGACGTCCACCGCCACTCCGACGCCCTCCAGCCGCGTCCCGTCGACGTTCCCATCCATCACCGCGACATAGAGGAGGTCCCCATTGGACAGGCGCAGGGGCGTGCCCGCCAGCACCGCGCCTGCGGTCCGCTCGCCCACCACCTTGGCCATCTCCCGCTGCTTCATGGCGAACGTCACCAGCTCCTTGCCACTGCGCGAGCCGCCGTTCACCAGCAGCACCACCGGCTTGACCCAGGAGCCCTGGGTGACGACCTGCTTCCCGTCCCGTCCCACCGACGTGAGCACCGGGAGCCGCGGGTTGAAGAGGTTGAGGAACTCCACGTTGCACCCACCCCACCCGTCCCGCAGGTCCACCACGAGCGCGTCCGCGTTCTCGGCGCGGTAGAGGATGTACTCCGCCAGCGCCTCCTGGTGCTCCGGGCCCGCGCACGAGTAGAGGTGCTGGTAGGCCACGCGCTTGCCGCCACGCTCGAGGACGCGCGAGCTCTTCTCCTGCGCCTCGAGCCACTCGGTCTTCGGGTCGATGCGGCGCGGCGTCACCGTCAGCGTAAGAGGCCGTACGCCCTTGCCTCGCTCCACGGTCACCTGCGTGGGCTTGCCGGCGCGGTCCTTCAACGAGCGCACCGGGTGGAAGAGCTTGCCCTCCACGCTCACGATGCGGTCGCCTCGCAGCAGCCCCGCCTTCTGCGCCGGGCCACCCGCGAAGACGTGGCGCACGAAGGAGCCCTCGGGCTGCACGGCCACGTCCACACCCATGCTCACGTACTCCACCTCCTTCAGCTTCAGCACCCACCGGAAGATGGACGACAGCCCCACGTGCCCCAGGCTCTCGCGCGGGTAGTACGCCGTGTGCGAGGCCTGCAGCTCCGCCAGCGCCTGATGCGTGAGCCGCTCGAAGTCCTCCTCCGTCTTCGCCGCGGCGCCGTAGCCCTGGTGACGCCGGGCCCAGTCCGCGGCCTTCTTCGCGTCGTAGAAGCGCTCGCGCACGTGGGAGACGACCTCGTCCCCCAGCTTCGTGAATGAGCCAGGCGCCTGCGCCCACGCGCTCGCCCCCAGCATCCAGAGCCCCACCGCGATCCAGCGTCCCATCCGTGTCTCCCCTCTCCCCCCGGAGAGGGATGAGGGAGGGTACCTGCCTTCACGCCGCCTTGCCCATGCTGGGATGCCCGTGTGGGATGGGTGACGGCTCGCACGCGGATCGGCGAACCGGCCCCTGGCCGGTTAATCATGGGGACTCGTGCTGGACTCGCTCGCAACGCCCCTTCGCCTGGCCCTCGTCGCCGAGGATCCGCTCGCACGCGGGGCCCTCTCTCGCGCCCTCTCCGACCAGGGCGGGGATGGCCTCTCCCTCGTGGCGGCGGGCACCCTCGCGGAGCTCGAGGCCGCTCGCACCGAGCCTCCAGACGTGGTGCTGTGGGATGTGGGTCTGCGCCTGAACGGTGCCGAGGGGCGTCTGGAGGCTCCGGATCTGGGGGCGCCCGTGCTCGCGCTCGTGCCGGACGAAGCGGCGGGCGAGCTGGCACTCACCGCCGGGGCCCGGGGCCTGCTCTTCCGTGATGCCGCTTCGGGCGCGCTGATGGCCGCGCTCCAGGCCGTGGCCCGGGGGCTCGCCGTCTTCGAGCCCACCCTCTCCCTTGTACGCGCTGCCCCGCGGGCCGCCGCCTCTCTCAACAGCCCGGAGGCCCTCACCCCCCGGGAGCGTGAGGTGCTCGCGCTGCTGGCCGAGGGCCTCTCCAACAAGGCCATCGCCGACCGGCTCGCCATCAGTGAGCACACGGCCAAGTTCCATGTGAACGCCGTGCTCGCCAAGCTGGGCGTACAGCGGCGCACCGAGGCCGTGGTCCGGGCCGCTCGCCTGGGGCTGGTGACGCTGTGATGCGCGCCTGAATTGTTTACAATTATCGCCAGCCTGTTCCGGGGAGCAGGGAAGCGTGAGGCCGGGAAGGCGTCAGCTTGCTCCCTGGGTCTGTACCGTTTTGATCCGAGCCGAGAAGCCCGTGCCTTCATCCCCCCGCTCGCCTGATGCTGTGACGCCCGAGGCAGCCAGCCCTGGCGAGGAGCGTGGCACCCGCTCCGAGGAGGAGTCGCAGCCTGGAGCCCCCCTGCTGAGCGCGCTGCTGGAGCTCCAGACGGACTTCCTCCGAGGTGGAGATCCGCAGCGTTCCTTGGAGCGGTGGCTCACGCTGCTGCTGGGGGAGACGGGCGGCGAGCACGGCTTGCTCGGTGTGGAGCTCCAGGCCCCCGGTGTGGCTCCGGCTCCTCAGCTCCAGGTCCTCGCCTCCACGCCTCCTGGCTGGGGAGCCGCGCTCTGGGAGGTGCCCGCCTGGCTGACTCCCGGGGATGCCGAGCCTCGAAGCCTGCAGGCGCTCGTGAGCCTGGCTCTCTCCACCGGCCAGCCCTTGTCGGCCGAGGGGCCTGTGAAGGTTCCTGGGAGTGCCCCTCTCCCCATGCCAGAGCCTTCCCCGCGCTCCTTCAGAGTTCTGCCGCTCCAGGCCGGAGACGCTCGGACGGGGTTCGTGGGCTTCACCCATCGCCCGGGTGAGGCCACCGCCGAGGCCTCCGAGGACCTCCTGCTCTTGCTGGACGTGGGCGACAGCCTCCTCCGGAGCCGGCGAGAGGCGCAGCAGCAGGAGCAGACCCAGCAAGCCGCGCACCACCTCCAGGAGGAGCTGGAAGCGCTGAGACAGACGCTCGCGAGCGTAGAGGATGATCTGTGGATCTGGAATGCGCCCACTCGCGAGCTGAGGGTGAGCCGTCGCTGGCGGGAGATCGCCGGCTACGCCGAGAATGAGCTGGCACCGACCTTCGATGCCTGGAAACAGCTCTGCCACCCCGAGGATCTCCCTCGCATCCAGAGCAGCCTCCAGGCGCATGCGGAGGGCACCACGCCTCATGCCGAGTTCGAGTACCGCACGCGGTGCAAGGATGGCGAGTGGGCCTGGATCCTCAGCCGAGCCCGGGTGGCGGCGCGGGATGAGCAGGGCAAGCCGATCCGCATCGTCGGCACCGACACGGATCTCACCGCCATGAAGCGGAGCGAGGAGCGACTGAGCGCCCTGCTCCTGGCCATTCCGGATCTCATCTTCCGCTTGCGCGGAGATGGGACGTACATCGACTTCAGCTGCAGCACCTCCGAGCGGACCCTGCTGGCGCCCGAGGAGTTCATCGGCCGGAACATGCGTGACCTGCCGATGCCGCAGTACTTGAACGATCTGTGGTTCTCGAACCTGGATCGCGTCCTGCGAGACGGCGCTCTGGCCGTCTACGAGTACGAGCTGGACATGCCCCAGGGACGCCAGAGCTACGAGGCGCGAGTCGTCCGCAGCGGGCCGGACGAGGTGGTGAGCATCATCCGCAACATCACCGAGCGCAGGCTGGTGGAGGAGCGGCAGGCGCAGCTCATCCAGGCCGAGAAGCTGGCCTCGCTGGGGCAGATGGCGGCGGGGCTCGCGCACGAGATCAACAACCCGGTGAGCTACGTGGCGAGCAACCTGCGGGCGCTGGATGAGTACGCCTCGGCCGTGGGCCCGCTGCTGCGGATGCTGCGCGAGTTCCTGGAGGAGCCGGGGACGGAGCCGCGCACGCTGTCGGCGGAGCAGCTCGCGAGGATGCGCCAGTTGTGGCAGCAGGGAGAGCTGGACGAGCTGCTCTCGGACATGCCGGAGCTGATCCAGGAGTCGCTGACGGGGACTCGGCGCATCAAGGAGATCGCCCAGAGCCTGCGGGTGTTCGCCCGCGAGGACGATGGCCAGCCCCAGTCCGTGGATGTGAACGAGGAGCTGGAGTCCACGCTGCGGATGGTGAGCAACGAGCTCAAGTACAAGTGCGACGTCAAGCGGGACTTCGGGCCGCTGCCTCGCATCACCTGCTTTCCCACCCAGCTCGTCCAGGTGTTCACCAACCTGCTGCTCAACGCGGCCCAGGCCATCGAGACGCGAGGAGAGATCCGCATCCGCACGTGGCAGCGGGACACCGAGGTGGTGGTGGAGATCTCCGACACAGGCAAGGGGATGACAGCGGAGACGATCTCCAAGCTCTTCACGCCATTCTTCACCACCAAGCCACGGGGGCAGGGCACGGGGCTGGGGCTGTCCATCAGCCGCGACATCGTCAACCGCCACGGGGGCCGCATCGAAGTGCGGAGCGAGCCCGGCAAGGGCAGCACCTTCACGGTGACCCTGCCCCTCTCGCCGCCGTGAGCCACGCCCTGTTCCCGGCCACCCTGGCCACCTCCCCAGAGGTATGAGGCCCCTCCCCTCCCGGTGAGGGACTCCGGGCGGGGATTGTCCGGATGGGGAGGAGACCTGCCTGAATGGGGGGGTCCCCTGCCTGACCGTCTCGCCGATGTGGCGCGCGCTCGAGCCCTTTAGCTTCTGGCTCTGAAAGGAAACGCCATGTCCGACCTGCTCTCCCTCTCCCAGTCCATCGCCTCCCTCGTCGAGCGCATTGCTCCCTCCGTCGTCCGCGTGGAGGCCCGCCGCCGCCACGGCGCCACCGGCATCATCTGGAGCAACGAAGGCCACATCCTCACCACCAGCCACTCCGTGGAGAACGAGGGGCAGATCCAGCTCACCCTCCCCGATGGCCGCACTGCCCCCGCCGAGCTCGTCGGGCGCGACCCGAGCACCGACCTGGCGCTCCTCAAGGCCGAGGCCTCGGGCCTCACCCCGCTGGCCGCCGCTCCTCTGGACGGTGTGAAGGTGGGCCACCTCGTGCTCGCCCTGGGCCACCCCGGCCGGACCACCCGCGCCACCCTCGGCATCGTCAGCGCCCTGGGCGATGAGTGGCGCACCCACGCGGGCGGCCGCATCAACCGCTACCTGGAGACGGACGCCGATCTGCCCCCTGGCTTCTCCGGAGGCCCTCTGGTGGATGCACAGGGCCGCTTCCTCGGCCTGCTCACCGCCGCCTTCTCCCGCAACGCCGCAGTCGCCATTCCCGGCGAGACGCTGAGCCGCGTGGTGAGCACCCTCCGCGAGCACGGGGGCATGCGCCGTGGCTACCTGGGCGTCGGCGCCTACCCCGTGCGCGTGCCCCAGTCCCTGTCGGCCCTGGCTGGCTCCGAGACCGGTCTCATCTTCCTCTCCGTGGATCCGGACGGCCCCGCCCACCGCGCTGGCCTGCTGCTGGGAGACGTGCTGGTGAACCTCGGTGGCCGCAAGCTGGAGGGCGTGGAGGATCTGCTCGGCTACCTCGCTGACGAGAAGGTAGGCACCACCCTCCAGGCCAAGGTGCTGCGCGCCGGCGAGCTTCGCGAGGTGTCCCTGACTATTGGCAAGCGCTCGTGATGTGGCGGGAAGGATTGAAAAGGACGGACCATGAAGCTGCTGCAACAATTCTCGGATGATCTCGAAGAGCTCGTCGCTCGCGCCTCGCCTGCCGTCGTGGGCGTGGAGCACGGGCGCGGCCACGGCACCGGCCTCTTTCTCACGCCGGACGGCTACGTGCTCACCAACCGTCATGTGGTGCGCAACTCGCGCAAGCAGACCGTGACGCTCTCCACAGGAGAGGAGCGCAAGGCCACCTTTGTCGGTGGGGACGCCCCCACGGACCTCGCCGTGCTGCGCGCCGAGGGCACCGACTTCCCCACCCTGCCCCTCGCGGACCCCAAGGACGTGCGCATGGGGCAGCTCGTGGTGGCCATCGGCAACCCGTTCCGGCTGGAGCAGTCCGTGTCGCTGGGCGTGGTGAGCGCCATCAACCGCAGCCTCACGCTCCCGGACGGCACGATGCTCGAGGGCATGCTCCAGACGGACGCGGCCATCAACCCCGGCAACTCGGGCGGGCCGCTGCTCAACACCCACGGCAAGGTGGTGGGGCTCAACACGCTGGTGCTGCCGTACGCGCAGGGCATCGGCTTCGCGGTCAGCGCCACCACGGCGGCGTGGGTGGCCAGCCTCCTCATCCAGCGCGGCAAGGTGGAGCGGCGCTACCTGGGTGTGGCCGCCCGCGCCATTACACTGGAGCCCCAGGAGGCTCGGGATGCGGGGCAACCTCGCGGCGTGCTCATCCTCAAGGTGCAGCAGGGCACCCCCGCCGATGACGC
>Ga0190275_10003093_pt1 | contig 11826 bp, 7 predicted proteins | sample Popmic550T_FD_133745 | JGI IMG/M metagenome (GOLD analysis project Ga0190275, IMG submission 133745) | Populus adjacent soil microbial communities from riparian zone of Yellowstone River, Montana, USA - 550 T | ecosystem: Environmental > Terrestrial > Soil > Riparian zone > Trees stand | place... | reverse complement strand
GTCGACCCGGACGGCACCAAGCCCATCACGCCCTTTGTCTCCAGCGTCGACAACGGCTGGTTCGCGGCCGCGCTGATGGTGGTCCGCAACGCCGAGCCGCGCGTACGCCGGCTGGCTGACTCGTTGCTCACCAAGATGAACTTCGCCTACTACTACAACCCCGACGCCCGGCCCGGCCTCGGAGCGGGTCTGATGCGCGGCGGCTTCTTCGAAACGTCGCCACCTGACGAGGCCACCGACAAGGGCAACCACGCTGGTACCGGCCCTGACGTGTACTACCGCAAGTTCCACTACGACACCTGCAACACCGAGGCTCGGATCGCGCCGTACATCGGCATCGCCCGAGGGCAGGTACCACCAGAGCAGTACTTCGCGACGTACCGCACCTTCCCGGACTCCTGCGACTGGGCCTGGGTCGAACAGAAACCCGTCGGCGTGCACCGGACGTACCTCGGCATCGACGTTTTCGAGGGCAGCTACTCGTACCGCGGCATGCGACTCGTACCGTCGTGGGGCGGCGACATGTTCGAGTCGCTGATGCCCGACCTGTTCGTACCGGAGTCGACCTGGGCACGGCGCAGCTGGGGTATCAACCACCCGCTGACTGTCCGGGCGCACATCGAGCACGGGATGGACGACGCGAAGTACGGCTACTGGGGCTTCTCCCCCGCCAGCAACCCGAAGGGCGGGTACTCCGTCTATGGCGTCGACGCGATCGGGATGGATCCCGGTGGCTACCCGTCCGACCTCGAGGCCACCAACGTCGACAAGGGTTTCGACGGTTGCCGGGAAGGGACGAACCCCAACCCGACGTACGGGGATGGCGTGGTCACGCCGCATGCCGCCTTCCTGGCCATGCAGTACGCGCCGCGGCAGGCGATCGAGAACCTGGCCCGGATCGAGTCGCGGCTGCGCGCGTACGGCGGTGGCGGGTTCTTCGACTCGGTCGCCGTGCGGTCCGGGCTGATCGCCCGGCGGTACCTGTCGCTGGACCAGGCCATGGTGATGGGTGCCATTGGCAACGTCTTCGCCGGTGACCTGATCCGGCGGAACTTCGCAGTCGGCGACGTCGTCCGCCGGATTCGTCCGTTGATCGCCATGGAGCAGTTCACCGCCGGCCTCGACTGACCAACGGGAGTCACTTGTATGCAGAGCAACGCGAAGGCTGACTGGGACCAGCGGATCGCCTTCCGCAGCGACGAGAGCCGGGCGGTCGAACTGCCGGACCTGGATCCGCCGGGCCGGGTGACAGCGGTGGGCGGCGTCGGGCAGGTGACGATCGACTGGTCCCCGGTGCCAGGCGCGGTCGGTTACGTGATCCTGCGCGGTTCCGACGACGCCTCGCTGGAACCCGTCGACCATCACAGTCGCGACATCCTGTCCGTCCCGTCACCGCCTTACGTGGACACCACCTGCACGCCCGGTACGCCGTACCGCTATGCGGTGGCGAGTGTGCCGGAGGTGACTGTTCATGGCCGGCCGAGCGCCTCGGTCGGGGCGGTGCCACTGGTCGCGATCGGCAACACCCCGGATATCCGGATAACCGTCGATGCTGTTGCTGAGGGCATCGAGTTGCACCGGCCGTGGGTACCGATGGTGGGCAGTGAACGGCTCAGTCAGCTGCTCTGCAAGGACCTCAGCGGTGGTCGTGAGATCGGCCTCGAGCTCGAGCAAGCATTGCGCCGGATGCACGACGAGATCGGCGTCCGGACTGTGCGAGCGCATGCGATCTTCCACGACGACACCCGCGTCTACACCGAGGTCGATGGCGAACCGGCGTACGACTTCAGCGTCGTCGACGCGATCTACGACAAGCTGCTCGGGATCGGGCTGCGGCCGGTGGTCGAGCTCGGCTTCATGCCACGGGACCTCGCCGCCGATCCGGCCAAGACCGTCTTCTCCTACGGCGCGATCATCTCGCCGCCGAAGTCGTACGAGCGCTGGCACGACCTGGTCCGCGAGCTCGTCCGGCATCTCGTCGAACGGTACGGGCTGGACGAGGTGCTGGGCTGGGACTTCGAGGTATGGAACGAGGCCAACCTCGAAGTGTTCTGGTCCGGCAGCAAAGCAGAGTGGCTGAGCCTGTACGACGTGACCGCCGCCGCGGTGAAGTCCGTGGACGAACGGCTCGCCGTCGGTGGTCCCTCGTCGGCGGCTGCCGGTTGGGTGGACGACCTGCTGGCGCATGCGGCGTCGACGGGGTCGCCGGTGGACTTCGTGACCACGCATACGTACGGAAGCCCGCCGCTCGATGTACAGGCGTCGCTGGATCGGCATGGTTTCGGTGGCGCGCGGATCCTGTGGACCGAGTGGGGAGTGACGCCGACGCACTTCAACCCGATCAGTGACTCGGTGTTCTCCGGGGTGTTCCTGCTGCGTGGGATGCGCTCGGCGGCCGGGCGGGTGGACGCGCTGGCCTACTGGGTGGCGTCGGACCACTTCGAGGAGCTGGGCCGGCCGCCGCGGCTGCTGCACGGCGGCTTCGGATTACAGACCGTTGGCGGGCTCGCGAAGCCACGCTTCCACGCGTTGTCGCTGCTGAGCCGCCTCGGACCGACCGAGTTGCCAGTCACCTTCGAGGGCGACGGCGGCGGGAGTTTGGTGGAGGCATGGGCCTCGAGGGATCGCGACCGGATCGCCGTCCTGGTGTGGAACCTGACACTCGACCAGTCGAAGGCCGAGGGCGCGGCTGAACTGACCCGGGAGGTCACACTCTCCTTCCCCGGCGTCGATCCCACCTGGCAGGCTACGGCCACCTGGCTGTCCGAAAGCTCGGGCAACCTGGTGGCCGAGGTGGAAGCGCTGAAGATCGGCGACTGGCCGACCGACGACCAATGGCAGTTGCTAGCCGAGCGAAACAGGCTCCGCACGACGCCGTTGGAACGATCAACAGACGAAGTAACCCTCACCCTGCAGATGCCATCCGCAGTCCTCGTCGAGCTCCGCCCGCCGAACTAACCCGCCGCGGGGCGCTGGGGTGCGGTTAGCTCAGCGGGGTGGGGCGGCCGGGCTGGTCGCCGCCGCGGGCTTCGAGGTAGGAGTTCTTCGGGACCATCACCTTGCGCTTGAACAGGCAGACCACGGTGCCGTCCTGTTTGTAGCCTTTGGTTTCCACGTAGACGACGCCGCGGTCGTCCTTCGACTTGGACTCCCACTTGTCCAGCACGATCGTCTCGCCGTAGATGGTGTCGCCGTGGAAGGTCGGCGCGATGTGCCGCAGCGACTCGACCTCCAGGTTGGCGATCGCCTTGCCGCTCACGTCCGGGACCGACATGCCGAGCAGGATCGAGTAAATGTAGTTGCCAACTACAACGTTCTTGCCGAACTGGGTGGTCTGCTCGGCGTAGTTCGCGTCCAGGTGCAGCGGGTGGTGGTTCATCGTCAGCAGGCAGAACAGATGGTCGTCGGACTCGGTGACCGTCTTACCGGGCCAGTGCTTGTAGACCGCACCGACCTCGAACTCCTCGTAACTGCGGCCGAACTGCATCCCTGCTCCTTCCGATGACCCCCGTACCGGAGCCCATGCTGCCGAATCGGGGGCCTGGACGTCAGCATCTGGCCGCGTGGCCTTCCTCTCAACCCTTGGATCACGCCACGAATCTGCCCGTGATTCCGCCCTGAATCAGGCGTGATGGGCGGTCCGGTGACGGCGCTGGAGAGATACGTCACCCAGAGGTGAGCCATCGGTAAGGGGTTGCTGTTTCCCTGGTGCTCTGGGGTCACTGTGCCGGGGCCGCCGAGCTCTGGACTGGGGAAGGACAGCATGCTGCGGATTCATTTCACTGCCGAAGACATTGCCCGGACGACGCTGGCGGCCGAGCCGGATCCTCTGTGGGAGGTTCTGCTCAGCCTGCACATGCTGCAGGTCGAGGACGGCCCGCTGGCGTTCGGCGCCTGGCGCCAGCGCATGCGCCGGCGGCTGCCACGGGAGGCAGTGGGGCCGTTGACGGCCCTGGCTCCCCCGCTGGGCTACTCCCCCGACTTCCTGACGCCTTCCGGCCAGACGAGCGAGTTCGGCGACGCGGTCGACCTGATGCTGTCGGCACCTCGCCAGCGGGTCCGTACCGACCTGTCCAAGCTCGCTCCCCGGCGTACTGCGGTTAACTGGGTGCGGCAGCTGTCCGAGGCGCGGCCGGAGACGTTGCACCGCCTCGGCCACTCCGTACGGGTCTACCACCGCGCCGCGCTGTCGGCGTACTGGCCGTCGCTGCGGTCCGCAGTGCAGGCCGACAACCGGCAGCGGATGCAGCAGCTGACTATCGGCGGCGTGGCGACGATGCTGGAGGGGATCCACCCGCAGGCCCATTGGAGCGGCCAGGTCCTAGAGGTCTCTCCGTTCCCTGACCAAGACCTGCGGCTGAACGGCCGGGGTCTGCGCCTGCAGCCGTCGTACTTCTGCTGGCGGGCGCCCACCACCCTGCTGGACGCAGAGCTGCCGCCGGTCCTGGTGTTCCCGATCAAGCGGGCCGGCGGGCTGTTGCACAAGGACCGGGCGGGCGCCGACAGCCAGGAGCGACTGGCCGCCCTCGTCGGCCGGACCCGCGCGACGGTGCTGTCACTGACCGTCGAGGGCGCTTCCACTACGCAGCTGGCTCGCTCCTGTGACATCACACTCGCAACGGCCAGCCACCAGACCGCGGTACTACGGGACGCGGGGCTGATCGTGTCGCATCGTCAGGGGAAGTCCGTGATCCATCAGGCGACCTCCTTGGGACACGCGTTGCTGGAAGGAATCGACCCTTGGTCGGGAGACACTGACCTGCATGAATCCCGCCTTCCGTCTGCTAGGTCCCATAGCGGTCCTTGAAGAGGGAAGAGAGGTGCCGATCGGGGCGCCAAGGCTGCGAACCCTGCTGGCCGCGTTGCTGGTCAACGCGAACCAGACCGTCACCTTCTCGGAACTAGTCCTCTGGCTGTGGGGTGGTGAACCGCCGGCCCAGCCGCAGCGTGCCCTGCACACGACCGTGTCGAGGCTGCGCGCGATCCTCGGGCCGGATGCCGGTCTGCAGACGGTCATCGGCGGCTACCGGCTCGACGTCGACGACGACCAGCTGGACCTGCGGCGGTTCCGCCTCCTGGCGGCTGCGGGGACCCTCGACGACCTGACGGCGGCGCTGCGGCTCTGGGAGGGCGAGCCGCTGACCGGTGCGCTGGACTACCCAGTGGTCCGGGACCAGCGGCTGGTACTGCAAGAGGAGTGGCTGCGGGTCACCGAGCAACTGATCGATGCACGCCTCGCACTGCGGGAGCACACCGAGCTGGTGCCGGAGCTGACGTCCCTGACGAAGCAGTATCCGCTCCGGGAGCGGTTCTGGGCCCAGCTGATGCTCGCCCTGCACAACTCGGCCCGGCAGGCGGAGGCCCTCGCGGCGTACCACCAAGTGGCCGACCTCCTGCGGGATCAGTTGGGCATCGACCCCGGCGAGGAGATCCGGCGTGTCCACCTGGCAGTACTGGCCGGGCAAGCGAATGAGCAGCCGGCACCGCCAGCCGAGTGGCAGGTGCACCGGCAGCTCCCTCTCGACATCGGGGACTTCGTCGGCCGGCAGGACGAGGTGGACGCGATCGTGGCCCGATTGACCAGCCCGGCCGCGGTACCGGTGGTCACCATCAGCGGGCCGCCGGGTGCGGGCAAGACGGCTCTGGCTGTGCGGGTGGCTCATCGGCTGCGGAGCAGGTACCCCGACGGTCAGTGGTACCTGCGGCTGGACGGTGCTGGCGACTCCGAGCGGGATCCGCTGGAGGTACTGCGCTCCCTGCTCGAGCTGGCGGGTTCCGAGGTACTGACGGGTGATGCCGACACGCTCTCGGCTCGACTGCGCTCACTGCTGGCTGACAAGCAGGTGCTGATCCTGCTCGACGATGCCAAGGACTCGCAGCAGGTCCGGCCGCTGCTACCGGGCTCACGCAAGAGCGCAGTACTGGTGACGAGCCGGAACGAGCTTGCTGGGTTGAGTGTTCTCGATAGTGCGCTGGGCACGACTGTCGCAGTACTGGAGCTGGCTGAGGCGGTAGAGCTGCTGCGGGCTGTGGTTGGTTCGGAGAGAGTCGATCAGGAGTTGCAGGCGGCAGAGGAGCTGGCCAGGTTGTGTGGCTGTCTCCCGCTCGCTCTGCGGATCGCTGCCGGCCATCTGGCTCTGCGGTCGGACGACTCGATCAGTGAGTACGTCGAGGAGCTTCGCGGCAGCAACAGGTTGCTCGCGCTGGCCGTGATCGGCGAGCCCGATGCAGCCGTCGAGGGAGCTTTCGCCCGCTCGTACGACGGATTGCTACCCGACTCACGACGCCTGTTCGCCCTGCTGGGTCTAGTGCCTGGTCCAGACGTGACTGTCACGACTGTCTCAGCGCTACTCGGTACTGGGCCGCAGCAAGCAAGTTCACTGCTGGACAGCCTGGTCAGCGCCAACCTGTTGGTCCGCCAGGGCGACCGGTACCGCATGCACGACCTGATCCGCCTGTACTCCGAACAGCGGGCCGGGTTAGAGCCCGAAGCCCAGTCGGCCTGGCTCCGGCTGTGCGAGTGGTACCTGTGGACCGCGGACGCCGCGACTCGCTTCGCTTACCTGCCAGCAGTCCGGCTGACCCCGGAGCTGGGTCCGCAAGCCTTCAGTAGTGCGGATGAGGCGCATGCCTGGCTGGAGCAGGAGGAGGCCAGTCTGGTCGCAGTGATCAAGCGTGCGGCCGAGCGCGGTCCTGCCCACGTCGCCTGGCAGTTGGCCGATGTCCTCAGGCAGTACCTGACTGTCAACCATCGGGTCGACGCCTGGCGGGCCATCGTGCTGGCTGGGATGACGGCCGCTCGGTCCACCGAGGATCTTGCCGGGCAAGGCGCGATGCTGCACAGCCTCGGAGCCCTGCAGTTCATCACCGGCGACAACGCTGCGGCGATCGAATCGGCCAGCCAGGCCGCAGACCTCTATGCCCGGGCAGGGTTCGGTCTGGGCTTCTCGGCGTTGCTGTGCAACCTGGGGATGGCCTATGACGACATGGGCGAGTCCCTGAAGGCTGCGGAGCTGTTGAACCGCGGAGTGACGGGTCTGCGCGAGTTCGACCGCCCGGGAGCTCTGGTCAACGCACTGAACAGTCTGAGCAATGCGGAGTGCAATCTCGGTGACCTGGACGCGGCATTGGCTGCAGCGGACGAGGCGGTCGCCATCGCGCCCGACCACCGTGGCAGGACTGTGGCGCTGTTCAACCGCGGTGTCGCTCACCGGCTCCTCGGCAACCTGGAGCAGGCCGAGGTGGATCTCAGCGAAGCCGTGGAGACCGAGGACGAGTCACTGCCGCAGCAGTACGAGGCTGCTCTGCTCTACGCCGATCTGGGCTACCTGGAGGAAGCCGAGAGCTGGGCCCGGCGAGCACTGACTCGCAGCCACGGCAACGGCCAGCCTTGGCACGAAGCCGCGGCCCTGAACACCCTGGGAACGATCTGCAGCCGCCGGGGTCACTGGAACGACGCTGCCCGGTACCACCAGGCTGCCGGCGGGATCGCCCGGAGCAACGGTCACCGGGCAACCGTCGCGGAGTCAGTGCTGGGACTGGCGGAAGCCGATCAAGGCAGAGGCCAACCGGAACGAGCCGCGGAGCTGGCCAAGCAGGCGCTGTCATCCGCCCGCCAGCTCGGCCATCGCATCCTCGCCTGTCGCGCTCTGCTCCTTCTCGCTGTCCTGGAACCCGCCGCCGGCCACGCTGCCGAAGCAACGGCAATCCAGGAGGAGACCGGGTTCGTACCTAGTGCAGGGCCTAGCTCGACTGCTCGGGCAGGCGCGGGGCGACCTCGCCCTTGAGGGCCAGCTTGGCCAGATGGTTGCGGGCCTCTTCGGCGTACTTGAAGTCGCACAGCACGTCGTACGTCGTCGCCACCACCGCGGTGCGCGAGGTGAAGTCGCGGCGGCCACCGAGCTGGCCGTAGCCGATCGCACCGAAAGCCATCCCGAACAGCGCGCCCAGCACCACACCGGTGACCAGGGCGGCCAGCCAACCGCCGTTGCCGCTGGTGAACAGTCCGAGCAGGACACCGACGAACAGACCGAACCAGGCGCCACTGGCCAGCCCGGCGGTGAGCGCCCGGCCCCAGGTCAGCCGGCCGGTGATCTTCTCCACCTGGCGAAGGTTGTTGCCGACGATGGTGGTGTGCTCCACCGGGAACTTCTCGTCCGAGAGGTAGTCGACCGCGCGCTGCGCCTCCCGGTAGGTGTCGTACGTCCCGATCGTCAGACCGGTCGGTCTGGGGTCCATCGAGGGCATGCCCTGGGTGGTCATCGTCGTTCCTCTCCGCTTGCTTCCAACTCCATCATTGCCGACGGCTGGTGACGGCACCTTGATAGCCTCGCCTCGATGGCCGGGCGGAAGTGGGACATGGGCGCAACACGGCGCGTCGGACGGGTCTTCGCCAGGCGTCCCGCCGGTGGCTCCGCACCCATCGACCTGGTCGGCAGCGGCAAGCTGGACGGCGCCCTGATCGACTGGGCGTACTACCGGGACGGCCGCCGCGACACCAAGACCGGCTCGTACGTCGAAGCCCTCACCCGGGCCAGGCGCGGCAACGGCTTCGTGTGGATCGGCCTGTTCGAGCCGAGCGAGCGGCAGCTGGCAGTGATCGGCAGTGAGTTCGGGCTGCACGCATTGGCGCTCGAGGACGCCGCCGAGGCGCATCAGCGGCCGAAACTGGAGCGGTACGGCGAGACGTTGTTCGCAGTGCTGAAGACGGTCCGGTACGTCCCGCACGACGACTTGACCGCCACCAGTGAGGTGGTGGAGTCCGGTGAGGTGATGGTGTTCTGCGGACCGGGCTTCGTGATCACTGTCCGGCACGGGGACCACGGCGAGCTGAACGGCCTGCGGCAGCGGCTGGAGAAGGAGCCGGAGCGGCTGGCGGCCGGTCCGGGCGGAGTACTGCACGCCATCGCCGACCACGTGGTCGACAGCTACCTGGCCGTCGCTGGCTCAGTACAGTCCGATATCGACCTGATCGAGGGCGAGATGTTCAGCCCGCGCGGCTGGCGCAACATCGACCGCGTCTACCAGCTCAAGCGCGAGGTACTGGAGCTGAAGCGGGCCGTGGCGCCGCTGACCGGTCCGATGCGCACGCTGTCCACGCTGCGGCATCCGTTGATCGGTGACGACATCAGGAACTACTTCCGCGACGTCGACGACCACCTGCTGCGGGTGAAGGAACAAGTGGTGTCGTTCGACGAGCTGCTCAGCTCGATCCTGCAGGCGGGCCTGGCCCAGGTGCAGGTGGCCGAGAACGAGGACATGCGGCGGATCTCTGCCTGGGTAGCGATCATCGCGGTGCCCACGCTGATCGCCGGCGTCTACGGAATGAACTTCGACAACATGCCTGAGCTCACCTGGAAGTACGGGTACTACGCGGCGCTGGCCCTGATGCTGACGGTCTGCACGGTGCTTTACCTGTTGTTCAAGCGCAATCGCTGGCTCTGACACCCGGGTGTCGGCTACTGGCCGCATATACCGGCTGTACAGGCAGTTGGCAACCTTTTGCCATGGCCACCACTCCCCCGCCGGAGTGTGACTCAAACGGTTGTGTGGGCTTGAACGGGCCTGATTCAATCGGCCCATCGCGTTCGGTCAGCAGTCCGCCACAGTCTGCGACCGCCGGCATCAGGGGGATGCCGGAACGCTCAGGACCAGGGAGGGCGCTGTGCTCCGCATTCATTTCACCCCGCGCGATCTCGCGCGCACCACCGTGTCGACGAGGCCGGCACCGTCATGGGAGATCCTGCTCAGCCTGCACATGCTCCAGCACTCCGAGGGCCGGCTGATCTTCGAGGACTGGCGCCGAGCGGTCCGGACGAAGGTATCGCCAGACCAGCTGCGGCTGCTGCTCGAGCTGACGCCGCCGAAGGGCTACTCCCCCGACTTCCTCACCCCGGCTGAGTCCGCGCCGGACTTCGAGACCGGGCTGGAGATGACTCTGTCGACGCCTCGGCAGCAGCTGCGCAGCCAGCTCGAACTGCTGAGCAAGTACCGGCCGGTCTCACCCTGGACCCGGGAGCTCGCCGGGGGTGACAGCAGGGCGATGCACAAGCTCGGACGGGCCATCCGGTCGTACCACGACGCTGCGATCGCGCCGTTCTGGAAGTCGATCGGCACGCACGTCTCGGCCGACCACGCGCACCGCGGTGAGTCCCTGGCCCGGCACGGTGTCGACCGGCTGTTGTCGACCCTGCACCCGCGGGTTCGCTGGGTGGCGCCGGTGCTGCAGGTCCTGGACCTGCAGGAGCGCGACCTCTACCTGGACGGGCGCGGCCTCGAGCTGCAGCCGTCGGCGTTCTGCTGGCAGGTGCCCACCAAGCTGCGGGATCCGGAGCTGAAGCCGATCCTGGTCTACCCGATCCAGCACGCGCCGGGCATCCTGCGTCAGTCTGGAGCCGACCTGGGCGCCTCGGCCGACGTGCTCGGCTCACTGCTCGGCTCCACCCGGGCTGCCGCACTGGAAGCCACCGTGAGCGGCTGTACTACGACCGAGCTCGCCCGCCTCTGCAAGATCTCCCCGGCTGCGGCAAGCCACCAGGCGACCGTACTGCGGGAGGCCGGGCTGATCACCACCCGGCGGATCGGCGCAGCCGTGCAGCACGAGGTCACCCAGCTCGGCATCTGGCTGCTGTCCGGCCACGGCGCCGGCGCCGTCCGCCAGAGCCGGCGGCCCGCAGTACGGACGCACTGAAGCCGGATCAGCCGCGCTCGACCTGGTCGAGTCTGGCGAGCAGTTCCTCCAGGTTGGTGCCGGACTCCTTGAGGCGGTCGACGCCGTGCTCGGCGACCATCGCGCGCACCTGCTCGGCAGGCGCCCGGGCTCCTTCCACATCGCCGGACTCGAACCGGGCGAGCGCCAGTCGCAGATAGGTGTTGGCCACGCCCGCCAGTTGCCCCTCGGCGAGCTTGAACACCAAGGCGAGTTCGAACATGTCGGCAGCCTCGGCGTGCCGGCCGAGCACACTCAAGGCCTGACCGAGGGAGTCTTGAGAGATCGCCAGATACCGCTGGTTGACCAGGCCCTGGCTGAGCTCGATCGCTTCGGTGGCGATCTCCATCGCCTTGGTGGGGCGACCGAGAGTCAGATGCGTCATCGCCAGGTTGTTCAGCTGGGCGACCGTGCTGGCCTGCGGCTCGTCGGTCTCCCGGTTGATCGCGATGCCCCGCTCGAGGTACCGGATCGCCTGCTCGTGCTGACCGCGCAACTGGTACAGGAAGCCGAGATTGCCACACACCAGCGCTTCGCCGGTCAGGCTGCCGATCGCCAGGAACCTGTTCATTGCCTGCAGCAACATCGTCTCGGTCCGGTCCAGGTCGCCGGCCGAGCCGTAACTGGTTCCGAGCTGGTTGAAGGCCATCGCCTCGAGCAGTTGCTCTCCAGTCCGGGCAGCGGCCGCCACCGCGATCTCGTGGAGCGCGATGGCCTCCGCAGCGCTCACCAGCCGGTCGAGCTGCCCCCACATGAGCAGGCCCAGCGAGGCTGCGAAGCGATGGTGTCCTGCTGCAGCCCCGTGTCGCACCAGCGCCATCAGTGGTCGCAGTTCGAGGTCGAACCACTGCTGCGCGGCCGCCCTGTCGGCGAACTGGAGCGGTACGGTGCCGGGCAGCGGCTCACGGAGGTACTGCAGGCGGTTCGGCTCACCCAGCACCAAGCGGGCATTCGAGGTGCTGTGGCAGGCCCAGTCGAGCAGTCGCTCCCAGGCCGCGTCGACGTCCTGTTCCGACTCGACCTGGCGGAGCTGCTCACCGGCGTACGCGCGCAGCAGGTCGTGCAGCTGGTACCGACCGGTGCCGGCCACACCGAGCAGGTGAAGGTCGGTCAGGCGG
>Ga0190275_10003092_pt1 | contig 11826 bp, 11 predicted proteins | sample Popmic550T_FD_133745 | JGI IMG/M metagenome (GOLD analysis project Ga0190275, IMG submission 133745) | Populus adjacent soil microbial communities from riparian zone of Yellowstone River, Montana, USA - 550 T | ecosystem: Environmental > Terrestrial > Soil > Riparian zone > Trees stand | place... | reverse complement strand
CTGGCCTCGGTCGAGGGTGAACGTGCACACGACCGGGTCGCGAAAATACGGTTCCCCACGCCGGCACCCTGCGGCAAGGTGCCGCTGACAGCGGAGGATCTCTCCAAGTCTTACGGTTCTCTCGAGGTGTTCACCGACGTCACCCTTGCCATCGACAAGGGCTCCCGAGTGGTGATCCTCGGCCTCAACGGGGCCGGTAAGACCACACTGTTGCGGATCCTCTCAGGGATCGAGCCGTCCGACACCGGCGAGGTTCGCCCCGGGCACGGGTTGCGGCTGGGCTACTACGCCCAGGAGCACGAGACCCTGGACGTCTCACGCACCGTGCTGGAGAACATGATGACCGCTGCCCCGGACGCCATGTCGGCGACCGACGCGCGCAGGATCCTCGGTTCGTTCCTGTTCACCGGGGACGATGCGGACAAGCCGGCCCGGGTGCTCTCGGGCGGGGAGAAGACCCGGCTGGCGCTGGCCATGCTGGTGGTCAGCGCGGCCAACGTCCTGCTTCTCGACGAGCCCACCAACAACCTGGACCCGGCGTCCAGGGCGGAAGTGCTGGCGGCGATCCACTCGTTCTCCGGAGCGATCGTGCTGGTCACCCACGACGAGGGGGCGGTCGAGGCACTGGAACCGGACCGGGTGCTGCTGTTGCCGGACGGGGTGGAGGACCTGTGGACCCCGGATTACGCGGATCTGATCGCGCTGGCCTGAGGTATCATTGCGCCCGCGTCCCCCTCCTGGGAATCAAACTGTGCCGGTCGCGATTCCATGTCCGGCAGATCGGGGTTGACCATGTCCGAGCGCCGCACCGTTCGTAGGACTGCCTTGACCGGCCTGTTCCTGATCACACTGGTCGCCCCGCTGGTCAGCAGCCAGCCCCCGGCCCGTGCTGCCACCTTCACCGTGACCACGTCCGCCGACGTGGTCAACCCGCTCGATGGGGTCACCTCGCTACGTGAGGCGTTCCAGGCGGCGAGCAGCAACGGAGTCGACGACACCGTCGTGCTCGCCCCGGTCGGCTACACCCTGACGCTGTGCGGGGGCCCGCTGTCGCACTCCGAGGCCGCATCGCTCACGGTCCAGGGCAACGGTGCAACGATCGTCCAGACCTGCACAGACACCGGTGTGATCGAGAGCACCCACGATGACAGCTCGCTGACGCTGACCGACCTGGGCATCATCGGAGGGCCGAACTCCGGCGCGTTCGTCTTCGGGCCGGGCGTCTACGGGGAGGGCGCCCTGCACCTCGACACGGTCACGATCACCGGAGTGGACGGCGGCCCCACCGGTGCATTCGCAGCCGTCACAGGCTCCAACAACATGCCCGGGGCGCCGGTGACGATTGTGGACTCCACCATCACCGGTAACGACACCGACGGGGTCAACGGCAGCAACGTCGGCCTGGTGCTCACCCGCAGTACGGTCACCGACAACGGCGGTGGCGGGGTCAATCTCACCGACGGAAACCCGACGACCGTGACGGACAGCAACCTCAGCGGCAACGGCGAGTTCGGCCTGCGCACCACCGGCCAGGGTCACACCCGGGCCACCGTCACCGGATCGACGCTGAACGGCAACGGTTCCACCGGCCTGCAGTGCAGCGCCTGCGCAAGCCTGGACCTGGTCAGCAGCCAGGTGCACGACAACGGCGACGGTGGTGTCGACTTCAGCTACGACCTGGATCCGGTGGGCCCGGACCGGTACATCACGATCACCGGATCGACGATCAAGGACAACACCACGGCGGGGCCGGGCGGCGGGGTGTCGGTGACGACAATCCAAGTCGCGCCCAGCGACAACGTCACGCCGGTACTCACCATCGAGGACACCACCGTCTCGGGCAACTCCACCAGCGGAACGGCCAATCCCGGCGGCGGCGTCTACAGCCGGGTCGGCAAGCTCAGGGTGGAGGCCAGCACCATCTCCGGCAACGTGGCCGGTGGAACCGGGGCTGCCTCGGGTGGCGGAATCCACTACGTGCCGGACACCGACGGGCTCTCCTCGGCGGGGCACGGAGCGACCATCATCGACTCAACGATCGTCAGCAACTCCGCGGTCAGAAACGGCGGCGGCGCACTGCTGGACAGCGACGGTGCGGTCCAGGTGCTGAAGACGCGAGTGGCGAAGAACGTGACGGCGTCGCGCGGTCGCGGCGGCGGCTTGTGGGTCCGGGAGGCGACGCCGCTGCTGATCGAGGACTCGACCGTTTCCGCGAACCGTGCGGAGCGCGGCGGCGGTGTCTACGTGGCGGGGCGCAGCGGGGTCGTCTGGGCCATCATCGCCGACACCACCATCAACCGGAACCGGGCCGGCGAGTACGGCGGCGGGGTTCTGGTCGCCGAGACCGCGCTGGTCACCTTCCTCAATTCGACCATTTCTGCCAACCGGGCCGAGATCGCCGGCGGGGGCATCCAGGCCGGGACGGCGTTGGCGCCGCGCGCGCCGGTGCAGGGCGTCACCCTGGACTTCACCACGATCAAGGGCAACCGCGCCGTCCAGGGCGGCAACCTGGGCGCCCACAACGGGGTGATCACTACCCGCAGTTCAGTCCTGGTCGCCGCGAACGGGCCCGGTTGCACCTTCGCACCCGGCGCCGTCCTGGCGGCCGGCGGCTACACGTTCACCGACCACGCGGCCTGCGCCGGGCACCCCACCGATGTGGTGAGCGCCGCAAGTCCGCAGCTGGGACCACTGGCCGACAACGGGGGACCGACGTCCACCCACCTACCGGCCGCCACCAGTCCGTTGCTCGGGCTGGTGCCCCTCGCGGCGTGCACGCAAACACTGGATCAGCGCGGCCAGCCGCGTCCCCAGGGCAAGGCGTGTGAACCAGGATCGGTGGAGATCTCCGGCAAGCGGAGGAGTTGACCGGCTACAACGCGCCGATCAGGTGCGCGCCGGCCAGGTAGCCCGAGGCCAGGGCGGCGGCGACCGTGCGGATGGTGTCGTCGCTGGGCAGGAAGCGGGCGTGGTGCAGTCCGATGTCGTGCCTGGTATCTGCCTCCTCGCCGGTGCCCACGAACATCATCACGATCGGCAACCGCTCGCCGAAGTGGCTGAAATCATCCGCGCCGAGCGAGCGGAACGGTTCCTCGGCCATCGGCAGGCCGGCGGCGTGCAGCAGCGGGTCCAGGGCGACCACCAGATCGTGGTCGTTGGTCAGCACGGGATCGCCGCGCAGCAGGGTGACTTCGGCGACGGCCCCGCGGGCGGCCGCGGTGTGCTCGGCGAACCGGCGTACCTCGGCGTGCAGCAGTCGGCGGTCCGATTCGTGCATGGTCCGGATGATGCCCTGGAGCATCGCCGAGTCTGGAATGATGTTGTGGGTTGCGCCCGCTTCGATCCGGCCGATGCTGATCAGCGCCGCGTGGGTCGGATCGGTCAGGCGTCCGACCAGCTCGTACAGGCCCGAGGCGATCGACGCCAGCACCGGCACCGGGTCGATCGTGATGTGCGGGTAGGCGCCGTGGCCGCCGTGGCCGCGAACCACCACGTCGAACGCGTCTGCGGCCGCGTTGACGCCGCCGATACCGCTGCTGATCAGGCCGGCGGGAACCTGTGGCTGCACGTGAGCGCCGATCACTGACCGGACGTCCTGCTCCTCCAGAACCCCGCTGTCCAGCACCTCGGGAGCTCCGGACGGTTGGCACTCCTCACGGGGTTGGTAGAGACCCACCATTCCGACCGGCAACTCGACCCGCTCCGCTGCCTTGAGGACCGCCCAGACCGCAGCCATGTGGACGTCGTGTCCGCAGGCGTGCATAGCGCCGTTGCGGGACGCCCACTCGACTCCGGTCTGCTCCTGGATCGGCAGGGCGTCCAACTCGCTGCGAAGCGCCACCGCGGGGCCGTCCGGACCGAGCCGAGTCCACAGACCGGTGTCGGCCACAGAGGTGGTCCGGCGGTCGAGCGCCGCGCTCAACAGGTCGGCGGTCGGCTGCTCGAATCCGCCGGTGTGAGGGTCGGCATGGATCGCGTGGCGCATCGCCTGAGCCTGTGGGAGTACCTCGTCGATCCCGGCCAGCAGCGCCTCGAGCAGAGCGAATGCACGAGTGTTTGGCCAGGCAGATGTCACGGCGGAGCAGTCTACGGGTTGTCGGATCGGACTATGAAACGCGGGTCAGGCGCGGACATCGGCCTTCCCGATGGTCGAGCCTGTCGAGAATCGTCCGCACGTGTCGAGCCCCTCGATCGACCGCCGGATCCCCGAGCCGAATCGGTCCAGCCCAGCCCGGCAGGTCGAGTCCAGTTCGGGCGGGACAACCCAGTCGAAGAGGCGGCTCGAGGTGCCAAGAGCACAGTCAGGCCGCAGGCCACGTTCGGACCGGTTCTGCGCGCCGTGTCCTATCATCGACCCCATGCGGCTGGCTGGGTGGTTGGTTCACCCGGCGCGAGCGATCCCCGCGATCTATCTCGTGGCCATCGCGGCCGGTGCCGCTTTCCTCATGTTGCCGGCGTCGACCACAGCCGGTGAATCTCCGGCGCTGATCAATGCCACGTTCACCTCGGTGTCAGCCTTCTGCATCACAGGGCTGACCACTGTCGACACGGAGCACTATTGGAGCCCGTTCGGCCAGTTCGTCATTATGGTGCTGATCCAAGTGGGGGGCTTCGGCATCGTCACGTTGGCCAGCTTCCTGACTCTGGTCGCTACCGGTCGGATCTCCCTACAGGGCTCGCTGCTGGCCCGCCAGGAGCTCCGCCAGCGGAGCCTGTCGAGCACCCTACGCATTCCCGCCCGGATCGGCGCCGTGATGCTGATCGCCGAATCGGTCACTGCGGTTGTACTGACCCTTGGTTTTCGCCGCTATACGGACGACTGGGGGCTGGCCGCTTGGTACGGCACCTTCCACGCGATCTCTGCCTTCAACAATGCTGGCTTTGCCCTGTTCAGCGACAACTTGATCGGCTTCGCTGGCGATCCAGGCATCATTCTCCCGATCTGCGTGGCCATCATCGTGGGTGGGATCGGGTTCCCAGTCCTCTTCGAACTCGCCGATCGGCGATGGTGGCGAAGTGTGTCCCACTGGTCCATGCACACCCGACTGACGATCTACGGGACCTTGATCCTGCTCGTGATCGGAATCCTCGGCTTCGGCGTGTTCGAGTGGAACAACCCCCAGACCCTCGGGTCGATGCCGATCGGGGACAAACTGCTGGGTGCCCTCTCCGGTGGGGTGTTCCCTCGGACGGCGGGGTTCAACGCCATTGACTACGGCGAAGCCAGCGAATCCACCCTTGGGCTCAACTACCTGTTGATGTTCATCGGCGGCGGTTCAGCAGGCACCGCCGGCGGCATCAAAGTAGGAACACTCGGGATCGTCCTCGCCGCAGTCACAGCTGAAATTCGCGGCGAGGACCAGGTCGTCGTTGCCCACCGGGCCATCCCCTCCGCGGTGCAGCGTTCCGCGTTGGCGGTCCTTCTCCTCGGCGCGCTGGCGGTCGGCCTGGGCACTCTCCTCATTGTGATCTCAGAGCGCTTCACGCTCGAGAATGTGCTCTTCGAGACAATTTCCGCGTTCGGTACGGTCGGTCTGAGCACTGGCATCACGGCACGTCTGCAACCCCAGTCGCTGATCGTCCTGATGGTGCTCATGTACCTGGGTCGCGTCGGGACCATTTCTGTGGCAACGGCGCTCGCAATCCGATCACGACATCGCCAATACCGACTACCAGAGGAGCAGCCAATTGTTGGGTAAAGCGCGCAATCGCAATGTCGGCGAGGAGACCGTCCTGGTCGTGGGTCTCGGACTGTTCGGCTCGGCGGTGGCAAAGTCGCTGAAGGATATGGAGGTGCCGCTCATCGCCATCACCGACGACCACACGCAAGCCATGCACTATGCCGACGACTTCACCCACGTCATAGAGATGAACCCCGCAGATCGGGAAGCCCTCGAGCAGATCGGCATCACGCAGGTGCGAAAGGCCGTCGTGGCGCTCAGCAAGGTGGAGTTGTCCATCATGACGGTCCTGGCCCTCTCCGAAGCAGGGGTTCAGGAGATCTGGGCGCGGGCGGCCACCAAGGCGCACGGCTCGATCCTGGAGCGAATCGGCGCCCATCACGTCATCTACTCCGAAGCCTCGACCGGCAGAAGGGTCGCCCACGCCGTCTCGGGGTTCATGATCGACTACTTCGAGTTCGAGGACGGCTTCGCGATGGCCCGCACCGCAGCGCCACCGATGACCTGGGACAAGGCTTTGCGGGACTCGATGGTCCGAACCCAGAACAACATCACCGTGGTTGGGGTGAAACGACCCCATCAGGACTTCATCTACGCCGTTCCAGAGACCGTGATCCACTCCGGAGACGAACTGATCGTCTCCGGGAAGACCACCCACGTTGACGCATTCTGCAGGCGGCGCTAGCTCGGCCGGCGTGGCCGCACGGAAATGGCTGCACAAGGTGGCGCCAACGGAGGTGTGTGCAGCGACAGTGTTCAGCGGGGACGGAACGCGCTCAACTCAACGGCGATCTCGACCCACTCATCCACCGCGACTCGGGGCGGATGGTGGTGGGCGTTGGGACCCATGCCGATCAGGTCATTGACCAGGGACGCGGAGAGCTGCGTGCCGCGCCGCAGCATCACCGTCCGGATCAGGTCGAAGTGTTCGCCCGCCGCAGCGGCCAGCCTGCCTCGCTTGTCCTCGGCCAGGCCCAGCAGGCCGTAACGCGAGCGAAGGCCGGCCAGGTGCTCCTCGGCGGGAGTGGCGACCACAAGCAGGCCGCCAGGGCGGAGCACTCGAGCGAACTCCGCCAGGTTGCGCGGTGCGAACACGCACAGCACCACGTCGACGCAGTCGTCCACCAGGGGCAGCGGCTGCCACACGTCCGCGACAACAGCGGCCACCCGGGGGTGCGCCCTAGCGGCCCGCCGGGCAGCCGGGCGGGACACGTCCAGCGCGACGCCACAGGCGCCGGTCCGCCGTTCCACCAGGCCGGCAAGGTAGTACGCGGTGCCGGCGCCGGCCTCCAGCAGGGTCGCGGCATCAGTCGGCACCAGCTCGTCCAGGCCACGGGTCAGCTCCGCGAACACCCCGGCGCCGAGCACCCGGGCGCGAGCGTCCACCATGGCCGCACTGTCGGCGTTGGCGGACGCCGCTGCGCCGGAGAGGTTCAGGTGCCCCTGCCTTGCGACATCGAACGAGTGGCCGGCCGGGCAGGCCCAGCGTCCCGGCTCCGGCTCAAGCGCCGACCTGCAGTGCGGACAGGCAAGCAGGCCGCGGGCGGCGTCCAGGCTCACAGGGCCCGAAGCGCGCCGCCGTCGACCGGGATCACACAGCCACTGACGTACGACGCAGCCGGCGACAACAGGAACGCGGCCACCCGGCCGAACTCCTCGGGCTCACCCATCCGGCGCAGGGGGATCGACTGTTCCGCGGCGGTACGGGCAGCAGCCGGGTCACCGCCCTGCCCGTGCAGGAACTGGATCCGCTCGGTGTACACCGTGCCCGGCATCAGCCCGAACACCCTGCTGCCGTCCTGGCCGATCTCGTCCGCGAGTTGCTTGATCAGGATGGCCAAGCCGGGGCGCAGGCCATTCGAAATGGCCAGCGCAGGGATCGGCACCTTCACCGAGGTGGACAAGACGATGCCGATCGCCACCGGCCCGGCGGCTGTGGCGACCACAGACCGGATGGTCCGCAGGGCGGCGAGGAAGACCGATTCGAAGCCGGACAACCACTGCTGGTCTGAGTTGGCCAGTACGGCTCCCGGCGGCGGGCCCCCGACGCTGATCAGCGCCCCATCGAGCCGGCCGAAGGTACGTACCGCGAGGTCGGCCGCAGCCTGTGCGGTCGATGCGTCGGCGAGGTCGGCCGACAGGGACACGGCGTTCGCCGAGCCGAGGTCGGCCACGGCATCGTCCAAGGCGTCGGCCCGCCTCGCCACCAGCACAACCCGGGCGCCCTCGGCAACCAACTGGTCGGCGGTGGCCCGCCCAAGACCCGCGCTTGCAGCGGTGACGACGAACACCCGGTCGGTCAGCCCCAATTCCATGACAGCACCCTAATGCGACGCCCCGGCGCCGGGGCCGGTCCCAGCCGGACTGCCCGCCTCGGCGACCTGCGGGCCGGCTGCCGCAGGGTCCCGGCGCCGGTCGCGCAGGTCGGAGCGGATCAGTACCACCAGGCCCAACCCGGCGATGAGCGCGAAGGCGAACCACTGCATGGCGTAGGAGAAGTGTGAGCCCTCGTTCAGATCGGGCGGGCCAACCGGCACCAGGCCGTCGGAAGCTGGGGGAGTGACGCTGATCGCGCCGATGTACCCGTTGACCAGCGGATAAGGCAGGACCCCGGCGACCGCGTCGGAGTTGATCAGCCGCATCTGGCCGTCCACCGGGATGATCGCCGAGCCGCCGCCCTGCTCGTTGCGCCGGACGTAACCCAGCACGGTCACCTCGCCGGGCGGCGGCTCGGGAGCCACCCGCGGAAAGTCCTGGTCGGCGGGACGGGCGGCGAATCCGCGGCTGACCAGCACGGTCCCGGCCTCGGTGCGCAGCGGTGTGACGATCTCCCAGCCGGTCTGGCCGGCATTGGATCGGTAGCGCACCACGAAGGAGCGGCCGGCGTCAAAGGTGCCACGGGCGGTAACCCGCTGCCACTGGTCGGCTTCCGTGATCGGACGATTGAAAACAGTTGCGAACTCGACCACCGGGGAGTTCTCGTGGGCGACAACGATGCCGTTGTTCTCCCGGCGTTGCTGCAGTCGGTCAAGTTGCCAGCGGCCGAGGTTCACGAACGCGACGGCCAGGCACCCGACCACCAGCGCAAGCACCGCCCAGCGCAGCCACAACCGTCCTCCGCGAGGGCTGCCGCCCATGGTGCCCAGGGAGGGCACGTCAGTCCTCCACCGACCCGGGCACGACGCTGCCTGGATCCAGCGGCGCACGATCCAACCGCTCGGCCTCGCCTGGTTCGACCGGACGGCGCAGGTCTACCGCGTTGGCCAGCATCACCGCGATCGGCGGGATCACCGCGGCGCCGATGAACAGCACCCAGTTCCACGGATGCGGCGCAACAACCCCGCCGAGGAAGCAGGCCACCCGGACGCCCATGGTCAACAGATACCGCTTGTTGCGGTGGTCGGTGTCCAGCGATTTGGCCCTTCGGGCGCTCGTGATCAGGACCGGCCGGCCCTGCGCGTGCCCTCTCGAGCTTGTCACCCACACACTCTATGCCCTGCCGCCGCGATGTCCTGCTGCGCCTGCGCAGAGCCGTCCGCTAGGTTGTGCTGCGTGACGCAAGCGGAGGATGTGGGTGGTCGCAGCGCCGTCGTCACCGGCGGTAACAAGGGCATCGGCGCCGCAATCGTTGAGGCGTTGCTGGCGCAGGGTCACCGGGTGGCCAGCTTCTCCCGAGGCGGCGACGCCCCCGACGGCGCACTGGGCATTGCCTGCGACGTCACCGAAGGTGAGCAGGTGGACGCGGCGTTCAAGCAGGCCGAGGAGGCTCACGGCCCGGTCGAAATCCTGGTCGCCAATTCAGGAGTCACGAAGGACACTCTGATCCTGCGGATGAACGACGCCGACTGGGACCTGGTGATGGAGACCAACCTCAAGGGTGCGTTCCGCTGCGCAAAGCGCGCCAGCCGCTCGATGATCCGCCGCCGCTGGGGACGCATCGTGTTCACCGGCTCGGTGGTCGGGCTCTACGGTTCCCCGGGGCAGGTGAACTACTCCGCGTCCAAGGCGGCTCTGGTCGGTATGGCCCGCTCGTTGACCCGTGAGATCGGTGGCCGCGGGGTGACCGCGAACGTGGTGGCTCCGGGGTTCATCGAGACCGACATGACCGCGGTCCTGGCCGACGAGGTGGTCGTCGGCTACAAGGCATCGATCCCGGCAGGCCGGCTGGGCGTGGTGCGTGAGGTGGCCGCAACGGTGGCGTTCCTGACCGGCGAGGACGCCGGCTACATCTCCGGCGCCGTCATCCCGGTCGACGGTGGCCTCGGCATGGGTCATTGAGGCACGAGCGAAGGAAGCGGAATGGGCATTCTTGAGGGTAAGAACGTGCTGGTTGCGGGAGTGACCATGAACACCTCCATCGGCTACCGCGTCGCCGAGTTGGCCGCCGAACAGGGCGCGACCGTTGTGGTGTCGAACTTCGGCAGGGCCATGAACCTGACCCGCCGGATCATCAAGCGGCTCGATCCGGAACCCGTCCTGCTCGAACTGGACGTCACCAACGCCGAACACCTGGACGGTCTGGCCGACAGCCTGCGCGAACATGTCGACCACCTGGACGGCGTGGTGCACTCGATCGCCTTCGCCAACCCGGAGACCGCGCTGGGTGGAAAGTTCCTCACCACACCTGTCGACGACGTCAAGACCGCCGTGCACGTCTCCGCCTATTCACTGGTCTCGCTGACCATGGCATGCCACCCGTTGCTGCGCCGGGGGTCGTCCGTTGTCGGGCTGACCTTCGACGCCCGGCAGTCCTGGCCCACCTATGACTGGATGGGAGTGGCCAAGTCGGCGCTGGAGAGCGCGTCGCGCTACCTGGCCCGCTACCTCGGCCCGGAAGGGATCCGCAGCAACATCGTGGCCGCCGGGCCCCTGGAGACGATCGCAAAGAAGGCCATCCCCGGCGCCGAGACATTCAATGATTTCTGGGGCGTCCGGGCTCCGCTCGGCTGGGATCCGAAGGATCTCGATCCGACCGCCCGCGCCGTCGTAGCGCTGCTGTCGGACTGGTTCCCTTCGACCACCGGCGAAATGGTGCATGTGGACGGCGGCCTGCACTCAACGGGGGCGTAGGACGTGTTGCATGACTGTGCACACGCTGCGAGGAACCCGGCACACCCGCTCCCCGCATTGTCATCCTCTGCGGTAGGTCCAGTAGCGACCCTTCGTCCGACCAGCGATCAGGCGACCCGGGCGCATCCGCGCCACCGCGCCCGACTACGCGATACGCCCTGGCCGGTAGGTTGGCAGGCATGGCGGCTGTAGCGGAGTTGGCTGGCGTTTCCGTCGTGCGTGGGGAGTCCACCCTGCTCGACACCATCGATTGGCGAGTGGACGAAGCCGACCGCTGGGTGATCATCGGACCGAACGGTGCCGGCAAGACCACGCTGTTGCAGATCCTGGCCGCTCAGCTGTACCCCTCGTCCGGGATGGCGGAGGTGCTCGGCGAAATGCTCGGCGCGGTGGACGTGTTCGAGCTGCGTCCCCGGATCGGGGTCACCTCGGCGGCGCTGGCCGATCGGATTCCGCGCAGCGAGCGGGTGGCGGACGTGGTGGTGTCGGCGGCCTACGCCGTGATGGGACGCTGGCGGGAGACCTACGAGCAGGCCGACTTCGAACGCGCCGTGGGGCTGATGGGCCAATTGCGGGTCGGCCACCTCGCCTACCGCACCTTCGGCACCCTGTCGGAGGGCGAGCGCAAGCGGGTTCAGATCGCTCGCGCGCTGATGACCGACCCCGAACTGCTGTTGCTGGACGAGCCCGCCGCCGGCCTGGACCTGGCCGGACGCGAGGCCCTGGTCAGCACCCTGAGCCAGTTGTGCGCTGATCCGGACGCGCCAGCCACCGTCCTGGTCACCCATCACGTCGAGGAGATTCCGGTCGGAATAACCCACGCGATGCTGCTCAAACAGGGCCGCGTGCTGGCCGCCGGGCCGATCGCGGAGGTGCTGACGGCGCAGCGACTGAGCGAAACTTTTGACATCGAGCTCGAAGTCAGCCGGATCAACGGACGCTGGACCGCCCGGGCCCAGGCATGATGGATGCATGTGGGAATGGTTCAGTGCCAACATGTGGGCCGTGTGGCTGATCGCCGCGGCCCTGCTGGCGGTCACTGAATCCCTCACCCTTGACTTCACCCTGTTGATGT
>Ga0190275_10003091_pt1 | contig 11827 bp, 5 predicted proteins | sample Popmic550T_FD_133745 | JGI IMG/M metagenome (GOLD analysis project Ga0190275, IMG submission 133745) | Populus adjacent soil microbial communities from riparian zone of Yellowstone River, Montana, USA - 550 T | ecosystem: Environmental > Terrestrial > Soil > Riparian zone > Trees stand | place... | reverse complement strand
CCATCGAGGATCCACGCAACGGACGCGACAAACTCGACAGACTTTCTCAACCGGTGACCCGGAAAGGCCGCTCCTATCCCGGCTTTAACCTCTTTGATTGTCAACCGTGGAAGAGGAATAAATAATGTGCATATCCTCAGGCCCACGACTGTCGAAAGCATGATGAAGAATCGTATCCGTGATCTGAGCGCCGGTAAGATGAAGAGCTTCCAGCCTGAGACGTCATCTGATGTCGATCTCCAGCCAGGCCATACGGAAAGGTGGGCCTGAGTTTCCTGATCAAACGGTTTCGTATCCCGGCGGCCGATCGGCAGGAAGCCTCTCTTGGGCGGGATCTCCAACACCTTCTATTGGATCGATCCAAAGCGCCTTCGTTGCTGTGTTCTCATGATGCAGTACCTTTCGTTCTGCGATAGGGAAGCGCTCGGACTCCTGAGTGACTTTGAGCAGGCGGTATACCGCGACGCTTGATGGACGGGCAGCTCTGCCGCGGACACTACGGGTTGAGCGTCGACGAGGATGACTATTTCGGAGCCTCCTCCAGCGCGAAAGCCAGGATGCTGTCGTCAGTAACCGGATTTCCGAAAAATCCGCCGCCAGTGGCACTGATGACCACGTACTGTTTGCCGTCTCTCGCCTGGTACGTCATCGGAGTGGCCTCCGCGGCGCCCGTCAGTCTGACTGTCCACAGTTCTTTGCCTGTTCTGGAATCGAACGCGCGGAGACGGGCATCATCGGTTGCGCCCACAAACACGACACCGCCCGCGGTAGCGATTGTGCCACCATTTCCCGGACGCCCTGTTTTGTTCTTCCCCTCAGGTAGGTTGTCAGTTACACCCAGCGGCGTCCTCCAGGCGATTTGACCGGTGTTCACGTTGACTGCTACAAGTTGTCCCCATGGTGGTTCCTGGCACGGAAGCTGCTGCGTGCCAACCCCTCGAATGCTGAATCGCCCACCACCAGGCACACCTTCGTAGGGACCCGCCGGATCCACTCGATTCCCTTGTCCATTTGCCAGTGCAGGCCCTTTCGTCAGATCGTGATCGCGGAGGCCGGATACCTGCCCTAACTCGTTGACATTGGCGAACAGAAAGCCAAGCTTTGGATCGAATGACGTTCCGCCCCAGTTCACTCCTCCATGATTTCCCGGAAACTGCACTCGTAGACGGTTGTAAGCCGGTGGCAGATATGGACCACCCACCATCATGCCCTCGAGTAGTTTTTTGCAGGCGGACTCTAATTCGGGCGTGACCGTCGCCACCTCGTCCTTGCTGAAGGACATGCGCGCGAGCGGCGGTGGTTTCAAAGGGAACGGCTGCGTCTTTGACGCGCGCTCGAGTGGCACTTCACTCGCCGGCACAGGACGCTCCTCAACCCCGTAGATAGGTTTACCCGTTACGCGATCGAGTAGAAATACCAATCCGCCTTTGTTCATTGCGACTACGGCTGGAATCGTTTTGCCTCCCTGCTTCACGTCGACCAAGGCCGGCGCGCCCGTAAGATCGGCATCCCAGATATCGTGATGAACAAGTTGAAAGTGCCAGAGATATTTACCGGTGCTCGCATCCGCTGCTACCAGGCTGGAACTGAAAAGATTGTCACCTGCGCGGTCCCCACCATACTGGTCGACGGATGGTGCTCCGAAAGGCATGTATACGATTCCGCGCTTCTCATCCACAGTGAGGAATCCCCATACATTGACGCCCGATCGGTTCTTCCAACTCTCTTTGGCCCATGTATCGTTGTACTTTTCGCCAGGCTGAGGGACTGAGCGGAACGTCCACACGAGCTTGCCGGTCCGCATGTCCCACGCGCGCACATCGCCTGCGGGTCCCAACGGGGGGTTCTCCTGGGTTGTGCCCCCAGTGATCACCAAGTTCTTGTAGACGATGGGAGGCGAGGTCATCGCGTTGCGGCCCGGCAGCCCGCGCATAACCCCTTCGGTATTCAAATTCACTACGCCGTTATCTCCAAACGCGGAGTTGGGTCTCCCGGTCTTTGCATCGAGAGAGTAAAGCTTTCCGTCGCTCGATCCGAAGACCAACTGCGCTGGAACTTTGCCATCCCCGGGCCAGTACTCGAGTCCGCGCGTAGAGGGGTTCCCGGAGGGTAGCTGCCAGGACCACAATTCCTCTCCGTCGACTGGATCAATAGCCGCGACGCGTGAATAGGGTGTTGTGACATACATGATCCCGCGAATCACTAGCGGTGTAACTTGGCTCGGACGGAATCCTGAACCAAATTGCGAGCGTCCGCCGCCCGGTCTGACAGTGGCTGGCGATGGTTCGGGTTCATCTCCGACGGGGCGGCCTCCACCCGGTGGACGTCCCTCCATCACCGCCGGCCCCCGTCCTCCTGGCGTACTCGTGAACCCTGGAGGCCTCATGTGATAGACCCACGCCAGCTTCAGCCGGCCGACGTTGTGAGGCGTGATCTGCGTCAACGGAGAGAATCTCATCGCTCCGGCATCGTGACCGTAGGTGGGCCACTCCCTTGCAACATCGGCGGGAACGCCTTTGCCAGTGTGCTCCGCAATCTGTGCTGCATCGCCATGCTTCGGCAGGCGCGATGCAGTGTTTGCGACTCGTGGAGAAAGCGCCCCGACGCCGGCAGTGGTGACTGGAACCGCCGTCTGCGTCCGCTCTGTGGATCCCGGCCCCAAGGCGCCATCAACCGGTCCGTAGAACTTCGCCAGATAAGTCAGGACGGTGTGTAGGTCTTGTTCACTGCCCTGAGCACCAAGGTTGACCATTTTTGAAATTGTTTCCGTCCACCCTGCCTGGCCTTGACGTAACGAAGTTGCCATATCCAGTGAGTGGCATCGGCCGCACAATTTGACTGTCTCCGCTTTGCCGGCGGCATCAGGTAAAGTCGCTGCATTCATTAAAGCGACGCAGGCGAGAGTCAATATCAGCTTCACCAAATGTCCAGTATTCCGGATCTTAAGTTTGTGCCAGCTTGGAATCAACATCTTTGCGAAGCCTATTCTATCCAGAGCATCAACCGGTGTCGATCTGGAACCCTCGATGTTTTAAGGAGCCAACTCCGCTAGACTTGAGGTTTCCTGGAACACAAGTGCAAATTTTTCACAACACACGTGACGATCGAATCGTTGTGCTGGTGGCATTCATAACCGCCCTCTCGACTTCGGCGTTCCCTGCCGAAATCATGCAGCCTGCACAGCAGAATGCGTTGGTGCGGAAATACTGCGCCGTATGCCATACAGATGCGGCGAAGAATGGAGGCTTGTCCCTGGAGAACTACGATGCGGCCCAGCCCAATCGAGCCTTGGCTGCGATGTTGCTCAGCAAGTTGCGAAACGGCGCCATGGGCGCAGCAGGCTTGGGCATTCCGGACTCCGCAACTCGCGATGCATGGACATCGGCAACTGCTGCTCAAGCAGAGCGGGCCCAAGATTGGACCATAATCCGCAGCCATGCGGCCGGCTCGAAAGCGCCAATCTTCACTGCAAGCATCATTCGCGAAGTGCTGCCGCGTAAGAAGGACAAGACGCAGGAAAAAGATAATGATGATCCTCCCGTATATCGGCTGACATTAACTTGCAATGTCGCCACGCACAACGGTGAGATGCAACTAACTTGGTCGCCCGAGCCCCAAACCGATAGGACGTTCTTGGTGTCGGTTGATGACGACGCGGGAATTCCTCACAAGTTGGAAGGCAGGGAGAAAAAGATGGGCAACGGTATGACTGCAAGCACAGGCTTGGCGGCGTCGCTGCTAAATGCGCCACTGGCAAAAGAAACTCTCGCAGTCGCCGGGCTGTTTCCTGGTGAGACCGTAACGTTTCCGCTTGGTGATCTGAATCCAGCAGATCGGCGAGAGCTCGCGATCTGTTTTGGCGCGAGCCCCGGCAAATAGATCGCGAGAGTGGTGTGACGCGGTTGGCACAATTCGATAGATTCATCATCGGACTGAGCAGCAGTGATGTTCTACCGGCGTGATGAACTCAGTCGCCTTGGTACGGGAATCGCTCGATGGCTCCCACACATTGGGAGAGAGCCGCAAGTAGCGTGTCACCCCAGCCTGACGGAGTATAGGCTGAAACTTTTTGATTCGTCTCTTTGTCCGCAAATGCGAAGAACATCATACTCGGATCTGGCGGCGTCAGATATTCACGTATCGTTATTATGAACTCAACTTCCCGGCCATCCTGATGCTTCTTCATCGAGAAGTGATGCAGTCGCGCAAGCTGCTGCTTCGGGTCTGTTTGCGCAAAAACCCAGTCAGACATGTATCCGCACATTATAGAGTGTCGGAACCAGATCTGAGTACGCCCAAAGTCTGTGGGGCGTTTAGTGGTTGCGTGAACTCCCGAATTGTTATATAGATTTACGACAGCTAAGGGATTGGAATTCAGGAGGTTCTGTGCGATATCTCGTCTGTATCGTTGTCTGGGCCATCAACGCGTTTCTTGTTTCTGCTCAAGATACCAGGGGCAATATTTCCGGAACAGTCACCGATTCGCAAGGCGCTGCCGTTTCCGGCGCGACCGTTACAGTTGCCAATACTGGTACTGGAACTTCTACGCGCCTGACGACCAATTCCAGCGGCTATTATGAAGCTCCCTTGTTGTTGCCAGGCAGCTACAGCGTCACGGTTGAGAATAGCGGCTTCAAGAAATCCATACGCTCGGGTATAACGCTAGCCTTGGCCGAGCAACTCCAGATCAACATGCAACTCGAGATCGGCGGGGTCACTGAGTCAGTCACCGTATCGGCCGAGGCGCCGATGATCGATACCAGTAGCGTCACCACTGGGCGAACGATGTCACATCGCGAGGTCATGGATCTTCCAGTGCTCGGCAACAATGTAATGATGCTAAGCCGTATTGCGCCAGGCGTTCAGGTCCCCGGAACGACGCAATTCCTGGTGCAGGGACAAGTCGGCGGTGGGTCCGGGTACAACCAGGCCGGTGGCGTCGGTGGCAACGAATGGTCCATCGATGGCGCATCCACAAATGGCACAGACCGTCGCGTCTCCGTTATGCCAAGTCCCGACACCATTGACGAATTCAAGATTGAAACCTCGAATTTCGATGCTTCCTTCGGACACTCCACTGGCCTCAACATTTCGATGTCGAGCAAATCGGGAGCAAACGACTTCCATGGGACGGGGACGTATCAATATTTCAACCAGAAGTGGAATGCAGCGCCTTTCTTTGTCAAGCAGTCGCGCGGTCAGCAGGTGGCAGCGTTAAGAGCTGCCGGGAACAACGCGGCGGCCGAGCAGCTCGAAGATCAGCCGTTGCTTCCTCCCGGGCAGACGCGGAACTACCATGCTACCGTCAGCGGCCCTATCTACATCCCGAAAGTCCTCGATCTTCGCAATCGAGTGTTCTTCTTTTTCGGCTTCTCCGAGCTTAAAAATCGCCAATCCGCAAGACCAAGTGAGTTGAATTACACGGTTCCCACTGAGGCAATGCGAAACGGCGATTTCTCGCAGCTACTTGCCGTTGATCCGGTCCGCTATCAGATCTACGACCCGCTGACTACAAGACCCGATCCGGCGCGTCCGGGTCACTGGGTGCGCGACCCGTTCCCGGGCAACATTATTCCGCGTGACCGCTTCGACAATCCGATCTATAACTTCTACACGCAGCGAATGCCGTTGCCGAATACCCCGGTTGCCGCCAATCGCGACCCTGTCAATAACTTCGTTGCCTCTGGGATGCCGAACACCGTAGACTATCGATCCTTCAACAACCGCATTGACTACCAGGCAAGCGACAAACATCGTTTCTTCTTTCGCTGGCTGAGGAGCAGCTTTTTGGAAGGCGCCCAGGACTTTACCTACAACACCGAGCCCGGCCTGATGAACTGGGATGAGAAGCGTCCCGCATACACGGTAGCTGCGGATTGGACCTATGCAGTCAGTCCCACAACTATCCTGAACGTCACGGTGGACACCAATGCCTTCCTCATGCAGAACCAGCGCCTCGGTACGCGGAAATACAAGCCAAGTGACGTCGGTCTGCCCGCCTACATGGATGCCAAATGTGCAGATAGTTGTGTGATGCCGCGAGTCATCTTCCCCAACATGCCGTTTTGGGGCAGCACCGATATGATCATGAGCACTCCTGTCGACCCTGGTCCTAAAGGCCGGCAACAGGGGTTCAGGTTCAACGGTACTCACATACGGGGCGCTCATACACTACGAGCCGGTATTGATTTCCGGCAGCATTTTCGCACTCAGCTTCAGAACGGCGGCTTTACCTCGGGAAGCTTTTCCTTCTCGAATCTCTTCGTGCGGAAAGAGGAGGATGGTTTTACACCTGCCGCTTCTGTTGGTTTGGATTGGGCGGCCTTTGCTCTCGGTATGCCGAATGAGATGTTTGTCGATACCAACGACACCTATGCTTTGATGAGCCCTTACTATGCCTGGTATGGGCAGGACACCTGGCGTGTTAATCGCAATCTCACGGTCACTCTCGGGCTGCGGATGGAGTATGAGCGGGGCGCGACTGAACGCTACAACCGCGCGCTCTCCTACTTCGATCCCAATCTCGAACTTCCGATTTCGGCAGCCGCGCAGGCTGCATATGCACGCAACCCGATTCCAGAGCTTCCAGCTAGTCAATTTATCGTTCGCGGCGGATCTGTTTACGCGGGTCAGAATGGGGTACCACGTGAGCTTTGGAAAAGCGAGTTGATGTGGTTGCCACGCATTTCGGCAGCTTGGCAGTTGGGCGCTAAGACCGTCGTACGGGGCGGCTATGGAATCTATTACGACACTCTCAACGTAATGAACACGGCGGCGGACCAGTACGGTTTCGCTCGGGCGACCTCCACACAACTCACCAACGATGCCGGAACCAATTGGCTCGTGGGGGATCCGCAGAGCGGGATCTCGCCGTTAGTTGATCCCTTTCCGGTCCGAGCCAACGGCACCCGCTTTGACGTACCGCTACAAACCGCGCTGGGATCGATGGCGCGCGTTGGCCAGGGTTTTACATTTGGCCGCTATGATCGAGATCATCCGCGCGTGCAACGCTGGCGAGCCGGTGTCCAACGCGAACTTGGCGCCAATATGCTGATCGAAGCTTCCTATTGGGGGCAGTGGGGTGATCGCGTATTCCCGAACCAGAATCTCCGCCTCGACGCGCTCCCGGGACAATACTGGAATACGAGCAATACACGCAACAATGCGATCGCTACCAACATGAATCAACAGGTGCCGAATCCATTCCACATCAGCAATTTCGAATCGATTCGGACTTCAGATCCGGTTCTGTATCAGCACATGAGCACGCTCGGGCAGTTCACGAGCATGACCATCGCCAAGAATCGTTTGCTCCGGCCTTTCCCACACATGAACGGACTGAATGATAATGCGGCCAGTATCGGCACGACTCGGACTCATGCTCTTGAGGTCAACTTTCAGAGGCGCTTTGCCCAGGGCTTCACGCTGAACGCATCTTATACGCGCATGCTTCAGGAAAACCGCACATTCCTTGACAACGAATTCGATACCGAACCGACCATCTGGTATCCAAGCGACACGGCGCGCCCTCATCGCTTCACCGCAACTGGAATCTACGAGCTCCCATTCGGCAAGGGGCGGCCCTTCCTTCAGGAAGGAGTTTTGAATCATATTCTCGGAGGATGGCAGATAGCGGCCACGTATGAGTTCCAGCCCGGACCGCTCCTCGCTTGGCAAAACATGTTCTACAACGGCGACCTCAGCACCTTTGAGGAAGACGCTTCGTCAGGAAGCAAGAGCCTAGAGCAATGGTTCAACACTGCGCTTCCCTTTGAACGCGTCGCCGCTAACCAACCTACTAACTTCCAGGCCCGGGTGTTCCCGCGCTTCTTTAATGGAACACGCGCGGATGGGCTGAACCAGTGGAACGCTAATATCCTTCGGCGGATTAAGATCACCGAGCGATTTCGCCTCGAGTTGCGCGGAGATATTATCAATCTTCAGAATCGCTCCCAGATGAACGCGCCCGAACTGTCGCCCACATCCACCAACTTCGGGCGCATTACCAGCCAGACGTCTTCTCTGAATCGTTTCTATCAGGTTCAGGCAAGGCTGCAGTTTTAAGTTGCCGGATGTCAGCCTGCTCCTCGCTGAATCGAGAGTGTCGAGATTTATATAGGAATATACTCAGATCGTCACTTCAACATCGAGCAAATGAAGCTCAGGAATGAGTCCGCACGTCCGGTTAAATCAAGCCCTATAGGATTAGCAAGGTTCGTCAGCAGCTCCACAACAATCGATGCGCCGAGCACAATCATCATGTATCCGTAACTCGCGTATGACTTCAGCGACAGTCCGTTTCATTCGGGATCGCTTTCGCCTGCTGCGTACGCTCTAACCACTCGCGCAGTATTCGGACGCTCGACTGTGCGGGCCAACTCCTGCTTAATGAAGTCGGAGCCTTCGCGTGCAGCAACGGGCTTTTAAAGTGCTGTACCTCCTCCGAGACGTCTCTTACTGAAATCATCTTCGACATGCTTTAGGCATACAAACACGTGGAAACACATGTGTGTTTTTGCAGTTCAAGCAAGACGCCCGGCCTTGTATTGAAATTCCCCACGCCCTCTAAACTAATAATTGAGTGTTCGTCGAGCTTCACGCGCGTTCCGCCTTCAGCTTTCTCCAAGGCGCATCTCAGCCTGAAGAATTGGTTGAAGTCGCGGCTTCCTTCAATCAACCGGCCATCGGTATCCTCGACCGCAATGGCGTATACGGTTCAGTGCGCCAGCATATCGCAGCGAAGAAGCTGAATATTCAAGCGCACATCGGAGCAGAGATTGCCTGCACTGACGGCGCCTACTATCCACTGCTCTGTGAATCTCAGACGGGCTACCGCAATCTATGCCAGCTCACTACTCGCCTAAAGATGCGAGCCGCAAAGGGCGAAGGAGCGGCAACTATTGAGGAGATCGCCGAGTTCTCCGAAGGGCTTGTCTGTCTCGCTGGAGCCCAAGACGGGCCGGATCTCGACAAGGCGTTTCTCATCTTCGGCAGAGATCACACCTATGCCGAGTTGCAACGGCACATGCATCGTGAGCAGGAAGCGCGAAATCAGCATCTCATTGAACTGGCAAGCAGACTGAATGTCCCGCTGCTTGCTACTAACGCGCCATGGCATGCGCGCCCTGAACAGCGAATCATTGCGGACGTACTAACCTGCGTCCGCGAGAAGGTAGCCATACAGGATGCAGGCAGGCTACTCGCACGAAATGCCGAACGCCATCTAAAGACCCATAACGAAATGGCGCGTCTTTTCGCCGATGTGCCCCGAGCGATCGCCATTACAACTGAGCTCTCGAGACGTCTGGCATTCACCATGGGAAATTTGGGATACGAGTTTCCCCATTTCCCAACAACCGGCGGACAGTCAATGATGTCGCTGCTTCGCGAGCTAACGTGGAAGGGCGCCAGGGAACGATACCTCCAACTTGGCATGCGCGAGCGCAATCAGATTGAGCGCGAACTCGATATGATCGAGCGGCTTCGTCTTCCCGGCTACTTTCTTATCGTTTGGGATATCATTCGCTTCTGCAAGGAGAACGACATCCTCGCCCAGGGCCGGGGCTCCGCCGCCAATAGCGCCGTATGCTTTTCTCTCGGGATCACCGCCGTAGATCCCATTGCCATGGAATTGCTGTTTGAGCGTTTTCTTTCGGAAGAACGCGGCGAATGGCCCGATATTGATATTGACCTGCCAAGCGGCGTCAAGCGTGAGCGTGTTATTCAGTACGTCTACGAACACTACGGAAGAAACGGCGCCGCCATGACAGCCAATGTAATTTCCTATCGCGGCCGGTCTGCTGCGCGCGATATTGGTAAGGTCCTCGGCTTCGACGAGGATTCCGTAAGACGCTTGGCTGGTCTGGTCCGCACATTCGAGTGGAAAGACCCGAACGAAACACCCGAGCGCAATTTCAAAGAGGCCGGATTCCAGCTAAAGGACCCTCGTGTCCGCAAATTCCTTGAGCTGTATGTTGCTGTTCAGGATCTCCCCCGGCATTTAGGCCAGCATTCAGGGGGAATGGTGATCTGCCAGGGCAGGCTCGATAGCGTGGTTCCACTCGAGCCGGCAACCATGCCCGGCCGTACCGTCGTTCAATGGGACAAAGACGACTGCGCCGACATGGGCATTCTGAAAATCGATCTGCTCGGTCTGGGAATGATGGCAGTTCTCGAGGACACGATCGAGTTGGTCGGGAAACATTACGGCGAGAAAGTCAGCCTAGCCCATCTCCCCCCAAACGATGCTGAAGTTTACGCGTCGCTCCAAAAAGCAGACACCATAGGCCTGTTCCAAGTAGAGAGCCGCGCCCAAATGGCGGTTCTGCCACGCGTGAAGCCGGAAAAGTTCTACGACCTCGTCGTTCAGGTCGGGATCATTCGACCCGGACCCATCGTGGGCAAAATGGTCAATCCCTACCTGCGGCGCCGATTGGGACTCGAACCACCCGATTACATGCATCCCTCTCTCGAGCCCATACTGAAGCGCACACTCGGCGTTCCACTCTTTCAGGAGCAGTTGCTGCGCATGGCAATGACAGTCGCTAACTTCAGTGGAGGAGAAGCCGAAGAATTGCGGCGGGCAATGGGGTCGAAGCGATCACAAAAGCGCATGCGGGAAGTAGAAGCCAAGATGCGCGCAGGCATGACCGCGAACGGCATCGTGGGTCAACAACAGGACGCGATTGTGCATTCCATCACATCTTTCGCGCTGTATGGATTCCCAGAGTCGCATGCTGCCAGTTTCGCCCTGCTCGCGTACGCCAGCGCATACTTGCGGTGGCACTACCTTCCGGCATTTTTAGCCGCCATGCTAAACAACCAGCCAATGGGCTTTTACCACCCAGCAACTCTCGTCAAGGATGCGCAGCGGCATGGTTTGCGAATCCTGCCAATCGATGTCACTCAATCCGATTGGTCCTGTACCGTCGTCTCCCCGACCACGATGCGGATGGGCCTGCGCTATATAAAAGGTTTGCGCGAAGAGGCAGGCCGCGCAATTGAGGCAGCCCGCAAAGAATCCCCGCTCAGCAGCATTGACGATCTCGTGGCTCGGGTACCGGAGTTACGAAAAGATGAGCTGCGCGCCCTTGCCCGAACCGGAGCGCTGAACTTCATCAATGCCGTCCACAGGCGCGATGCAATGTGGGAAGCGGAACGCGTCCGGCATTCCGCCGGCTCCCTCCTAAAAGCAGTTCAGCAAATCGAACAGTCCTCTCCCTTACATCGGATGACGTTGAAAGAACGACTAAATGCGGACTTCACTGGCACGGGACTCACTGTCGGACGTCATCCAATGTCCTACTATCGCAAGGAAATGGACAAGATAGGTGTATGTGCGGCCACTGATCTTCCCACGCTACGCGATGGACAGATCGTAAAGGTTGCGGGAGCGGTCATTGTGCGTCAGCGCCCTGGCACGGCCCACGGATTTGTCTTTCTCAGCCTCGAGGACGAGACCGGGATCGCGAACATCATTGTTGAACCCAAGATGTTCGACAGGAATAAGGAAACTTTGGTCCTTCACCCATTTCTTCTGGTTCAGGGAACGCTTCAGAATCAGCAGGGCTCCATTTCCATCAAAGCGGGGAAGGTGGAAGCATTAGAAATGAACATCATCCCGGCCCCTTCTCATAACTTCCATTAACGATCCAACGCTAACCGATTAAACGGTTAAAACTGAGCCTGTGTACCGTTTTGATACCCGCACTGGTGGCGTGTTTTAGCCGCTAAATATTCTCCTCAGATAAAAGAGAGTCTCGCCTCGGATAAGACACTACTACATTTACAAACACGAAAGCAGTTCATTTGAGGGTAAAGAGGATAT
>Ga0190275_10003090_pt1 | contig 11828 bp, 7 predicted proteins | sample Popmic550T_FD_133745 | JGI IMG/M metagenome (GOLD analysis project Ga0190275, IMG submission 133745) | Populus adjacent soil microbial communities from riparian zone of Yellowstone River, Montana, USA - 550 T | ecosystem: Environmental > Terrestrial > Soil > Riparian zone > Trees stand | place... | reverse complement strand
GGACGCCGGACGTGGCGGGCGCGGTGGGGCTGGGCGCGGCCATCGACTACCTGGAGCGCGTGGGCATGCAGTCCATCGCCGCGCATGACCGGCAGCTGCTGGCCTACGCGGAGCAGGCGCTGGGCCGTGTCCCGGGCCTGCGAATTCTGGGACAGGGCCGAGAGCGCTCGGGCGTGGTGTCCTTCGTGATGGAGGACATCCACCCGCATGACGTGGGCACCATCCTGGATCGCGAGGGCGTGGCCGTCCGTACGGGACACCACTGCGCGCAGCCGCTGATGCAGTGCTTCGGCGTGGCGGCCACCGTCCGGGCCTCGCTGGCGCTCTACAACACCTCGGAGGATGTGGACGCGCTCGTGCGTGGGCTCCAGAAGGTGCGGGAGGTGTTCGCATGAGCTCGGATCTGCAGGATCTCTATCAAGAGGTGGTGCTCGATCACGGCAAGCGTCCGCGCAACTTCCGCGAGGTGGAGGGCGCCAACCATCGCGCCCAGGGCCACAACCCCCTGTGCGGCGACCAGCTCACCGTGACAGTCAAGGTCGAGGGCGGCGTGATCCGGGACATCGGCTTCCAGGGGCAGGGCTGCGCCATCTCGCGCGCCTCCGCTTCGCTGATGACGGGGGCGGTGAAGGATCGGACGCGCGAGGAGGCCGAGCAGCTCTTCGAGCAGGTGCACAAGCTGGTGACAGCGGGGCCGGCCGAGGTGGACACCGAGGCGCTGGGCAAGCTCGCCGTCCTCTCGGGGGTGAGCGAGTTCCCGGCCCGCGTGAAGTGCGCCAGCCTCGCGTGGCACACGCTGCGGGCGGCGCTGCGCGGTGAGGCGGAGTCAATCTCCACGGAGTAGAGAGGGGCGCATGAGAGGGCTGGTGGTACTCGATCGCGAGTGTGAAGCGACGCTGATTCCCAGCGGGGACCGGGTGATGCTCCCGGCCGGCACGGATCTGCGGGTGATGCAGACGCTGGGCGGCAACGTCACCGTGCAGTCGGAGTCGACCGGTCAGCTCCTGCGCATCGACGCGAAGGACGCGGCCGTGCTGGGCGAGGAGTATGCCCCGCAGGCCAAGGCCTCCGAGCCGGAGTCAGCGGCCGAGGGCACCTTCGACGAGGAGCAGGTGTGGCAGCAGCTTCGGACGGTGTACGACCCGGAGATCCCGGTCAACATCGTGGAGCTGGGGCTGGTGTACCAGTGCAAGGCCACGCCGCTGCCTGAGGGTGGCCAGCGGGTGGACATCCAGATGACGGTGACGGCACCTGGGTGTGGCATGGGCCCGGTGCTCGTGGAGGACGTGCGGAGCAAGGTGTCCAGCGTCCCCGGCGTGAAGGAAGCCCACGTGGAGCTGGTCTGGGAGCCTCCCTGGGATCAGAGCCGCATGACAGAGGTGGCGCGGCTCGAGCTTGGGTGGATGTAGACGCTCACTCCACCGGCAGAGGGACGGGCGTGAGGTGCTCGCTGGGCGCCTGGGGCAGCAGGATGCGGAAGGAGGCGCCCTGTCCGGGAGTGGAGTCGACGGTGATGTCGCCGCCCAGGCCGAGGATGATGCCGTAGCAGACGCTCAGGCCCAGGCCGAGGCCGGTGCCCGAGCCCGCGCGCTTGGTGGTGAAGAAGGGCTCGAAGACGCGGGTGAGGTGCTCGGCGGTGATGCCCTTGCCGTTGTCCTGGATCTCGACGGCGATGCGGCCGTCCTCCTGGAGGCAGGTGGCCACGCGCAGGATGGGAGAAGAGGAGGGCCCCTCCTTGAGGGCCTGGGCGGCGTTGGCCAGCAGGCCGAAGAAGACCTGCTGCAGCCCGTTCTCGCTGGCGAAGACGGGAGGGATGTTGTTGAAGTCTCGCGCCAGCAGGACTTCCTCCGAGAGCAGGTGGCGCGCCTCGCCCAGAGCCAGCTCGAGCACCTCGTGCACGTCCACGCGGGTGCGAGGCGTCTCGTCCAAGCGGCTGAAGAGCTTGATGTTCTGGATGATGCGGCGGATGCGGTCGGCCCCGTCGAAGGACTCTGCGCACACCTCACGCAGCTCCATCACGTCATGAGGGCTCAGGCGCCAGGTGTCCGCCTCGAGCTGTGAGCGCAGGTAGCTGAGGTTGGCCAGGATGAAGCTCAGGGGGTTGTTGATCTCATGAGCCAGGCCCGCCGAGAGTCTGCCGAGAGCCTCGAGGCGCTGTGACTGGATGAGGCGGGTGTTGGCGGCGGTGAGCTGTCGGGTGCGCTCCTCGACGGCGCGAGCCAGGTCCTCGAGGTGGAGGCGGTTGGAGCGAAGCAGCTCCCACTTTTCGGTGAGAGCGAAGGCGAGCTGACGCACCTCGATGCCGTCGAAGGGCTTGCGAAGGATGAGCAGGCGCTGGGACAGTCCCAGCTTGAGCATCATCTCCTCCCAGGAGTAGTCGGCGTAGGCGGAGCAGATGACGACTTGAATATCAGGGTCCTCCTGCCAGAGGCGGGAGGTGGTCTCGACGCCGTCGATGCCAGGAGGCATGCGGATGTCGATGAAGGCCAGGGCGTAGGGCCTGCCCTGCTGGCGGGCGGAGCGGGCCATGTGCAGCGCGTCCTCTCCCTGGAACGCCGACTCCACCTCGAAAGAGAGCGCCAGGTCCTGCTTCTCGTGATGGCCGAAGAGGGTGGCCTCCATCGCATCCAGCGAGTCGTTGGCCGCGGGCGGACAGAGGATCTTGCGGAAGTCCTGGTGGATGGTGCGGTTGTCGTCGACCACCAGGATGCGGCGGTTGGGGGAAGCGGACGTGCTCAAGACCTGACCTCTCCGCCTGCCAAAGGAAGTTCGCGGGACCCGACAGCCGATTGTGGCCAGGAATCGGCAAGGACTTCCAACAGGAAGATGGGTCTTCCTGGAGGACCGTGCTGGTTTCCCCCCGGAAGGGCAGGTTCAGACGCCGAGGAGCTTGCGCTTCTTCAGCCCCTAGCCCAGCGCGGCCACCCGCAGCCCCGTCAGCGTCTTTCCCATCGGCCCACTCCTTGGACTGGCTCCGCTCATCCGGAAGCGCCGTGCTCACACTGTGTATGTCGCTGGGCCGCGAGAATGGGGGGAAGGGGGCCGGAAGGGCGAGGGGCTGCCGTCCTCCCAGGACACCATGCGATAGTCCGCCCCCCCAAGGAGGACCTCGCATGCCCCTGTTGCCCCCCTCGTGCTGGAAGAAGCTCCTGACTGTGGCCGCGCTGCCCGCGCTGCTGATGACCCCGCTCGGCTGCGCTTCCCAGGAGGCCGCCACGAAGGACGATGCGGCCCGGGCCGCTGAGGCCGCTCCCTCGGGCCCGGTGAAGTGGGGAATCGTCGTCCACGGAGGCTTGAGCGGCCCGGACAAGCTCCCCCCTGACCAGGATGCCGCGTACCGCGCGAAGCTCACCGAAGCCCTCCAAGCTGGCCACGCCCTCCTCGCTCGCGGCGGCACCAGCCTGGACGCCGTGAGCGTGGCCGTCCGCATCCTGGAGGACTCGCCCCTCTTCAACGCCGGCAAGGGCGCCGTCTTCAACCACACCCTGCAGAACGAGCTGGACGCCTCCATCATGGACGGCAAGACGCGCAAGGCGGGCGCCGTCGCGGGGCTCCACCACGTGAAGAACCCCATCGAGCTGGCGCGCAAGGTGATGGAGAAGTCCCCGCACGTGATGATGGTGGGGGATGGCGCGGAGGCCTTCGCCAAGGAGCAGGGCGTCGAGCTGGTGCCGGCCGAGTACTTTCGCACCGAGGAGAAGTGGCAGGAGATCCAGCAGATCCTCGAGGCGGAGAAGAAGGCAGGGCAGTCGGGCGTGTTCCCCGCCGCGGGGGACAAGAAGTACGGCACCGTGGGCGCCGTGGCGCTCGACCAGGCGGGAAACCTGGCGGCGGGCACCTCCACTGGCGGCATGGTGAACAAGCGCTACGGGCGCGTGGGGGACTCGCCCATCATCGGCGCGGGCACCTACGCGGACACGCGCTGTGGCGTCTCCTCCACCGGCCATGGCGAGTACTTCATCCGCTACACCGTGGCCCGGGACGTCTGCGCGCGCCTGGAGTACCAGGGCATTCCCCTGAAGAAGGCCGCCGACGCCGTCGTCATGGACGTGCTGGTGAAGGCCGGGGGAGTGGGGGGCGTCATCGCCATGGACGCGCAGGGCAACGTCGCCACCCCGTACAACTCCCCCGGCATGTTCCGAGGCTACATGGGCGGGGACGGCGTGGCCCGCGTGTCCTACCTCAGCGAATGAGGACCAGATCCCGCGTCTGGATGAGGTCCACGTCCCCGGCGAACTGGGAGAACGTCTCGTACTCCTTCGGCATGACGCGGGTGCGAGGCAGCCGCATCCCCTCGACGATGGTCAGCACGCTGCCCTCCTGCTTCTCCGAGCGCACATAGCGGCCGAAGCGGTTGTTCACCTTCAGGGAGGGCTGCGGATCCTGCAGCCGCCAGCCCTCCGGCAGCGTGAGCGTCACCTGGGTGTTGCTCGCCTCGGACTCGTCGATGAACAGCGGCGTGTGGCGGACGCTGAGCTGCACGTAGCGCCGGCCGAGCATGGCCGGGAAGGTGACGGACCCCAGCACCATCCGCTTGTCCTCCACCCGGGCGAAGTGCGGGACGTTGAACTCGTAGCGCAGGATGAACGGCGCGCCCACCTCATTCGCGTGATCGATCTTCACGCTCGTCAGGTCCGCGCCGCCAAAGTACCGCGTCACCGCGCCCTGGAGTGACTGCCTGCGGCTCTCGGCCGACAGGGCCTCGAAGTTGTCGGCGAGCTGCGCTCCCACGAAGTCGCTGTAGATCTCCTCGCCCTGGACCACGAGGTGCCCGTCCGGCTTCAGCTCCATCCGGAGCGACACCTGCTTGTTGGCCTTCTCCTCCAAGGGAGGCGTCGTCAGCTTCGCCATGGGCCGGCCGGGCTCGGGCAGCAGGTACACCGGGCGCTCGCCCAGGGCGTTCTCGGGCAGCCCGCCGAAGGGGGCATAGCGCACCGTGGTGTCCACCCAGAGGGGCTCCTCGCCCGGCACCTCCACCCGCAGTCCCGTGTAGGACAGCAGCAGCTGATCGTTGGGGAAGAGGTAGGTCGCGGGATCCGAGCTGAAGGTCTTCAGCGAGGCCAGCCGCGCGGGGATGCCGAGAATCTCCAGGGACGTCTTGAGCAGCATCAGCCGGCTGCCTCGGTCCTGCGCCAGCGTGGAGATCGCCGACTGCACCACCCCCACGTCCCGCCCGGGGATGCGCTTCATCACCGCCGCGTGCAGGGCCTTCACCGCCTCCAGCCCCGTCTTCCCCTCCGCCGCCTTCCGGGCGAACACCTCGATGTCCGCGCTCCGCTTGAAGCGCTCGTGGAAGGCGTCTCCGTACACCGCCGCCAGCTGATCGTTGCCCGTGATCCCCGAGCCCACGATGACAAAGGGCAGGTACTCGTTGGAGGACCACGGCGTCTCCGGCTCGGGGATGTACGGCGGCACCCGGCGCAGCTCGTGGCGGAAGATCTCCACGTCCCCCTTCGTCTCGGGAGGAGCCACCTTCAGCCCGTGCGCGTCCACTCGCATCCCCGTGCCCTTGGGCGCCACCACCGTGTACGTGGCCCAGTTGTTCGGCATGTTGGCGATCTGGAAGTAGAAGGGGGACGCGACGAAGCCCTTCTGGATGGGCCCGCGCCCCGACTCCGCGAGCAGGTACTCCACCTCCACGTAGTCCCCGACGTTGACGCCCGGCAGGCTGATGTTGTCCTTGCCCTCGATGTTCTCCGGCTCCAGCACCCGGCCGTCCGCCTTGATGGTGCGCAGCGCCAGCACCTGGGCGCCGGTGGGGATGGTCACCTCGGCAATGTCCTCGATGCCGTTCTGCTCCAGCGCCTTCTGGACGATGTGGATGCGGTTGACCACCGAGCCGTCCGGGAAGGCCAGCACGGCGGCCGCATCCAGCACGTACGTGGCGGCGGCGTTCTCCTCGCCCCGCGACTTCTCATAGGCCGCGATGGCCTCCTTGCCGTCGATGGCGTAGTCCTGCAGCAGCTCCTTGCCCGTCTTCGCGCGCTCCACGGCCCGGCGCAGGGACAGGTCGGCCCCCTCGAGGGCCAGCGCCTGCTCCCGCAGCGCGAGCGCCTCCGCCGGCGCCCCTGCGTACTCGCGCACGTCCGCCAGCCGCTTGTAGAGGAAGGCGCTGCGCGGCCACAGGCGGATCAGCTCCTTCAGCGTGGCCGTGGCCTCGTCATGGCGGCGCAGCGACACATAGAGGTTCGCCAGCGTGAGGCCGGTGCTCACGCCGCCCGGATCGCGCACGAGCAGCTCCGCGTAGTGCTTCGCGGCGGTGGCGGTGTCTCCCCGCTGGCGCGCGTGCTCGGCGGCGCGGGTCAGCGCACCCGGGCAGCCGGCGAAGTCCGAGACGAGCTGATCCATGAGGGCCGCCGCGTCCCGCCTCCGGGCCAGGCTGTAGCGCAGCGAGAGCGCGTCACAGTGCCGGGGCTGGGCCTTGAGGACCGCGGAGAGCGCCTCCTCGGCCTGCGCGTCCACCTCGAGCGCGATCGCCGCGCGGGCCCGCAGCATCTGCACGGGGACGCTCTCCGGGCCGGCGATCTCCAGGGCGGTCTTCAGCCCCTCCTGTGCGGCGGCGGCCTGGCTGTCACTGAGGGACAGCTCCGCGCGCAGCAGCAGCGCGGCCACGTCCCGCGGATCCTTCGCGAGCGCCGCCTCCAGGTCTCTCGTGGCCCGTCCGCGCGACACCTTGGTGGGCACGGAGCGATCCTGGGTGGCCACCGAAGCGCTCAGCATGAGCAGGGGGGCGGTGTTGGCCGTCTCCGGCGGCAGGCTCATCAGCAGCCGCCGGGTGCCGTCGGGATCCCGTCCGAACCCATCACTGGCCGCCAGGAAGGTGGCCAGCAGCGTGCCCGCCTCTTCCTCGAGCGCGGCCGCGAGATCGGCCGTGGCGGGGTAGAAGGGGGCCTCGACGAAGACGGGCGCCGCCGCATCCCAGGAGGGTGCGGGCCCCGTGGCAGCGGTGTAGCGCACGTCGGACGGGCGGCCGTCGACGCGGGGCAGGGTGAAGGAGATCGTCCCCGTGGCGCTCTCCTTGAGGAGCTTCACCACGAAGCGGTGCTTGCCCGGGGCCAGGCGCACGGGGCGGCCGCTGACGGTGGACTCGCCCTGGGCAAAGGCGCGGCGCTCGAAGAGGAGCGAGCCGTCCATCAGCACCTTGAAGGAGGACGAGGCGACGGTGCGCGCCAGGTAGACGCCGCCCTCGGACACCTCTGCGTCGAAGGCGAGGATGTAGACGTCGCTCTCGGGAGGCTCGCCCTCCAGCCGGTGCCGGCCATCCGGTGCTTCCAGGGTGCGCGGCGTGAGCGGGCCGTAGGGACCGGTGAAGGGGCCCGCAAGCGAGCCGTCCTTCTCCGGCGGCGTCGGCTCATCGAAGGCCAGCACGTGGAAGGGGGAGAAGGGGCCCACGAGCGTCGCCACACTGGCGGCTCCCACGTCTCTCACCGAGGAGGCCAGGCCCTCCCGGTCCCCGCGGACGAGGAAGACGGCCAGCTGGCAGCCACGCAGGAGCTGGGCGGCCTCGCCCGTTGCGCCCGCTTCGAGCGCCTTCCGGGCGCTCTTCGAGATGACCTCGTCCAGTTCCTGCGAGGTGCCCACCTGGTCCAGGATGTAGCGCGCCGCGGGCACGGCGAGCGGATGGGTGGGGGCGCGCGCCACCAGCTCCAGGGCCGCGGCAAGGGCCCGGTCCGTGGCGGCGAGGCGGCGGGCGAGCAGGTGCTGGCCCATGAGGGCGTAGGCGTCCCCTGGGTCCTTGGCGATCGCGGCATCGAAGCGGGCGCGGGCGGCCTCCGCGTTCCCCTGCATCAGGTACGTGTGGAAGCCGGCGAGCGCCAGCGTTCGAGCCTCGCCGCTTCCGGATTGAGCCCGCTCGGCAGCGGACTCCAGGACATCCGTGGCGGAAGGGGGGCGACGAGGGCAGCCGGTCAGGCCGACGACGAGTGCAAGCAGCGCGAGGAGGCCGCGGGAGGTGCGCATAGGGCCCGAGGGATAATTCAATCTCAGGGGCGGGGCTACATCTGCATGAAGGAGGTGTCCACCGGGGGGGTGGCTACCTCGGCTTCTTGCCTCCCTTGGAAGGCGCCGGAGGCTTGGCGGGGGGCTTCTTGACGGGAGGAGGGGCCTTGACGGGCGGCTTGGTGACAGCGGGGGGCCGGGGTGCCTCCGCCACGGTCGTGGTGGGAGAGGGGGCCGGGGCCGGCTTGACGGTGTAGCTGAAGCCCTCCACGCGGCAGGTTCCCTCGATGCAACCCACGGCGGAGCGGGGCAGCTCGCCAAACTGCTTCTGCCAGTCCCGGCCGATGACGAGCGGCTCGAAGATGACGCGCCGGTCCTTGCCGGTGCCGATGAAGGCCTTGAGCATGCCCTCGGCGTCCACCTCCAGCTCCAGGTGGGTGAGGCCTGGGGGCGAGGCCTGCCCCAGCATGGTGCCGCGGCGCTCTCCGAGCGCCCACTCCAGCGCCAGCGGCGCGCCGGAGCCTTCCTGGACGAGCGCCACAAAGCGCCCCGTGGAGCCCACGAGCATGAGCGCCACCCGGGGATCCGGCGGCGGCCCATAGAGCAGGCCGCGCAAGCGCACGGTGGACGTGAGCGGGGGACCGTCCGCGAGCACGTCCGCCTTGAGCAGGGCGATGTCCCCCTCCATGTCCACCACGTCCGCCACGGCCCGGCCCACGCGGGACTGGCCCGTCACGGCGGGGAACACCAGCGCCTTGCCCTCGGTGTCCACAGGCCGGCCCGCGACGAGGAAGGAGACCTGGTCCGGCCCCTCGCCCACCTCGAGGGTGCGGCGATCGTTCTGCTTCGCCAACCGCCCGGCGAATGTCCGTACCGAGTCCGCCCCGAGCTCACTGTTGATCGCGGTGCCCGGCATCACCGGCGAGCGCTTCTGCCCGCTGCGCAGCCACGCCACCGTGAGCACCGCCAGGGCCGCCAGCACCAGCAGCACGGCCACCCCCTGCGCGGCGACGCGCACCACGCGCCGCAGCTCCACCTTCACGCGCTGCACGGTGGTGAGCGGCTTGGGTGGCTGGGAGGTGAGGATGGGCGCCAGCGGCTCCAGATCCGCCATCAGCTCGGCCACCGTGGGGTAGCGCTCCTCGGGATCCGGCTTCAGGCAGCGCGCGACGATGGCGTCCAGCCGCGGATCGATGCCCGGCTTGGCCTGCGAGGGCGGATCGAACGTGCCCAGCGGCACCTCGCCCGTGAGCAGCTCATAGAGGATGACGCCCAGCGAGAAGATGTCCGCGCGCTTGTCGGCGTTCTTGGCATCCACTCGCTGCTCGGGCGCCATGTACGACAGCGTGCCCATGGAGACGTGGGTGCTGGTGAGGTTGAAGCGCGAGTTGGCGTCATCCAGGAAGGAGGCCAGCCCGAAGTCCGTCACCTTGGCGAGGCCACCGGCCTGCTGATCGAAGAGGATGTTCTCCGGCTTGAGGTCGCGGTGGATGACGCCGCGGTTGTGCGCGTAGTCCACGGCCCGGCAGATCTCCATCATCATCCGCAGGGCTTCTTTGGGCGTCAGCAGCGGCGAGCGCACCTGCTCGCGCAGCGAGGGCCCCTCCACGAACTCCATCACCAGGTAGTAGGTGGCGTCCGACTTCCCCTTGTCGACAATGGAGACGACGTTGGGGTGGGAGAGGGCAGCCAGCGCCGCGGCCTCCTTCTCGAAGCGCGCGACGAAGGCGGGGTCCTTGGCGAGCTCCGGGTTGAGCAGCTTCACCGCGACGGTGCGGCCCAGCGAGAGCTGGGTGGCCCTGTGCACCTCGCCCATGCCACCCATGCCGACGAGGTTCTCGAGGCGGTAGCCGTTGATGACGGTGTCGGCAGTCGGGCGCCGGCTGATGGCAGTGGTATCCAGAAGTGACATGGTAGCGGAGGGCACAGGCTAGCAGACCTTGGGGCGTGACAAACCCCCGGGGGCTGGGCCCTCCTCCCTTCCGTCCTACCTGGAATGCGGCTCAGCGGAAATGGCTCAGCGGGTCGCGCTGAGGAGCATCATCTCGGCCAGCTGCGTGCGCGTCTGGGACAGCGAGGAGCGCATCTGCTTGTGGCGCAGCGCCGTGCCGAGCCCGCCTGCCAGGGACTTGAGCAGGGTGGTCTCCGCGGCGGTCCACACGCGGGCCTGGCGGCAGTCGTCCATGCCGATGAAGCCCCACTTCTCCTTGCCCTGCTGGATGGGGACCAGCAGCAGCGACTGGGTCTTGAGCTCGGTGAGCACCAGCTTCACCCGCGGGGGCGCGTCGCTCGCCAGGCTGGAGACCAGCTGGCCAGCCGCCAGCATGTCTGCCCAGAGCGGGGCCATCTCGCGGATGGAGATCTGCCGCATCGTCGCGGACTCGAGCACGGACAGCACGCCCGGAGCGCTCCACCCGTAGCGCGCGTCCGCCAGCAGCCGTCCGCGGATGGGGAACGGCTGGTTCTCGTACAGGTAGAGGCGGTCCACTCCCAAGGAGGGGCCCAGCTGGGCCAGCGCCGCCGTGACGTGCTTGGCCTCGAAGCCCGTCTCCATCAAGAGCTTGGTGGCCTCGGAAATCTTCTTGAAGATTTCGATCATCGGGGGCTCCTGGGAGAGACGTGACTGGCAGGCATGTACAGGAAAATTACTTATCCTGCACTGACAGATTAAGCCTGTTTTTGCCGGGCCTGTCAAATATCGATTTGGCTGTATTCGGGGTGGGGGCGTGTAAGGCGAAGCTGCGACTGGGCCGGAGAGGTGGGGTGGGACGAAGATGGCTTTGGAGATGGCTCGGGAGAGGGTTCGGAAGATGGCTCGGGTGACGCTCCTCTCTCTGGCTGCGCGCAACCTGCTGCGGAACCGCCGGCGGACCGCCATCGCGCTGGCGGCGTTGGTGGTGGGCGTGGGGGGCATGGTGGTGCTGCGGGGCCTGGTGAACGGGCAGCAGCGGATCATCCTGGAGAACATCGTCCTGGGGCAGCTGGGCGCGGTGCAGGTGCACCATGAGGGGTACCTGGCCCTGGTGCAGGGCTCGCCGCTATCGCTGGACATGGAGGACTCGGAGGCGCTTCGGCAGCGGATCGCCGGGGTGCCGGGAGTGGTGGGCGTGTCGCCGCGCCTGGCCTTCGGGGGCATGTTGTCCATGCCGGAGCCGGAGGGCGCGGAGGAGCGTGAGCCTCGGACGACGTTCCTCCAGGTGCTGGCGTTTGATCCGGCGCTGGAGCCGCGGGTGACGCCCAAGCGGATGGAGTGGGTGGGCGAGGGGAGGTTCCTCTCGGAAGCCGGGGCGCCGGAGCTGATGCTCAACGCAGATCTGGCTCGCAGCCTGGGGGCGCGGGTGATGGGTGGGGAGGCGCTGCCGCAGGAGCAGTGGCCGGCGTTGCTCGCGGCGGATCGGGATGGGGCGCTGAACGGCGAGAGCGTGCGCATCTCCGGCACGCTGGTGTCGGCGTCGCCGGGAGACAGGCGGGTGGGGTACGTGCCGCTGGCCACGGCCCAGCGCGTGCTGCGCATGGAGGGCCGTGTCACCGAGTACGCGGTGTCAGTGGAGCCCTTGGAGGACGCCCGGCGGGTGCGGGATGCGCTGCGGGCCTCGCTCGGCCCGGGCTACGAGGTGCACACCTGGGAGGACGTGTTCCCCTTCATCGCTCAGCTGCTCGGGCAGCAGGACTTCCTCTTCGGAATCCTGAGCACGGTGTTCCTGCTGGCGGTGCTGCTGGGGATCGTCAATGTGATGTTGATGAGCGTGCTGGAGCGGGTGCGGGAGATCGGCACCATGCTGGCGGTGGGGATGCGGCGGCGGAGCATCGTCCTGCTCTTCCTGCTGGAGGGGTGGGTGCTGGGGCTGGTGGGCGGGGTGCTGGGGGGGCTGGTGGGCGGGGCGGTGACG
>Ga0190275_10003089_pt1 | contig 11829 bp, 3 predicted proteins | sample Popmic550T_FD_133745 | JGI IMG/M metagenome (GOLD analysis project Ga0190275, IMG submission 133745) | Populus adjacent soil microbial communities from riparian zone of Yellowstone River, Montana, USA - 550 T | ecosystem: Environmental > Terrestrial > Soil > Riparian zone > Trees stand | place... | reverse complement strand
TCGGGTTTGGCGGCGCGCTCCGCCGCCGCCTTGTCGATCTTCGCCCGGCCAATCAATTCGCGCAGCTTGTTGGTCTGCAATTTCGTGACGGCGCTGTCGCTCAATTTTCGCATGGCGCCGACCAGCGATCGAAGCTCGGCGGCCTCTCTGGAGCCAGGTGCGAAGAACAAAACGTAAGCCTCCAGCGGACCCGTCCCCTTCTCCCAATTCCAGACCACGGGCGTCTTGGGCAAAAGCAGTTCCCTGCCTGCCGAAACTTCAACAAACTGCGGTGGGCAGCCAGCCACAGGTTGTCCGCTTTTGGTAAAAATCGCTACGAGCGCTTCGCATTTCGCTGTCGCATCGAGATGGGCCACCACTTTCCGGCCCGGGCCGGCTTCCGAGTCAGCGCGAAGAGCTTCCTCATCTCCGTTAGCGGAATTAATGACGCTGATGCAGGCCCGACCATGCGGTTTGTTTTTGTCGGCCGATTGCGAGAACGCCACTGATGCGTTCAGGCAAAGCAATGCTGCAGCCAGCAAGCCCGGTTTCATTGGGAGCATTTTATCACATACGCGCGATCTTCAAGTCGAGCGCCAACCAAAAGGCAGAGCAGCGCCATCGCAATCCTGGTGAAACGATAAAGAGCCATCATAGCGATTTAGAAAACGTTACTTTGTTTTGAGTTGGTAAATTCCGTTCCATTGCGCAGGGGGCTCGACGGCAAGTTCGCGGCATCGTTCGACCATCAGCGCGCTGGGTTTATCCCCTCGCTCCTCCGCCAAAACCGCGAACTCCTGTTCGGCCGCACCGAAATCGCCGCGCTCGTAATCGGCGAATGCTGAGTTATAACGCGCGACAATATCCTCGAAGCCTTCCTGGCTGAAAGGATGTTTCACTTCAAGCAACTCCAACGGCAATGTGGTCCCTTTCACGACCACCCTGTCGAGGAGACGCGTGGCCGGCGGCTCGGATAGCTTCAGGTAAGCCTCACGAGTGATCAGGAACAATACGCCGTAATACTTGGTCAACGATTCGACGCGGGCAGCGGCATTGATCAGATCGCCGACCAGGCCGTAATCCAGCCGCTGCGCCGACCCCTTGTTGCCGATAAGCGCGGTGCCACTATGAAAGGCAACGCCATAACCGAAGAGCGCCTTGAGCTTCGGTTCCAATTTCCCCCGCAGCTCTTCCATTCCGACGATAAGACTTTGCGCGGCCCGCAAAGCGCGATCCGCGGAATCCGGCTGGGCATCGGGAGCGCCCCAGTAACTCAGGAACTGGTCGCCCAGGAAATGTTCCATGCTGCCGTCTTCGGCCAGGATGGCCTGCGTTTGAGTTTCGAAGACCTGGTTGAGCAGCTTGAATGTGCCCCCTGGCCCCAGGAGCTCAGCGATCGGCGTCGAATTTCGCAGATCGGTCAGGAGCACCGTGATCTCCGCCTGTTGCGGTTCCATCGACCCGGGGTTTTTCAAGACATGCTCCATGATGCGCGGCGAAAAATAGAGGCTCATGGTCGAGCGAAGTGTCAGCCGCTGGATGAACTCATAACTTTGCCTTCGGCCCAACTCGACAAAGGTGACCAGACTCCAGACGACACCCAGACTCATCAGCCCCGGAACGCAGCCGGTCTTGATGATGAAGAAGCCGCTGAGAATAAAGCAGGCCGCTATCCCCGCAATCCAGCAGAGCAACAACGACACTGTCCCGCGAAATAAGGTCGCGATCGCCCCCAGCAAAACCACGCCAAGGATGGCGAGGGCGTCCACCCATCGCGGAGTTCGTCGAAGCCAGGCCGTTTGAATCAGGTCGTTCAATGCGGTGGAATGCAGGACCACCCGCGGCTGATTCGCGGCGATCGAAGTAGTCCCCATGTCGCCGAGTCCCGCGCCGTAATAGGAAACCACCACGATGGCATTTGTCAGCGGCTGCGCATTGCTCGTCCGGCTCGTCTGATAAAGGGAATCGAGTTGCGCGACATTGTAATGCCGGAAAGCCCCGGGGCCGCTGCCCGTCCAGGGACTCCGGTAGTTTAAAAGAACCGGTGCGAGCTTGAGTTCCCGCGGCTCAACTGTCGTGAAATCGCTCGACAATTCTTCCCAACGCAAGCGGCCGGGCTCTGGGAAACTAACGCCGCTTTCCCAGCTTATCTCTCGCCAGGCCAGATAACAGGCCAGAGCCAATGAAGGCTCAGGCTTATTCGATCCCAACCGATGAACGTAATCATACCGCCGCAGCACCCCATCACTATCGGAGCGAATATTAATCAACCCCGGCGGCAGGACGCGTTCACGAAAAGGAAAGGAGCGAGTCCGTTCCTCCTTTCCGTCCTCAGGCGAAGGCAACAGCGCTTCGGCGAAGACCACCGTCCGGTTCTGCTCCTTGTGCCGCTCCACTTCCTTGAGGATCGGATCGGCCATCGCCTCGTTGCCGCGGCCAAAGATGACATCGAACGCCACTACCTTGGCGCCCAGCTCAAAGGCCTGCCGAATGATGTTGGCCGCGTTTTGATATTCCTGCTCGAGCGTCGGCACCTTTCGCAAATCGGCCTGCGTAATGTTCACGTGGACGATGCTGGGATCGGCGGGCGGCGCCAGACCGCGTTCGTATCTCCAGCGCAAGACCTGCCCAAACCAGCGCATCTCCAAGCCTTCAAAGGGATTTCCCGCCGTCAGCATCCAGATGGCAGCCGCAGCGCAGATGGCGAGCAAAAGCGGCCAGGGCGACCGCAACCAGATCTGTTCGCCCGCGAGATTTGTCCTGGCCGATTTGCCAGGCGTCATTTTTTTTCCGCGGCGTCGCTGGAAAGAACCAGCACCCCAGGTTTATCGGCGGCGAAATTGATTCCCTGCGCGTATTGCCGCCATGGAAAAGCAGCGCCGCGAAATACCCCGCCGACCTCGGGCTCGCTTACGGGAGCCTGGTTTACCTTCTCCTTTGCACTCGTGATGCGGCCGATCAGTTCCTTCAGCTTGCTCGTCTGCAGGGCAAGCACACGATCGTCCACCTTTGGATTCTGCATCGCTTCGACGAGCTTTTTTGCTTCCTCGATTTCCTTCGAGCCGGAGGCGAGAAACAGGACAAAGAAATCGAAAGGACCACTCGCGGCCGACCAATCCCATTTCAGCGGCGCCTTGGGCAACAGGATTTCCTCGAATTCATCCGGCACCTCCGCCAGTTGCGGCCGCCAGCCATTGGCCAGTTTTCCATCCTTCGTTATCGCCGCGAGCAACACGGTGCATTTCTCGCTGGCATCGACGTAGGTGCGCACGGTTTTGGCCGGGCCAGGCGGCATGGATATTTGAAAGGCCTCCTCTTTTTCTGGCGGTCCAGGTTCAAAGAGGGAGAAACAGACGCGGCCATACGGTTGATCTTCGTCAACGGCATCGGCGGCAAACGCGCTCGTTGCCGCGACCAGTCCCAAGAAAAAATAGAAGATCTTTTCCATGCGAGCCCGCGTCCCCATTAAACGGATAATGCTGGCCGTATTTGCGCGAAGAATGTCGCAAATCTCAAGCGCTAATGTCGGCTTTCCGCGCCCCGCGCGAAAACAGAGCTTCTAAGCAACGGCTTCTTCGCTCACCGAATCGGCCTGCTGAATCAATGCATCCAGCCGATTCAAATCGACCGGCTTGATCAGATGGTGATTGAACCCGACATCGTGACTCCGTCGCAAATCCTCCTCCATCCCGAAACCCGTCAGCGCGATCCCGAAAATCTGGCGGTCGCTCTTGAGCTTTTGCATCAGGTCGATCCCACTTCCGTCGGGCAACCCGATATCGCTCACCAGCACATCGAACCGTTCGTGCGCCGCCGCCGCCAGCGCGGACTCCACACTGTGCGCCGCCTGCACATGATAACCGCGCCGCCGCAGCAACTGCGTCAAAGACCGGTTCGTATCCTCATGGTCCTCGACCAGAAGCACGCGCATCGCCTTACGCGGCACCGGCATTGATGGGATGGCGTTCTTGCTCGTCTCCGCATTGTGCTCCGCGACCGGAAACGTTGCCGTGAAGGTGGACCCCTGGCCTTTGCCCGGACTTTCCGCGGTCAGGCTTCCGCTATGCGTTTCGACCAGCGCCTTGCTGATGGCGAGCCCGAGACCCAGGCCGCCCAACTGCATCCGGTCGCCCTGCTCGAACGCGTTGAAAATTTTCGGTAACGTCTCGGCGTCGATTCCCATTCCGGTATCGGAAACCTCCACGCGTAATTGCCCGTCGTTGTTTCCCGTCCGGATTTCGAGGCGCCCGCCTGCCGGCGTGAATTTCACCGCATTCTTGATCAGGTTCCAAAAGATTTGCTGCAAGCGAGCTGGATCGGCTTCGAGGCAAACTTTCTCCGCGGCAAAATCTGTGTGCAGGGTGAGGTGTTTCTTGTCGATATCCGCCTGGCAAATTTCGAGCGCGTTGCGCAAAAGCGTATGAGCATCCACTTCCTCGAGGCTCAACTGCACTTTACCTTTGCTGATCCGGGTCAGGTCGAGCAGATCGTCGATCAGACGCGCTTCCAGCTCGACATTGCGCCGGATCATCTGGAGCGAGGCGCGCACTTCATCGGACAAATCATCCGTCTGCTCCAGCGCCAGGACCGACGTCAGCACCGGCATGAGCGGCGTTCTCAGCTCGTGGCTGAGCATCGCGAGAAAGGAATCCTTGGCCAGGTTCGCCCGCTCCGATTCCGCGCGCGCTTTTTGGGCGGCCTTATAAAGACTGGCGTTATCGATAGCCAGCGCCGCGCGGTGGGCCAATTCCTCGGCGAGGGCCAATTCCTCGGTGCCACACATTCGTCCTGCCCTCGTGTTCACCATCACTATCGCCCCCAGCACCCGATCGTAGGTTTTCAGCGGAACGGCGATGAACGAGGTCGGCGCGAACGAAAGGAGCAGTTCCCGATCTTCCGGCTGCTCGAATACCTCCGCGAGCGCGCCGTTATCCATGTCGCAACAGAGCTCGGATTGGCCTGTTCTAACCACGTGGGCGCCCCCCGTTTTTGCCACCGAGCTGCCGGGAAATTCCTCGGCCAGTTTCCGAAACGCGGGCTCATCGAGCAGATCCGAATGCGCCACGGCGACCTGGCGCAGCCCCCCCTCCTCTTCACTGGCCAGGACCACGCAAAAATCAGCCAGCCGCGGCACCACCAGGTGAGCCAGGCTGTGGAACGTCTTGTGATACTCAAGCGACCCGGCCAGCACGTTGCTGGCATCGGCCAGGAAGGCGAGCCGTTCCTGCCGCGCTTCCGCTTCCGCCAGAGCGGCCTGCTCGCGAATGAATTTCTCCCGCTCTTCCGCCTGCCGCTTGATCTGCTCGGTTTTCTTGAAGAGATCGACAAAGACCGCGATCTTCGCGCGCAGGATTTCCGGCACGACCGGCGTGAGAATGTAATCGACCGCGCCGAGCGAATAGCCGCGCGAGACATGCGTCTCGGTGTCGTTGACGGCGCTGATGAAAATAATCGGCGTCGTCTCCGAGCGCTGCCGTTGCCGGATGAGCGCGGCCGTCTCGAAGCCGTCCATCCCCGGCATGTTCACGTCGAGCAGGATCACCGCGAAATCCTGCTTGAGCAGACAGCGGAGGGCTTCCTTTCCCGAAGTTGCGCGAACGAGATTCTGGTTCAGCTCCGCCAGCACGGTCTCGTGCGCGAGGAGCTTGTCCGGCCGGTCGTCGACAACAAGGATGCTGACCTTTTCCTCGGCCGGCTCCTTCGGGTTGGAATCCGCAGGCATGATTAACGATGCAGCCAGCTTCGCAGTAGGGTAAGCAGCCGCTCGGTGTCGACCGGTTTTGAAATGTAATCGCTCGCCCCGGCGTCGATACACTTCTCGCGGTCGCCCTTCATCGCCTTCGCCGTCAGCGCGATGATCGGCAATTGCTCGAAGCCGTACATCTTTCGAATCGCGCGCATGGTTTCGTACCCATCCATCTCCGGCAGCATGATGTCCATCAGCACGAGATCGGTCTCCGGCTCGCTTTGGAGCAGCTCGAGCGCGGCCTTGCCGGTCTCGGCGGACTTAACGTCCATCTTGTAACGCTCCAGCATGCTGGTCATCGCGAAGATGTTCCGAATGTCGTCATCCACGATAATCACTTTCTTGCCGGAGAGGAGGGCGTTTGGATCGTGCAACCGCCGCAGGATTTCGCGTTTGTCTTCCGGCAACGTCGCCGCGTCTCGATGGAGCCAGAGCGCTGTCTGATCGAAGAGCCGTTCCGGGCTGCGGACATTTTTCACGATGGTGGTCTGCGCGATCCGATTCAGTTTTTCCTCTTCTTCGAGCGACAGGTCCTTCGCCGTGTAAACGATGATCGGCAGATGTTCGTTTTCTTCGCGGATTTTCTCGATCAACTCGAACCCGGAGATGTCCGGCAACAGCAGGTCGAGCACGACGCAATCAATCCGCTGATTTCGCAGCGTATTGAGGGCCGTTTGCGCGTCCGGCGCATCGATCAGATCGGCGGTTCCGTTTCCGATCAACTCGCGAATGCCATCCCGCTGGTGCTCGTCGTCTTCGATCACCAGAAGCTTTTTCGCCTTCGTTTGCATCATTTCGTGCGTCTTTTCGAAGACCTGGCTGATTTGCGATTCGTCGATCGGCTTTGTTAAAAATCGGAGCGCGCCTTGCTTCAAGGCATTCTCCGGCTCGTCCTGAGCCGAGATCACGAACACCGGAATGTGCCGCGTCGTCAGATCGGATTTCAACCGGCTGAGAATCTGCCAGCCGTCCACATCCGGCAGGCTGAGATCGAGTGTGATTGCGGAAGGCGGAAACTCCCGCACCAATTCGAGGGCAGCTTTCCCGCGCGGCGTGACGATGGCCTTGAATCCATTCTGGCGGGCCACATCCAGCAGCCACTGGGCGAAGTCGCGATCGTCCTCAATGATCAGGACCGATTTTTCGCCCGGCAAAACATTCGCTCGATCGTCCGCGAGAGTGAATTCCATCGGCGGAGCGGCCGGCGTTTCGCCGTTGCTAGCGGCTTCCTGCTCGACCGGTTGCGGCATGATCCGCGCCATGGCGCGCTCACTGGGCAGCCCGCTGTAACTTTGCGGCAGGAACAACGTGAACGTGCTGCCGCGGCCTTCCGAGCTTTCCACTTTGATCTCGCCGCCGAGCACGCGCGCCAGCTCACGGCTGATCGCCAGCCCTAGACCGGTGCCGCCATACTTTCGGCTGGTGCTGCCGTCTGCTTGCAGGAACGGCTCGAAGATCGTCGTCTGCTTTTCGCTCGGAATGCCGATTCCGCTGTCGCTGACGGAAAACGCCAGGACATCTTCCGCGCGGTTTAGATTCGCGTTTTCGGCGGACCATCCGTCTGTCACCGGCGCGACGCTCAAGTTCACGTAGCCGCGCTCGGTAAACTTGAACGCGTTCGAAAGCAGGTTCTTCAAGACTTGGTCGAGCCGCTGGGCATCCGTGCGCACCGCCTCGGGCACGCTCGCATCGATGGCGATGTTGAAGCTCACTCCCTTTCCTTCGGCGACGTGGCGGAAGGTCCGCTCCATCGTCTGACGCATCTCTTCGAAGCGGACTTCGCCGACATCGATCGTGACCGTCCCGGATTCGATCTTCGACAAATCGAGAATGTCGTTGATCAGCTTGAGCAAATCCTTGCCCGAGCCCCGGATCGTCCGCGCGAACTCCACCTGTTTCGGAGTCAGGTTGCCTTCCGGATTCGAGGAGAGTTGCTCGGCGAGAATGAGCAGGCTGTTGAGCGGCGTGCGCAATTCGTGGGACATGTTCGCGAGAAATTCGCTCTTGTAACGCGAGGTGAGCGAGAGCTGCTGCGCCTTGCCTTCCAACGCTTGCCGGGCTTGCTCGACTTCGCGGTTCTTGCGCTCGACCTCTTCGTTCTGCTCGAAGAGTTGGCGTGCTTTCTCTTCCAGCTCCTGGTTGGTCTGCTGCAATTCTTCCTGCCGGCTTTGCAATTCGGAAGCGAGGGATTGGGATTGCTTGAGCAAATCTTCCGTCCGCGTGTTCGCCTCGATTGTGTTCAAGACGATGCCGATGGATTCCGTGAGCTGGTCGAGGAACGCGTGGTGCGTCGGGTTGAATTGTTCGAGCGATGAAAGCTCCATGACCGCTTTCACCTGGCCTTCGAACAGAATCGGGAGCACCACGATGTTCATCGGCGCCGTCTCGCCCAGACCGGAGCTGATTTGCACGTAATCGGCCGGCACGCGCGTGAGGAGGATGCGCTCTTTCTCGAGCGCCGCCTGGCCGACCAGACCTTCGCCGAGCTTGAATTTCGTGTTCACTCCTTTGCGTTCGCGGTAGGCGTAGCTCGCCAGAAGCTGGAGCTCCGGTTCCTCGACCGAGCCGTTCATCATATAGAAGACGCCCTGTTGCGCGGAGACCACCGGCGCCAGCTCGGAAAGAATCAGTCGGCCGACTGTTAGCAAATCGCGCTGGCCTTGCAGCATCCGGGTGAACTTCGCGAGGTTCGTCTTGAGCCAGTCCTGCTCGTCGTTGCGCAAGGTCGTGTCCTTCAGGTTCCGAATCATCTCGTTGATGTTGTCCTTCACGAACGCGACTTCGCCCTGCGCATCGACTTGAATCGACCGCGTCAAATCGCCCTTCGTCACCGCCGTCGCGACGTCCGCGATGGCGCGGAGCTGCGAGGTCAGGTTGCCGGCGAGCTGGTTCACGTTGTCCGTCAGGTCGCGCCAGGTACCCGCCGCGCCCGGCACGTTCGCCTGACCGCCGAGTTTTCCTTCCACGCCCACCTCGCGCGCCACGCCCGTGACCTGGTCGGCGAAAATCGCCAGAGTATCGGTCATGCCGTTGATCGTGTCGGCCAAAGCGGCGATCTCACCTTTGGCTTCCACGAGCAACTTCTGCTTCAGGTCGCCGTTCGCGACCGCCGTCACGACCTTCGCGATACCGCGCACCTGGTTCGTGAGGTTGCCCGCCATGAAATTCACCGAGTCGGTCAAATCTTTCCATGTGCCCGCGACCCCTTTCACCATGGCCTGACCGCCGAGCCTGCCTTCGGTGCCTACTTCGCGGGCCACGCGCGTCACTTCAGACGCGAACGAGTTCAACTGGTCCACCATCGTATTGACGGTGTTCTTCAGTTCGAGGATCTCGCCCTTCACATCGACCGTGATCTTCTTCGACAAGTCGCCCGTAGCGACCGCCGTCGTAACCGCGGCGATGTTTCGCACCTGGGTCGTCAGGTTCGACGCCATGAAATTCACCGAGTCGGTGAGATCTTTCCACGTGCCGGAAACGCCCTCGACGCGCGCCTGACCTCCGAGCGCTCCTTCCGAACCCACTTCACGCGCCACACGTGTCACTTCCGACGCGAACGAGCGGAGCTGGTCCACCATCGTGTTGATGGTGTCTTTGAGTTCCAAGATTTCGCCGCGCACATCGACGGTGATCTTCTTCGACAAGTCGCCGTTTGCGACCGCCGTTGTGACCTCGGCGATGTTTCGCACCTGGCCGGTCAGGTTACCCGCCATCGAATTCACCGAGTCGGTCAAATCTTTCCACGTGCCGGCGACGCCTTTCACGTCCGCCTGGCCGCCGAGTCGTCCTTCCGTTCCTACTTCGCGCGCTACGCGCGTCACTTCCGACGCGAACGAGCTGAGCTGATCGACCATTGTGTTGATGGTGTTCTTCAGCTCCAGAATCTCACCTTTCACATCAACCGTGATCTTCTTCGACAAGTCGCCGTTCGCGACCGCTGTGGTGACCTCCGCGATGTTTCGCACCTGGCCGGTCAGGTTACCGGCCATGAAATTCACCGAGTCAGTCAAATCCTTCCACGTGCCCGCGACGCCACGCACGTCGGCCTGGCCGCCGAGTTTTCCTTCCGAGCCCACCTCGCGCGCAACACGCGTTACTTCCGACGCGAACGAGCGGAGCTGATCCACCATCGTGTTGATGGTGTCCTTGAGCTGAAGAATTTCCCCGCGCACATCGACCGTGATCTTCTTCGACAAATCGCCGTTCGCGACCGCCGTCGTCACTTCCGCAATGTTTCGCACCTGGCCGGTCAGGTTTCCGGCCATCGAGTTCACCGAGTCGGTCAAATCCTTCCACGTGCCCGCGACGCCCTTCACGTCGGCCTGACCGCCAAGGCGGCCTTCCGTTCCCACTTCCCGCGCCACGCGCGTTACTTCCGCCGCGAACGAGCTGAGCTGATCCACCATCGTGTTGATGGTGTTCTTCAGCTCCAGAATTTCGCCCTTCACATCGACGGTGATCTTCTTGGACAGATCGCCGTTCGCGACCGCCGTCGTCACTTCCGCGATGTTTCGCACCTGGCCAGTCAGGTTTCCGGCCATGAAATTCACCGAGTCGGTCAAATCCTTCCAAGTTCCAGCAACGCCGCGCACATCGGCCTGGCCACCGAGCCGGCCTTCCGTTCCCACTTCGCGCGCCACGCGCGTCACTTCCGCCGCGAACGAGCTGAGCTGATCGACCATCGTGTTGATGGTGTTCTTGAGCTCCAAAATCTCGCCCTTCACATCCACGGTGATTTTCTTGGAAAGGTCGCCGTTCGCGACCGCCGTCGTCACTTCCGCAATGTTTCGCACCTGGCCGGTCAGGTTACCGGCCATCGAATTCACGGAGTCGGTCAAATCTTTCCACGTTCCGGCGACGCCCTTCACTTCGGCCTGGCCGCCCAGAATTCCTTCCGAGCCCACTTCGCGAGCCACGCGCGTTACTTCCGAGGCGAACGAGCTCAGCTGGTCCACCATGATGTTGACGGTGTTCTTCAGCTCCGCGATTTCGCCTTTAACATCGACGGTGATCTTCTTCGACAGATCGCCGTTCGCGACCGCCGTCGTGACGAGCGCGATGTTACGCACCTGCGCCGTGAGGTTGCCGGCCATGAAATTCACCGAGTCGGTCAAATCCTTCCAGGTGCCGGAAACGCCGCGCACTTCGGCCTGGCCGCCCAGAATTCCTTCCGAGCCCACTTCGCGCGCGACACGCGTTACTTCCGAGGCGAACGAGCTGAGCCGATCAACCAGCGTGTTGATCGTGTTCTTCATCTCCAGGATCTCGCCTTTCACGTCCACCGTGATCTTGCGCGAAAGGTCGCCATTCGCGATCGCGGTCGTGACCTCGGCGATGTTACGCACCTGGGCCGTCAGATTACCGGCCATCATATTCACGTTGTCGGTCAAATCCTTCCAGGTGCCGGCAACGCCGCGCACATCCGCCTGGCCGCCGAGCGCTCCTTCCGAACCCACCTCACGCGCCACACGCGTTACTTCGGACGCGAACGAGCGGAGCTGATCCACCATCGTGTTGATGGTGTCCTTCAGCTCGAGGATTTCCCCGCGCACATCGACCGTGATCTTCTTCGACAAATCACCGTTCGCGACCGCCGTTGTGACCTCCGCGATGTTTCGCACCTGGCCGGTCAGGTTTCCGGCCATCGAGTTCACCGAGTCGGTCAAATCTTTCCAGGTGCCGGCCACGCCCTTCACGTCCGCCTGGCCGCCCAGCTTTCCTTCCGTTCCCACCTCGCGAGCGACACGCGTTACTTCAGAAGCGAATGAGCTGAGCTGATCGACCATCGTGTTGATCGTGTTCTTGAGCTCAAGAATCTCGCCCTTTACATCGACCGTGATCTTCTTCGACAGATCGCCGCGCGCGACCGCCGTGGTCACGTCCGCGATGTTACGCACCTGGCCCGTCAGGTTGCGCGCCATGAAATTCACCGAATCGGTAAGGTCCTTCCAGGTGCCCGAAACACCCTCGACCCGCGCCTGGCCGCCGAGGATTCCTTCCGAGCCCACTTCGCGCGCCACACGCGTCACTTCCGACGCGAAGGAGCGGAGCTGGTCCACCATGACGTTGACCGTGTCCTTCAGCTCGAGGAACTCGCCTTTGAC
>Ga0190275_10003088_pt1 | contig 11829 bp, 9 predicted proteins | sample Popmic550T_FD_133745 | JGI IMG/M metagenome (GOLD analysis project Ga0190275, IMG submission 133745) | Populus adjacent soil microbial communities from riparian zone of Yellowstone River, Montana, USA - 550 T | ecosystem: Environmental > Terrestrial > Soil > Riparian zone > Trees stand | place... | reverse complement strand
TCAGCATCTGACCGAGCCGCTCGGTTTCGGCGAAGCGGCGGGCCTCGTCGAGCGTGCGGAAGTCGACGCCATGCTCGGTACAGTATGACTTGAGCGAAATCGGGCGGCCGAAGCTCACGCAGGCATAGCCGTTGCGGTAAAGCCGGCCCTGCCAGCGCAGCTTGATGCTGTTGGCGATGAACGCGATCAGGACGCCCGGCGAAAATGTGAATCGCGGCTTCTCGCCCTCGGGCGTCACCAGCGCAGCGACCTGGATGCGGTCCTCGAGTACACGGTCGTAGTTGAGCCCGACCGGCACGAACACGGCGTCGCGCGGCCCATGCGGGTCGAAGTGGGAGACGATGTAGCTGAGCAGCCCTAATTTGGGCGGGCGCAGCTTGCCGTCGCGGGTCAGCCCGCCTTCCGGAAACATTGCCTGCGTAAGCCCGCCTGCGATCGCGAGATGAACGTAGCGTGCGAGCACCTTGCGATAGAGCGGCTCCCGCGAGTCGCGGCGCACGAAATAGCCGCCCATCGTGCGGATAAGGTTCTGCAGCAGCCACACGCGCGCCCATTCGCCGACCGCATAAGAGAGCGCCGAGGCGCTCGACGCCATGTAGGTGACCAGCACGTAGTCCATGTTCGAGCGATGATTGATCACGAAGATCACGGCAGCGTCGGGATCGACCGTCTGCATGGCATGCTCGTCGAGGTAGCCGAGCCGCACGCGATAGAGAAACGTCGACAGCCAGCGCGCCATGCGGATGCCGATGCCGAAATACGCATAGGCCGAAAACGAGGGGACAATCTCCTTGGCGTAGTCGCGTGCCTTCGCCTGAGCGACTTCGCGGGAGACCTTGTGCTCCGCCGCGTAAGCCTCGACCGCGCGCAGCACTTCGGGATCAAAGATAAGCTGATCGATCAGCGCCTGGCGCTTGGCGAGCTTCAGCGGCTGGATTCGCAGCTTGAGCTTCGTGTTGAGCTCGTCGATCGCGCGATTGAGGCGCCGCCGCATCAGGTAGCGAACCGCAGGCACGACAATGCGCTCGAACGCCGCCCAGATGGCCAGCGCGCCGATGATCAGCGCGAGCCACAGCGGCAGCGTGACGGCGGAATTCATCGCGCCGTCGGCTGGCGCGGATGCACGTAGCCCTTGAAGATCTCGAAGCCCTTCCAGGCGGGTTCCACGGGATCGGAGCCCGGCTGCGGCACGTAGACCGAGGGCTCGGCAAGCTGCATCTTCGGAATGTAGCGCGGGCAGTTCGGGAAGATCGCGCGTGCCTTCACCCGCACGATCATCTGCGCGCCGACGGTCTCGGCCAGCAGGGGGTCCTCGCGCGAGACGGTCGCCGTGCCGTTGACGCGCAGCCGGCGTGGCCGCTCGTGCAGGTCGATGAACAGCAATCCGACATGCGGATTGGCCACTACGTTCCCGAGGCTCTTGAACATGCCGTTGCCGTCATAGTCCGGGAAGGCAAGCTCGGAATCGGCCGTGACGCGGACGAAGCCGGGCGGCCCGCCCTTGAACGAGCAGTCGGGCCGCCCTTCGGCATCGGCGGTCGACATGAAGAAGTAGATCGTGCTCTCGATGAACGCCTTGTCGTCCGCGGTGAACGCCGTGCGTGTAAGCTTTTCTTCGAGGCGATCCGAAATGCGGCGGCTGTCGAACTGATCCTGCAGTTGCCGATTGCCGTCGTGATACATGATGCTCATGGCGCGCTCCCCTGGAGCAGCCATTGTCGGCTCAAGCTGTTTCTTCCGCAATCCGTTTGCGGCCGCTCATGTAGGCGCGGCCATCGTTGACGGCGTCAACCGCGATCAGCTTGCCGTTCCGGCGGTACTCGACCGAGAACTTCGCCTCCGCGACATCGCCGACGGTCTTCGCGTCGTCATAGCCCTCGCTGAGCCCTGCCATCTGCAGCTTCAGCTCGTATTGATCCGACCAGAACCAGGGGACCGGGTCATAGCTCTGCGGCTTGCCCAGCAGCGCGGAAGCAACCGCCTTGGCCTGGTCGATGGCGTTCTGCACGCATTCGAGCCGCAGCTTGCGGCCATAGCGCCTGCTCGGGAAGCGGGTGCAGTCGCCCGCCGCCCAGATCACCGGATCGGCGGTTCGGCCGTGGTCGTCCACCACGATGCCGTCCTCGCAGGCGAGGCCCGCCGCCGCCGCGAGATCGTCGTTCGGCCTGGCGCCGACGGCGAGCAGCACCAGATCGGCCGGCAATTCGGCGCCGTCCGACAATTTCACCTGCGACACCTTCGCGCCGCCCTCAATGGCGGCGAGCCGCGCGCCGAGGCGGATGTCGACGCCGCGATTGCGGTGGAAGTCCTGCATGAACTGCGAGATCACCGGCGAGGTCACGCGCTTCATCACGCGCTCCTCGGCTTCCAGCACGGTGACCTCCCTGCCTTCGCTGCGGGCGACAGCCGCCACCTCGAGCCCGATGTAGCCGCCACCTACGATCACGATGTGCCTGGCGGCATCCATCGGCCCGCGCAGCGCGCGTACATCGTCGATCTTGCGCAGCGAGAACACGCCATCGAGGCGAGCGCCCGGAATTGGCAGATCGCGGGCCCGTGTACCGGTCGAAAGAAAGAGAGTTTCGTACTCGGCGTGGCCGTCGGCGAACGTCACTCGCTTGGCGGCTCGATCGATGGCGTTAACCGAGACGCCAAAAGCCGCCACAACCCCCTGCTCGCCCCAGAATTTCTCCGGCCGGAAATAGAGCGTGTCGGCGGGCGGGCGCTCGGTGAGGAACTTCTTCGACAGTGGCGGGCGCTGGTAGGGCGCGTATGGCTCGTCGCCGATCATGCGGATCGGCTCCTTGTAGCCGCCTTGGCGCAGGCTCAGCACGAGCTGGGCCGCGGCCTGCCCCGCGCCGACGATCACGATCATGCGGCTTCCCGGGTGCGAACGTCGATCTCCGAATGCAGCGTGCGGTGCACCGGGCACTTGTCGGCAATTTCCATCAACCTGGCGCGCTGCTCGGCCGACAGATCGCCTTCGAGCGTCACCTCCCGGTCGATGCGGTCGATCTTGCCCTCCTTGGTCTCGCAATTCTCGCAATCGACGGCATGGATCTTGTCGTGCTTGAGGCGCACGGCGACGCGCCTGAGCGGCAGATGCTTGTGGGCGGCATAGAGCCGGATGGTCATCGACGTGCAGGCGCCGAGCGCCGCCAGCAGGTATTCGTACGGGCTCGGCCCGGCGCCATCGCCGCCAGCCGAGACCGGCTCGTCGGCAAGATAGCGATGCTGGCCGGCAACGACCGACTGCTCGAACTTGCCGTTGCCGGTTTCCGCCACCAGCACGCCTTCGATCGGCACCATGTCGGGCTGCGGCACCATGTCGAGATAACGTTCCGACCAGGCGGCGATCACGTCCGCCACGTACACCGCATCCGCGCGCCTGCCGAGCAGATGATCTGCGCCACTCAAAGAAATGAAGCTCTTCGGATGCTTCGCGGCGGTGAAAATCGCGCTCGCGTTGTCGATGCCGACGATGTCGTCGGTCGGGGAATGCATCACCAGCAGCGCCTTGCGCAGATTGGCAAGGCACTGCTGCAGCTTCTGTTCGGCCACATCGTCGAGGAATTCCTTGCGGATGCGGAACGGGCGCCCGGCGAGCGCGACTTCGACCTCGCCCTTCTCCTCAATCTCCGGAATGCGCTCTCGGAACAGGCCCGTGACATGCGCGGGATCGGCGGGCGCCGCGATGGTCACGACCGCCCGCGACTCGGGGCAATGCTGCGCAGCGGCGAGCACGGCCGCGCCGCCGAGACTGTGGCCGATCAGCAGCCCGGGCGCGCGATGCGTTTTCCGCAAGTGATTTGCGGCAGCGACCAGATCGGCGACGTTCGAGGAAAACGTCGTGTTGGCGAACTCGCCCTCGCTTGCGCCAAGACCGGTGAAATCGAAGCGCAGCACCGCGATGCCGCGCATGGTCAGGCCTTCGGCGATGCGCTTTGCCGCCAGCACGTCCTTGCCGCAGGTGAAGCAGTGCGCGAACAGCGCATACGCGATGGGCTCGCCCGCCGGCCTGTCCAGCACGGCGGCGAGGTTCTCGCCCTGCGCATTGGGAAACTCAAAACGTTCGGATGGCATGGTTATTCCCCCAGCGTGAGCCACGGGTGGGCCTTGCGCAGATTGCGGACGATGGCGCCGATGATGTTCGAGTAGTCGTCGGTCCAGACGCGCTGCGTCGCATCGATATTCAGCTCGCTCCAGTCTTCGTCTTCGAGCAACTGTCCGAAGTCCTTCGCCTCGCGCGCGTTGACCACCACGTTTGAGGTGAAGACGTATTTTCCGTCGTCCTCGCCCTCACGCGCCGCCCGATTGTTGACGCGGCTCACCAAACCGTTGGCATGCGCGATGCCGGCCACCACCGAGGCAAACTCCATGTGACGGTTCGAGACATGCATCATCACGATGCCGCCGGGCGCGAGCTTCGACACGTAGATCGCCATGGCCTCGCGCGTCATCAGATGAACCGGGATTGCGTCCGAGGTAAATGCGTCGAGCACGATCAGGTCGTATTTGTCCGGGCTTTCGGCGAGCGTCAGCCGGGCGTCACCGAGTACGACCGGGATGTCGGGCCCGCATTGCTCAAGATACCGGAATCGGGCGGGATCGCGCGCAAGCTTCTCCACGCTCGCATCGATCTCGTAGAACTTGAAGCTGTCCCCCCGCTCCGCGAAACACGCAAACGTGCCGGTCCCGAGCCCGACCACCGCGACTCTGATCGGTCCGTTAACGCGCGCGCGCACAGCCTTCACCGTCACGCCCATCGGCGAGTTCGGATGATAGTAGGTGATCATCGGCGGCGGTCCCGTGATCGGCTCGCCACTATCGTCGCGCAGACGCTCGGCGCCATGGATCGTGGTGCCGTGCATGAACACCCGGAAGTATCCGTCGGTCGTTTCGGTGATCTTGTGCACGCCGAAGAAGCTGCGCATGGTCTGGCGCGCTTCGTTGTGGGGCTGGTACGCGGTGCCGATGATGAACACGACCGCGATCACAGCGGCGAACGGCAGCGGTTCGCGCGAGACGAGGCCGGCTACGATCAGCAGCCCGCCGACAACGTAATAGAACGTCTTTTCATCGGTGACATAACGGTCGGCCAGTCCCGGGTACGCGGCAACCGCGACAATCGCGATGGCGCCGGCCCAGAGGAGTTGGGTCCGCCAATTGGTCGGCATCTCCAGTCCCGGCCGCAGCAGAACGGCCGCGACGATCAGCAGCGGATATTCGAGCACCCAGGAGAAGACGTTCGGCGCGACCAGCCCGGCGAAAATGCCGCCGATCACGCCGCCCGCCGACATCCACATGTAGAACGCGGTGAGATGCCGCGCCGGCGGCCGGCTGCGGCTGAGCTCACCGTGACACACCATGGTGATGACGAAGAACGCCACGACGTTGAGCACGAGCAGGCCGAGCACGTATTGGCGGATGTCGAGCACGATGATGCCGGCGATCGCGACGATGAACAGCGGCTGGATCGCGACCATCCAGTTGTGCGGCAGGATCGGCCGGTTCGAAAACACGATCACGAAGGTGGCGAGATAAAGCGCAAGCGGGACGACCCACATGAACGGCGCGGCCGCGATGTCGGTCGAGATGTGCGCCGTGACCGACACGAGCAGCCCCGATGGGACCGCGGCGAGGACAACCCAGTGCGCTGCGTTGCGCCAGGTCGGTGGCGGATAAGTGCTTGCCTCACCTTCTGACTCTTGCGGGCGCGGCGCGCGCAGCATCAGCCAGCCGCACCATGCGATCAGCACGATCAGCACGATGAACAGGACCGCCCAGCCGCGCGTCTGCTGACCGAGCGTGCTCAACGGTTCCAGCACGAACGGATAGGAGAGCAGCGCGAGGAAGCTGCCGATGTTGCTCGCCGCATAGAGGAAGTACGGATTGGCCGCGCTCGGATGGTTGGTACGGGCGAACCAGGCCTGCAGCAGCGGTCCGTTGGCTGACAGGGCGAAAAACGGCAGGCCGATCGATACGCCAAACAGCCCGAGCAGCCAGAACGCCGCCGTCGCGTCGGCCGGCGGACGCCCCCACCACGATGCAATCGCAAGCGGCAGGAATAGCGTCGCGGCGCACATCACCACGATGTGCACGACGATCGAGCGCTTGCCGGGCAGATATTTCGTCAGCGCGTGCGCGTAGGCATAGCCGGCGAGCAGCACCGCCTGGAAGAACACCATGGCGACCGACCACACCGCGGGCGTGCCGCCGAGCTTGGGCAGCACCATCTTGGTGAACATCGGCTGGACGGCGAACAGCAGCGCAGCGGACAGGAAGATCGCGGCGGCAAAGACGCGCAGAAGGACGGCAGGGCTGGTCGCCATTTCGTTGTTCGGATTTCTCGGTTCGAAAACGGCCTGAAGGGCCCGCCCGGCGCGTGGCTCAATACCGCGCCGCACCACAGCGGGCAATCATGCTCCGTTCCTGATTACAGCTTCGGCAGATCAGTGCTACAATTTCAGGCAGCACGTGGGGGGACAAGAAAAATTGCGCATAAGCGCATGATTTGACGCAGGTATACCTGCGGCACGGCCTTTGCTCCCCACGCGCCATCGTTTTGGTCACACCCAAGGAGTGCCCCGATGCGCCGACGCGATTTCACCAAACTTGCCCTCGCCGGCGGAGCCGGAACGCTTGCTGCGCCCTCGATCGCGCGGGCGCAAACGACCTTCAACTGGAAAATGACCAGCTTCTACGGGCCGAATGCCGCGTTCTATTCGACCGGCCCGGGCAGCGCGAAGGACCTGATCAGCCGCATCGAGGCGATGTCGAACGGGCGGATCAAGATCCAGTTCTACGGCGCGGGCGAACTCATCCCGGCCGCCGAAGGGTTCGACGCCGTCTCGTCGGGCACGGTCGAGATGAACTATGCGAATTCGTATTTCTGGACCGGCAAGAGCTTCGCCGCGCAGTACTTCACGGCCGTGCCGTTCGGGCTGAATTTTCAGGGCTTCAACGGCTGGTACTACGACGGCGGCGGAGCCGCGCTCTGGCGCGAGGTCTACGACCGCTTCAATCTCGTGCCCATCCTCGCGGGCAACACGGGCGTGCAGATGACCGGCTGGTTCCGCAAGGAGATCAAGAGCGTCGACGACCTCAAGGGCGTGAAGATGCGCATTCCCGGCCTTGCGGGCCGCGTCTACAAGGAGCTTGGCGTCGACTCCCGGCTGATCGCGCCGGGCGAAATCTTTCCCAATCTCGAACGCGGCGTGATCGACGCGGCCGAGTTTGTCGGCCCTTACCTCGACCGCCAGCTCGGGCTGCATAAGGTCGCCAAGTATTATTACACGACCGGCTGGCACGAGATGGCGACCGCCAGTGAGGTCATCATCAACAAGGCGAAGTGGAACAGCCTGCCGAAGGACCTTCAGGCGATCGTCGAGAACGCATGCGCCGCCTGCAACGTGATCAGCGAGGCGTGGTGCCAGAAGAACAACGCGGAGGCGATGGAAGACCTGGTCAAGAACCAGGGCATCATCGCGGCTCCTCTGCCCGACGATGTCGTGAAGGCGTTGCGCGTTGCCACCACCAAGATCCTCGACGAAGCGGTCGCGCGCGACGCAGTCACCAAGAAGGTCCACGACAGCTACATGGCCTACAAGGTCAAGTACGACGCATGGGCCGACATGAGCGAGACGGTCTACCACACCAAGATCCGGAAGGCCTGAGCACCGCATGAGTGCGAAGAGCCTTGTCGACGGGATCGACCGGTTCACCGATCTCGTCGGCCGCGCGACCGCATGGCTCGCGCTCGGCATCGCGCTGGTGATGGGCGCGAACGTGCTGCTGCGCTACGGCTTCTCGATCGGCTCGATCTGGATGCAGGAGCTCGAGTGGCACATCATGGCGCCGATCTGCCTGCTCGGGATGTCCTACGCGCTGCTCAAGGGCGAGCATGTGCGCGTCGATGTGGTGTTCCAGTATTTCTCGCAGAAGAACAAGCATCTCGTCGATGTCATCACCGCCCTGCTCGGCATGGCCTTGAGCGCGCTCGTGATCTGGCTCTCGCTCCCTTACGTCTGGCAGTCCTGGAGCATCGGTGAAGGCACCGCGAACCCGGGCGGCATCGAGTATCGCTACATCGTCAAATCACTGATCCCGATCGGGTTCGCGATCTACCTCCTCCAATCTTTCTCCGAAGCGATCAAAGCCTACGACGCCTACCGGGCCTCCTGACATGCCGCTGGAAATCCTCGCCGTCCTGATGCTGGTGTCGTTCTTCGTCCTGCTGATGGCGGGAATTCCAGTGGCCATGACGCTGGCGATCTCGGGATTCTTCTTCGGCTTCCTGGGCTTCGGTACAACGCTGTTTAGCCTGCTGCCGCATCGCATCTTCGGCGTCGTGACGAATGCGACGCTGCTTGCGATCCCGCTGTTCGTGTTCATGGGCATGATGCTGGAGCGCTCGCGGCTCGCCGAAGACCTGATGGACGTGATCGGCCACCTCGCCGGCTCGCTGCGCGGCGGGCTCGGCATCGGCATCGTGCTGGTCGGCGTGCTGATGGGGGCGACCACCGGCATCGTGGGCGCGACGGTCGTCACGCTCGGCCTCCTGACGCTGCCCGGCATGCTGCGGCGTGGCTACGACAAGGGGCTGGCGTGCGGGGTAATCTGTGCCTCCGGCACGCTCGGTCAGATCATTCCGCCCAGCCTGATCCTGATCCTGCTCGCCGACATTCTGAACGAGTCGGTCGGCACGCTGTTCGCTGCCGCGATGATCCCCGGGCTGATGCTCGCGGGCATTTACTGCGTCTACATCATCATTCTCGGGATCGTGCGGCCGCAGGCCGTTCCGGCGATCCCAAGAGAGGAACGCGCGCTCCTGCCGCGCGCCGAACTGATGCGCAAGCTCGTGAAGGTCGTGCTGCCGCCCGTCGGCCTCGTCGGCGCGGTGCTCGGCTCGATCATCGCGGGCATCGCAGCACCCTCGGAAGCCGCCTCGATGGGCGCGCTTGGCGCGATCCTGATCACGGCCGTCACGGGCCGCTTCAACATGCGGGTGTTGCGCGAGACCTGTCAGGCGACGCTCAAGACCACCGCAATGATGATGTTCATCCTGATCTGCGCGCAGGTGTTCGCGCTCGCCTTCCGCGGGCTCCAGGGCGAGAAGATCGTGCACGACCTGTTCGCGCTGCTGCCGGGCGGCATCAACGCAGACATCTGGTTCCTGATGCTGATCATCTTCATCCTCGGCTTCTTCATCGAGTGGATCGAGATCTCCTACATCGCGGTACCCTTGTTCCTGCCGGTGTTCACGGCCGCGAACGTCGACATGGTGTGGCTCGCGACGTTGATCTGCGTGAACCTGCAGACCTCGTTCCTCACGCCGCCGTTCGGCTGGGCACTGTTCTTCCTGCGCGGGGTCGCACCGCCGGAGGTCAGTACCGGCGATATCTATCGCGGCATCATTCCGTTCGTCGGCATGCAAATCGTCGCTCTGGTGCTGTGCTTCTCGTTTCCGCAGCTCGCGCTCTGGCTGCCACGCACGATTGGTTGGTGAGGCGCTCGCCGCGGCTTGCGCGCACGTCGCGCCTGCCGAAAAGCGGACTCGTTGTGCTCAGTTTGCCTGATCAGGCAGGAACGTACGTCAACCTGATCGCGTCTTCGCCGATCAGATCGCTGGCCGCAAGGCGGAGCGGCGGCCGGGGGCCAGCGAAGAATGGCTTGCCGCGACCAAGCACGACGGGGCGGAAGTAGAGTCGATACTCATCGATAAGACCAAGGCCGGTCAGGCTTCCTGCCAGGTCTGGTCCGCTAACATGGATCTCCCCGACGCGCTGAGCCTTCAGCCCGCGTATCAGCGTCTCGACGTCATCCGCGACAAGTGTGGCGTTGGGGCCGACTGACTTCAGCGAGCGCGACACGACCCACTTGGGTTGGTTCCGCCACGCCGCCGCGAAGTCGCGTTCCTCCGCGCCCCACTCAGGACGGTCGTCGTCCCAGTAGCGCATGACCTCGTACATGCCGCGGCCGTACACACTGCCGGTCGCGTCGCGCACTTGCTCTATCCAGTGACGAAAGAGCGCGGGACCAGGCGCAAACGCCTCGTGGTCGACGTAGCCGTCCAGGGACAGGTTCATTCCGAAGACGAGCTTCGCCATCTTCCGAGACCACTCGCTAGTGCTTCATGCCGGCGGGCATCCCGCCCATCGCCTCGACGGTGAATTCGACATCGACCTTGCCGGCCTTCTCGAACGTCAGCGAACCCTTGATCTTGTCGCCCTTCGCGAGCGGGCGCGACAGGTTCGTCATCATGATGTGATACGAGCCGGGCTTGAGCTCGATGGTCGCGCCCGGCGGAATTTCGATCCCGTTCTTGAGCTCGCGCATCTTCATCACGCCGCCGTCCATGCTCATTTCGTGGACCTCGAACTTGCGTGCGACCTCGACGGAGCCGCCGGTCAACCGGTCGGGCGTGTTGCCGGTGTTGATGATCCTCAGATAGCCGCCGGCGACCGTCGCGCTTTTCGGCGTCGCGCGCGTCCATGGATGTTTGATCTCAAGCGGGCCAAGCTTGTAATCGTGGGCTTGCGCCGCAGTAACAGTGAGAAAAGCAAGAATGGCCGCTGTGAGGGTGCGTCGCATCGAAAGCTCCAGGAACGCCCCCTACCAGCAGGAATAGCCGCTCGCAACCAATCACGATTTCGCTACCGCCCAGCACGTCCCGCACGCGACGTTTGGCTGTTCCTCGGCCATAATCGACCGAATCCTGACGGCGCGCGATGCAAGCAGTAGACAACGAAGGCGTAACGGCCCTGCGCGGCACGATCGTAACGTGCCGTGATGACCCGTTCCTGACCGATCCGGCGAAAGCGTTCGCGTCCGAGCCCGATGGCATCGTGGTTTGCCGCAACGGCATGATCGAAGAGGCCGGGCCGGCAGCCGAGATCATGCGTTCGCTCCCGGCCGGCACGCAGGTCGCTCACTACGAAGGCTGCCTCATCGCGCCGGGCTTCATCGACACGCACGTCCACTACGTGCAGACCGGAATGATTGCCTCCTATGGCGAGCAGCTGCTCGACTGGCTCAACCGCTACGCCTTCCCGGCCGAGATGGCGTTCAAGGACCCCGCGCACGCAGCGGCGATGGCGCGGGTGTTCTGCGACGAGCTCTTGCGCAACGGGACGACGACGGCACTCGTGTTCTGCGCGGTCTATCCGCAATCGGTCGACGCGCTCTTCGCGGAAGCTCAACGCCGCGGCATGCGGATCATAGCCGGCAAGGTGCTGATGGACCGCAATGCGCCGGAAGAACTGCGCGACACCGCGCAGCAGGGCTACGACGACTCGAAGGCGCTGATCGCGCGCTGGCACGGCCGCGGGCGTTCGCTCTATGCCGTCACGCCGCGTTTTGCCGGAACCAGCACACCGGCCCAGCTCGATGCGGCAGGCGCGTTGTGCCGCGAGCATCCGGGTGTGCTGATGCAGACGCACATCTCGGAGAACCGCCGTGAGATCGAATGGACCGCCAAGCTGTTTCCCGAGCGCAGGAATTACCTCGACATCTACGATCATCACGGGCTGATCGGGAAACGGGCCGTGCTGGCGCACGGCGTGCATCTGTCGGAAGACGAGATCTGCCGTTGCCACGAGAGCGGTGCCGCCATTGCGCATTGCCCGACATCGAACCTGTTCCTCGGGTCGGGGCTGTTCCAGATCTCGCGCTTCAAGGCCCCGAAGCGCCCGGTTCATGTCGGCCTCGGTACCGACGTCGGCGGTGGGACCAGCTTTTCGTTGCTGGCGACGATGGGCGCGGCTTACGAGATTGCGCAGCTCAATGGGCGCGCGCTCAGTGCCGTGGAGGCATTCTATCTGGCGACGC
>Ga0190275_10003087_pt1 | contig 11830 bp, 10 predicted proteins | sample Popmic550T_FD_133745 | JGI IMG/M metagenome (GOLD analysis project Ga0190275, IMG submission 133745) | Populus adjacent soil microbial communities from riparian zone of Yellowstone River, Montana, USA - 550 T | ecosystem: Environmental > Terrestrial > Soil > Riparian zone > Trees stand | place... | reverse complement strand
TCGATGCGGTTGCGGATGACGAGCATCGCCTGGTCCACCGCCTCCTGCTCGAAGCGGGTCACCTGGCTCTCGTCCGGCCTCAGCACCAGCTTCCCGCCCTCCCGGCTCACCCGGGTGAAGTCAGTGAAGGTGGTCACCACCTCCTTCTCGATCGCATCCATGGTAGCCGGATCCTTGGCGGTGATCGTCAGCTCCAGCCGCTCGGGATCCGTGTCCACGGTGACTTCACCCAGCTTCTTGTCCTGGGTGATCCACCGGGCGATCTGCAGGCCCCGGCGCTCGGTGCGCTTCTGGAGCGCCGTCTTGGTGTCCACACGCATCACCATGTGGATACCGCCCTGGAGATCCAGCCCCAGGTTCAGACGGTACCTGGCGGGAGGCGCCCAGGCGGGCAGCTTCTCCTCCAGCAGGGCCAGGTTGTTGCGCTCCGAGGGCTTCATCACCACCAGGGAGACATAGGTGGGGATCAGCAGCCACACGGTGGCCACCGTCACCGCGACGATCAGTCCGAACTTCCACCACCAGCCGCGGTCCATTACTTCTCCTCCTTCTTGTCCTTGTCCTCGGGCTTGGCGCCCTCATCGGAGATCGCGCCCTTGGCTAAGATGGACCGCTTGAGCACGCGGATGCGCACCCCGTTGGCCACCTCCACCGTCACCGTCTGCTCGGAGACGAGGTGGATCTTCCCGAGGATGCCACCCTGGGTGACGACCTCGTCCCCCTTCTTCAGCCCCGTGAGCAGATCCCGGTGGGCCTTCGCCTGCTTCTGCTGGGGCCGGATCATCACGAAGTACATGATGGCCACCAGCAGGGCGATGAAGCCGACATTCACCATCGGGTTCGTGCCACCGGCCTGGGCCAGGATCAGGAAGCTCTCTGCCACGTACCGCCTCGTCGCTTGGAAAGGTTGGAACCGGCCCCGGCCCAGGTGTGGGCAAAGGTCGACCCAGAAGGGTGCGCCTCTTAGCAGCAGCCCCCTCCATGAGCAAGAGAACGCGGGCGGTGGCGGCCCCTTCCCAACACCCACCACCCCCGGTGCTCACCGAGCGCCGGTCCTCTCGGCCTCCTGAGCCGCCGCCCGCTCCCGGAACTCCCGGGCGAAGGCCGCGTACCGGCCCTCGGCGATGGCGCGGCGCACCTGGGCCATGAGCCCCAGGAAGTAGTGCAGGTTGTGCAGGGTGTTGAGCCGCATGGCCAGGATCTCCTGGGCCACGAAGAGGTGGCGGAGATACGCCCGGCTGAACGTCCGGCAGGTGTAGCAGGAGCAGGCCGGGTCCACCGGACGTGGGTCCTTGGCATACACCGCGTTGCGGATGACGACCTTGCCCTCGGAGGTGAAGAGCAGGCCGTTGCGGGCGCAGCGGGTGGGCAGGACGCAGTCGAACATGTCCACGCCGGCCTCCACGCAGGTGACCAGGTCCACCGGGGTGCCCACCCCCATGAGGTAGCGGGGCTTGTCCCGCGGCAGGAGGGGCGCGGAGAAGGCGACGCCTGCGTGCATGGCCTCGGGCGACTCGCCCACGGAGTAGCCGCCGAGCGCGTACCCGGGCAGATCCACCGCGCACACCTGCTCGGCGTGAGCCTTGCGCAGGTCCTCGTGGAGCCCACCCTGGACGATGCCGAACAGGGACGAGCGCTCGCGGCTCCAGGCCTTGGCGCAGCGGTGGAGCCAGCGCGTGGTGCGGGCCATGGACTGCTCCATGTAGGCACGCTCGGACTGGGCGGGCGGGCACTCATCGAAGGCCATGATGATCTCCGCGCCGAGCGTCTCCTGGATCTCGATGGAGCGCTCGGGGGTGAGCATGTGGCGCGAGCCATCCAGGTGGGACTGGAAGGCGGCCCCCTCCTCGGTGATCTTGCGCTTCTCGGAGAGGCTGAAGACCTGGAAGCCCCCGCTGTCGGTGAGCATGGGCCGGTTCCAGGAGATGAAGCGGTGCAGGCCGCCCAGCTCGCCCACGAGCGCCTCGCCGGGCCTCAGCATGAGGTGGTACGTGTTGCCGAGGATGATCTGCGCATCCAAGGTGAGCAGATCGTCCGGGCCCACGGCCTTGACGCTGCCCACGGTGCCCACGGGCATGAAGATGGGCGTCTCGATAGGCCCATGGGGGGTGTGGACCCGGCCACGCCGGGCCTTGGAGCCCGGATCCTCATGGAGCAGCTCGAAGCGCACCAGCCCCGGTGCCACCCGCGTGTCTCCCCTACCCTTTGGCTCGTCCATTGCTTACTCCGTCACCAGCATGGCATCGCCATACGAGAAGAACCGATAACCTGCCTGGATGGCCTCGCGGTACGCCGCGAGAGTGCGCTCCCGCCCCAGCAGGGCGCTCACCAGCATCACCAGGGTGGAGCGCGGCAGGTGGAAGTTGGTGAGCAGCAGGTCCACCTGTCGGAAGGTGAAGCCCGGGCGGATGAAGAGGACGGTGTCCCCCTGCCCCGCGCGCAGCCGGCCCGTCTGCGGATCCGTGGCGGACTCCAGCGTGCGCGCCACCGTGGTGCCCACCGTCACCACCCGGCGCCCCTCGGCCTTGGCGGCGTTCACCTCGGCCGCCGTCTCCTCGGGGACGCCGTAGCGCTCCGGGTGCATCTTGTGCCGATCCAGGTCCTCCTCGCGCACAGGGAGGAAGGTGCCTGGCCCCACGTCGAGCGTCACCGTCACACGCTTCACGCCACGAGCCTCCAGGGCCGCGAAGGAGGCCTCTGTGAAGTGCAGCCCCGCCGTCGGCGCCGCCACCGAACCGGAGGAGCGGGCATACACGGTCTGGTAACGCTCGGCGTCCGCGGCGTCCGGCTCGCGGGTGATGTAGGGCGGAAGGGGCAGCTTGCCCGCCTGCTCCAGCAGTTCCTGGAAGGAGGCCCCCGGGGGCGCATGGAAGCGGACCCGGTACTCCCCTCCGCCGAGCGCCTCGAGCACCTCGGCCGTCAGCCCGCTGGGGAAGTCCACGCGCGCCCCGGGCTTGAGGCCCTTGGAGGCCTGTCCGAGGCAGATCCAGTCGCTGGCCTCGGGCGCCTGGGCGAGCGCGGCCGAGGTGAGCGTGGAGGCGGAGGGGCGGACCACGAGCAGTTCCACCCGGCCGCCCGTGCCCGCCTTGGCGCCCAGCAGCCGGGCGGGGATGACGCGCGCATCATTGAGGACCAGCACATCGCCCGCCCGGAGCAGCCCGGGCAGGTCCGCGAAGCGGCGGTGCTCCCACGCGCCAGTGGACCGGCTCACGGTCATCAGCCGCGACGCGTCACGAGCACCCAGCGGCTGCTGGGCGATCTGCGCCTCGGGCAGCTCGAAGTCGTAGTCGGAGAGGTGGGACGGCACGGGGCGCTTGTACCAGCCTCGGTGCCGCCTCGGAACCGAACTCAGTAGAGCTGCTGGAGCTCGGCCTCCGGGTAGTAGTGCGAGAGGATGTCCTTGTAGCTCCAGCCCCCGTCCGCGAGCGCCTTGGCGCCCCACTGGCACAGCCCGGCCCCGTGGCCATAGCCACGCCCGGTGAAGAGGTAGCCGTGGGCCGTCTTCTCCACCTCGAAGTCCAGGCTCTTGAGCTTCGTGTAGCCCAGCCTCTGCCGGAAGCGGGCCCCATCCACGGAGACCCCATCCGAGTTGCTCATGCGGGTGACACGGTGCGTCCGGGTTCGCCCGGAGATGCGCAGCCCCTCGGCAGAGCCGTTGAGCGCCTCCCGGAGCTCTGCCTCGCTGACGGAGGCAGACCAGCGGCTGGCAGCGAGCTTCCCACAGGGACAGTCGACCGGCTGGAGGTAGGGCAGATCTCGCTGGAGGGCGGCCAAGCCGGACTCGGTGCGCCCGCCACAGGAGGCATGGAAGTAGGCCTCGATGGGAGCAAGCTCGTAGGTGAGCACCTCGCCTCGGGTGGCGGCGACGGCGGCGCGGGTCCGTGGATCCTCGCTGGTGACGCCGCCATACACCTGATGGAGCACGCTGCTGCCCATGTAGAAGGCGCTCCCGTAGGCCTCGAGCTTCTTCTGGAGGGCGTAGGTCCGGGCGGCGACGGCCTGGGCCTTGAGCGCCTCCGAGGGAAAGGAGACGGGCATCTCACTGCCGAGCACCGCCGCCAGATACTCCTCCAGGGGGATGACGTTGATGAGCTGCAGTCCGTCCTTGTACAGCCTCACCACTACGTCCCCGCGGACCTGCATGTCCCCGGCGCGCAGCGGCTCATTGCCAGGGACACCCCCGTCATCGGGCGCCCACCCGGCGCGGAAGCGTGCGGCCTCGCCGACGATGGGCGCGCCGTTGACCTCCAACCTCCGCCCGCGCCGCCGCACCGTGACGCGGCTCTTGCCGAGGGAGTGGAAGGTGGCCTCCTCGGAGTCCATCCCGAGCGCCAGCCCCCGGCCACTCACCTGGACCTCCGCTCGCACCTCGCTCATGGCGATGCGCATCGTCTCCACCGCAAATGAGGGAGGAGCCGCGAGGAGGAGGAGCAGGAGGAGTGCAACAGGGCGCAACATGGCTCCCTGCAGTGTAGGAGGCCGTGATCACCACTCAAGAAAATGGCCAGCGAATGAAGGAAACTGACGCGCCATGCCCCCTGCCTTCAATCCCTCGCAGCTCGCGCCGGCCGCCCTCGCTGTGGAGCTGCGGAACCAGCCTCCCCGCCAGACTGCCCTGCTCCGGCGGCGACTGGTGCAGGGAGCCTCGCTCGAGGCGTGCGCCGCCTTCTATGGAGTGAGGCTGGAGGCGATCTCGATCCACCTGCTGCGGGCGGCCCTGGAGCTCACCACGGCAGCGGGAGGCAGTCCGCGTCCGCCTGCGAGCGACGACGAGGAGGAGGCCTGGGCCCGGCAGCTCTCGGCTGCGCTGGAGCGGGAGACGGCGTCTGTGAGTCCGGGGCTCCAGGACACGGTGGCGCTCTGCCGTCGGCTCCAGACGGTGGGCAAGGAGGTGGAAGCCGCTCTCGCCGCCATCGAGCGCCTGGAGGCAGCCTCACCCCACCGCAAGCGGGAGGAGCTCATCCGGCGCCTCGCGGTGGGGCTGCTGCTGGCGCTGGCGGCATACTTCTACTTGAAGCGCCCGCCGGCGCCCTGAGCGCTGGACGCGAAGGTGGGACGGCGCATAAGGGAAGGCCATGCGCGCTCCTTGCCTTGCCCTGTTGGCCCTGGTCCTCGCTGGCTGTCCCAAGCAGGTGGAGAGGGTGGCTGGCTCCGACGACTCCCAGATCGACTCCGCCACGGCCCGACTCGAGGAGCTGCGGGTGAAGGAGCAGTCCGAGTCACTGTCCTGCTCGGAGCGGTGCGCGGTGGCCCGGCAGACCTGCGAGGTGGGCGAGGAGCTGTGTGGGCGGGTGGAGGCGAACCCAGACCGGACGGATCTGCCACCGCGCTGCGTCCAGGCCCGGGAGCAGTGCGCCCAGGCCAACGGGGGCTGCACCCGGTGCCAGAGCGGCGGCTGAGGGGCAAGGGGTCGGCCAACGGGCGGATTGCCCGGGTCCCCCTCCCCCCCCTAGATTCGGGCAACCCTCGAGGAGCCGTCATGTCCCGCCGAATGTCCGTGCTGCTGGTCGCTTCCTGGCTCGCCGTGCCAGGGCTGGCACTGGCGCAGGAGCTCACGCCCGAAAAGATTGCGGCCATCCGCCGTGACGAGCAGGCCGCCCAGGCCAAGGTGGATGCGGCGTACGGCAACCGGAAGCCTTCGGAGATGAGCAACGAGGAGCGCCGTCAGGCCGCGAGGGATCAGCAGACAGCGGGCATGAGCGTGCTGGAGAAGCATGGGGTGTCGGACAAGGAGTACGCGCGCCACACAGCCCGAATGAAGCCGGAGGAGCGCGAGGCCGTCGAGCAGGCGGAGAAGAAGCTGGAGGCCGAGGAGAAGGCGGCCCAGGCGGCCCGGGAAGCGGCGGCGAAGAAGAAGACGGGAGAGGAGGCCCACGCCCCTGAGGACATCCCCATCCAGCACGGCATCAGCGAGGACAGCCCGGTGGAGCTGGAGTCAGCGGAGGGCGCGGCGTCCGTGGTGGAGGAGGGCCTACCGCCGGGCGAGGTAGGCCTGGAAGAGGCACCCGTCGGAGACGGCCTGGAGGGAGCCACAGAGGAGGCCCCGGCAGCGCCTGCGCCCAGGGGCCGGGGCAAGTAGCCGCTCCTGCTCAGCGAGGCTTCGCCCGCCAGATCGCGTCATACGGGCAGGAGCAATCCGTCTCCTCCGGCTCGGGGTAGGCGTACTCCTCACCCTTGTAGTTGCGGAAGATCGTCTCGCGCGCGCTGCGCTCCACCACATAGTCCGGCTGGAGCGTCACCTTGCCGCCGCCGCCGGGCAGATCCACGGCGAGGTGCGGCACGGCGAGTCCGGTGGTGTGGCCCCGGAGCTGCTGGAGGATCTCCACACCCTTGGCGATGGGCGTCCGCAGGTGCTCGCACCCCTCCGCGACGTCCATCTGGTGGAGGTAGTACGGCCGGACGCGGCTGCGCAGCAGCGCGTGGTTCAGCTCCTGGATGATGCGCGCATCCGAGTTGAGCCGGCGCAAGAGCACGGCCTGGTTCTCCACGGGGACGCCATGATCCACCAGGCGCTCACAGGCCTCGCTGGCCTCGGGAGTGACTTCTTTGGGGTGGTTGAAGTGCGTCACCACATAGACGGGGGCGTAGCGCCGCAGCGTGCGCGCGAGCGAGTCGGTGACGCGCATGGGCAGGCACACGGGCACGCGTGTCCCGATGCGGATCATCTCCACATGAGGGATCTCATGGAGCGGCGCGAGCAGCTCCTCGAGCCGCGTGTCGCTGAGGAGGAACGGATCGCCCCCGGAGATGAGCACGTCCCGCACCTCTGGGTGCTGGCGGATGTACTCGATGCCGCGGCGCAGCTGCTCCTTGCTGAGCTCGGCCTCGCCGCCCTTGGTGATGCGGCGGCGGGTGCAGTGCCGGCAGTAGACAGAGCACGTATCGAGCGCGAGGAAGAGCACCCGATCCGGGTACTTGTGGACGATGGCCTCCTCGGGCCGGGTCTTGTCCTCGCCGAGCGGATCGGCCAGCTCCCCGGGGCGGATGCGGGCCTCGGCGCGCACGGGGATGGACTGCATGCGCACGGGGCAGAACGGGTGCTCCGGGTCGACGAGCGACAGGTAGTACGGGCTGATGCCGACGCGGAAGAGCGCGGCCGTCTCCTGGACGCCAGCGCGCTCATCGGGCGTCAGCGGCAGGTACTTCTCGAGCTGCTCGAGGCTGCGGACGGCGTGGCGCTGCTGCCAGCGCCAGTCGTTCCACTCGGCCTCGGTGGCCTGAGGAAACAACCGCCGTCGGCCCTCGGCACTTGCGGGAGGGCGGCCCGCCCGAGACTTGGACGGGCTCACCGCCGACACCGCACCCGGCTGGGCGGACGAGTCCATCAAGCCGCCTTGAGCTGGTCCCGCCACCACGCCTGGCCGGACTCCGGCAGGGTGTCGATGGGATCGTAGTACTCGTACTTGCGGGTGAGCGCCTCGGGATCGTTTGCCTCGATGCCGGTGCGGTAGTTCTTGGTCCAGTAGGAGATGCCCTTCTCCTTGTCGTACTCGGCGACCTGGTGGACCCAGCGCTTGCCGACGAAGGGCACGTCACAGACGATGCGCGGCGTGGCGAAGCCGGGCATGTACCCCATGATGTCGTGCTGGAGCTTCTGGGCCTGAGCGACGGACAGCCGCCAGTGCTCCGAGTTGGGGATCATGTCGCACATGTAGAAGTAGTACGGCAGGATCTTCGCGTGGTCGAGCAGCGTGAAGCACAGGTCCAGCAGGGCGTGGGCGCTGTCATTCACGCCGCGCAGCAGGACGCCCTGGTTGCGCACATCTCGGAAGCCCATGTCGATGAGCTTGCGCACGGCCTTGCCAACCAGCGGCGTGAGCTGCTGGGCGTGGTTGACGTGGGTATGGAGCGCCAGATCCACGCCCCGCTCGACGGCCTTCTTCGCCAGCCGATCCAGCCCCTGAAGAACGCTGTCCTGGAGGAAGTGCTGGGGGATGCCCATGAGGCCCTTGCTGGCCAGACGGATGTCCCGGATGTTGGGGATATCCATGAGCGAGCTGACGAACGGCTCGAGCTGCTGAATGGGCAGGTTGGCGATGTCGCCGCCGGACACCACCACGTCGCGCACGGTGGGCGTGCGGCGCAGGTACTCCAGCATCTGCTCGTAGCGTTCCTTGGGCCCGATGGAGAACTTGTGCTTGGGGACCTGGGGCACGTCATTGCCCACCAAATCCATGCGGGTGCAGTGGCCGCAGTACTGGGGGCAGGTGGGCAGCATCTCCGCCAGCACCTTGGTGGGATAGCGGTGGGTGAGGCCCTCAACTACCCACATCTCCGCCTCATGGAGGCTGTCGCGGCTGGCCTTGGGGTGGTTGGCCCAGTCGATGCGCCGGTCCGCGAACGCCGGCAGCATGTAGCGGCGCACCGGATCGTTCCAGAGGTCCCCCAGGTTCATGGTGTTGAGCATCTGCGGCGGGAGCAGCAGCGACATGGTCGCCCGCTCCTTCTGATCGCGCTCGATGCTCTCGGCCAGGTCATCCGGGAGCAGCGGGCCTAGAGCGGCCTTCAGCTCGCGGAGGTTCTTGATGGTGTGCTTGCGCTGCCAGAGCGCGCTCTCCCACTCCTCTGAGGTGGCGCCCTTGTAGGCAGGGATGCGCCGCCAGTCAGGCTCCAGGAACTCCCGGCGGGTGGGATAGGAGATGGGCTGCGGGGCGGGGCCGGACTCAGCCGGACCGCGAGTGGGCTTCGTTTGCATGGCGCGTCACCTTACCGTGAAGCTCCGACCCGCGAGAGCAGTCCCGCGGCGGTGGCCCTCCTTATCGAACATTCGAGGAAGGAGACACATGCCCGCTCACTCCACAGGCACATTGATCAACTTGGCAACCTCGGAGTCGGTGATCGTGACGCTCTGAGGCTTGGTCTGCTTGCCGTTGAGCTTGAAGACGATCTTGCGGCTGCCCACGGGCAGGAGCAGCGGGTTGCCGATGGCCACGGGGGTATCCCGGCCCGAGTACCTGCCGTCCACCCAGATCTGGGCCCCAGCGGGCTTGGTGCTGGCGGCGAACTTCCCCTTGGCCACAGGGGTCTGTGCCACGGGCTTGATACGCTCGGGCTTAGGATCGGGAGGGGGCTTGGTCTGCTGGGTGGGGGGCGGCTTGGGCTCTTCCTTCTCGAGTGCGAACTGAACCTTCACTTCGGGGCTGCCGTCGGACGCGAACTGCCCCGAGAACGGCTTGTACCCGGTGCGCTTGGCCACGAACTTGTAGGTCTTCCCGATCGCCAGGTCCGGGACCTTCGCGTTGGGCGTCTGACCCACCGGCTTGCCATCCACCTGGATGTCAGCGCCGGACTCACCCACGAAGACTGCGACGAACGTCTTCGGCTTCTCCGGCTGGGTAGGCTTGGGCGGCGGAGCGTCCTGCGATCCGTCCACGACACCTTCGGGCTTGGGGTCGGGCTCGGTGGGCGGCTTGTCCTGCGGGGCCTCCGCCGTGTCACCGCCGCCCTCGGCCTTGAGCTTCAGCGTGACGGGCATGGGATTCTTGCTCTCGATGACGTTCACCGTCTGCTCAAGCGGCGCGAACCCGTCCGCCGCCGCGACCACCCGGTGTGGCCCTGGCTCGAGCTCGATGACGGTGTTCGGCGTGACAGCCTGGCCATCGACGCGAAGCACCACCTTGGCGGTGGGGGGCTCCACGGTGAACATGACACCGCCCGAGCTGCCCCCGGAAGCGACCGCCACCACGGTTCCAATGACACCGAGCAACAGCACGGCGGCTGCAGCGATGATGAAGACCTTGGGGTTGACCGGCTTGCGCGGGCCACTCGGAGTGGGCTTCGCCGTCTTGCCGGGCTTGGCGACGGCCTTCTTCTTGGACGGAACGGGCGCCTTCTCCGTGTCCGGAGCATCCTCTTCCAAGGACCTGGCGCGCGGATTCGACTGCTCGTCCTCCTCGCGTCGCTGGGAACGCCCCTTCCCGGGGCGAGCCGGCGCGACCATCCCGCTGTCGGTCGACTCCTCCTGCTGCTCCTCCTCTTCCTCCTCGGAAGGCTTGGAGGGGCGGGACGTGGGCGGTGGACCGATCACCGTCGCGTTGGCGTAGTTCGCCGGCTCTCCGTCGCCGATGACGACCTGAGGCTTGGAGCCACTCTTGCTTTTGCCACGAACGGCCTGCATCGAGCCCGTCGGCCGCGGTGCCGCCATGGTGGCATCGCTGGCGAACGGGCTGGGCATCGAACCGTCGATCGTATCGCTGCTCTCGTCGAGCGGGTTCTCCGTCCGGCCTGTGGAGCTGTCATCGAGCGGGTTGGAGTTCTTGCCCGTCGAGCTGTCGTCGAAGAGCACGCTCTCGCCGAGACCACTGAGGGCCAGGGCCGAGTCGACGATCTGCGTCTTGTCCCCGGCCCCATCCATCTCGGCAAGCTCTTCGGCCGTGGGAGGCGGGACGAGGGGTGGAGGGGCAAGTTTCTCCGAGCGCGACATGGGAGGAGGAGGCGGCGGACCCACCGGTGTCACCATGGAAGGCTTGCGCGACGCTCGCGACGGCGGCGAGGGCATGGCGCTGGCGCCCGAAGTCTCGAGCTGGTCCGGCTTCTCGATGCCCGCGAAGCGCTCCATCTTCTCGGCTTCGCGCATCATGTCCTCGGCGAAGGCCTCTTTCATGAAGGAGGCCAGGTGCTTGCCGGAGTAGATGGCATCCCCCGCGAGGAGGAACTTCATCAAGTCCTCCTGCAGGTCCGACGCCCACTGGTACCGCTCCTCGGGCTCACGCGCGAGCGCCTTGAGGACCACCTTCTCCAGCCCCGCCGGGACGTTCGGGTTGAACTGGCGGGGCAGCGGCACCTCGGCGTTGCGCACCTTCTCCAGCGTGGAGAAGTCCGACTCGCCGACGAAGAGCTTCTCGCCGGTGAGCATCTCGTAGAGGATGACGCCCACCGCGAAGATGTCGCTGCGGCGATCGATGGGCATCCCCCGGACCTGCTCCGGGCTCATGTAGCCAAACTTGCCCTTGAGAATGCCGGCCTGCGTCTTCTGCGCGCGGTTGGCCGCCTTGGCGATGCCGAAGTCGATGATCTTCACCTCGCCTTCGTACGAGACGAGGATGTTCTGCGGCGACACGTCGCGGTGGATGATGGACAGGTCCTGCCCGCGCGCGTCCTTTTTGCGGTGCGCGTAATCGAGCCCCTCGCACATCTTCGACGAGACAAAGACGGCCTGGGCCGTCGGCATGATCTCCTTGCGCCGCCGGTAGCGCTCCAGGATGGTGCGCAGGTCCCTGCCCGCGACGTACTCCATCGCGATGTAGTAGGCCTCCTCGTACCTCCCGAGATCGTGGATGTGCACGATGTTGGCGTGGTTCAGCTGCACGCTGATCCGCGCTTCATCGACGAACATCGTGATGAACTCCTGGTCCTCGGCCATCGTCGGGAGGATCTTCTTGATGGCCAGGAAGCGCTCGAAGCCCTCCACGCCGAAGGCCTTGGCGATGAACACTTCGGCCATGCCGCCGACGTTGATGCGCTCGAGGAGGAGGTACTTGCCGAATGTGGTAGGCCGCTTCATCTCGTGGAGTCGCCACAGCCCGGGCGGCAACAGTGCCGTCGAAGGCGGAAGTATGCCGGGCGGAGCCTAAGGACTTTAGAGGAGCACGGACGGTCAGTCAAACAGAGGTGCACGCCCAAATTGTCTAGAGAATCCACAGGCTTGGACGCATTCTGGGGCCCGCCTGGCGGCTCCCCGAGCGCGACCTGGAGCAAAAAACGAGCAAAAAAAAACGCCCCTGGGGCCCAGTGAAGGGCGCCAGGGGCGCATGAGAAAAAAATCCGGCAGCGACCTACTCTCCCACGCGGTTTCCCGCGGAGTACCATCGGCTCTGGAGGGCTTAACTTC
>Ga0190275_10003086_pt1 | contig 11831 bp, 11 predicted proteins | sample Popmic550T_FD_133745 | JGI IMG/M metagenome (GOLD analysis project Ga0190275, IMG submission 133745) | Populus adjacent soil microbial communities from riparian zone of Yellowstone River, Montana, USA - 550 T | ecosystem: Environmental > Terrestrial > Soil > Riparian zone > Trees stand | place... | reverse complement strand
GCCGACATTCGCGGCCTTGATGGCCGGAGAATTCCTTCTGGTGACCGGAGAAGGCGACGTCTACAGTGTCGAGCAGGTCACTCAATGGCTGAACGACACCGGCTGGCGTCTCACCACACACCAGCCACTGGCGATGCCCACCAGCTTGATCATCGCCGAGCACGACGGCATGTAGTCCCTCGGCCGCTGACCTTCCACGCACCGTCATCCACGACGACTTCCTGGCCAAGGAGAACGTCCACTACGACCGAAGCCGGTTCGCCGGAGGGATCGACTTCGGGGTGACGCACCTGGGCACCCGGACCTCCGACCTGGTCAGCGCACGCTGTCACCGCGAACCCGACGTCCGCGTGGGTATGTCGAGGAGCTGAATTGCCGCGGCTGGCCGCTGAGGGATGTGGAGGAAGCCGCGATCCTCCCGATCTATCGCGCGTTCCGGCTCTACATGATCCTCTGGCAGCTCGACGTGGGGGTACGAACGGGACGCGTAGACATTGCGGCCATTCAGCACCCAACTGACCCTGACTTAGGTCGACGCCTCCGATTCAGTCCAGACACCGAAAGGTCACCTCGGCGCCCCTCAACGCTGACCAGCCTGCCCTGATCCTCGCTGAGCGGTCGAGCGTCACGTCCGAGGCACCGACACCTCGCCAAGAGTCCCGCACGACGGGGTTGTTGAACGATACGTTCAGGCGATCATCTTCGCCCGGCTGGGGCGGAGGAGTGGGTGTCGGTCGAGCGGATTCGACCGGGTGGGCAGTAGCCCCAACCGGCGGCTGCTCAGTTGCCAAGCCAAGGATGGTCCGATCCCGTACGGAACGACGGTTCGGATCAACCTGCCATCTCTATTGCCGACGCTGAGTGCTCTGCGCGACATCGTGCAAAGGCCTTTATCGTGGCCATAGCGATTCGGAGGCATCAGAGTGAGCAACACGGACATCCTTCGCGGGGGCTACGCCGCTTTCGCGAGTGGCGACATCCCGAAAGGGTTGGCAATGTTTCACGACAGCATCGAGTGGACCGATCCCGCCGGCCACATCTACGCCGGGACCTCCGTTGGGGCGGATGCGATCGTTCAGAACGTCTTCATGCCCTTGGGTAGTGAGTGGATTACTATCTCGTCGAACCTGAGACGTTCGTCGGCGAGGACGACCAGGTGGCGGCGCTCGGATGGTTGTCGGGCACGCACCAAGGCGACCGGCATCGCCTTGCGGGCTCGATTCGTCCGCTGATGGACGGTTCGAGGGGGTCGAAGACACCGTCAAGATTGCCGAAGCAGTCTCGCCGCATACCGAACAATGACTGCTGACGTCCGCTGACCTACAAGCGCTCCTAACGGTCAGTCACCGACGATCTGGAAGCCGGCCACGTGACGCGAAGCGGCAGGCCGCCGGTGGAGGTTGATCTGTCATGGAGGGCGTGTCGCAGCCGGATGGTTGAGCGCGATGTGTGAGACGACGAGCTCCGGCTACGAACCTCCCGTCGACCGGTCCGCCTACGGTCCAGGTGCCGCCTGCCGCGCACGGTCCAGTTCGGCACGGGTGAGTACCGACCGCACCTCGATGCCGGCGTCGCGGAGCGGATGCTGACCGAGCAAGCTCCGTCGATGGCGCAGACGACGACATCGATCCGAGCGCCGACCTTCCTGAGTTCCCGTGCCGCGTCGCGGACGGCGCCGCCGGTGGTGATGACGTCTTCCACCAGGGTGATCGGGACCCGAGGTGCGGTTCGAGGCAATGAGGTGGATCAGTCCGAAGTGGCAGTCACCTCCCAGGTTCGCCTGGTCCGTTGTAGGCCATGACGGACGCCGCAAGGACCGCCGGTGGGGCGTGGCCTGCTTCTGTAGTCGTGGGCTCCGGTTCCGGAGCGCTGGTGGTCTAGGGACTTGGCCAATCTGGAGTGGGGTCCGGCTGAACCCGCAGATCATGCAGCTCACCAGCTCAGCGATCGGCCGCACTCCGATCGAGCACGAGCCGATAAAGGCCTTCTTCGCCAAGATCGACGACACGCCCCAGCAATTCCCGGCCGCTGTTCGGTGGCTGATGAACGACTTCGACGACAAGTCGACCCGCTTCGTCTTGGACAGCGATGGCGAACGCAACTACCGAGCTGCGGCCTTGGGTGCCGTGTTCGAGCGCAACGTCGGCCGGCTGCGCATCGAACAGGTGGGCAGCGGACGCGTCTACCGGATCGACGCCACCATCGAGGGCGAGCAGCACGACCTGTCCCAGGTGTTCGAGGTCGACCTCGACAGTCGGCCCGTCACATGGCGCCGATACGCCAACGACCTCTCCGTTCCCGCCCGTGTCGACTTCCAGGTCGTCGGCCCCGGCACGCTGACCCGTACCGTCCAGATCAGCAACGCCACCGGACGAACGGTCAGCGTCGACGTGCCCGCTCCCCCCCGGGTCCCTTCAGCTGGGAACCCTGGACCGGCACACTCGCCCATCGAGCCAGCCGCACCGTGACCGTTCGATACACGCCCGCTACCAGAGGTGTCACAGGGGCCCTCATCGTCACCTGCGACACCCCGATCGGCACCCAGCACGTCGTGTTGTCTGGCCGCACCGGCGGCTTCGACCCTCCCGACCCGGAAGCGCCCCCCACCCTGCCGGTCAACCTGACCCTCCAGCCAACCTTGATCAACTTCGGACCAGTCCCGGCCGGTCAGACCCGGACCGTAACCCTTCACATCAACAACGCCACCGGCCGTCCGATCCGGATCTCGGTGGCGGCCTCGACCAGCGGGCCGTTCCGCTGGCCGGTCGTGACGAGGACGATGAACAGCGAACGGTACTCGATCAACATCCAGTTCACCTCGACCGGAGCGATGCTGAATGCGGCCCTCATCATCACAAGCGACACACCAGCCAGCCCGCAGCGAGTACCAGTCACCGGCAAAGGCGTCGGCGGTTTCCCGACCCCGGCCCGGCCACCGGCATCGTGGCGCGCACAGCAGGGCCGGGGCCACGTGGTCGGATTGATCGGACTCGGTGCCGATGACTCCCCGGCCGGGGGACGGTCACAGCTTTGACCACGCACATCACGTGAGGAGCAGCGCAATGCGTAAGTTGGTCGAGTCGACGTTCATCAGTCTTGATGGCGATACGAGTCAGCGCCTGATGGATTGGGCGCCGCGGTACTGGGACGATGAGCATGCCTCCTATGAGCAACGCCTGTTGTTCGACGCCGATGCACTCGTGTTGGGACGGGTGACCTACGACGGATTCAAGGAGTCGTGGCCACCGCGGGCAGGTGACGCGTATGCCGACCGGATGAACGCCCTACCGAAGTTCGTCGCGTCACACACGCTGACCGAGACGACCTGGAACGCGTCGGTACTGCTCGGAGACGGCGCGGATGCGGTGGCGGACCTCAAGCAAGGTCCTGGCGGAACCTTGTTGAAGTTCGGTACCGGCACGTTCTCACGCGCGCTGATGGAACGCAGGCTCATCGACGAGCTGCACCTGTGGTTCTTTCCCGTAGTTGCCGGAGTCAGTGACTCCTTGTGGGAAGGCATCGACGTCACCCACCTCGAGCGCCTGGACACCACGCTGTTCCAGTCAGGCATCGTGGTGCAGGTTTACGGACCCAAGGCGGCGTGAGACGAATCGCCGAACCATGCCGTTCTCGCAGCCTGGTTGCTGAGCACACAGCACGACAGTCGTCCTCTCGCACCACCGGCGAAGAACACGTGCCACGTGCGGAGTCTGGAAATGCCATCCAAGTCCAGCCGGATCGGGTCTGAATCCCGCGAGCGCTGCCGACCGCACCGCGACCCCGCAGGCGTCACGCCAGTCGCCTGGCTGGTCCGGTTAGGGGTCGGCTATCGAAGATCGTCCAGCTATCTTGTCGTGCGACAAAACGAACACCTGGCCGATACCGGTCACTGGATGGCGGTACCCGTTTAGCCCAGCGTTGCTGCGTCGGAGCGCGTCTCCGCGAGTCGAGGCCCGACGGCGAACTCGCCGCCGACCGACAGCGGGCCGCTGACGTGCTCGAAGGTGAAGCGGCGGAACGGTTCGAAGGTGTCGACGTAGGAGTCGGTAGTGACTTGTCGGCCGGCGACGAGAGCGACCTTCCGCAGTTGCGATCCCCCGCGCATTGCCCCCGGCGGTTGCATGGTGGATTCGACGACATCGGTCCGCCACTCGTGTGCCCGGCGAGAGTCGACGCGTGGCTTGTTCCTTCTGTGTGTCGGCGAGCCGTCCTGGCTGAAGGATTCGGTGCGACTGCACACCGTCGGCTCCCAGGACCAAGCGAGGGCCGACCTCAGGGGATGAGAGAGACCTTCACCGACTCGGTGCCCCGCCCGACCAGATCCAGACCGCGCTGGAACTCGGCCAGGGGTAGCTGGTGGGTGCAGATGTCGTCCATCGGCAGGAGACCGGATTCGAGCATGCGCACTGCCGCCGGCCAGGTGTGCGGGCCCAGGTGGGCGCCGAGGACGTCGAGCTCCTTGTCGTCGCTGATGATCGACCAGTCGACGCTGACATCGCTGCCGAACACGCTGTACTCCACGTAGGTGCCGAGCTTGCGCAGCAGGTTGAGGCCTTGGCCGACCGCTGACGGGTGGCCGGTGCCCTCGAGGTAGACGTCGGCGCCATAGCCGCCGGTCATGTCTCTGATCGCTGCCACCACGTCGGTCTCGCCGATGTTCAGCGCCTCGTCGGCGCCGCAGCGAAGAGCCAGCGCCAGCTTGTCCGGGGCCAGGTCGAGGGCGACGATCTTGGCTGGGAACTTCGCTCGGGCGCCGGCGATCATGCCGAGTCCGATCGGACCGCAGCCGGCCACGACCACCACGTCGTCGAAGGTCAGGTCTGCCCGCTCGACCGCGTGCAACGCGCAGGACAGCGGTTCCACGAACGCCGCCTGATGCGCGGGCAGGTCGCCGCTGATCTTGTGCACCAGGGCTCCGGCGGGAAAGATCATGTAGCTCGCCATCGCCCCGGGCGTACGGCGCTTGAAGCCGTAGATGTCGTGCGGGGCGCACATGTGGTACTGGCCTCGCACGCAGTAGCGGCACTCCCAGCACGGCACGATCTGCTCGCTGGTGACCCGGTCGCCGACAGCGACTCCCCACCGCGCCGCGGCGGCGTCGTCCAACGCCACCACCCGGCCGACGAACTCGTGTCCGGGGGTCACCGGCGTCTCGACGTAGGCGGGGCGATCCGCGTCGCCCCAGAACTTGGTGGCACCGTGGTAGCACTTGAGGTCGCTGGCGCAGATGCCGACCGCTTCGACCCGGACCAGCGCCTCCCCCGGGCGGGGAACCGGCACCGGAACCTCCCCCAGCCGATAGTCCTCGGGGCCATGGCAGACCACGGCCTGCATGCGATCAGGAATCGCCGGGTCGGGCACCTCGGTCATGGGCACAACCTTTCGCCGCTGCGAACGTCATCATCGATGGGCTCGAGTCGAACCCTAACGCCTGGTGCCCGACCCGATCAGTCAGGAGCCAGCCGGGCCAGCGCCGCCCGCTGCTCGACATCCAACGGCTGCGGACCCACCAGGACGGTCCGGGCCTGGGCGAACACCGTTCCCTTCTCCGGGTCGTCGATCTGCGCGGCCAGCCGGATGGATCGGTTGCCGACGTCGGTGACCACGGTGTTGACCCGGTAGGGCGCCACCCGGAAGTCCAGCGGCCTTCGGTAGTCCATGTCCTGTCGGACCACCAGCCAGACGTCGTCCGCCGTCGGTGAGTCTCGGTCCAGCCAGCCCAGTGCCTCCGAGATTAGGGCGATCCGAGCTTCCTGGACGTAGTCGTAGTACTTGACGTTGTTGGCGTGGGCGTAGGAGTCCAGATCCGACCAGCGCACTTGCAGCGGGTAGTCGTGGCCGCCCACCGCCCAGGTCTGTCGAGGCAGCCCGCGCAGCGGCTCGTGGTCGGGCTCGACCGAAGCCTGGAAGACCGCGCGCTCCTCCGGAGTCAGTCGTCGCAGCCCGTCGCCGGCGAGGTCGTACGGGGCACCCGTGGTCCTGGCTCGGATGGCCACCTCGTCGCCGTCGCGCACCTCGTATCCGATCCCGAACCGACTGCCGCCGACCGTGTCGACCCACAGGTCGATGGCCAGGCCGCGATCGTGGAACCGGACGGGTCGCAGGTACTCGATCTGGTGCTGCACCACCAGCACGCCGGTGTCCAGCAGGTCGTGCATGACCGGCGGGCCGGTCAGCAGGAAGTCGACGCGGGCTTCCTGGAGGTAGTCGACGAACGCGGCGTTGTTGACGTGCGCCTGGGCGTCCATGTCGCCCCAGCGCATCGGACAGACGTAGCGGTAGACCACGACCAGATCCTGTCAGGCTGGCTCTTCGCTCGACTGCGCGGTGGAGCGAACACAGGCGGAGTGGGGTTGGGAGGCGGGAAGCGCCGTCGATCAGTAAGGTCCTTGCCATGGTCACGCAGCGTGGTGAGGGTCAGCGCAGGGTCGCCGTCGTCACCGGTGCCGCCCGCGGCATCGGAGCCGCCATCGCCCGCCGGCTGGCGCGCCACGGCACCGCTGTGGCCGCGGTCGACCTCAACACCGACGGCATCGCCCGAACCGCGAACAGCATCCTCGAAGAGGGCGGCCGGGCCATCGCGATCGGCGCGGACGTCGCGGACGAGGCTGCCGCCGCACGGGCGGTGGAGCGGGCCGCGGCCGAGCTCGGGCCGGTCACCGTTCTGGTGAACAACGCAGGCATCATCCGGGACAACCTGCTGTTCAAGATGAGCGTCGAGGACTGGGACGCGGTGATGAGCGTCCATCTGCGCGGCGCCTTCTTGATGACCCGGGCGGCTCAGGCACACATGATCGACGCCAAGTGGGGCCGGATCGTCAACCTCTCGTCGACCTCGGCACTGGGTAACCGCGGCCAGGTCAACTACGCCGCGGCCAAGGCGGGGCTGCAGGGTTTCACCAAGACGCTGGCCCTGGAGCTCGGCAAGTTCGGCGTGACCGCGAACGCCATCGCACCCGGGTTCATCGACACCGAGATGACCCAGGCGACCGCCGATCGGCTCGGAGTCGACTTCGAGGACTGGAAGGCCGCGGCGAGCCGCGAGATCCCGGTGGGCCGCGTGGGGACGCCGGACGACGTCGCCGCCGTGGCCGCCTTCTTGTGCAGCGAGGACGCCGGCTACGTGTCCGGTCAGGTCATCTACGTCGCCGGCGGCCCGAAGGCCTGATCCTTCGACGGGCTCAGGACTCGCCCGGCTCAGGACACCGCCCTGCGCCGGGCGGTCAACCCTCGTAGAGCGAGTTGAGGGTCGAGGCGTACTTCTTCTCCACCGCCTTGCGCCGGATCTTCAGGCTGGGGGTGACCTCGCCGGCGTCGACGCTGAACTCGCAGGACATGATCTCGAACTTCTTGATCGTCTCCCACCGCTCCAGCTTGCGGTTGGCCTGCGCGATGTGCCCGTCGATCAGGTCCTTGACGACGGCGGACTGCGCCAGCGCGCCGATGTCGCCCGACTCGTGGCCGTTCGCCTGCGCCCACTCGTTGATGGCGTCGGGATCGAGGGTGATCAACGCGCTGATGTACTTGCGCCCCTCGCCGTGCACCAGGACCTGCGAGACGTACGGGCTGGCGGCCTTGACCGCGGCCTCCACCTTCTGCGGCGCCACGTACTTGCCGCCCGAGGTCTTGATCAGGTCCTTCTTCCGGTCGGTGATCCGCAGGTAGCCATGATCATCGAACTCGCCGATGTCACCGGTGGAGAACCAGCCGTCCTCGGTGAGCACCTCGGCAGTGGCCTCCGGGTTGTCGTGGTAACCGCGCATCACCCCGGGTCCGCGCACCATGATCTCCCCGTCGGCGGCGACCTTGGCCTCGGTGCCGGGCACGGCCGGTCCGACGGTGCCGAACCGGGTGGCCCGCGGGTTGTTGACGAACGTCGCCGCGCTGGTCTCGGTCAGGCCGTAGCCTTCCAAGATCAACAAGCCGGCGGCGTAGAACCACTCCTGCACCTCACGGCTGAGCGCGGCCGAACCGGAGACGAAGAACCTGATGTTGCCGCCCATCCGATCCTTCAGCTTGCTGAACACGAGCTTGTCGGCCAGCGCGTACTGGAGGCCGAGCAGCCCAGACGGCTCGTGGCCTTCCAGCCGACCCGGGATCGTCTTGTACCCCACATCGAAGGCCCAGTTGAAGATCTTGCCCTTCACCCCCGACTGAGCGCCGGTCATCACTTTGGCCCGCACCTTCTCGAAGATCCGAGGAGCACCGGCCATGAACGTGGGCTTCACCTCACCGAGGTTGTCCACGATCTTCTCGATCGAGCCGTCGACGGCGGTGCAGAAGCCGATCTTGAGCTGGATGGCGATCAGGGCTTTGCCGAAGACGTGGGACAGCGGCAGCCACAGGTACTGCACGTCGTCGGGGTAGATGATGTCGTACGCCTCGATCGCGGTGCCTTCGTAGGTCCAGGCCTCCTGGGTGAGGCGGACGCCCTTGGGGCGCCCGGTGGTCCCCGAGGTGTAGATCAGCGTGGCCAGGGTGTCCGGGCCGGTCGCGGCGATCGCGTCGTCCACCGCGGCCGGGTGATCAGCCAGATAGGCCCGCCCCAGCTCGCGGAACTCGTCCCAGCTCAGCACCAGCTCGTGAGCGGCCTTGCCGCTGATCTGGATGATCTTGACCACTGACAGCTCGTCGAGGTGGTCGACGACCTTGGCGACCTGGAAGTCGTCCTCGGCGAAGACCACCGTCGAAGCGGAGTTGGCGAGGATGAAGGCGACGTCCTCGTGCTGGGTGGTCGGATAGACGGTGGTGGTGGCGCCGCCCGCGCACATGATCCCGAGGTCGGCCAGGATCCACTCGATCCGGGTGCCGGAGGCGATCGCGACCCGGTCCTCGATCCGAACCCCCAGAGAGAGCAAGCCAGCGGCCACCTCGAAGACCGCAGCCTTGGTCTCCTCCCACGTCAGCGAGACCCAGCTTCCCGCGTCGAGGTAGCGAAACGCCTCCTTGGATCCGGAGGCAGCAACGCGCTGCTGCAGCATGGCTCCGACGCTGGAGGGACGGTTGGCCAGCAGCTCTTGCTGCTGCTCGAGTGGCATCATCGTCGAGGTCACCTTCAAGGTATGTGGCTCAGGCCTGCGCCGAGTGACGCAGGTCACCGGCAAGCCTAGTCAGAATCCGGTGACTGTGGGGTCTCACCAAGGTTCCGATTGCGGAGCCTCGGTGATCCAGAACGGCGTGTGCCGCGCACCTGAGAGAGCCAGAGAGCTCGTTCAGGACAGCCGCTGCAGGATGACTGCCATGCCCTGGCCACCGCCGACGCACATCGTTTCGAGCCCGAGCTCCACGTCGTGCCGCTGCATGGCGTTGACCAGCGTGGTCATGATCCTGGCGCCGGTCGACCCGAACGGGTGGCCGAGGGCGATCGCCCCACCGTGCACGTTCAGTCGCTCCTGGTCGAGCCCCAGCTCACGGGCCGAGGCGATCACCTGGACGGCGAACGCCTCGTTGATCTCGACCAGTCCGAGGTCGGACACCGAGAGCCCGGACCGGCTCAGCGCCTTGCGGGTCGCCTCGATCGGCCCCACGCCCATGATCTCGGGGCTGAGCCCGGTCGCCGCCGTCGTCACGATCCGGGCCAGCGGGGTCAGCCCCAGCTCGGCGGCCCGGGCCGCGCTCATGATCACCACCGCGGCCGCCCCGTCGTTCAGCGGGCAGCAGTTGCCTGCTGTCACGATGCCGTTCGGGCGGAACACCGGCTTCAGTGCCGAGACCGCCTCCAAGGTCGTGCCTGCCCGCGGTCCGTCGTCGGTCCGGATCACCGTTCCGTCGGCCAGGGTGACCGGCGCGATCTCGGGCTCGAAGACACCCGCCGTGATCGCCTTCTCGGCCAGGTTCTGCGAGCGGACCCCGAAGGCGTCCGCATCGGCGCGACTGATCCCGTACGCGGTCGCCACGTTCTCCGCCGTCTGACCCATGGAGATGTAGATGTCGGGCAGCTCCCCGTCGAGCCTCGGGTCGCGCCAGGGCTCATTGGTCTCCGCGAGACGGAGGGTGCGCGCACCGGCCTCGGCGAACAGCGGGTTCTGCGTGTCAGCAGGATCGACACCGGCCGAGCCGAAGCTCCGGTAGCGCGAGACGCACTCCACGCCGGCAGAGACGTACGCGTCGCCCTCCCCCGCCCAGATGGCGTGGGTGGCCATCCGCGCGGTCTGCACGCTGGACGCGCAGAACCGGTTGACGGTGGCCGCCGGTACGCCGTCCCAGCCGAGCTGGACGGCGACGCGACGGGCCAGATTGCCGCCGTGCTCGTCCCGCGGCTCCGCGCAGCCGAGATACAGGTCGTCCAACGAGGTGGGATCGAAGGCCGGGATCTTGGCCAGAGCCGCCTGGATCACCCCGGCGGCCAGGTCGTCGGGACGCACACCGGCCAGCGACCCCTTGACCGCTCGGCCGATCGGCGTGCGGGCGGTGGCGACGATCACGGCGTCCCGACCCGCCGGTCGCGCATCGAAGCCAGCCATCACAACCCCAGGTCTCGGCCGATGAGCTCCTTCATGATCTCGTTCGAGCCGGCCCAGATCCGGGTCACGCGGGCGTCGGCCCAGGCTCGGGCCACCCGGTACTCGTTCATGTAGCCGTACCCGCCCCATAGCTGCACGCATGCGTCGAGCACCGAGTTCTGAACGTCGGAGGCCCACCACTTGGCCTTGGCGGCATCAACGGCGCTGAGGGTCTTGTCGACCTGCTGCAGGACGCAGGCGTCCAGGAACGCCTGGGTCACCTCGCACTGGGTGACCAGCTCGGCCAGCTTGTGCTTGTTGGCCTGGAAGGAGCCGATCGGCTGGCCGAAGGCGTGGCGCTCCTTCACGTACGCGATCGTCTCGTCGAGGATCTGCCGGGCGTGGGCGATGTCGCTGACCGCGGCGCCGATCCGCTCGGCGACCAGCCGCTCCATCATGTAGATGAAGCCCATGTCTACCTGGCCGATGACGTTGGCGGCCGGCACCCGCACGTCGGCGAAGAACAGCTCAGCCGTGTCCGACTCGGGCTGGCCGACCTTGTCGAGCTTGCGGCCGCGCTCGAAGCCCGGCATCCCGGTTTCGACACCGAACAGCGTGATGCCGCGAGCCTTCTTCTCCGGGCTCGTCCGGGCCGCAACGAGCACCAGGTCGGCGGAGTAACCGTTGGTGATGAAGGTCTTGGAGCCGTTGAGGATCCAGTCGTCGCCATCCCGTACGGCGGTGGTCTTGAGGTTGGCCAGGTCGGAGCCGCCGGACGGCTCGGTCATGGCGATCGCGGTCACCAGCTCACCGGTGCAGAACTTCGGCAGCCAGCGCTGCTTCTGCTCGGGCGTACACAGGTCCACCAGGTATGGCGCGACGCAGTCCGCGTGGATGCCGACGCAGGAGGAGTACGCGAAGGCGAGCTTGGACAGCTCCTCGGCCAACACCAGGGCGAACCGGGGGTCCTCGACGCCGGCCCCGCCGTACTCGGCGGGGATGTTCAGTCCCAGCAGATCCTGCTTGCCCATCTCCAGCCACATCTCGCGACCGAACTCGTGGTTCGCGATGTGCTTCTCCTGGTTGGGCCGCAGCTGCCGGTCCACGAAGGTCCGGCACGTGTCCCGGAAGGCCTCGTGGTCGTCGTCGAAGATGGTGCGCTGCATTGCGTGAACCCCCCACTGCATCGGTGCCTGGCACAACATGTTACTCGCCAGTAGCAACCGATGCCGAGTGGTCCGCACTCGTGGTGTCAGCCACCACGAGTGCGGACGACTCGGCACGATCAGCCCGGCGCGGTGCACCGGGTGCGGGGTTTCAGGGGAAGAGGATGATGGGCGGCCGAGACTCCCCTAGACCTCGGCCACCCCGTTCGGTGGCCTGGCCGTC
>Ga0190275_10003085_pt1 | contig 11832 bp, 8 predicted proteins | sample Popmic550T_FD_133745 | JGI IMG/M metagenome (GOLD analysis project Ga0190275, IMG submission 133745) | Populus adjacent soil microbial communities from riparian zone of Yellowstone River, Montana, USA - 550 T | ecosystem: Environmental > Terrestrial > Soil > Riparian zone > Trees stand | place... | reverse complement strand
CGATGTTGATGGCGCGCTCGTAGTCGGGCTGTCCCTGCCGGTAGCCCGTGAAGTTGGCGAGATCGCCGCTCGCGGCGAAAATCGCGGTGACGCCCGGGACCCTGGCGATGTCGGCAGCGTTCTTCAATCCTTCGAGCGTCTCGATCATCAGCACCAGCACGATGTTGTCGTTGGCGGTGTTGCGGTACCCGCCCGGCACGCCGCCCCACATCGCCGCATCGAAGGCCTGTCCTCCGCCATTGCTGCGGCGGCCGAGGGGTGGGAAGTACGTCCAGTTCACCACGTCCTTCGCCTCCTGCACGGTGTCCACCGTCGGGACCACGAGTACCAGCGCGCCGGCATCCAGCGCGTGCTGGATCTCACGCTCGTCGGTGTAGGCGACGCGCACGCCAGGCACCGCCTTCGCCGTCGGACAGGTGCGCCACATGCGGGCGGCCGCCTGCCAGTCGCGCTGATCGTGCTGCATCTCCGTCCAGATGAAGTCGTAGCCGGCGTTGGCCATCGCGCAGTAGGTACTCGGGTCGGTGGCGGAGAACAGCGTCCCGCCGGTGACCTTGCCGCCCTGCTGCATCTTCGCTTTGACCGGGTTCCAGATGGCGGCATTGGCAGGGGGCGCGAAGGCGGCGCCGAATTTCCAGGTCGCGGGATCGAAGGGTCCTGTATTGGTCGCGAACGGTGGCGCGGCGTCCTTCGCCTTGCTGTCAGTGCCCGCGGGTGCCGCCAACGGGAAGGAAGCTGTGCCCGGCCTGGCGTTGCCGGCGTACGGATCGGCGGTTGGCGCAGGTGTTGGCGGCTGCGGGGATTGCGCGAGCGCGCCGGGCGCGTGCGGCGCGAGCAAGGCGAGCACACTGAATAATGCGAGTGCGGCAATCACGTGCTTCATCGGGACCTCCGTGCGCCGCCGAGTGTAGCAGGGACGTCGAAGCCGCACCGGCGAGCGCCTTCACGCGCGACGGTTCGCGACCCTCGCGCAGCGAGGCTGGCCTCGGCGCACGAGCGAGCGCTATTTGTTGGCCGGGTTGTCCACGGGATGATCCTTCCGCGACCGCTTTCAACGATCCGTCGTGGCGCAGCACCTTGAACCCCGGCGTCCAGCCGTCTTCAGCGGGCCGGCGGCACGAGCGCGACGCGAAAACCGATGAACGCCCGCCGCGCCCCCGGCTCCGCGGCGCCACGCGCGGTGGTCCGCACCAGCCGGGCGTCGTCGCCGAAGTGCCCCCCGCGAATCACCCAGAGCGCGTCGGCGTCGAGGCTGGCGCGATCGTCATTCGGGTCGTACGGGTAGGGCTGATTGGGACTCGCTGTCCATTCCCACACATTGCCGCTCATGTCGGCGAGGCCATAGGGGCACTCGGGGCACCGGAACTGCCCCACCGGCACCGGCCCCGTCGTGTTGAAGTTCGCACGATCACGACGCGGCTCGGCGCCCCAGGGGAAGCGCCGTCCATCGGCTCCGCGCGCGGCCTTTTCCCATTGCGCTTCGTTCGGCAGGCTGACCTTCCAGCCGTCCCGCAGCAGTTGGCTCACCCTGGGCGGCGTCTGGGGGGAGCCCGACATCGCCGCCTGGAGCCATCGGCAGTAGGCCAGCGCTTCGGGCCACGTGACGAAGCGGACGGGATGGGCAGGAGACCCCGACAGCGATTCGGGAGAAACCGTCGACGTCCTCGCCGCGGCGAAGGCGGCAAACTGACTGACCGTGACCTCGCTGCGCCCGATGAGAAACGCGGGCAGATCGACAGTGCCCTGGGCAAGGGCCGCCGACCAGCGCTCGTTGTCGAACGCCATGGGATCGCGAGCCGGGTCTGCCCCCATGATGAACGGTCCGGCGGGCACTTCGACGAAGTCCGGCCGCGCGTCATCGGCGATTCGGGAATCGCTCCGCCCATGGCCCTCCCAGGCACGGCCCAGGGCCGCGAGCAGCAGCAGCGCCGCAAGCCATCGTTGCCTCACCGTGACGCCGATACCTTCTCGCAGGCAAACTCCCAGCCATGACGGCAGGCGCGGGTATAGAGATCGGGCTCGGACATCTCGAGCAGATTGGGCCCGCCTTCGCGCAACAGCAGCCGCAGATCCAGCGGCCGCGGATCCGTGGCCAGTGGCTGGGCCGAACCGAGGAGGTTCAAGCAGCCCGCCTGAAAGCGGCCTTCACAAGCGCGTGAGAAGTACGCCAGCGCGCGATCCTGATTTGCAGGCACCAGGCGCCCTTCGACGTAGTACCGGCCCAGTTCGTTGCAGGCCCACCCCGCGTTGTCCCCGCAGTACGAGGCTTCGATGCGCAACAGCCGCTCGCACGCCTGGGGCCGTTGCTCCGCGCAGGCCTGCTGCCAGAACGGCAGGGCATCGCCGCGGTGCATGCCGTCGGTGGCGCCAACGGCGGTCATCGCGCCGAAGAAGACGACCCATGCGCCAATATGCGCGAGGTTGGCCCGGCCAAGCGGGCCCGTGAGACCGAGCCACGCCAGGACGGGACGATCGCCGATGGCGCGCACCGCCCGGTCGATCGCCGGCACGGCCAGGTTCAGCAGCGGCACGCACAGCAGCTTGTCGTAGAACGTCGGCATGCCCATGGCCCCTAGGATGGCGTACAGCCCCACGACCCCCAGGCCATACAGCACGCCGAAGATGGCCCGCCCCAACGGCGTGCGCGGCGAGGTGGACGGATCGGTCACCAGCAGGTGCAGCCCCAGGAACACCGCGGCGGGAATCTCGGAGTCCACGAAGTAGGGCACGCCTGTGATGGCCTGGTACAGCGCGCTCACCCCGAACAGCGTGGCGGCGGCGGAGGCGGTGACCGGCGTGATCGAGAAGAAGTACATGACGACCAGGCCGACGAGGAACAGCACGAGGTAGATGCGCGGGCCGAGGCCGAACGTGGTGGCAATCTCCTGGCCCCACGTGATGTCGGTCGTGCCAGTGGCCAGCAGCACCAGCGAGAACAGCGCCAGGGTGAAGGCCGACGGATTGAAGATGTGGACCCGCCGGCCATCGCGCTCCCAGCGCACGAAGGCCTTGCCCAGGAAGCCCACGGCGACGAGCAGGAACTGCAGGCTGAACCAATCGTCCTTGAACCACAGGAACAGGTTGGTGCTGAAGATGATCGGAAATGGCCCCAGACCGAGCGCGTAATCCTCCCGGCGCGACCACGCGAGCAGGATGTCGAAGACGTAAGCGAACACGAGCTGCCCCACGAGCAGCGGCGCGTAGTCGTAGACCGGCGGCCAGTACCAGCCCCAGTAGGCATAAACGCAGAGATGGCAGCAGCCCTGGATGTAGTGCTGCGCGCGCGGCGGCGCCAGGGTGAGCCCGCAGGCGCCGTCACGAAGGGCTCGCAGGGCGAGAACGCCCTGCCACGCCAGCAACGCGATGGCTGCCCCCCAGAACGACCATGCCAACGGCACGCTCTCGCCCACCCGCGGTAACAGGCCCAGCGCCAGCAGGCCGGCGGTCAGCGCCAGCGGGACGACGAAGACACCCAACCCGCTCTCGGGCCGGGTGTGCTGACGGGAATGGGAACGGTGTGCCATGGTGGACGGCGCTCTTTATACCACCGGGTTGACAAATCCCGGCCCCGCCAGCATCCTTGCGGGAATTTCCCGGCGTTCGACGCGTTCCTTCGTTCCCGAGGTGCCCATGAGGAATGGATCCACGAACAAGTGGGCGGCTTCCGCCCTGTTCGGCATATCTGCCGTCGTCGTCGGTCTTGCCATCGCGGGCATGCCGGGAAGCGCGCAACAGAAGGGTGAGTGGCCCGCCATCACTGGCGGCGATACCTCCACCCGCTATTCCCCGCTCGACCAGATCAACGCGTCGAACTTCAGTTCCCTCAAGGTGGCCTGGGAATGGAAGGGCGAAGTGCCCAACATGGAGGTCGGCGACATCAACGGCCGCGGCCTGCCCATCTACATGGACGGCATGCTGGTCACGGTGTCGGGCCAGCGCCGCACGGTTGTGGGAATGGACCCGGCCACCGGCAAGACCATCTGGGCGTTCCAGGAACCGCTGACGCCGCGCCACGAGTACTCGATGCGCTCGAACCACGGCAAGGGGGTGGCGTACACCAGGATCAACGGCAAGGGCGCGGTCCTGGTCACCACGCCGGGGTTCTTCCTGCACGCCTTGGACATCAAGACCGGTCAGCCGATTGAAGGCTGGGGCGGCTCGGTCCCGGTGACGGGCTTCCCGAAGAGCGGCTCCATCGACATGTTGAAGGACCTGATCGCGGACTGGGAGCCGTGGACGGCCTCGAAGCAGACCTACGATCCGGCCAAGGGCCTGCCGCTCGAGCTCGGCTACATCACCACCTCCTCACCCCCGATCGTCGTCAACGACGTGCTGATCGTCGGCAACTCCGCCGAGCAGGGTTACAACCAGACGCGCATCGAGAACGTGCCCGGCGACATCCTGGCCTATGACATGAAGTCCGGGAAGTTCATGTGGAAGTTCCATGTCATCCCGCGGCCCGGCGAGTTCGGCCACGAGACGTGGGAGAACGACGCCTGGAAGTGGACCGGCGACGTCTCGTCGTGGGCGCCGATGTCCGCGGACCCGGCGCGCGGGCTCGTCTACGTCCCCACCAATGGCGCGACCATGGATTACTTCGGCGGGTTCCGGCCCGGCGACAACCTGTTCAGCACCACGCTGCTCGCGCTCGACGTGAAGACCGGCAAGCGAGTGTGGCACCACCAGCAGGTGAAGCACGACATCTGGAACTACGACGTGCCGAACGCGCCGGTGCTGCTGGACGTGAATGTTAACGGCCAGCGGATCCCCGGCGTCTTCAGCGTCACCAAGCAGTCGTGGGTCTACTCCTACAACCGGCACACCGGGCAGCCGATCTGGCCATTCGAGGAGCGGCCGGTGCCGCAGTCGCAGGTTCCGACCGAGAAGTTGCCGAAGACGCAGCCCTTCGTCACCAAGCCGGCGCCGTTCGATCTGCAGGGCCGGACCGAAGCGCACCTCATCGACTACACGCCCGAAATCAAGAAGCTCGCGCTGCAGCGAGCGCAGGAACGCGATCTGCTGGCGCCATTGTTCGCGGCGCCGCGCCATCGCGGCAACGCCGAGGGCAAGGGCCACGTCAACGTCTGCCCCGGTGGCGGTGGCGGCGCCAACATCACCGGTCCACCGGCCGCCGACCCGGCCAGCGGCGTCATCTTCATCACCTCGACGAGCGGCTGCTCGCCGACCCTGCTGGCCCCGGCCATCGAACGTGACAATGACAAGATGACCGGCAAGACGGTGGCTCAGTGGGCCACGGCGCGCGGCAGCAGCCCGCCGGCGCCCAAGCCGCTGCCGAACGATCCGCTGGCTGGCATCCCCGATCTCTTCAAGGGTCCGGTCGGCCGCATCACGGCCATCGACCTCAACACCGGTGAGCACCTGTGGGTGGTGCCGCACGGCGACATGGAGATGAAGCAGCAGGAAGCGTTCCGCAACAACCCGATGTTGAAGGGAATGAACGTCGACACCAATTGGGGCCGCCGCGGACACGCCGCGATGGCAGCCACCTCCACGTTGCTGCTGGCGACCGGACAGACCGCCGACAACCAGCCGAAGCTGTTTGCAATCGACAAGAAGACCGGCAAGCGCGTCGGCGAAGTCGCCACGCCACGGCTGGGCACGTACGGACTGATGACCTACCTGCACGAGGGCAAACAGTACGTGGTGGTACCGATGAACGGCGGCTACGCCGCCTACGCGTTGCCATAGCACGCACCGTCGTCTCAGACGCAGGCCGGCCAGCTGCCCACGGGCGCCTGACCGGCCTTTTTCGTTTGCCAAAGCTCGTCCGCTACGACGCTCGTTTCCATTCTGCCGACGCCCGCACTCGTGTCCGGCGTCGGGGCTACAATTCGCGCATGTGCGACTTCGGCCAGCATCACCATCACGACCCTGCCGACGCCACGGCGTCGCCACCCTTCGGGTTCATCGTCGACCTGCCGGCGATTCGCGAAGTAATTGCCGAGACCCGGCGCTTGATCGACGAGGTGCCGGACGTGGCCATGCGCGTGGCCGCGCTGCGGCCGGCCTTCGCGAAGCTGCTGGCGACCAGCGATTGGCTACCGAAGGAGTACGCCTCGCCCGACCTGTCGAGCGGCATGGGCAGCGGCATCGGGCAATACGCGCTCTACCGCGCGGAAGACGGCTCACTCACCCTGTTCTCGCTCGTCATCCCAAGCGGGGCCGAAACACCGGTGCACGATCACCTTGCCTGGGGCCTCATCGGTGTGTACCGAGGACGCCAGGACGAGACGGTGTACCGCCGGCTTGACGATGGCACGAGCGATTCGGAGGCCCGGCTCGAGATCGCGAAGCGGCAGACGATCGACGAGGGCGGGTTCTATACGTTGATCCCACCGAGAGACGACATTCACTACGTGAAGACCGTGTCGGACGTCCCTTCGGTGTCGATTCACCTGCTCGCCAACGACACCGCCTGCGTCTGGCGTCACCGCTTCGATCCGGTGAATGGCACGGTCGAGGCCTTCCGCTCGGGCTATAGCAACGCCCCCTGCCCGGACGAGCTGCCCCGCTAGCTCTGGCTTTTTTCGGAGTCTCGCCTGCGCATGACTGCGTCGAATGGATACCGTTCCGAGCGATCGCTTGGGGCGCCGCGGGCCGCTCTTGCATAATAAGAGGCCGTCATGACGTGGACTGAAGCTGTCTTGCAACGATTCACGCTCTCTGCCAGGTCCTCGGATCTCGGCGACAGCGCTACCGCGCTGCCCGATGCCGCTTGGTGGCGAACCGATTTACCGGCCTCGTTGGTCGTCTTCCTGGTCGCGGTGCCGCTGTGCCTCGGGATTGCGCTCGCCTCGGGCGCACCGTTGTTTGCCGGCATCATCTCGGGGGTGGTCGGCGGCGTCGTCGTGGGATCCCTCAGTGCCTCGCCGCTGATGGTGAGCGGACCGGCAGCCGGCCTGACCGCCATCGTGCTTTCCGCCATTGCGACGCTTGGCTCGTACCGTGCGTTCCTCGCGGCCGTGGTGCTCGGTGGGGCCGTCCAGCTGGCGCTGGCGGCAATGCGGGCCGGCATCATCGGCTACTACTTTCCCTCCAGTGTCATCCGCGGCATGTTGGCCGGCATCGGCCTCATCCTGATCCTGAAGCAGATCCCGCACGCCATCGGGTACGACGTCGACTATGAAGGTGACGAGACCTTCATCCAGATGACCGGCGAGAACACGTTCTCGGCGATCGGGAACGCCTTCACCCGCATCGAACCGGCGGCCGTCGTACTGAGCCTGCTGGCGCTGGTCATGCTGATCGTGTGGGAGACCACGAGCCTCAGGAAGATGAAACTGCTTCCAGGGCCTCTGGCCGCCGTCCTTGTGGGCGTGGTTGGCCAGTGGTTGCTGCCGCAGTTCCATCCATCGCTGCAACTCGGGCGCGAGCACCTGGTCGCCCTGCCGGTCGCGGGGTCATTCGACGAAATTGGCCTCCTCTTCGCCACTCCCGACTGGACCGCGCTCTTCCGGCTCGATACCTGGCGCATCGCCGTCACCCTCGGCATCGTCGCCAGTCTCGAGACGCTGCTCTGCCTCGAGGCCACCGACCGCATGGACCCGTTCAAGCGCGAAGCGCCCACCGACCGCGAGCTGGCGGCACAGGGCGTCGGCAATGTCGTGGCCGGCCTGATCGGCGGCCTGCCGGTGACCGGCGTGGTCGTGCGCAGCGCGGCCAACGTAGATGCGGGTGCTCAGACAAAGCTCTCGGCGGTATTGCAAGGAGTGCTGCTTCTGGTCGCGGTGCTGAGCGTGCCGATGCTCCTCAATTCGATTCCGCTGGCATCGCTCGCGGCCATCCTCATCTACACCGGCTTCAAGCTGGCGCACCCCCGGCTGATGGCGCACGCGTGGGCCCAGGGTCCCACCCAGTGGCTCCCATTCATGGTGACGATGGTGGCGATCCTGCTCTCGGATCTGCTGCTCGGCATTGGCATCGGACTCGCTGTCGGCCTGCTGTTCATCCTGTTCGACCACCTTCGGAACCCCTGCTTCACGATCGTCAGCCCCCATGGCAGCGTGCTCACGCGGCTGAAGCTCCACGATCACGTCTCGTTCCTGGGCAAGGCGTCGCTGGCCCGAATCCTCGACCGGCTGGCCCCCAACAGCCGTATCGAAATTGACGGCACAAGCTGCCGCCACATCGACCACGACGTGCTGGAATACATCAGTGACTTCCGTCAGACGGCCCAACTCAGACACATCGACTTCCGGACCGTGGGGGTCGCGCTGCCCCCGGTGAGCCCAAGCCATTAAATGGAAAACCTTCGCCGCATCTTCGACAACAACCGCGCCCTGGTCGAGCAAATCACCCGCGACGATCCCGATTTCTTCAAGAGCCGGGCCGGCAAACAGGAGCCGCATTTCCTCACGATTGGCTGCGCGGACAGTCGCGTCCCCATCGAGACCCTGACCGGCGCGCTGCCGGGCGAGATGTTCGTGCATCGGAACATCGCAAACCAGGTGGTGATGGCGGACCTGAACCTGCTGTCGGTGTTGCAGTACGCGGTGGACGTGCTCGACGTGCAGCACCTGATCGTCTGCGGCCACTACCAGTGCGGCGGCGTGAAGGCGGCCATGGGCGATGCGTCTTATGGGCTGGTGGATCACTGGCTGGCCGGCATCCGCGACCAGGTGCGCCGTCATCAGGGAGAGATCGAGGCTTATCCGAACGAGACGGCCCGCTTCAATCGCGTCGTGGAGCTGAACGTGCTGCGGCAGGTGTACAACCTGTCGCGCACACCCATCGTGCAGAGCGCCTGGAAGCGTGGGCGGCGGCCGCTGCTCCACGGCATCGTGTACGACATCCACGACGGCCTGCTGAAGAAACTGGTGATGGAAGTGGATGGCCAGGACAAGGTGAAGGCGCTGCTGGAGTCCGATCGGCGCGGCGTCGGCGAATAGCGACCGACGACCGCCTGTGGCAGAGGTACAATCGTGCCTCCGTCATCCGTTCCGGACTGCCATGATCAAGCCCATCTGCGACACCATCCTCGACACCATCGGCCACACGCCGCTGGTCCGCATCAATCGCCTCACCAAGGGTGTCGTGCAGGCCGACGTGCTGGCCAAGATCGAGACGTTCAACCCGGGAAACTCGATCAAGGATCGCATGGCCTTGAAGATGATCGAGGATGCCGAACGCGACGGGCGATTGAAGCCTGGGGGCACCATCATCGAGGGCACCTCCGGCAACACCGGCATGGGCCTGGCCATCGCGGCGGTGGTCAAGGGTTACAAGTGCATCTTCACCACCACCGACAAGCAGTCCAAGGAGAAGGTGGATGCCCTGCGCTCGTTCGGCGCGGACGTCATCGTCTGCCCGACCGACGTCGACCCCGAAGATCCACGCTCCTACTACTCGGTGTCCTCGCGCCTCGAACGGGAGACGCCGAACAGCTGGAAGGCCAACCAGTACGACAACCCCTCCAACGCGCAGGCGCACTACGAGCAGACCGGTCCGGAGATCTGGGAGCAGACGGGCGGCGCCGTCGATCACCTGGTCGTCGGTGTCGGCACCGGCGGCACCATTTGCGGCGTCGGCAAGTTCCTGAAGGAACGAAAGCCCGCGGTGAAAGTGTGGGGCATCGACACCTACGGGTCGGTGTTCAAGAAGTACAAGGAGACCGGCGTCTTCGACAAGAACGAGATTTACCCGTACATCACCGAAGGCATCGGCGAGGATTTCCTCCCGAAGAACGTCGACTTCTCGGTGATCGACCACTTCGAGAAGGTCACCGACCGCGACGCGGCGATCATGACCAGCCGCATCGCGCGGGAAGAAGGCATCTTCGCCGGCAACTCCGCCGGATCGGCGATGGCCGGCCTCATACAACTGGCGGATCGGTTCAGGGCCGGTGAAACCGTCGTCGTCATCTTCCACGACCACGGCACGCGCTACCTGGGCAAGATGTACAACCCGGAGTGGATGCGGGACAAGGGCTTCCTGGATCGCAGCGGACTGACCGCAAAGGACCTCGTCGCCGATCGCAAGAAGGCGAAACTGACCACCATCGATCGGAACGATTCGGTGGCGCACGCGGCGAACCTGATGACCGAGCACGCCTACTCGCAGATTCCGGTCACCTCGGATGGCCGCCTCGTCGGCACTGTCAGCGAGAGTTTCCTGTACGATGCCATTGTCAAGCAGCCGGAATTGCTGAAGGGTCCGGTCGAGGCCATCATGCAACCGGCGCTCCCCTTCGCGGATATCTCCACCGGTGTCGACGCACTTGCGGGCATGCTGACGGCACAAAGCCCGGCCGTGCTGGTGCGCGACTTCAAGAGCGACGAGACCTACATCATCACCCGGTGGGATGTAATTCGGGCGCTCGCGTAACGGCGCACCGGTTGCCCGCCCATGGATCGGCGCCCTTCGCCGGAGTGACAACGATCGCCCTCATCCTGGAGCCGAACCAATGACCCTCGCCTATCACCGCCGCATGATGGCGTTCGACCACTGGTGCAGCATGGTTTCGCTCGAGGCGGCGGCGCCGGTCGCGGACCGAGTGCCCGCTTCGATGCGCTGGATCAATCACATCCTCGGCGCCAAGCGCGTGTGGCTGGCGCGGGTCGCCGGCGGCGATTCGCCGTTCAGCGTGAACCCCACCTTTTCCGCAGACGAACTGCGCCAGCAGTTCGCCATCGCGCGTGACGGCTGGGCCGAGTTCCTGCAGACCCAGACCGACGCCGACATCGAGCGCGTCATCGCCTATCGAAATCTGAAAGGCGAACCGATGGTGAGTCCGCTGGGCGATATCCTGGCGCACCTGCCCATGCATGGGCAGCATCATCGCGGGCAGATCAATGCGGACCTCCGGGCCGCCGGTGTCGCGCCCCCGACCATCGACTTCATCCACGCAGCGCGCTCCGGCGCGGTCTGACCGTCCCCAATCGCAGCCGCGGTGAGTTGCGTGCAGGCGCGTGCGCCCGACGCTATCGTCCGAGCGCAACGACCGGTGAGATGCGGGCGGCCCGTCTTGCAGGAATGTAGCTGGCCAGGAGTGCCGCGCCCATCAACACGATGGGAGCGAGGGCGAACGTCAGCGGGTCGAGGCCATTCACGTTGAAGAGCAATCCCTGCATCGCCCTGGATACCCAAAGCGCTCCCAGGAGTCCAAGGCCGACCCCGGCCGCCGCCAACCGTAAGCCTTGCCCGACCACCAGCCGGACGACGGCCGTTGGCGAGGCGCCCATGGCCACGCGGACCCCGATCTCCTGCGTCCGCTGCGACACGGTGTAGGCCATCACGCCGTAGACGCCGACCACTGCCAGGGCGGCGGCAATGGCCGCGAACAGCGTCAGCAACACCATCTGCAGTCGCGGCTGCGCCACCGTATTCGAGATCGCCCGCTCCATCGTCCTCAGGTTGACCAGCGGCTGGTTCGGATCGATTTCGCCGATCGCGGCACGTACCGCACCTATGAGTGACAGCGGATCGTTCACGGTGCGGACCACCAGGAAGGTGCTTCGGTACATCCCGGCGAGGATGGGGTCGGGGAATTGCAAGTACGGAACGAACATCTCGGACTTCGCTCCGGCCTCGAACGACTGCTTCACGTCGCCGACTACACCGACCACTTCCATCGAGGGGAAATCGGGCGAGGGCTCGGTGCCGAGCTGAATACGCTGACCCAGAGGGTTTATCTCCGGGAAGTACTGCCGCGCCATGCTTTCGTTGATGACCACCACCGGCGGCGCGCCCTCGCGGTCACGTTCGTCCAGGAAGCGGCCGGCGCGGAGCGGCACGCCGAGCGTCTGGAGGTAGGCCGGCGTCACGGCACGATAGCCGGCCATCACGTAGTCGTCTGGACCGCGCGGCGGCTTG
>Ga0190275_10003084_pt1 | contig 11837 bp, 11 predicted proteins | sample Popmic550T_FD_133745 | JGI IMG/M metagenome (GOLD analysis project Ga0190275, IMG submission 133745) | Populus adjacent soil microbial communities from riparian zone of Yellowstone River, Montana, USA - 550 T | ecosystem: Environmental > Terrestrial > Soil > Riparian zone > Trees stand | place... | reverse complement strand
CAGGCTCGTCAGTTCGGAAGGCAGTGTGAGCATCGAAAGACCTCTCTTGGCGGAGTTGGTCAATCAGCTTACGCGGCCTTCCGTTTTGTTTTCAAAGATCGAAAATGGATAAAGTCGAGCTTAGTCAATAACTGAAAACTGAAAACTGAAAACTGAAAACTGTTCCCTCACTTCATCGGAGAGATGTGCTCGTTCAGCCAGCGCGTGCCCTCGTCGAGCGGGGCGATGTGGTGCGGCTTGCCTTGCCAGACGCGCAGCATCGAGACGATGAGGAAGACGAACGCGGCCACCTTGAACAGCGTGCCGCCGAGGCCGCTGCCCGCAATCCCGCCGACGATACTAAAGAGCAGCGAGCCGGCGACGATTGCGATGTGCAGCGCCAACCCTTGCGCGGCGTGAAAGCGCGTGCGCGTCTCGCCCCGCGGCACGATTGCCAGCTCGATTAACGACGCGACCAGCCCGATGTAGAAAGGGATGTACGGCAAAAGGTTCGCGATGTTCTCAGGGATGCCGAGCCGCGCCACGGGTCGCGACGAAGGGGCCGCGCTCGGTTGATACGGCGACGAAGGGCCGGGCGGCGGAGGCTGGACTTGCGCGGGCGGCTGGTTGGCTCCCGCGCCGAAGGTCGTGAACGGCTGCTGCTGTCGCGGAGGCGCGTAAGCCGGCGGGATGAACATGGACGGGTACGAGTCCGACATCTCGTCGTCGAAGCGGCGCGTCTGCGCTTCCGCCGCGGGGTCGCGACGCAGCGGCTGCGTCTCGTCTGATACCTCACTCGTCCGGCCCAACGCTTCTTCCGTGCGTCGCACGAAGTCCGGGTCTAGCGGGTCTGTGTCGTACTTGCTCTTCTTCTCCGGCATGACTTTAGTTTACGTCGCGAGACGCGAGCAGGTTCAACGCCTCTCACTCGACCGTCTCTACTTCGGCGCGCTCCCAACGCCCTTCCCTCTCCGAGATTCGGAAGGCGCGCAGCACGCAGTCGCCGTCTGCGCCAAAGCCGATTATGAAATAAACCGCCGAAGGGTAAAAAGCAAGCCTCACGTCCGACGCCGAAGGCGCGGGGTCTTTCGAGCGCGGGTGCGAGTGGTAGATGCCGACCAGTCTCTCGCCGCGCTCGCGCATACGTCGCTGCGCGGCGAACAGCTCTTCGGGCGCGGCCTCGTATGCAACCGTCGCGTTGCTCGCCACGTTCCGCAAAGTGTAGACCGATTCAACTGTCGCGCCGTCGCCGCCAAGCAGACCACAACACTCCTGCGGCGCGACGGCGCGCGCGTGCGCGAACATCTCTTCGATAGTTTCGCGCCGAAGTCTGATGACCTTCTCCTTATTTACCTTGAGTCAAGGTTTCAGTCTTCGCCGATCTGTATGTGCAGCTCTTCGAGCTGGTGCGGGTCAATCGCGCCGGGGGCATCAATCATCAAGTCTGCCGCCGAGGCCGTCTTCGGGAAGGCCATCAGGTCGCGTATGTTGTCGTTGCCCGTGAGCGCCATCAGCATTCGCTCTATCCCCGCGGCGATGCCTCCGTGCGGCGGCGTGCCGTATTCGAGCGCGTCGAGGAAGAAGCCGAAACGCTCGCGCGCCTTCTCCTCCGACAGGCCGAGAGCCTTGAAGACGAGACGCTGTATGTCGCGACGATGAATTCGTATCGAGCCGCCCGCGACCTCGATGCCGTTGACGACGGCGTCGTAAGCCTTCGCGCGGAGTCCGCCGAGCAGTTCGGTCTCGCCGCCCTCGACCGCGCGCTCGAATGCGGCGAGGTCTTCGTCGAGCGGCGAGGTGAACGGGTGGTGCATCGGGTAGAAACGCCCGTCCGTCTCGTTCATCTCGAACATCGGAAACTCCGTCACCCACAAAGGCACGAACGTGTTCGCCGGAATCAGCTTCTCGCGCCGCGCCACCTCGCCGCGAAGCGCGCCCAAAGAAGCCGCGACTATTGAGCGCCTGCCCGCGACAATGAGCAGCGCGTCACCCTTCTCCGCGCCCGCCGCCGATGCAAGACGCGTCACGCCCTCCTCGCCCAGAGCCTTGAGTAGCGAAGACGAAAGCTCGTCGCCCAGCTTGACCCAAGCGAGCGCGCCCGCGCCGTAACGCTTCGTGACCTCCTGCAACTCGTCGAGCTGCTTACGCGAAAGATGCGCGCCGCGCTTCACGACAAGGGCCTTGACCTCGCCGTTCGCCTCAAGCGCCGAGGCGAATGGCGCGAACGTCGTCCCCTCCAAAGCCCCAGACAAATCTTGCAGCTCCATCCCGAAGCGAAGGTCGGGCTTGTCGCTCCCGTAACGCCGCATCGCCTCGGCGTAGGAGAGGCGCGGGAAAGGCACGGGCAGCTCCGCGCCGACGAGCCTGAAGACGCGCGCCAGCATCCCTTCGATCAGTCGGTAGACCTGCTCGCGCGTTGCGAAGCTGAACTCAACGTCGAGTTGCGTAAACTCCGGCTGACGGTCTGCGCGCAAATCCTCGTCGCGGAAGCAGCGCGCTATCTGATAGTACTTGTCGAGTCCGGCGATCATGCAGATCTGTTTGAAGATTTGCGGCGACTGCGGCAGCGCGTAGAACTTGCCCGGATAGAGTCGCGACGGCACGACGTAATCGCGCGCGCCTTCGGGCGTTGACTTGATAAGTATCGGCGTCTCGATCTCCGTGAAGCCCTCGCCGTCCATGTAGCGATGAATCTCGCCGACGACACGCGCGCGCAGGCGCAGGTTCTTCTGAAAGAATGGGCGGCGCAGATCGAGATAGCGATACTTCAGGCGCACGTCTTCGGCGGCGAGCTTTTCGGGCGGCGCGTCGAGTTGGAACGGCGGCGTGCGCGCCTCGTTCAGCACAAGCACCTCGCGCGCCTGCACCTCTACGTCGCCCGTCTCAAGCTTTGCGTTGCGCTGCGCCTCTTCGCGCAGCACTACCTCACCGCGCACCGCGATGACGTACTCGCCGCGCACCTCTTTGGCGCGCGCGTGCGCTTCCGCCGCGTCCTCCGCGTCGAAGACGACCTGCGTCAGCCCATCGCGGTCGCGCAAATCAACGAACGTCAACGGCCCGAAGTCGCGTCGCACCGCGACCCAGCCCATCAGCACAACTTCTTTGCCCGCGTCTTCGGCGCGCAACTCACCGCACGAGTGCGTGCGCTCAAGTTCTCCGAGATGATCTAGTGTGATTGCCATAAATTATTTGAGCCAGACCGTGAAGGGCCGGACGACTTGCAGACTCAGCAACTGCCTTTAAGAAGCTATTTGAAAGGTCAGCTCCGTAGGAGCGAGATGTTTGTAGACCGCGTGACTAAGTTTTCCGAAGCTCCGTAGGAGCGAAATATCAGAAACATTCCGCTCCTACGGAGCTTCACAAAAAATAGAATCGCTCGAACTACAAACATTCCGCCCCTGACGGGGCTGTTCAAACTGCTTCTAAGATTTTTCCCCGCCGCGCCGCAAAACCTCTTGCAGCTCCGCCGCGGCGATTTCACGGCTCACAGTTCGCTGCTCGCCTGTCTTCATGTTCTTCAGCGTCACGTTACCACGAGAGCGTTCGTCGTCGCCGATGACGACGACGAAGGCGACGCCGCGCGACGATGCATACTTGAATTGCTTGCCGAGTTTGTCGGCCTCCGGGTAAACGTCAACGCGAAGCTCCGGCGCGCTCCGTCGCAGCTCATTCGCGAACGCGAGCGAGTCTCTGATCGAATCCTCGTTCCACACCGTCACCAGAACGTCCGCCGCCGCGCGCTCAAGGCTTTCGGGAAACATCCCGCGCTCGCTCATCACGACGATGATGCGCTCAAGGCCGAGCGAGAAGCCGCACGCGGGGATATCTTTGCCCGAAAACATTCCGACGAGATTGTCGTAACGCCCACCGCCGCCGAGCGAGCCTGCGAGGTCGGGCACGTTTATCTCCATGATCGCGCCGGTGTAGTACGAGAGGCCGCGCGCGAGACTCGGATCAATCTTGATTTTGTCGGCGACGCCGTAAGCGGCTGCGTACTCGACGACGCGGCGCAACTCGTCCACTCCGCGCGCGCCCTGTTCGTTGTCGCCTACGAACTCGACGAGACGACCGAGCGCGGCGCGGTTGTATGCTTCGGCCTTCGACGTTTCCAACGCTCCGCCTTCGCCTGAGACGAACTCGGCTGCATGCTCAAGCTCTGGAAGTCTCTCGAAAAATTCGAGCAGCCCCTCGCCGCTCTCCGCCGCGACGCCGCGCGACGCGAACTCGCGCGCAACGCCTTCGCGCCCGATCTTGTCGAGCTTGTCGAGCGCGACGAGCGCGTCCGCGTGCTTGTCGCGCTCTATCCCCGACGCGTCGAGCACGCCCGCGAGAACCTGCCGGTGATTAAGGCGGATAGTGAAATTATCGAATCCTAAACTCGCCAGCGCATCGCTCGCGGCGGCGCAAAGCTCGGCCTCGACGACGGGCGAGCGCGAGCCGACGGCGTCAACGTCGCACTGGTAGAACTCTCGGAAGCGACCGCGCGCGGGGCGGTCTGCGCGCCAGACGGGTTGAATCTGGTAGCGCTTGAAAAACTTCGGGAGCCGTTCGCCGTATTCGGCGACGACGCGCGCGAGCGGCACGGTCAGATCGTAGCGGAGCGCGAGGTCTGCTTCGCCCGTCTTCTCGTGCTCGCCGCGCTTGAGGATTTTGAAGATGAGCTGGTTGCCCTCTTCGCCGTACTTGCCGAGTAGTGTCTCGATGTTCTCGACCGCGGGCGTCTCAAGCGGCTCGAAGCCGTAGCGTTCGTACACGTCTTTGATAATGCGAATGACGTGCTCGCGCCGACGCACGTCCGCGGGGAGAAAGTCGCGCATGCCGCGCGCCGGTTGTGTCTTTGCTGCCATCTTGATTTGAATCAGAGTTGATTGCCGGGTAACTTGAAGCTCACCGCGGAGGCGCAGAGGGCGCAGAGTTCTCGCAGAGAAAAGCAAATCCTCTGCGCCCCCTCCGCGTCCTCTGCGCCTCCGCGGTGAATCATTCGTTCTCCACGCTCAACTTTTAAAAAATTCTAAAACTCAATCGTAGCCCACTTCAGCTCAAAGACTCACCTGAAAATCGAAAAGCCGACGTAGATCAGATTCGCGTCGAAGCCGGGGTTCGCTTCCGCGCGGTAGCCGTTCGAGATGTGTTGATACCTGTAGCCCACAGTCCAGGCGCGACGCGCGCCCGTCTTCCACTGCACGCCTCCGCCGAAGTCCGCCGTGAAGTTGAACTGCGCGCCGCGCTCGTCCGGCACGCGCTCGCCGAAGTATAGGAAGCCGCCCGACGCCTGCGCGAAGGGCTGTATGCGCTCGCGCCTTCGGAAGTTCAACTGAAAACCTACGGGCGAGAGGCCCGCGCCCGTTATCGTCTTCCGCCGTTCGCGCGCGGGCGCGGTGAACGTCCCGCCGTCCGGGTACGAGAGAGACGCGACGGGCACCGCGTCAATCGTGTACTTGAGCGCGAGGTTGTCGCCGCGCGCAAGCACGCGCGCGTAACGCAGGCCCAAGATTGCGAGCCGCGTCTCCTCGGTCTTGCCGATGAGCGTCGGGCTGCCCAGCGAGCCGCCGCCCCAGACGCTGAACTCGTTGACGCTCTTCTCAAGTCCGAACGCCCCGCCCGCGCTCTGCACGCCCGCCACTTCCCGCGCGCCCGCGTCTCTGGAGTCCAAACTCGCCTGCGCGAAGGCCGCGTGCGCGCACGCGACGAGCGAGAGCAAAAAGGCGAAGCCCGATTTCGCGAGCATGTTTGCGGCGTGGCTTGTGGCGTTCATGGTTTTCATCCTCGCGCGGTCGAGCTTCACGTTTGCGCCTCGCCCGCTGTAGCGTCAGCGCCGCGACACGCTCGCTTAGGCGATGCCGTACTCTTCGCGGTAGACGCGCGTGTACTCGACGTAGTTCTTCCAGAACACGTCGAGGTCTGCCGTCTCTTCGTCGCTCAATTGCCGCTTGACGCGCGCCGGCACGCCCATGACGAGCGAGCGCGGCGGGATGAGCGTCCCCGGCGAAAGAAGCGCGCCCGCGGCGACTAAAGATTTCTCGCCGACGCGGCAGCCGTCCATCACGATTGCACCGATGCCTACCAGACACCCGCGCTCGACGTGGCAGCCGTGCAGCGTCACGTTGTGGCCGACGGTCACTTCGTCTTCCAGCACGGTCGCGTGCGTGCCGTTCGAGACGTGTATGACCGTTCCGTCCTGCACGTTCGTGCGATTCCCGATGCGTATGTGGAACACGTCGCCGCGCACCGTCGCGCCGAACCACACGGACGAATGCTCGCCGATGACCACGTCGCCGATGATTTGCGCGCTCTCCTCGATGAAGGCGGTCGGATGAATCTGCGGGTGTTTTCCGCGAAACGGTCGAATCATAAGAGATGCCTGTTAGTTCAAGCTTACTCGCTTTCCGCCTTTCCGTCGAAAGCGAAAACGGTAGCACGCAGCGCGAGCGAGGGGCAAGAAGAGGAGATTCAAGTCGGAAACGCGACCGTCAGGGAGCGTGTCCCTAACACACTCCCTGAGAAGTATGTTAGGGACACGCTCCCTGACGGTCGCGTTTCCGCCCCTGCCAATCCGCAATCCGCAATCCGCAATCCGCAATCCCTCGCCGTCGTGTTACAATCGCCCGCGCCGAGCAGAAGGAGACCGAACCAAAGACGTGCCGACAGAGACCCCGCCCCCGTATTTTCCACAGAACCCGCTCTCGCCGGGCGACGAAAAGACGGCCAAAAAGCTGAGGCTCACATTTTACGGGTGCGGCACTCTGATCGTGTTCGCCCTTCTCGGCGCAATCGTCGGCGTCATCTACCTTATTCGCTCGCTCATCTGATTTTCCGACTCGCGCCGGAGTGCGCGCAAAGTTAAGGACATGAAGAGAAGCAATATCAAACTCTTCGTCTTTCTGGCGGCGGCGCTGTCGCTCGTCATCTCCGCCGAGTCCTCGGCGCGCGACGAGCGCGAGTCGTGGACGAGCGTGCAGTCGCAGAACTTTCTCGTCGTGGGCGTCGCGCGCGAGAAGGACTTGCGGCGCGTGGCGTCGCGGCTCGAAGAGTACCGCGCGGTCTTTTCGCGCCTGCTCTCGGTCGAGCACTTCGATGCGTCGGTGCCCACGACGGTCGTCGTCTTCCGCGACGACCGCGCGTACCAGCCGTTCAAGCCGCTCTACCGAGGGCAGACCGCCGCGTTCGTCTCCGGCTATTTCCAGCCCGGCGCGGAGGTCAACTACGTCACGCTCGCGCTCGACTCCGATGGCGGGCGCGGCGCTTCGTCCACGCTGCTTCACGAGTACACGCACCTTCTCGTCAACAACTACTTCCGCAACGCGCCGCTCTGGCTGAAGGAGGGCTTGGCGGAGTTCTACAGCACGGCGCGCATCTCCGGCGACCGACGCCGCGTGACGCTCGGCGCGCAGATACCGCACCGCGCTCGCTCTCTGCGCGGTCGCGCTCTGCTGCCGCTGCGGACGCTCTTCGCCGTTGACCAGCAGTCGCCGCACTACCAGGAGCCGGACAAGCGCGGGCTGTTCTACGCGGAGTCTTGGGCGCTCGTGCATTACCTGCTCGAAGGCGGGGGCGGCGCGCGGCGCACGCAGCTTGCGCGCTTCGTCGCTTCGCTCGCCGACGGGAAGAACGCCGACGAGAGTTTCCGCCTTGCTTTCCAGACCGACGTGGACACTCTCGAAGCGGAGCTTTCGACTTACGTCCGGCTGGCCTCTTATCCCGAAAGCTCGGAGACGTTCGAGCGCCCTCTCGCCTTCGACTCGCAGCTCGTCGCGCGCATGCTGACCGAGGCCGAAGGGCTTGCTTACTTGGGCGACCTTCTGCTTCACACCGACCGCCCCGAAGAAGCCGAAAACTATCTGAGCCGCGCGATACAGTCGGACGCTCGGCTCGCACGGGCGCGCGTCTCGCTCGGCATCCTGCGCCTTCGGCAGAACCGCTTCGCCGAGGCGCGCGAGCAGCTCGGGCTGGCCGTCCGGGCCGACCCGCGGAATCATCTCGCGCGCTACTACTTCGCCGACGCGCTCAACCGCGAAGGCGCGTCCACGGACTCCAACAAAATCACCATCGAAGATTTCGAGGAGCGGACGAATCAGATGCGCGCGGAGCTGCGAAGGGCCGTCGAGATCGCGCCCGGCTTCGTCGAGTCGTACCGCCTGCTCGCGACAATCGAGATGGAGCGCGGCGACCGTCTCGAAGAGGCCGAGGCCTTGCTGCACCGCGCGCTGCGGCTCGCCCCGCGCCGGCTAGACCTCACGCTGCTGCTCGCGCAGGCGCATTTGATGAAGGGCGAGTTCGACGCGGCGCGGCGTCTCGCTGAGCCGATAGCGCGGCGCGACGGCGACTCGCACATGCGCGTGCAGGCCGAGATGCTCCTGCGCCGCGTGGACGCGCGCGAGGAGATGCTCGTCCGTCTGAAGTCGCAGGCGGACGAGGCCGCGCGCCTCGAAGCGTCAGAGTCCACGCCCGTGCAGCCCTGCGACATGCCCTTCCGCGGCGGGCCGCAGCAGAAGCGCCTGCGCTTCGCGGGCGAGCAGACGTGTGGCCGCCTCGTGGATATCGAGTGCGCGGACGACTCCGTCATGCTCGGAGTCGAGGCGGGCGGGCGAACGCTCAAGCTGCGCGCCGCAGACCTCAAAGCCATACGCTTCGTCACGTACACCACCGCCGTCAGGACGGGCCAGCTCTCATGCGGCGTGCGCGAGCCTTCCAACCTCGTCCTCGTCACCTACCGGGCGAAGCGCGACGGCGCGAAGGATTGCGACGGTGAAGCCCTCGCCGTCAAGTTCATCCCCGAAGACTGGAACCGCTGAACAGAGCCGCGAGCCGTAGCGAGTGGGTGTGCGTCACGGCAAGAAGGAATTAACATGGATGGACAGGATAGGCAGGATAAAAGATTTGAAATTTGAAATTTGAAATTTGAAATTTGAAATTTGAGATTTCAGATTTCAGATTCGAGATTTCAGATTTGAAATTTGAAATTTGAAATTTGAAATTGCTTTATCCTGCCTATCCTGTCCATCCATGTTAATTTCCCCTTTGCTAGTCACACGCGCAATTTAGAGAGACGAGACCCGCGAGGCTTCCGCTCGCGGCTCTGTACCTCCGCGGACGCATCGGATGACTGACTCTAGCGCAGACGCGCGTCAACATGACGCCGCACCCGTCGAGAGCAAAGGACTCGCGCGGCGCCTCGGCCTGTTCGACGCGACGATGATCGTGATGGGCGGGATCATCGGCTCAGGCATCTTCCGCAACCCTCACGCCGTCGCGCTTCAAGTTCACACGCCCTTTCTCATACACGGCGCATGGCTCGCGGGCGGCGCGGTCGCCCTCGCAGGCGCGTTCGTCTACGCGGAGCTTGCCGCGCGTCGTCCGCAGGTCGGCGGGCAGTACGCGTACCTTCGCGACGCATACCATCCTTCCGTCGCGTTCCTCTACGGCTGGGCCTTGCTGCTCGTCATACAGACGGGCGGGATGGCCGCGGTCGCCATCACCTTCGCGGGTTACTTCATCGAGCTTACGCGTCTGGCCGCGCCGGAATGGACGGTGGCCGCCGCGACGCTCGCGCTGCTCACCGTTGTCAACTGCCTCGGCGTGCGCGCGGGAAGCAACGTGCAGAGCATTCTGATGGTCTTGAAGATTCTGGCAATCGCCGCGCTCATCTTCTGCGGACTGTTTCTCGCAGGGGAGGCGCGCGCACTTGCCACAGCGCTGCCGGACGCGCCCAAAGAGGCGGCGAGCCTGCTCGTCAGTTTCGGCGCGGCGATGACGCCCGTGATGTTCGCATATGGAGGCTGGCAGACGGCGAGCTTCGTCGCGGGCGAGATGCGCGAGCCGCGACGCGATCTGCCGCGCGGCCTGTTGATAGGAGTCGGCGGCGTGATTCTGCTCTACACGCTCGTCAACTTCGCGTGCCTTCGCGCGCTTGGCCCGGAAGGCTTGGCCGCGACGACGACGCCAGCCTCCGCAGTGATGCGTCTCGCACTGGGCGAGCGCGGGGCCGCGCTCATCGCGGTCGGCATCGCGATCTCGACGCTCGGATTTTTGAGCCAGAGCATGCTGACCGCGCCGCGCGTCTACTTCGCGATGGCCGAGGATGGACTGTTCTTCCGCGGCGTGGCGCGGCTCGACGCAAAGACGCGCGCGCCCGTCGTCGCAATCGCGCTGCAAGGCGCGCTCGCCGCCGTCATCGCCGCGTCGGGGCGTTACGAGCAGATTCTCAACTACGTCGTCTCGGTTGACTTCATCTGGTTCGGCCTGACCGCGCTCGCGCTCTTCGTCTTCCGACGCCGCCCGCGCTCGCGTGTGGATGAGAGTGAGCCGGTCGGCGGCTTCAGAGTCCCCGGCCACCCCGTGACGACCGCGCTTTTTGCCACAGCGTGCGCGCTCATCGTCGCGGCGACGGTCTACAAGTACCCGCTCAACAGCGCGGTCGGCCTCTTGATTGTCGCGACGGGAGTTCCGGTCTACTTTCTTTGGCGGGGACGCAGAACTTAAGCGCACGAATCAGAAACGCGACCGTCAGGGAGCGTGTCTCAATTAAGTGGCGACTGAGACACGCTCCCTGACGGTCGCGTTTCTGACTTGCGGCTAGCTCTTCCAGCACGCAGCCGCAAGACACAACCACCCCGCGAGAAACGCGAGGCCGCCGATGGGCGTGATCGCGCCGAGCCAGCGCTGCCCCGTCAGGCTCAAAAGATAAAGGCTGCCGGAGAAGACGATTGTGCCCGCGACGAAGAGCCAGCCCGCCGCGCTCGTCAGCGTCCCCGGCCAACGCGTCGCGGCCCACGCCGTCGCAATGAGCGCGAAGGCGTGATACATCTGATAGCGCACGCCTATCTCGAACGTCGCGAGCATGTCCGCGCCGAGACGACTTTTAAGCCCGTGCGCGCCGAACGCGCCGAGCGCGACGCCGACGAATGCAGAGACCGCGCCGATAAGAAAAAATAGTCTGTCCATCTTCCGTTCGTCCTCTCAGGTTGCCTTCAACATCTCGCGCGCGTGCCGTCGCGCCGCCTCGGTTATCTCCGCGCCGGTGAGCATGCGCGCGATCTCTTCGACCTGACGGCGGCGGTCGAGCCGCTGTACGCCGACCTCGGTTCTGCCCTGCGCGCTCCGCTTGCCGACGAGCAGGTGCGTGTCCGCGAAGCGCGCGATCTGCGCCTGATGCGTCACGCACAGAACTTGATTCGTGCCTGAGAGCGCCTTGAGCTTGAGGCCCACCGCTTCGGACACGCGCCCGCCTATCCCGGCATCAACCTCGTCGAAAACAATCGTGCGCGGGAAGCGCGCGGGACTCGCGCTCGTCTTTAAGACGAGCATCAGGCGCGAAGCCTCGCCGCCCGAAGCGACTTTCGCAAGAGGCCGCAAAGGCTCGCCCGCGTTCGCCGAAAAGTAGAACTCGACGCGGTCAACGCCCGACGCCGTGAAACTCTTCGACGCATCTTCCGCGCCGAGGTCGTCTGGCGACGTGACGCGCGCCTCGAACTGCGCTTGCTCCAACGCGACCTCCTTCAAAGCCTTCTCGACCGCACGACGAAACTCGCCCGCCGATTTTACGCGCGCGCGGTGAACTCGCTGCGCCGCTTCGAGGTAAGAGGCGCGCGCTTCGGCAAGCTCCTTCGACACTTCGGCGGCGCGCTCGTCGGTGCTATCCAACTGTCGCAGGCGCTCGCGCGAGCTTTCGAGATGTTCAAGCGCGCTCTCGATTGTGCCGCCGTACTTGCGCCGGAGCCGCGCGATGTCCGCGAGCCTGCTCTCTATCTCCGCGAGGCGCGCGGGCGAGAACGTCAGCCCTTCGGAGAAGTCGCGCAAGGTCGCCGCGAGGTCTTCCAGAACGGCGCGCGCCGAAGCCACGCCTTCGAGATAATTTCTGT
>Ga0190275_10003083_pt1 | contig 11841 bp, 6 predicted proteins | sample Popmic550T_FD_133745 | JGI IMG/M metagenome (GOLD analysis project Ga0190275, IMG submission 133745) | Populus adjacent soil microbial communities from riparian zone of Yellowstone River, Montana, USA - 550 T | ecosystem: Environmental > Terrestrial > Soil > Riparian zone > Trees stand | place... | reverse complement strand
CCGCCCGATCTCGGCGAGCTGCTCGACGGCCCCGGCCCGGGGGTGCCCCTCGGCGCCACTGCCGACGGCCCGTCCGGCGTCACCGGCCCGGAGCCCGACGGTGTGGGCGGCGAGGCACCTGTCGTGGACGGCGCGCCGCCCGAGCTCGACGGCACCGGACCGGACGGTGCCCCGCTGATCGACGGCGAGGTGACCGGACTGCCGACGCCCGACGGCGGGTTCGAGCTCGGCGAGGACGACCCGTTCGAGACCGGTCCGTACGCCGACGAGCCGCTCGGCGACCCGACCGGGCCGGACCTGCCCGACGAGCCCTCGGACGCCGGGTTCGACGACGCCGCGGGCGGCGCGTAGAGCGGCTGACGCCGTCGGCGGTGCGTACCGTCGTTGACTCCACCGCTGTTGACACCACCGCCGTTGACGCGATCGCGGTGCGTTCGCCCGTTCACGTGGCGAGTGGCGGAAAGCCGCTCGTAGGCGCGCAGGGCCGCTGATGCCGCCGCTCGCCCCTTGGTTGCCCGCGTGCGCGCCCGGCCGCATCCCGACGAACGGCCCCCTCGGCGCAACCTGTCCGACGAGAGTGCCGCTCGTCGGGACCCGTACCGGTCCCCCCAGTCCCCCAATGCCGTTCCCCCCGCACCCCGTAATGGGGGGAATCGGGAACTGTGCGCGATCCCCGATGTCCCGGGGGTGCCCGCTCCGTAACTTTCGGGTCAACACCGGATCACCGGTACGAACGGCCCGACCGACACCCAGGAGACGATCACCATGCCGCTCGACACCACCAGCCTCGCCGCACTGCTCGAAGCCCTGCGCAACTGGCTGATCGAGAACCCCAACGGCGACATCCAGGAGTTCGCCGACGAGCACGGCGTCGAGGTCGCGGACCTGGCCGACGCCTGGCAGGCCAACTTCGTGCAGGGCGACTTCAGCCGCAACTACGACCTGGACACGAACACGACCCAGGCCGGCGCCCAGGGCGCGGTCCAGGCGGCCCCCGCCTACACACCCTCGGAGCCGCCGCCCTACGGCTCGAGCCCCGAGGTCTACCACGAGTACCTGACCCAGGAGGTCTCGAACTACCAGGAGTTCACGACCGTCAACAACATCACGAACAACATCGAGGACAACTCCTTCAACCAGCAGATCGTCGACAGCGAGGTCCAGCAGGAGATCGACATCGACAACAGCGACGTCGAGCAGGGCGACAACAGCGTCAACATCGACGAGAGCGAGCTCCTCGACTCCCCGGTGAACACGGGCAACGTCGGTCCCGGCGGCGTGCTGCAGCAGGGCGACGGCAACGCGGCCAACACCGGCGACGTCACCGCCACCGACGGCAGCTCGGCCACCGTGTTCGGCGACGCCACCACCACGGGCAGCGGCAACGACAACTTCGGCGACGGGCAGAACGCCGTGACCACCGCCGTCGGCGACAACAACGAGCAGGCGACGGTCAACCAGGCGAACGACACCCAGGTCGAGCAGAACATCACGACCGGGGACAGCGGCGACGCGACCGGCGGAGCCGGCGGGGCGGGCGGCTCCGGTGGGGACGGCGGCGACGGCGGGCCCGACTTCTACTACGACGGAGCCGACGGGGGCGACGGCGGTGCCGGCGGTGCGGGCGGTGCCGGTGGTGCGGCCTCCTCGGGTGACACCGGGTCCGTCGACGCCGACGACGTGGTCGACAACGAGGTCGACATCGACTTCAGCTGATCGCCGACACGGCTCGGGCCACGGCTAGCATGGGCCCGACCCAGGGGCCGGTTGCGTACCCCCGGACGGGGACGTGACCGGCCCCTGTGCCGTGGACCCCCAACCCGCTGCGCGGTCGCGAGGAGGAACGACGTGTCCGTGCCCGAGGCGATAGCGCTCGTCGAGGTCGCGACCAAGGCCACCACCGCCTACCACCGCCCCGATCTCACCGCCCGCCTGGGCCGCACCACGGAGCGGCTGAAGGACCCGGCGGTGCGGGTGCTCGTGGTCGGGGAGTTCAAGCAGGGCAAGAGCCAGCTGGTCAACTCCCTGGTGTCGGCGCCCGTGTGTCCGGTCGACGACGACGTCGCGACGTCAGTGGTCACCATGGTCCGCCACGCGGACACGCCGTCGGTCGCGCTGGTCCGCGTCGGCGACGGCAACGGCACGCCGGAGCGCACCGAGGTGCCGCTCGGCGAGCTCGCGGCTTACGTGTCGGAAGCGGGGAACCCGGGCAACCGGTCCGGCCTGCGCCACGCGGACGTCGGCATCCCGCGCACCCTGCTGGCCGGTGGCCTGGTTCTGGTCGACACGCCCGGCGTCGGCGGCCTGGGGTCGGCGCACGGGGCCGCGACCACGGCCGCGCTCGCCGCCGCGGACGCGGTCATCATGGTCTCCGCCGCCGCGCAGGAGTACACCCGCCCCGAGCTGGACTTCCTCGCCGCAGCCGTGCGCATGTGCCCGAACGTGGCGTGCGTGCTCACCAAGACCGACCTCTACCCGCACTGGCGACGCATCGCCGAGCTCGACCGCGGCCATCTCGCGGCCGCCGGCATCACCGCCGACCTCATCCCGGTGTCGTCGGCCGTCCGCCAGGTGGCGTTGCGCACCAAGAGCAAGCCGCTCAACGAGGAGTCCGGCTTCCCGGCGCTCATCCGGTACCTCCGCGAGGAGGTGCTGGCCCGGGCGGACCAGCTGGACCGCCGCTCCACCGCGCACGACGTGCTGGACGTGTGCAGGCAGCTCACCACGACGCTGCAGGCCGAGCTCGCGGCACAGGAGAGCCCCGAGCGCGCCGCCGCCCTGCTGGCCGAGCTGGAGCGGGCGCAGGCCGCCGCCACCCGCCTCAAGGACCGGACCGCGCGGTGGCAGATCACCCTCAACGACGGGGTGGCCGACCTCGTGGCCGACGTCGAGCACGACCTGCGCGACCGGCTGCGGCGGATCAGCCGGGAGGGCGAGGAGCTGGTCGACGCGGCCGATCCCGCGCAGGTCTGGGACCAGTTCGCCGGGTGGGTGCACCAGGAGGTGTGCGTGGCTGCCTCCGCATCCTTCGTGCGGTCCACGGAACGGGCGCGCGGGCTGGCGTTGCGCGTGGCGCAGATGTTCGCCGAGGACGGCGCGATCGCCCTGCCCGAGCTGGTCGAGGTTCCCCGGTCGCACACGCCCCGGGTGAGCGCGATGCAGAAGCCCGAGATCTCCACACAGAGCGTGGGGGAGCGGGCGCTGGCCGGCCTGCGCGGCGGCTACATGGGTGGGCTGATGCTGTTCATGCCGCTGAGCCTGATCCCCGGGGTGGCCGTCGTCGCGCCGTTCGCCGCGATCGGCGGCGCCCTCGTGCTCGGCCGCAAGCAGGTGCGCGACGAGCGCGACCGGGCGCTGCAGCGCCGCCGCAACGAGGCCAAGGGCGTGATGCGCCGGCACGTCGACGAGGTGCAGTTCCAGGTCGGCAAGGACTCGCGCGACATGCTGCGGAACACCCAGCGCACCTTGCGCGACCACTTCACCGCGCTCGCCGAGCAGATGCACACCTCGGTGACGGCCTCGGTCGCGGCTGCCCAGAAGGCGGTCCGCAGCAGCGAGGCCGAACGGGCGGCCCGGGTCGGCGACCTCAAGTCCGAGCTGGCCCGCGTCGAGCATCTCGCTGGCCGGGCACGGGCGCTGGCGGGCGCTTCATGACCGGTCCCGCAGCACCGACCCGGCTGCGCGACGCGGTCCGCACGGTGCTGCAGCACGGCGTCACCGTGTACCGCGACCGCCCCGCGTCGCTGCGGTGGCTGCAGCACCATCTCGACCGGCTGGACGAGCCGCTGCGGCTGGCGCTGGCGGGCAAGGTCAAGGCCGGCAAGTCGACGCTGCTCAACGCGCTGGTCGGGGAGGCGATCGCGGCCACGGACGCGGGCGAGTGCACCCGGGTCGTCACCTGGTACGTCGACGGGCACGCGCCGTCCGTGGCGCTGCATCCCCGCGACGGCGGGCCACCGCGACACCTGCGGATCAACCGGGTCGACGGGGCGCTGGACATCGACCTCGGCGGCGTCGCGGTGGAGCGGGTGGACCGGCTGGTGGTGACGTGGCCGTCGGCCGGGCTGCGCACGACGACGTTGATCGACACCCCGGGTGTCGCGTCGCTGTCGCCGGACGCCGCGGACCGGGCCGACCGGTTCCTCACCCCGGACGACGCCCCGACGCCCGCGGACGCCGTCCTCTACCTGATGCGTCACCTGCACGCGGGCGACGTGCGCTTCCTGGAGTCCTTCCACGACCGCGGGGTCGCGCGGGCGGCACCGGTGAACACCGTCGCGGTGCTCTCCCGGGCCGACGAGATCGGCGGGGGGCGGATCGACGCGCTGCTGTCCGCCCGCCGGATCGCCACCCGCTACCGCGGCGACGACACATTGCGCGGGCTGTGCCAGACGGTCGTCGCCGTGGCCGGGCTGCTCGCCTTCACGGCCCGGACCCTGCGGCAGGACGAGTACGCCGCGCTCGCGGCGATCGCCGCGCTCGGCCAGGACGAGCTGGACCTGCTGCTGCTGTCCGCGGACCGGTTCGCCCATCCCGACGGGCCTGCCGAGCCGTCCGTCGAGGTCCGCCGGGCGCTGCTCGACCGCTTCGGCATGTTCGGGCTGCGGCTGTCGGTGTCGCAGCTGCGCGGAGGCTGCCGCGACGCGGCCACGCTCGCCGACCAGCTCGTCGCCCGCAGCGGACTGGTCGAGCTGCGGGAGGTCCTGGCCACCCAGTTCACCGACCGCCGCGACGTGCTGAAGGCTCGCTCCGCGCTGATCGCCCTGGAGCGGGTCCTGACGGTCGACCCGCTGCCGGGCGCGGCGCCGCTCGCGGCGGAGGTGGAGCGGCTCCTCGCGGCCACGCACGACTTCGCGGAGCTGCGGCTGCTCTCCGACCTGCGATGGCGCGTCGTGAAACTCCCGCGCGAGCAGATGGAGGAGGCCGAGCGGCTCCTGGGCGGGCAGGGCGCCTCTCCGGCGCAGCGGCTCGGGCTGGAGGCCGACGCGGAGCTCCCCCAGCTGCGTGAGGCCGCCCTGGCGGCGCTGCGCACCTGGCGCCGGCGCGCCGAGAGCCCGATGGCCGGGCGGGCCCAGGCGAACGCCGCCCGCACCGTCGTGCGCAGCTGCGAGGGGGTACTGGCCGGGCTGCGCAGTTGGGCTGGCTGAGTCAGACGGTCGGTCGCTTCAGCCCTGCCGGCTGTTGACGAGTATCCGCAGGCGGGCGAACAGCTCGCCGCGGCTCTCCGAGCCCAGCCGCTGGCGCATCCGCGCCATGTGGTGCTCCACCGTCTTCGCCGAGATGAACAGCTGCTCGCCGATCTGTTTGTAGGTCAGCCCGGCCAGCACCAGCTCGGCCACCTCGCGTTCCCGGTCGCTGATCGTGCCGGGAGCCGGTTCGGCGGCGGGGTCCGGGGCCGTCTCGGCGCCCGGGCGGGCCGCGGGTGGACGCGCGGCCGGGCTGGAGCGTTCCGGGGGTCCGGCCGGCGCCGCGCCGCCGCCTCCCGCCGGTGCCGCCTGGACTGAGCGGGCACATCCGAGCAGCGCGGACATGTCGCCGCGGTTGTGCGTCCGGATGGCGGCCTGGCCGGCGAGCCGGCTTCCCTCCCAACCCAGGCCGACGGCCTGCAGGCCGCGCGCGGCGGTCTCGACGGCCGCCGCGTCGACGTCGCCGCCGAGCACCTGCAGCCACTGCGCGGCGCCGGCCGCCAGCGCCGCGGCGTACCGGCCCGAGCCCGCCGTCGCGGTCAGCGCGGCGGCGTGCTGCTCGGCCGCGGCGACCGAGCCCGTGACGATGGCCGCCTGCAGGCCCGCCCAGTGCAGCGGCGCTGCCCAGAGCGGGGGCTCGCCGAGCCGGGCCAGCAGCGCACGCGCGTCGGCCAGGTATGGGGCGACCCACTCCTCCTGCCGCAGCCGGGCGGCGCCGACGAGCAGCTCGCCGAGCGGCAGCAGCGAGTAGAGATCCACCGGATGCCGGACCACGGCCTCCCGCGCCCGGCCCCACGACGCGAGCAGCGCGGCCAGGTCGCCGCTGCGCCGGGCGAGCGCGACCTCCAGCGCGGCGGCCATCAGCTCGTCGCGCGGCTCCAGCCGCCCGGTCGTGCCGGACGGGTCGGGCACGGTCGCGGCGAGCGTGCGTGCGTGCCCGGTGTTGCCGCGCTGCATGGCGATCCAGGCCTGCAGCAGCCGGTGCCGCGGTAGCGCGACCGGGCCGCCCAGCCCGGACCCGATCGCCCGCTCCATCTCCGATTCGGCGACGTCCAGCTCACCACAGTGCAGGGCGACCACCGCCCCCAGCGCCGCTGGTGTGTCGGCGAGCAGCACCGATCGCCCGGACGGAGCCGCCAGCGCCGCGGCGCGGGCGAGATCCGACAGCGCCGCGGTCGGCGCACCGACGACGGCCTGGTGGGCACCCCGGGCCAGCAGCGCCTCGGCCCCCGCCAGCGCGGTGGGCGGGCCGCCGTCACCGGCGCCCGCGGAGCCGAGGATCTCCTCGGCCTCGGCGAGGGCACCGGTACCGATCAGCGCCGGCACGGCGGCGACGGCGGGCCCGGCACCGGGCCGACCGGCCAGCCACCGGTGGAGCTCGGCGCTGCGGGCGAGCAGTCCGCGGTGCGCGAGCACGGCCGCCGCGACCTTGACCGCGCGGACGAGCCGTTCGGTTCCGGCTCCCGACCAGTTGCCGAGAACCTGGTCCGCGGCGGCCATGGCGGCGTCGAGGTCGCCGCTGAGCAGAGCCGCCTCGGCGCGCCGGTCGGCCAGCTCCGGTGCCGGCGTCCCCGCCTCGACGGCGGCGTCGTACAGCTCGTCGGCACCCGGTCGACCGCGGAGAAGGGCGTCGTCGGCCGCCCGTTCCAGCACGGCGGCGATCTCCCTGCCGTGCAGGCCGGTGCCGATCAGGCTGTGCGCGAGGTCCGAGACGTCGCCGCCGAGCTCGAGGCGGACCGCGGCGATCCGGCGGTGCAGGGCGGCGCGGTGCGCCACGCCACCACCGCCCAGCACCGCGAGCCGTACCAGCGGGGGGAGCGACCCGTCGTCGAGCAGCAGCCCGGCCGCGACCCCGTGGTCCACCAGCGTGGCCGCGGCGTCCGGCGGCATGTCCAGCACCGGGGCGAGCACCGCAGGGTCCACAGGGGCCCCGAGCGCCCGGCTCAGGACCAGCCGCCGCAGGTCCACGGGGTGCGCGTCGACGTCGGCCCTGATCTGCCGCAGCACCGCACCGGGCACGCCGATCGGCCGCGGCTCCGGCGACGCGTCCGCCGGTCCGAGGGACGTGGTCGAGACGGGGCGATCCGCGGCGGGGCCCGGCCCGCCGTCGCGCAGGCCCGTGAGCAGCCGGTCGACGAGCCGGGGCAGCCCCCTGGTCTGCTGGAACACGTGCCCGACCAGCGCAGGATCGGGGTGCCCGCCGAGCAGGAGCGCAGCACGGTCGGCGACCCCGCTGCGGCCGAGCGGCCCGAGCACGACGGTCGCGCCGCCGACCTGGACCGCGCGCAGAAGCGCGGCCGGCCCCACCTGTCCGGACAGCGGGCGGTGCGCGACGATCACCCGGACGGTGGGTCGCGCCAGGCCCCGGCGCAGCGCGCCGAGCGTCGGTTCGTCGAGCTCGTGCACGTCGTCGAGCAGGACCACGACGTTCGGGTCCGGGTCGACGGCGTTCTCGGCGTCGTCGACGACGGTGACCCCGGCACCGCGGAGCGCGTCGGCGAGCAGTCCGAGCAGCACCGACTTGCCCGACCCTCCGGGCCCGCACACGACGGCGCGCAACGGCCGGGTCGGGTCGGTGGCGAACTCGGTGACCTCCCGGAACAGCCGGATCGCCGCCGGCGCGCCGCTCAGCGCGCGCTCCGGGCCCGACGGGCGCGCCCCGGCCGGGGATCGTACGACCGGAACCGCGGACCGGCCTGAGGTCTCCAACCGGCGCCGCCCCTTCCGTATCCGAATGATCAGCACCCGAACGATCAGCTGTGGTGACGCGGCCTCCGCCGGGCGCGCCTGCGCGGAAGCCGCTTTGAGGAGCGCAGGGTACCGATGGGGATACGAATCTCCACGACAATCGCCCGGATGGCCGACAGGGACCGGTGTTCGGTCGGCACCCGACCGCAACCGGGGTCGTACGGGCGATCCGGACTCCGTTTGCGGCCTACTAGGCTGGAGTGCGTGTTCGACACCCTCTCCGACCGGCTGAGCGGGGCCCTGCGCGACCTGCGCGGCAAGGGGCGCCTCTCCGACGCCGACATCGACGCCACCGCGCGCGAGATCCGCATCGCGCTGCTGGAGGCGGACGTCGCGCTCCCGGTCGTGCGCGCCTTCGTCAACCGGATCAAGGAGCGGGCCAAGGGCGCGGAGGTCACGGGCGCGCTCAACCCCGCCCAGCAGGTCGTCAAGATCGTCAACGACGAGCTGATCAATATCCTCGGCGGGGAGACCCGGCGGCTGCGGCTCGCCAAGGAGCCGCCGACGGTGATCATGCTCGCCGGCCTCCAGGGCTCCGGCAAGACGACGCTGGCCGGCAAGCTCGCCCGCTGGCTCAAGAGCCAGGGGCACACGCCACTGCTCGTGGCCTGCGACCTGCAGCGGCCGAACGCCGTCACCCAGCTGCAGATCGTCGGTGAGCGCGCCGGCGTACCCACCTTCGCGCCCGAGCCCGGGAACGGGGTCGGCGACCCCGTCGACGTGGCCCGCCGTGGCGTCGCGCACGCCGTCGAGAAGCACTACGACATCGTGGTCGTCGACACCGCGGGCCGCCTGGGCGTCGACGCCGAGCTGATGCAGCAGGCCGCGAACATCCGCGACGCCGTGGCGCCGGACGAGACCCTGTTCGTCGTCGACGCGATGATCGGCCAGGACGCCGTGGCCACGGCCGAGGCGTTCCGCGACGGCGTCGGCTTCAGCGGCGTCGTGCTCACCAAGCTGGACGGCGACGCCCGCGGTGGTGCGGCGCTGTCGGTCCGGCAGGTCACCGGCGAGCCGATCCTGTTCGCGAGCAATGGCGAGCAGCTCGCCGACTTCGACGTCTTCCACCCGGACCGGATGGCCAGCCGGATCCTCGGGATGGGCGACCTGCTCACCCTCATCGAGCAGGCCGAGCAGGCCTTCGATGCCGAGCAGACGGCCAAGACGGCGGCGAAGATCGGCACCGGCGAGCTGACGCTGGAGGACTTCCTCGAGCAGATGCTCGCGATCCGCAAGATGGGGCCGATCGGCAACATCCTGGGCATGCTGCCCGGCGCGAACCAGATGAAGGACCAGCTCGCGCAGGTCGACGACCGCCAGCTCGACAAGCTGCAGGCGATCATCCGCGGCATGACCCCGGCCGAGCGGGCCGACCCCAAGATCATCAATGGCTCGCGCCGTCTGCGCATCGCGAACGGGTCGGGCGTGGCGGTCGGCGACGTGAACGACCTGGTCACCCGGTTCTTCGAGGCCCGCAAGATGATGAAGCAGATGGCGGGCCAGTTCGGGTTCGGCAGCCGCAGCGCCACCAAGCGGCTGGCGAAGAGCCGCAAGGGCAAGAAGGGCGCGAAAGGTCGGCCGAACCCCCGCCAGGGCCCCGCGCGGACGCCCGCCGGGATGCCGGACCTCTCCGCCCTGCCGCCCAGCCTGCGTGAGCTGCCCCCCGGCCTGGGCGGGCTGGACCAGCTCCCACCGGGATTCGACCCGTCGAAGCTGAAGTTCCCCAAGGGCAAGTGAGCGAGTCGTACCGGCTCCTGGGCACGCTGCTCGGCCCGGAGGGCGGGCTGCCGGCAGAGCTGTTCGTCGTGGACGGCGCCTTCGTCGACGGGCCGGTGCCAGGTGCCCGGACGCTGGCCGACGGCGCGTTCCTCGTGCCCGGCCTGGTCGACGCCCACTGCCACGTCGGGATCGGCCCGGGTGGCGGCGCGGTGCCGCTCGGCGAGGCCGACGTCCAGGCGCAGACCGACCGGGACGCCGGGACGCTGCTGATCCGTGACTGCGGCTCCCCGGTCGACACCCGGCCGCTGCAGGGCCGCCCGGACCTGCCGGAGATCATCCGGGCCGGCCGGCACATCGGGCGCCCCAAGCGCTACATCCCGGGCCTGGCGCGCGAGGTCGACGACCCGGCGCTGCTGCCCGACGCCGTCCGGGAGCAGGCCCGCGCCGGCGACGGCTGGGTCAAGCTGGTGGGCGACTGGATCCACCGGGAGGTCGGCGACCTCGCCCCGGTGTGGCCGGACGACGTGCTGGCGGCGGCGATCGACGTCGCGCACGCCGAGGGCGCACGGGTCACCGCGCACGTCTTCGGGACGGACGCGCTGCCCGGGCTGATCGGCGCGGGGATCGACTGCATCGAGCACGGCACCGGGCTGACCGACGACCTGATCGCCGAGATGGCCCGCCGCGGCACGGCGCTCGTGCCGACCTTGATCAACATCGAGAACTTCCCGGGCATCGCGGACAGCGCGCGCCGCTTCCCGACCTACGCCGCGCACATGCGGGAGCTGCACGCCGGGGCCCGCGACGTGGTGCGGCGGGCGGCAGAGGCCGGGGTGCCCGTGTACGCCGGCACGGACGCGGGTGGCGGCATCCGGCACGGCCGGATCGCGGACGAGGTCGCGGCGCTGCACGCCGCGGGCGTGCCGGATGCGCTGGGTGCGGCGAGCTGGGCGGCGCGGGCCTGGCTGGGCCGGCCTGCGGTGGAGCTCGGGGCGCCCGCGGACCTGGTCGTCTATCGCGACGACCCGCGCACCGACCCCGCAGCCCTGCGCCATCCCGAACTGGTGCTGCTGCGTGGGCGGCCCTACCGCCCCTGACCTGCGCGGAAGAGGGCCCCGTCGCCGGCTGCGACGGGGCCCTCGGGGTGGTGCGGGTGGGTCAGCCGTTGGTCACCGTGAAGGGCCCGGTCACCCCGCCGCCGCTCGATTTCAGGAAGATCCGGCCCGGGTTGGTCGCCGGGGCGGCGCCGTTTCTGAGGCGGATGTCGAACGCGTTCGCCGTGATGGCGGTCGGGGTCCCGATCGTCTGCGTGCTGATCGTGCCGTCGGGGTTGGCGCGGTAGATCTGCACCGTGTTGCCGTTGACGGAGCCGGTGCCGCTGACCCGGAAGTCACCGGCCTTCCAGCGGGCCGTACCGATCGTGACCCGGTCGGTGGTCGCCGTCGTGGTGACGGACACCGAGTTGGACGCCGGGCCGAGCGTGCCCTCTGCGTTCTTGGCCTTGACCGTGAAGGTGTACGCGGTGCTCGGCGCCAAGCCCGTGACCACCTGCGTGGCCGCCGTGGTCCCCGCGATCGGGGCTGCCAGCGGCGGCGTGGCTTCGACCTGGTATCCGGTCGCACCGGTCACGGCTGCCCAGGTCAGGGTGACGCGGTCGGAGCCGATCGCCGACGACGCCAGGCCGGTCGGCGCGACCGGAGCCGGCTGTGATGTACCGGGCTTGTAGTAGCCCGACACCTGAGCAACGTTGCCGTCCGGATTGAAGTAGGCGAACGACAAGCGGACGGGCGCCGTCACCGCAACGGGGGCGGTGTAGAGCTTGGCGGTCTCGGCGAGGGCGTCGCCGGTGACGACATCCACCGGGCCGTCGGTGTACCAGATCTGTCCGCCGGTCGAGTTGGGAGTGGCGGTCACCAGTCCGGTCGCGACCGCGGTCAGATCGGTGGCACCCGCGCCGGGGGCGAGGGTGATGCCGGCCTCCGCGCCGGGCGTCTGCGTACCGCCGGTGCCCGCCGTGCCGATCGTGAACGGCTTGCTGCTGCTGCCGTCCGCGGCGAGTGAGCGGACCTCGAACGTGTAGTTCCTGCCCTGCACGAGGCCGTTGATCGTGGCCTGCTTGCCGGCGGCGTCGGTGCGCACACCGGCCTGCGTCGCCGGGGTCGCGCTCGTGTCGATGGCCAGGACGCTG
>Ga0190275_10003082_pt1 | contig 11842 bp, 12 predicted proteins | sample Popmic550T_FD_133745 | JGI IMG/M metagenome (GOLD analysis project Ga0190275, IMG submission 133745) | Populus adjacent soil microbial communities from riparian zone of Yellowstone River, Montana, USA - 550 T | ecosystem: Environmental > Terrestrial > Soil > Riparian zone > Trees stand | place... | reverse complement strand
TCACCCAGCAGACGCCCCAGGACATCGCCATGGCCCGGGATGGCACCCTGCTGGTGCTCGACCGGCTGAAGGACAAGACCGTGGCCATCCTGGACCCGGACACCGGCGCGCTGCGGGGCGAGCTGCCCGTGCAGGGCAGAGGTGTTCCCGAGACCGGCCTCGTCACCGGCACCTTCGTGGACGGTGACTCCGTCTACGTCGAGCGCGAGCACGGCGCGCTGGTTCGCATCGGCGACACCTCGGGCAAGGCCGATCCCGAGCGGCCGGAGATCCCCGGACGCCCCACCCGGGATGGGCGCTCCTATGTCCTCGCCGGCATCACGGATCGCAGCAGCGGCCGCCTCTTCCTCAACGCAGTCGATCGCCAGACAGGCCAGCACCGCTACACGCGCGAGTACCGGCTCGGGTTCCCGCTGATGACCATCGCCCTGCTCGACTCGGATCTCTCCGGCACCCTCTACCTGGGCGTCACGGGTGAGCTTCCTTCCCTCACAGCCGCCGCTCCCACCCAGCCCGGCCTGCGAGTCTTCTGCGTGGATCCTCTCGACGGCAAGGTGCTGGGACAGACGGATCTGCCCCTCAACACCCTGCCGGAGGAGACCTTCCGCGACTTCGCCGTGCTGGACGAGGGCGGCCTGCTCTACCGCCACATCACCGAGTCCGGCGTCACGCTGATGCGGGCCCGCTGCCGCTGAGCGCGGGTGCGCGGCTCAGAAGTGCCGGATGCCGTGGTACGAAGTCGTCGCGGTGCGGATGTTCTTCACGCAGCCGTATGCGCAGCCCTTGCACTCGTGGGCCAGCATGTTGCCCCAGCCATCCCCGGACTCGTAGATGAAGGTGTGGCCCGCGCCGTTGAGGTTGTACACGAGCGCATCCGCCTTCAGCAGGCTGCCCCGGTCCACCGTGTACCACTGGCTGGAGTCGACGTTGAAGTGGATGGTGCCGTAGGGGTGCGAGTCCACGGAGACGTTGGTGTTGCTGCTGGGCACCTGCCACACCTTGGCCAGCAGGCCCGAGCAGTCCGCGCCATAGCTGCCGGAGTGCGTGCAGCTGCCGCAGTTGCCCGTGCACGTGCCCGCCGCCTGGTTCGGCTTCCAGGCGCCGTGGCCCCACCAGTACGAGAAGCCCGTGCCGCCCGCGGCGCCCATCGTCGCGCCCTCCACGCGGGTGATGGCCTCGTTGCGGACCGAGGCCGTCTGCGTCACCACGCTCAGGTAGGTGCCGGAGGCCCAGCCCATCACGCCCCCCCAGTAGACCTTGTACCAGCCGCCGCTGTCGCAGCTCGGGCTGTCCATCGTGGTGACGGTGGCGCCCTGCGGCATCACCGCGATGATGGAGTAGCTCGTCGCCGGCCCCGTCCGCAGGTTCAGGCTCGTGGCCGTCGTCGACAGCGTGGACTTGTAGTTCAGACAGCCCGTGAGCGCGCTCTCGCTCACCCCGAGCTGCTCATCCACCCCCTTCAGCTCGACCACCTCCACCGAGGACTCCGAGCCTCCACAGCCCACCGCCAGCGTCAGGAGGAGCAGCCACTTCAGGGAATTGCCTCTCGAGGGGGAGTTCATGCGTATTTCCCGGGAAATATAGATTTCCAGGCTTATATAGCACTCCCAGTAAATTTCCAGCCCTCTTCTACCTCCGCCGACAGCGGGGGCAGGAGGATGCGGAACGTGGTGCCGCGCCCCAGCTCGCTCTCCACCTGGATCTCGCCGCCCATGGCCTGGATGGTGGAGTGGCAAATGGAGAGGCCCAGCCCCGTTCCTTCTCCCGCCTCCTTGGTGGTGAAGAAGGGCTCGAAGATGCGCGGCAGGTGCTCGGGCGCAATCCCATGGCCGCTGTCGCGCACCTCGATGATGGCGCGCCCATCCGCCTCCTGCCGGGTGAGGACGCGGATCTCATGGAGCTCGGGTTGACCCTCGGGGATGGCGTGGATGGAGTTGGTGAGCAGGTGGAGGAAGACCTGGCTCAGCCGGGTCTCATCTCCCAGCACTCCCTGGGGTGGGCCGTACTCCTTCGCGACGCGGGCGCGCGGGCGCAGCTCCTTGTCCATCACCTCCAGGGCATGGTCCAGCACGGCCTGGAGCTCCACCCGCTTCGGGGGCTCCACCTGTGCGCGGGCGAGCGTCCTGAGCGCGTGGACAATTTTGCGCACCCGCTCGGCGCCCTGGAGCGCATCGGCGAGCGCCTCCTCCACCTCCTGCCAAAGCTCGAGCTCCTCCTCGCTCTTGGTGAAGCCGCGCAGCTCTGTGGTGATGAAGCGGAGGTTGGAGAGGATGTAGGCGAGCGGGTTGTTGATCTCATGCCCGACGCCCGCGGCGAGCGTCCCCATGGCGGCCATCTTCTCCGCGTGGGCGAGCCGCTCGCGGGTGGCCTCGAGCTGCTCCAGGCGCATGGCCAGCTCGGCGGTGCGCTCGTCCACGCGGAGCTGGAGCCGGCGCTCACGCTCACGTGAGCGGTGCAGGCGCAGCCACACCCCGCCGGCTCCGGCGAGCACCGCGGCCAGGCCGCACACCAGCCGGAAGAGGGCCGTCTGGTAGTAGCGAGGCTGGAGGTGGAACGCCAGCTGCGTGCTGGACGTGGGCCCATTGCCCCCCGCGGAGAACGCCTCGACGAGGAACCGGTGATCGCCGGGTGGCAGGCGGGTGTAGTAGGCGACGCGGCGTGAGCCGGCGTCCACCCAGTCCGCATCCACGCCCTCGAGCCGGTAGCGGAAGCGCAGCCGCTCCGGGGAGCTCAGGTTCGTGGAGGTGTAGCGGATGTCCACCCGGCCCTCTCCCGGTGGCAGGCGGGACCACTCGGAGGCGGAGAAGGGCTGCCCGTCTACCCACACCTCCTCAATGAGGATGGGAGGCGCGGCGGTGGGTGGCCGCTCATGTCTCGCGTCATAGGCCACCGCGCCGCGGATGGTGGGGAACCACAGCCGCCCATCGCGGGCATGCACCCCCGCGGGGCCCCCCAGGGAGTTGCACTCCTGGGCGCGCATCCCGTCCTCCTTGCCGTAGACGTGAGCGGTGACACGCGCGAGCTTCCCGTCCGCGACGGCCTCCAGCTCCTCCTGGGAGACGCGGAAGATGCCTTTGTTGCAGGTCATCCACAGGTTGCCCTTCCCGTCGGGCTGGACGTGCAGGATGACATCGTCGAAGAGCCCCTGGGTGCGGGACAGGCGGCTGAAGCGTCCGTGCTTCCAGCGGAACAGGCCATGGGTGGTGCCGACCCAGAGCGTCCCGTTCTCCTCGAGGATGTCCCGGATGTCGCCGGTGATGGGGTTGCCCATGGGGGACAGGAGCGAGATGCGGCCCTCGGAGAACCAGGCCAGGGCTCCGCCCTGCGTCCCGATCCAGAACCCTCCGGCGGCCCGCCGCTCTAGCACGCGGACCATGGCGCCGAGCACCTTGTCCAGCTCTGCGGCCACGGTGAACTGCCTGCCATCCCACCGGGCCAGCCCCTCGCGAGTCCCTGTCCACACCGTGCCGTGCTCGTCCTCGTAGATGGCGTAGCCCATGGACTGCCTCGAGGCCAGGCCATGCTCGGGGACGTTGGTGAACGTCCCGTCCCGAAAGCGAACGACGCCTCCTCGCGTGACGAACCAGAGACTGCCGTCGCGCCCCTCGGCGCTGCCAAAGACGAAGTTGTCGATGATCCCATCGCGCATCGTCCACGTCGTCACCCGCCCGTCCTTCCAGCGGGAGATGCCGCCGCCGAGGGTGCCGAACCAGAGGCTGCCGTCCCGCGCCTCGCGCACGGAGCTCACCATGTTGTGCCCCAGTCCCTCGGGAGGGCCATAGGGGGTGAAGGGAGCGTCCTTGAGGCGGTGCAGTCCGTGGGCGCCCATGCCCAGCCAGAGGCTGCCATCAGCGTCCTCCAGCATGGAGAAGATGGAGCCTCGCTCCAGCCCCTCCGTGGGGCCCATGAAGGAGCGCTGACCGTTGGCCATGCGCAACAACCCGCGGCCCTTGCTCGCCACCCAGAACGACCCTTGACGATCGGCGAGCAGCACGGAGATGGGAGCGCCCGGCAGGCTCGCATCCGGGACAGGGTGCATCAGCCCTCCCTGCAGCTGGTACACGTAGCCACCCTCATCTCCCGCCCAGAGGGTGCCCTTCGCGTCCACCTCCAGTGCCGCCACCAGCGGAGGTGGCTCCTCCTTGAAGAGGGGGCCGGGGAGGAACGTGCGGCCGTCCCAGCGCTGCAGGCCCTGGGCCGTGGCCACCCAGAGGCTGCCGTCCTCCGCCTCGGTGAGCGCCAGCACCCGGTTGCTGGCCAGCCCTTGCTCGGTCTTGAAGACCTGGGAGTGGGTCGCGTACATCCGGATGAGCCCGCTGCCATGGGTGGCGATCCACAGGCTTCCATCCCGGGTGGTGAGCAGCTGGTGCACCTCGCGCGCGACGACGCCCGCGGGGAGGGGGACGGGGAAGAAGGTGCCCGCGCGCAGGCCCGCCAGCCCGCGGTTCGTGTTGATCCACAGCGTGCCGCTCTTGTCGACGGCCAGCGAGGTGATGGAGCGGTCCAGCAGGGCCGGCGTCTTCATGGGGTCGAAGACGGTGAAGCGCTCTCCATCGAAGCGCACCAGGCCCTCATAGGTGCCGGCCCAGAGGTAGCCATCCGGCGTCTGCGCCAGGGCCAGGGTGGTGTTCTGCGGCAGCCCGTCCTCCGGCTGCCAGACGCGGTGGGGGAACTGGTTGAGCCCCTTGTTCGGCTCCAGGGCCGAGGCGGTTCGCGCAGCCCCCAGCAGCGCCACGAGCACCGCCGCCGCGAGCAGGGGAGCCCGGGCGCGGAGGAAGGCAGCGGGGGGGCCGCGCTGAGCGCGGCAGCTTCCGAGGACACGGCACATGACGTGGTGGCGCGGGATTGTACGCGGGGTTCACCACGTGCAGGTACACCGGGTCACGGATCAGGCGGGGTGTGTGGCGCTCTCACAGGGCTACGCGGCGGGCCGCTCCTTGTGAGAGCGCCAGATGAACGAGTAGACGTCCATCAGGTCGCGAGGCAGGTGCCCCGCAGCCACCAGCCGCTCCGACGTCTTCCGCGCCACGTCCAGGAAGCTCTCGTAGACGGTGCCGGTGACGCGCCCGTGCTTGTCCGCCGTGAGGTTCAAGAGGAGCGCCTGCTGCTCGAAGAAGGTGGGCTTCACGAAGGTGTGCTGCGCGGGGGCGTACAGCGCCTGCAGCAGCGTGGCCAGGGGCCAGGTGACCTTGCGGCCCTGTCCGTCCGCGTCCCAGAGGCGGACCGAGTCCGCGAACTTCTCGAAGCGCGGCCCGTGCGCGCCCTCACCGTGCAGCAGCTCGCCCAGGGCCGCCACGAACCCGGCCCGGTCCTCCTCCTTCATGGAGGTGAAGGGGATGGGGCCCTCGATGGGGAAGACGAGGTTGGTGAAGGCCAGCAACTTCTTGGAGACCGCGAAGATCTCCTCTGGCGTGGCGCTCGCCAGTCGCTCGGGCGAGAGCTGCTCCTGGGCGAGCTTGATGGCGGCGGTCTTGTACCCCTTCTTGCCCTTGGCCTCAGGGGCTCCTCGCTCCTCGGAGACGAACTTCTCCCCCGCGAAGCCGCCGGGGAAGAAGGCCTCGAACCAGCGCACCTGGGCATCGAAGGAGGGGAACACGACGAGCAGCGGGCGCGCCACCTTGGCCTTGGCGGACTTCTTCGCCGTGCCGCCCTGCGGGTGCTTCCCGCGCAGCCGGGTGTCCACCGTCCGGGCTTCGGCCGCGCTCAGCTCGACGGCCTTGAGCCCCTTGACCTGGGACTTGACGAAGACGCGCCGCCCGCCGTGCTCGAAGACGAGGACGAGCTTACCGTCCTTGTCGTCCAGCAGGGTCGCGCGACCCCACGCGGGTTGGCCCTCGAGCGTGAAGAGGGTCGGGGTGGCAGTGGCGCGCATGTAGGTCTCCAAGGGTTCAGCCGTCCGCGCCCGCGGCGGACTCGTCGCGATGACACGCTTCGGCAGGGTTCCACGGCAGTGGGGGGCTCTCCAGGATACGCCAAGAACGGAAAAAGACCCGCCTGTACGTCGCTTGCATTGCGCAGCGCTTGCTCTCCCGGCAGGGCCCCGGCTGGCTGGCGCCCTCTCCCGAGGTGGCGCCGCTCCCAGGACTCCCGTCAGGGTGGGCCCTCCCACTGCGGCCCTGTTGCTGTAGAATGGGTGGGTGCGGCACTCGGCCGTGGCTAGCGAGGTACCCGTGGGACAGGAAAAGCCAGCCTCACGTGGCTCGCCGGCTGCCCCGGAGGGCAAACAGGGGAAGGCGACGTCGCCAGCCCAGGACAGCGCGCCGCAGGCTCCCAGGACCAGCGCCAGCGGAGCGCGCCCTCTGCCGGGCTCCTCGACAGGGGCCAAGCCCCCCCTCAATTCCACGCTCTCCACCGATGTGCTGCTGAGGGCCAATGACATCCACAAGCGCGCCAGTCAGCCTGGGACGCGTCCCTCTTCGGAGGTGCCAGCCCCGCCTCCCCGGCTGAACTCATCCCCCCGGGGGCCGGCGATGGGCACGCCAGCGGCTGGGAGCATGCCCGGCCGGATCTCCAAACCCTGGGGAAAGAGCGCCTGGGACGAGGAGGAGAACAGCGATGTCCACCACGTCTCCAGCGTCCGCTTGGGAGGAGAGGAGAGTGGAAAGCAGGTCGTCCGCCGCCCCGACGTGAACCTCCTCTACGACGGCACCACTCCGGCCGAGGGCGTCTTCCTCACCCACGCCGAGGCCATCATCCGGGCGCCTGTGCAGAGCTACCCGGGCCAGCGCAAGGTGATCCACACCCAGAACGTCATCAACCAGTACGCGGTGGCCGCCAACCCCCGCTACTTCCCGCGGCCCCAGGAGCCGCGCGAGGCAGGGCACCTCTTCGTCTTCGACGTCATGGCCTCCCAGCACACCACGCTGGCGCGCGCCTTCACGTTGGGCTACCCCGGCATCTACCGGCCGGGCACGTTCGCGGAGCTGTGGAAGTGGCTGACCACGCTGGCGCTCCAGCGCAGTTGGCGCGAGCTGGACGACAACGCCGTCCTCGAGGGAGCGGCGCGGGGCCTGCCCATCATCGCCATGGCCGAGACGTCCGCGGGCCCGCGGCTCGCGGTGGTGGAGCCTGGGCAGCCGGGCCCCGACGGCAAGCCCCTCCTGGCCAGTGCGCATGAGCCTCGCGGCCAGCGGCAGACGGTGGCGCAGGTCTTCGAGTCGCGCAAAGTGCGCTACCTCGCCCACGACTAAGCAGCGCCAACGCCGTCGAGGTGGGCCCGGACAACCGGTTTTATGGGGGGCCGGCTCTAGGCGTCCCGGGGACGAGCCACCCCTGATTTCCTTCGGGTCCGGGGTGCCTCCGCCTCACCTAGCTCATGTCGCCGAACGGGTCGCCGGGCGGCATCGGCTCGAACGCTTCGGCGTGGGCCACGTCCGTTGCAGGTGACGACGATGGCTCCCAGGGATACGCGCTGCGAGCCTTCAGGGGAGATTGGCGAGGTCACCGTCAAAGAGAGCATCAAGCAGGGTTGCGTCCTTGCCAAAGAGGTGACCGACGCGGAGTCCCGGCACTTGCACCCTGGCAAGCTGAAGAGGAAAGGGTTGATAGCCCAGAACGCGCTCGACAAGTGCGGCGAGTTGAGTGGCGTACCCCTGGAGCTCGTTGGTGGGGACAAAGGAGAAGTGAGGGGCGTGCTTGTGGTGGGGCGTGACGGTCACCGTCGTGCAATAGGTCACATAGAGTGGCGCCAGGATGCTGGCCGCAGCGGCAACACGAGTGACGATCCGCGTTCCGTCCGGCAGAGGCTGCTCCACATAGATGCAGCACCGCCGACAGGCTGCTACCCAGGGCTGCGTACACTCCCCAACAGGCCTGAAGGATGCACGTAACTCCTTCAAGAGGGAGGACCACTCTGGCCATTCCATTGCCCGCTCCCAAGCTGCGCGCCAATGCGCATACTCAGGCGTGCGCTGATAGGGGTGTAGATCCTGGGAGTAGTCGTCCGTCATAACGGGGAAGCCAGCGGGGTAGTAGCGCCGTGCGATCTGAACCAGGCTCTTCTCCGTCAACTCCATCATGGAGTGGTCTCTGGCTCGGCAGTGATGCCGAAAAGGACGATCTCAGTGCCTTTGGTCGTGCACTCGCCCACGTTCGCGGCAGGAATCTTGGCCTTCAACATGAGTCTGTAGATCTCTTTGAAGCGGTTGCACAGCACTGCCATCATTTCGCCTGGGTGCGCCTTTGATAGAACGTCACGCACAGCGCGGTTGGCCATGGATGCTGAGGCGAACTGGGCTTCCGTTACCGGAATCTCCTTTGGAATCTCCTCTTGGTCTCTGGCCCTGATCGGTACACCGACTTCGAACTTGCAGATCGTCTTTGCTCGCGAGTTGCCTTGATTGATCTGCGCATGGATGCAGACGGCCCGCCACCCTCCCGTATCATCAGGATCTTCCGGCGGCGCTACGATGTCCCTGAAACGGAAGTATTCCGGCGTGATGACCCCTACGACGGATTGAGGGGCGGCTGCTCATGAGCACACGCCACGCCACATCCGACGAGCACCAGGGTCCACACCATGTGGACGATGCGCCTCCATGCGCGCTCTGAGTCATTCATGCAGGGATCTTACGCCAGCCCTTGTCGAAGCCCACCTTGAACTCGTAGCCGTCCAGCTGCTCCAGCGTCAGCTCGAAGCTGCTCACCGTCTCACTCATGTCCTGCCTCCCGTGGTGTGTGCTGAGAATCGTTGAAAGTCCGAGCGGATTCACACCGCTCCGCCTCTGGAGGATAAGCGCCGCTCCACCGCCGCTCCAGGAGGGACGACGGTGAGCCGCGTGGGTTGTCAGGGAGGGGCGTCGGTGCCACCATCTCCGGGCCCATGCGCTCCCCGGCCTCCGCCAGCTCTCGACTGTGGCCCTTGCTGGCCCTGCTCTCGTTGGGTGCTGCGTGCGACGTCTACCAGCGGCCCAACGAGAGGGTGCCGCAGCACTTCCAGGCCACGATGTTGTCGGATGGAAGTCGGCTCGACGCGTCGGTGCTCGTGGGGGCTCCCACGGTGCTGGTCCTCTGGGTCCCAAGATGACACGCCTGCGCTCGGGAGTTGCCCGAGCTCGAAGCCCTGAGAGGCGCCTGGGAGCCGCGAGGAGTGCGCTTCATCGCGCTCTCGCTCGAACCTGACCCCAAGAGGGTGAAGCGCGGGGCGAAGGAGTTCGGCGTGACGATGCCCATCGCCATCGCGGACGGAGAGGCCCTGGCCCCCTTGAAGGTGAATCAGGTGCCGAGCACCGTGTTCATCGACGCCAAGGGCGTCATCAAGATGACGGCCACCGGCGTGCACGACCGGCGGTTCTTCGAGCGGCGGCTGAAGCAACTGACGGCGGAGGAGCGCTGAGCGTCGTCAAGCCTCAGGGCGCCGCGCTTCGGGGTGTTGAGCCTCGAGCAGCTTGAACTGCACCCAGCAGAGATGAAGTGCCAGCCTGGCTTTACAAGGCAACACCGGGGTGCGCCGCACGCAGCCTCACGAGCGAGGCCAGGCGGCTCTACAAGGGCCCGCGCTGGAGTCGGAGTTCGGCCGCTACCGGAACCGGGCAAGGACGGCATCTGGCGGCCCTCCCACGACATCCTGGGCTGACTCCGATCCACGCGAACCTTAACTCAACTGCGCTCGGCGCTAATCGGGTTCAGGCGAATCTATTTCCTGCGGCATGAAGGAGGGCACGAGCTTCAGCCTCATCTCCGCCCTTTTCCCGACAGCGAACGTCTTCCCAGCCACTTTCACGAGAGTTCCCCAGGAAGACAGCGGTTGCTTCCGCAGCCACTCCTCAGCACGCGCCATGTCCGGGAAGACATGTGCAGGATCGACTGAGGAGGGGGCGACGCTGTCAGTGTCGCGGAGGTACTCACGCAACGCCGTCAACTGGTCCGTCACATAGAGGTAGTGGAGCGCGTTCGCTGCGGCACTGATCGCATGGCGCGCAGCTTCCGGGACATGCTCCCCCGCGCTCTCGAGCGTCTGGCACAGCGCTTCAAATTCGAAGTCTTCGGGTCGTGTCGTCACGAGATCGCTCCTCAGATCTGAAGCAAGCGAGCTGCTCTGCCGCACAGTCGCGCGAGTCAGTGCCCGTGAACACGAGATCGAAGGCGCGCGACTCGCGAGGGTCCTGCCTCAATTCATGCAGCGGCGCCCCATTCTCCTCAAACCCTGCCGCCTCAGAGTCGCCACGCAACGTGGGCTGGGCACTTTGGCACGCCACGAGCACGAGAAGCAGCGCGGCTGCGGAATACCTGAATGCTGCATACTAGAGAAACCGATGCATGAGAGGTCCTTGAGAGCCCCATGCTGCCAGATAGAGCCGAGGCCCGGTACTCAGTGCGACGGAGGCGGAGCTTCTTCAAGCGGGGCAGAGCCGAAGCCGGAGGAGGTGAGCCCGCTGCCTGGGCAGCGGCCAGGTGGAGCCGAAGAAGAAGCGGCCGCCGCAATAGGATTGAGCCGGGCTGCTGCCCAGCCGCGCACTGCTTCGGCTCGCTGTTCGGCTACTGCACTCAGGCCCTCCGCTTGTTGGAGGACGCCGCGTGCAACCGCATCGAGGCCGCGCCCGTGTTCCGGCGCTTCCCAGTGATCCTCGATACGCTCGCGTCCGGCAACCTGAGCCTCTCGGCCGTGCGCCTGCTCAGCCGGGTCCTCATGCCCGAGAACCATCGGGACGTGCTCGACCGTGTCCGCGGGCGGAGCCAGCGGGATGTCGAGCTTCTGGCGGTCACGATCGCGCCGCGCCCGGACGTTCCGTCGGCGCTCCGCAAGCTGCCCACGTTCCCTCAAGCGGGTGAGGAGCGGGAAGAGGCGAGAGTACCGTCTTGCGCCGCGGGGAGAGCGGAGCCGAAGAAGGAGCGCCCGCGGCGACTGGATGGGGCCGGGCTGCACCGCCTCTCTATTCCTTCGGGTCCGGGGCGCCTCCGCCTCGCCTATCCGCGCCGGCGCTCGTAATGCAGGCCCACGACACCGGTCGGATACGGCGTCGCGGACATCAAGCCGAACGTCGTGTGGACGCCGTTCGGCAGCACACGCTTGCCGCTTCCCAGCATCAGCGGGTAGACGAGCAGGTGCAGCTCGTCCACCAGGTCATCCTCGAGCAGCGCGTGCACGAGCTGGCTGCTGCCGTCCGTCACGATGTTCTTCCCTGGCTGGGCCTTCAACGCGCGCACCGACTCGATCACGTTGTCGCGGATGATGGTCGTGTCGCGCCAGATCGGCTTCTCGAGCGTCCGTGAGACGACGTACTTCCGGGGAGCGTTCATCATGTCGCCAAACGGGTCGCCGGGCGGCATCGGCTCGAACGCTTCGGCGTGGGTCACGTACGTCCGCCGGCCGAGGAGCAGGGCGTCGACATCCTGCATCAGCGCCCCGAAGCTGCGGCCGATGTCGTCATGCCAATAGGGCATGGTCCACCCGCCGTGCTCGAACCCGCCGTCACGGTCTTCATCTTTGCCGCCCGGAGCCTGCATGACGCCGTCCAACGACATGAACTCGGACACGATCAGCTTTCGCATAGCTCCCTCTCTGGCGCGCCTTCTGCGGGTGTTCATCTACACGTCGAACAAACCGGAACGCAATCGACATGGCGTCGCCGATGCGGGCTGGCCGACTCGAGTGACGGCACGGAGGAGGTGCACTGCTCAGGGGCTACTTGGGACGCGCACCCTTCGCGGCGAACTCGCGGATGAGTCCTTCGTACGCAGACATCTCCGGAAACCTTGCGAAGGAGTGCACCGCGGACGTCGTAGCCCAGGGCAGCTTCTCCACCGTGTAGGTCTCGATGTACGGCACGAACCAGCTCCGGTCGTCGAGCATGCTCGGCCGGAGGTTCACGAAGGCGTCCATGCCCTCGGGCCGCGTGAACAT
>Ga0190275_10003081_pt1 | contig 11845 bp, 9 predicted proteins | sample Popmic550T_FD_133745 | JGI IMG/M metagenome (GOLD analysis project Ga0190275, IMG submission 133745) | Populus adjacent soil microbial communities from riparian zone of Yellowstone River, Montana, USA - 550 T | ecosystem: Environmental > Terrestrial > Soil > Riparian zone > Trees stand | place... | reverse complement strand
GTGTTCCAGCCCACCTCCCCGTTCCGCTCCACCGAATCGCTGGGCAAGGCGCTCGAGACCTTCCGGGCCAGCGGCGCCGACTCGCTGGCCTCCGTGGTCAGGGAGAACCACGGGTTCTGGTACTCGGAGGAGGAGGACCTCTCCGATGCCCGCCCCCTGTTCAAGGAGCGCATCAACCGCCAGTGGGCCCAGCACCCGGTGCTCCGCGAGACCGGGTCGATCCAGTTGGTGCGGGCGGAGGCGCTGCTCGAGTGCGGCCAGATCGTGACGCCCAACCACATGCTGTTCCCCACCGCCGAGCGCGAGTCACTGGACATCGACACCAACGACGAGCTGGTCATCGCGCGCCGGCGGCTCGAGCAGGGCAACGTGGTGTTCCGCGTCCAGGCCAACTACCGCGTCGGCTCCGGTCACGTGCACCACTGCCTGCAGCTGGCGGACGAGCTGGCCGACCAGCGGGTGAGCTTCCTGCTGCGCAACTGCGACGAGTTCGTCCAGCGCCTGGTGGCCGAGCACGGCTACCCGTTCCGGACCGAGGCCGACCTGGCGGAGGACCTGGCCCAGATGGCGGGACCGGGCCCGAACCTGGTGGTCAACGACATCCTGGACACCACCGAGCAGGAGGTGCTGGTGGAGCGCACCTCCGGCTACCGGGTGGTCAACGTCGAGGATCTCGGCCCGGGCGCCCGGGTGGCCGACTGGGTCGTGAACGCCCTCTACCCGGCCACCGAGGGCGCCGGCGACCATGTGGCGTCGGGCCCCGAGTACGCCACCCTCCGAGGCGAGTTCATCCACGTTCCCCCCAAGGAAATCCGCAAGGTGCCCGAGCGGGTGCTCGTGACGTTCGGGGGCACCGACCCCGGGCAGCTGGCGCAGCGCTGCGCGTCGCTCCTGGCCAACGGCGTTGAGACCGAGATCAGGGTCGTGCTCGGCACCGGCGCCGCGCCCGCGGAGTTCCCCGACAACGTCACGGTCATGACGCAGGTGCGCAGCATGGCGGCCGAGATGCTGGCGGCCGACCTCGTGCTCACCGCGGCGGGCCGCACCGTCTACGAGGCCGCGGCCACCGGAACACCGGTCGCCGTGCTGGCCCAGGGCGCCCGTGAGGCCTCCCACGCGCACCTGAGCTTCGCGAGCGGCGTGGTCTTCCTCGGGATCGGCCCGCTCGTGGACGACGAGCACGTGGTCGGCGTGGTCCGCCGCCTGCTGGCCGACCACGACCTGCGCGTGGAGCTCAGCGAGCGCCTGAGCCGGTCCGTGGACCCGCTCGGCGCGGCACGCATCGCGCACCAGATCCGCGCCATGCTCCGAGGGCTGTAGATGGGCGCCACACCCACAGGCGGGCCGGCTCCCACCGAGGCCCAGATCGCCCGGCCCCTCCACGCCGGCTTCGAGCGGTCGGCCGCCTCGTTCCCCGGCCGGCCGGCCCTGGAGGTCGGAGGCCGGACCCTGAGCTACGCCGAGCTGCGCGACTACGCGGCCTCGCTGGCCGCGACCCTGATCAGGGAGGCGCCCGGCGGCGAGCCGGCGCTGACGGCGGTCTTCGCCTACCGCAGCGCCACCGCGTTCGCCGGGCTCCTGGGCGCGCTGATGCGCGGGCACGGGTACGTGCCGCTGAACCACAACTTCCCGCTGGAGCGGACCCGGCTGATGCTCGAGCACGCCGGCTGCAACGCGCTGATCGTGGACACCGCCTCGCTCCTGCAGCTCGAGGAGCTGCTCGACGGCGTCGATCGCCCGATGGTCCTGATCCTGCCCGAGGAGAGCGAGGCGGCCGCCCTGGTGGCCCGCTTCCCCGGCCACACCGTGGTCACCGCCCCCGAGCTCGAGCCGGCCGCCTCGCTGGACCCGGTCGAGGTGGACCCCGGCGACACCGCGTACCTGCTGTTCACCTCCGGGAGCACCGGCACCCCGAAGGCCGTGATGGTCAGCCACCGCAACGCCAACCACTACGTCGACGTCCTCGTCCAGCGGTACTCGGTCACCGAGCACGACCGGTTCTCGCAGACGGCGGAGATGACGTTCGACAACTCGGTGCTGGACATGTTCGTGCCGTGGCAGTGCGGCGCGTGCGTCTGCTGTCCGTCCCGCAAGACGCTGATCAAGCCCGGGCGCTACATCCGCGAGTCCGAGCTGACGGTGTGGTTCTCGGTGCCTTCGACCGCGATCTTCATGCGGCGCCTCGGGGCGCTCAAGCCCGCCAGCTACCCGAGCCTGCGCTGGAGCCTCTTCGCCGGGGAGGCGCTGCCGGCCGAGGTGGCCGAGGAGTGGCTCGTGGCGGCCCCCAACTGCACCGTGGAGAACCTCTACGGGCCCACCGAGGTCACGGTCGACTGCCTGATCTACCGCTGGGACCCCGCGCGATCGCCGGGCGAGTGCGAGCACGGCGTGGTCCCGATCGGGTATCCGGTGCCCGGCATGACCGCCCTGGTGGCCGATGAGGCCCTGCACGAGGTTGAGCCCGGCACGGAGGGCGAGCTGCTGGTGAGCGGACCGCAGGTCTCGCTGGGGTACCTGCGGGATCCTGAGCGCACCGCGGCCGCCTTCGTGGTCCCGCCCGGGCACGACGCGATCCACTACCGCACGGGCGACCTGGTTCGCCGGCCCGCCGACCCGGATGCCCCCGTCCCCTACCTGGGACGCCTGGACCACCAGATCCAGATCTTCGGCGAGCGGATCGAGCTCGGCGAGGTCGAGGCCGCCATCCGCGAGGAGTCGGGCGTGGACGCGGTGGTGGCGCTCGGATGGCCGGTCACGACCGCGGGCGCGGGCGGCATCGAGGCGTTCGTGGCCGATCCCGACGCCGACGCCGGCGACCTCAAGCGCCGGCTCAGGGAACGGCTACCGGGCCAGATGGCCCCCCGCGGCGTGCACGTCCTGCCCGAGCTGCCGCTCAACGACAACGGGAAGTTCGATAGGAAGGCGCTGATGAAGATGCTCGAGGAGGCCACATGAGCAAGGTGTCGACCGAGGAGATCCGCAGCTTCGTGCTCCAGGAGCTCGACGAGCCGCTGCGCGCGCTCGGACACGAGCCCGGGGAGCTCCCGGACGAGTTCGACCTGCACGAGTCCGGGGTGATCGACTCCTTCGGGATCCTGGAGCTGATCACGGCCCTGGAGGACCGGTTCAGCCTCGAGATTGACTACGAGAACCTCGATCCCGAGGAGCTCACGAAGGTCGGGCCGTTCGCCCGCTACGTGTCCCAGCAGACTGCCGGGCCCGCGTGACCGGCGCGCGCGATTTTCGCGCCCTGACCGATGTGCCGTCGCCGGAGCGCTTCGTGTCCGACCTCCAGCCCTGGATCCACGAGGCGGGGAACCCCTACCTCGACTGGCTGTTCGGAGCGCCCGACAGCGCACGGGCCGCGCTCGCGGCGTGGATGGTCAGCGACGGCTCGGAGATATCCCTCGGGCGGGTGGTCGGGCTGTTCGAGGGCGGCAACCCGATCGGCGGATACGTCGGGCTCAGCGGCAGCGACCTCGCGAAGTGCGTTCGCAAGGACGCGATCACGGCGCTGAAGGTCGCGGGCCGCGACGGCAGGCCCGCCTTCCTCGAGCGGGCGCGTGAGCTGTCCGACCTGCGCCGCCCGGTCGAGCCGGACGAGTGGTTCCTGAGCAAGCTCGGCGTGCTGGTGCCCTACCGCCGCGGTGGGCGCGGCCGGGCGCTGCTGGAGGATTTCCTCGGGCGCGGCGCACAGGCGGGCTTCTCCCGCTTCCGCCTCGACGTGTGGGCCCGGGACGAGCACACCGTCCGCCTCTACGAGTCGGCCGGCTTCCTGACCTTCGACGAGACCTTCAGCGAGGAGATGGGCATGCGGCTGCTGGCGATGCGCCTGGGCTAGCCGGTCACAGGCCCAGCGTGAGCTGCTGCACCCCGGGGACGCCCTCGGGCGCTCCGTACAGGGGGTGGTCGAACAGCTCGGCCACGAAGATCTTCTCCGGCCACAGCGCCTTCATGTCCGCGCCGGGCAGCCACCATCTGAGGCCGTACACGTGGGAGATCTTGCGGTTCTCGCGGGTCGCGTTGAACTCGGCGATCGCGGCCCGCTCCCCGTTGAAGTCGGTCCACGGGTACAAGGTGACGTCGTCGAAGTACGAGAACACGCGCGGGAGCACGCGATCGGGATGCGCGTCCAGGATCTGGAACGACTCCATCGTGGACGAGTAGAAGTCGAGGTCGTTGGACACGAAGCCCACCGGCGCCCGCTCCTCCTCGAGGAACTTCGGGACCGTGTCCTTGACCAGGCCGAGCACGAGCTCGGCGCGCTGCAGGCGTGACCGCAGCAGCGACTGGTCCATCGGGTAGTCGCCCTCCTTGAGCAGGAAGGGCACGTCGCGGGGGTCGGTTGGCGCGGGCAGGCCGCCGCCGGTGTCGAAGCCGAACACGTCGATCCCCACCCCCGTGAGCCGCTCCGCGTGCTCCGCGGCGGTCTCCAGGGCCAGCAGACCCGTCCCCCCCGCCACACCGAACTCGAGCGCGGAGACCCGTTCGAGGCCCAGCCCGTGCGCGCTCCGTGCCGCCTGGAGCACGGACCAGGCGTACGCCGCGCGCCACGGACGTCCCTCCTGGCGCGCCGTCCGGCGCATCCAGAGGTACTGGGTCTTGGGGTCGGCCGGGTTGGGCTCGCCCGCCCCCATCTCCTGCATCCGCTCCTTCGCGGTGTGCTTCAGGGACGGCGCGGCGCGCGCCACGTTCCCCAGCCTCTGCCTGATCGTCTTGCTCAAGGGCATCGCCCCAATGCTATGGGGAAACCACGCGCCGCAGCAGCTCGTGGTCGATCAGCTTGTCGGCGACCGGCCGCAACTCCCAGATCGGGCGCTGCCAGCGGTCGGCGGCGGCCAGGAGGTCGGGCCCGCCGTCGCAGTAGTTCAACAGGAACATCATGTCGGCGCGCGACTGCTCCACCTCGCGGAGGGCGCCGGTGGTCGGATACAGGCCGCGTGGGCTCAGCTGGGGCTCGCCGTAGGGCAGGGCGGCCTCGAGCGTCTCCGCCGCCTCGAGCGCCTCGATGATCCGGTGGAGCATCGCCAGGCTGCCCCCGAGCGCATCGGCGGTCACGAAGCTCAGGTCGTCCAGCGAGGTGTGGTACTCGGCGAACCCGTCGGCGGTCGACCGCAGGAAGCAGCCCACGGGCAGGTTGAAGCCGGGTGAGCCGTACTGGCGCTCGTCGCTGCGGGGCAGGTAGAAGTCGACCACCTGGTGGGCCGCCCCGGAGTGGCTGAGCACGTGCCTGGCCGCGCGGTCGGCCAGCGAGTCGCCTCGCCGCGACAGCTTGTAGCTGAAGTCCGCCGGGTCCCCGACGCACGTGACCACGTACCCGGCCGCGAGCCGCTCGAGCAGCCGATCGCCGAAGCGCGACAGATAACAGACCGCCCCGATCGTCTCCGGCGCGAACAGCAGGCGGTAGGTGAACCGGGGCCGGTGCTCGCGCTCGGCCAGCAGCCTGGCCAGGTGCGCGACCACCACGGGCCCGGAGAGCTCGTTGTTGGCCATCGAGGGGTGGCAGAGGTAGGTCGAGATCAGGACCTCCTCGTCCGTGGAGCCGGGAATGGTGATCTCGCCCATCTCCACGTGGCCGTCGGCCAGGTCCGCGTCGATGTAGACCTCGTACTCGCCCGGCTCCAGGGCCCGGCGCCCGTTCTCGCTCAGGCAGAAGCCCCACGAGCGCTCGTAGTAGCTGGTGCGGTACGGGATCGCGTCAGGCTGCTCGGGCAGGCTCCACAGGTGGGGCTGGAGCTCGTCGAGCGTCATCCGCCGGTGCACGCCCTCGCTGTGGCTGACCACGTGCAGGTTCGAGTCGGCCAGCGAGACGATCGTCTCCCCCGCCGGGCCCTTGATCCAGGCCTCGCGGATCGTCCACTCCTGGGGCACGGTCCAGTCGAACGCGCGCGTGCCGGTGGCGAACCGATGCCGCTCCATCGGCCCGGTTACCCGCTCAAGGATGTCCAGGCTCTCGCGGAACCCCGGTCCCGCGATGCTCCTGGTGATCGGGAAGAGCTCGGTGGCCAGGGCGTGCATCTCGCGGCCCAGCGCGTCGGCGTCCAGCGGCTGCGCGGCGTCGCTCACGGTGCCAGCAGCGGGTAGAGGTGGGTCACGCCGGGGTGGCCGCGCCGGAGCAGGTAATCGGGGTTGCCGGCCAGGCCTTCCTCGACCTGGGCCGTGACCGCCCGGGGGTCGGTCACGTAGAGGCTGGGCCCGTTGGTCATGGCCGATGCGCGGGCGCGCTCGTTGACCAGCATGTCGTCGCCGAGCGGCGCCAGGAAGGTCTCCACGTCCTGGTCGAGGTCGCGCACGTAGAAGTTGGCGGTGACGTGCGCCTCCCGGCCGTGCGCGCGGATCGTGCCCGGGAACTGCTTGTGGTAGCGGTAGGGCACCTCCATCTGCTGCTCCACGTAGTGCACGAACGTGCAGGCGGTGGAGGCCACGCCGAAGAAGAGCAGCTTGGCGTCGAGGTCGCGGAGCATGTCGAAGACGCTGCCGGCGCCGAAGCAGTCGACGTCCCGGATCTCGAACAACGCCTGCTCCCACGGGGCCCGCAGGGTCCCCCGGATCGCGGCCGAGAACAGCGGGTCGGTGGTACGGCGCACTCCGGGGAGGGTGCGGAAGTACTCGGGCAGCACCCCCACGCCGCTCGACGGCGTCTCGTCGAGGACGAAGTCGGCACCGTCGCAGAAGCTGTAGCTGAACGCGGGCATGGCCAGGACGCCGTCCGGCACCGCGTCGGACAGGCCCTGGACGATCGTGTCGAGCTTCTGCTCGCGCGTCCGGCCCTCCACCGAGAGCGCGCGCTGCAGCCCCGCGTGCACGAACAGGACGTCGTCGGGCGCCACCCCGAGCGCGGCGACTTCCCGCGTGATCTCGCTCGCTCCGATCAAGGTGAGCGGAAACCGTAGGGGATCGGGCGCAATCGCGTGTGTCGCTGTACTGTGGTGCCGCTGCGTGCGCGTCTACGGTGACTCCACAGGCCTCGACCCCGCGTCGCTCACCGCCGGAGAGGACGTCGTGCTCCACCTGGACGCGTCCCACGGCATCGACGTGGCCGATGGTGTCCTGGCGACCGACCATCTGACCCTCGATCAGCGGGCCGCCATCGATGACGTGGCCGTGGCCGCCCTGGGCCGCTGGCGCGACCAGAACGACGAGCGGTTCACGGTCGATGGCATCTGCCTGACGTGGATCTGGGAGCGGGATCTGATCGTGAACGTGTTCCTGCCCACGATCGCCCGCGCGCTGGCCCTGGCCCGGGCGGTGGACACCTACCGCCCACGCTCCCTGGTGGTCATGGCCCGCGACGGCGTGACCGAGAACATCGTGGACGCCGTGGCCAGGAGCCGCGGGATCGAGACCGAGGACACGGGCGCACGCCGGCCGCCCCCCGTGGCCAACCCGGCGCTGCAGGCGTCCAGGCGCCGCCGGGGGGTCGGCGGCCTGCTCAGCCTCGGCCTGCCCTCGATGCCGCGCCGGGGCAGCGTGCTGCTGCTGAGCTACTGGCCGCTGCTCCCGCTGCTGGACCGGCTGATAGCGGATCGCCTCCGGCCCGCGATCTGGGCCCAGCGCCGGCCGACCGGCGCAAAGCGGGCCCTGCGCGCCGCCGCGCGCGGCGGCTGGGTGGGCGCGCCCGGCCCCTGGTCCAGGGCCCGCGCGCGGTCGGCCACCAGGAGGCTGCTGTCCGCCACCGCCGATCCGACCCCGGTCGACGTCGAGGGCCTCGAGCTCGGGGCCTGTCTGCACGCACAGGCCCGGGCCATGGCCCGCAAGCGCGCCGCGGAGGACCTCGGGCACGCGTCGCTGTTCCGCCGCGCCTTCCGCAAGGGGCGGATCCGGCGTGTGGTCGTGCCCTACGACGTCGAGCCCCGGATGCGGCTGGTGGTGACCCTGGCCAAGGAGGCCGGCGTGCCCACGCTGCTGGTCGCGCACGGGGCCTATCCGCTGCGTCACACCGTCGTGGACATGCAGCTCAGCGACGAGGTGGCGCTGTGGTCGAGCACCTTCGGACCGACCATCTGGGACTACGTCCGCCCGCTTCACGTGGTCGGCTACCCCGTGCCGGTCGAGGTGGCGCCCGAACGCAGGCGGGAGGACGGCAGGCCCCCGCGCATCCTGCTCCTCGGCCGGGCCAAGGAGACCCAGACCGCGCTGTTCGACGACCGCTACGGCATGCGCAGCTACGTGGCGGCGGTCGAGGGCGTGGCGGCCGTGTTCCCCGACGCGAAGATCATCGTGCGCCCGGCGCCGGTCGAGGGTCCCGCGGCGTCGGCCAGGCTGCTGGCCGCCTTTCCCGAGATGGACCTGGAGATCCAGACCGGGGGCGACGTGATGGAGGCGATCGCCTCGTGCGACGTCTGCCTGGGGTCCGCCTCCACCTCCACGTTCCAGGCCGCGCTGCCCGGGACCGCCGTGATCGCCCTGAACCTCTCGGGCTATGAATGGTGCTGGCCGCTCGGCGGGCGCACAGAGGTGCCGATCGCGCGATCCGCGGAGGAGCTGGCCGGGCATCTCCGCCGCTGGGCCGACGAGGGCCGTCTTCCGGGTCGCGACCAACTGCTGGAGGCCCTGGGCGTGGACGGGCGCGACCCGATCGACGGGCTGCTGAAGCTGGTGCTGGCGGACCCGCCCCGATCCCCTACTCTGGAACCCAGTCCGCCCGGCCCGGCAGACTGAGATGCGATGACAGGGAACGAACAGAGCATGGCAGCATCGTCCGCCAGCGCCCTGGCCGGTCCCGAGCTGCACGAGGAATGGTCGGCGCGCTACCGCACCGAGGAGAACGAGGCGGTCTTCGAAGACGCCTTCGACCGCATCCTGGCCGCCTTCTCCCCGCCCGCCGGGGCCACGATCCTGGACGCCGGATGCGGCACGGCGAGCCATACGATCCGGCTCGCCAGGCGCGGATTCCGGCTCGAGTCGGTCGACTTCTCCGACCACGCGCTCGAGCTGGCGCGCGCGAACGCCGCCGAGGCGGGCCTCGCGGACCAGGTCCACTTCCGGCAGGCCGACCTGATGGCGCTGCCGTTCGCCGACGGCCAGTTCCAGTACGCGTTCTGCTGGGGCGTGCTGCTGCACGTACCGGAGGTCGAGCGGGCGGTCGTCGAACTCGCCCGCGTCGTGGGGCCCGGCGGCAAGCTGGCCGTCAGCGAGCCGAACATGCGCTCCCTCCAGACCCTGGCGCTGCGCGCCGGCCGCCGGCTGCGCGGCCGGTCCGGTCAGGACATTCGCGAGACACCGGCAGGCATCGAGAAGTGGCGCAAGGCCGCGGAGGGCGACCTGGTGACCAGGCAGACGGACATCAAGTGGCTGATCGAGCGCTTCGCCACCGAGGGCCTGACCCTGCACTCGCGCTCCGCGGGCCAGTTCACGGACGTCTACACCCGCATCGGCTCGCCGGCCCTGCGCCGCGCGGTCCATCGCCTGAACGCCCTCTGGTTCCACCGAGTCGGGCGCCCGGGCCCCGCCGTGGCCAACATCCTGGTCTTCGAGCGAACGTAGAGCCTGGTGCTCGGGCCCCGGCGGAGGATTCTGCTCCTGGCAGTCGCGATCGCGGCCTGTGCGGCGCTGGCCACGTGGATGGTGAACCCGGGCAGCGACGACGACGGTCAGAACGCCGGCGCCACCGCCACGGCCGCGACCCCGGGTCCCGCGCAGGCGCCCGTGCGCACACCGGGCGACGGGACCCTGCGGTGGCTGGGCGGCGCGGCGGGCTGCCTGAAGGGCTCGGGCGGCCAGCCCTGGATCCCGTGCCAGGGGACCGTGCGCGGCCAGTTCGACATCAGCTCGATGGCCATCAGCCCCGACGGAGGGTTCGCCTACGGGGTCTCGCTCAACTCCGGCTACCGGCCGAACCCCGCCGGCAAGCGCATCGCGGCCATCCGCGGGGGCACGATCGTGGCGTTCTCGCGCAACCCGGACACCGGCGCCCTGACCCAGCTCAAGGGCGCCGACGGCTGCATCAGGGACCTGCGCGCCCCGGTCAACAAGGTCACCGCCCCCTGCAGCCGCAAGGGGCGGGCACTGGCGGGGGCCAAGACCATCACGCTCAGCCCGGACGGCCGCTTCGCGTACGTGGCGGCCCTGAACAACGCCGCGATCTCCGCGTTCAAGCGCAACCCCCGGACGGGCGCGCTGCACCAGCTGCCGGGCGCCGACGCCTGCATCGGGGGGAAGGTCGGGGCCAGGTCCGACTGCCCGCGCCCCGCCAGGGCGCTGCAAGGCGTTCGCTGGGTCACGGTAAGCCCGGACGGCCGCAACGTGTACGCCAGCTCGCCCGCCGGCGACGCCGTCGCGGTGTTCGCCCGCGACGGCCGGACGGGCGGCCTCCACCAGCTCCCGGGGACCGACGCCTGCGTCGAGGACACCCTCGCGCGGGTCCGCAGCGGCTGCGCGCGCGGGCCGGGTGTGAACTACCCGCGCTCGATCACGGTCAGCCCCGACGGCCGCAACGCCTACGTGGCCTCCGACTCCGCGGACAGTGCCTACCCCAACGATCCCGCGGACGGCGACGCCGTGTCCGCGTTCGCGCGCGACCCGGCCACCGGCGCGCTCCGCCAGCTTCCCGGCAAGGCGGCCTGCGTCAAGGACGAGCGCGCCCGCTCCACCACGGCGTGCCCGACCCTGGCCAAGGGGCTGCTGCAGCCGTTCTCGGTGGCGGTGAGCCCCGACGGGCGGTTCGTCTACGTGGGCTCGGACTACGGCAAGCTCGGGGCGATCGCCACGTTCCGGCGTGGCCCCGGCGGCGAGCTGGTGCAGCTCCCGGGTGCCTCGGGCTGCATCGTCAGGATCCGGGGCTGCAAGCGGGCCAAGGGCATCAAGGGGGTGGACAGCGTGACCATCACCCCCGACGGCACGCGCCTGTACGCCACGGGCTTCTTCGGGCAGACGGTTGCCGTGTTCAAGCGCAACAGGGGCACGGGCGTGCTGAGCCAGGTCCGCGGCCGGGGCGCGTGCGTCCGCGACGTGGCCGCCAAGGAACCGTGTAGCCGCGCGGTAAGGGGATTGCTCGGGCCGCGGAACGTGGTCTTGAGCCCCGACGGCACCTCTGCCTACGTGCCGGCGACCGTCAGCGGCACCATTGCGGTGTTCCGCGTCGGCCGGGCACCGCGGCGCTGACCGGCTACGACCGGCCGCCCGAGCGTGTCAGGTCCCGGCCCCATTCGCGCCACCGGCCGGGATCCTGGGCGAACGCGGCGATGCCGTAGGGCACGCACCAGGCACCGTGGCGCAGCGCCGGCAGCGGCCGGCGGCCGGCGACGGCCCGGCGCAGCAGCTCGCGGTGGCGCAGGGCGTGCCAGTGACGCACCTGGGCCCGGACGACCCGCCGCTGCCGGCCGCTGAGCGCCCCGCGCCCGAGCGCGCGGCGGTAACACTCGATCAGGCCATCCGCCATCGCCAGCTTGTCGCGCGAGAACGAGCCCGCGTGATCGCGGTAGGTCGCCAGCGGCTCGGGCACCCCGATGGCCTCGTACCCCTGCTCCAGGATCCGGAGCCAGAGGTCGTAGTCGTCCGAGCCGCCCAGATCCCGGGCGAACTCACCGCCGGCGTCCTCGTAGGCCGAACGCGTGAACAGCGAGCGGGCGTTCAGGTAGTTGTGTCGCAGCATCGCCTTCAGGTCCACCGGCTCGACCCAGCCGTTGCGGTCCCACCACGTCTCGCCGGTGACGCCGTCGTCGGTCAGCATCAGCGCGTTCGACGACACGATGCCAACCCGCCGCCCGGAGGCCACCGCATCGTCGTAGGCCGCCACCGTGCGCTCCAGGTAGCGCTCGTCCCAGAGGTCGTCCTGGTCGAGCAGGCACAGCAGCTCGCCGCCACCGGACCGGCGGACCCCGGCGGTGCGGGCCGCCCCCACCCC
>Ga0190275_10003080_pt1 | contig 11847 bp, 9 predicted proteins | sample Popmic550T_FD_133745 | JGI IMG/M metagenome (GOLD analysis project Ga0190275, IMG submission 133745) | Populus adjacent soil microbial communities from riparian zone of Yellowstone River, Montana, USA - 550 T | ecosystem: Environmental > Terrestrial > Soil > Riparian zone > Trees stand | place... | reverse complement strand
TCGTGGCGACATGATCGCTCGGGTCAAGAACGCGCCGACGCCGAGCCAGGACATCGACGCCATGGTCTGCTGGATGACCAACGAACCGCTGCGGCCGAAGCAGAAGCTGGGGATCAAGCACACCACCCGCACGGGTCGTGCGGTGGTCAAGGATGTGCAGTACCGACTCGACGTGAACTCATTGCACCGCGACCAGGAGACGAAGGAGCTCGGTCTCAACGAGATCGGTCGCGTGCAGCTGCGAACCACGGTGCCGCTGTTGTGCGACCCCTACTCGAAGAACCGGACAACCGGCTCGTTCGTTCTGATCGACGAGGCCACGGGGGTTACAGTGGGCGCCGGGATGATCAATACGGGCTCGTAAGAGATTGGGTGGCTCCCCCTCGGTTCGAGCAGCGCGACGCAAGGATGACTGTTGCGCAGGTTGACCCGGCGTTCAACGGGATCTATGTCCATAGTCATTGCCCTCAACGGGCGCCGAGGTGACCTTCGTGTCGGTGGCAGAGCTTGGTGAAATGCTGAGCCTACGAGGCTTCTAGTTGCCTACAGTTTCTGACTGACGACTCGTTCACCATCTCCGAGGCCAACAGCTGATCGACGTTTCTTCACAACGACGGGGCCCGGTGTGACGTTGTTCCCGCCCCGACGCTGTACTTCGACAATACCGGTGATAACCGCGTTCAAAATGCGGTCCGAACCTATATTACCTGGCCCGGGGCAATAGAGATCCTGCGCGACGGGGCGGATCCGCCGGACCCGCAAGAGCCATCATCGGGTGTTCGAAGGAGTCCGCGCGGCGTTCCAGAAGATCCACTCGAGAGAAGATTGCCAACAGGATCCACAGCGCCGGGGACTGGTACCAGTACCCGCTCAGCAGGGGCGGCGCGCTGACTGCAAGAAATGCCCCGACGAGCATCATCTCGGTTGTGCCGAGTCGCGCTACAGGCGCCAGAACTCCCCAGAGGGCAAGTAGAAACAACCCCATCCCGATCAAGCCGGTACCTGACCCCACATCGAGTAGCGCGTTGTGCGCAAAGATCACATTGCTGCCCTCCGTGGTTATCGTTCCGGCTCCTTCGCCGATGAAGGGGTGTGCCATCAACATGTCTCTCGCTATCTGCCACACGAGCAGGCGCCCGTTCAAATCCCCACTTTCTCGCACACCGTCCGCGCGGAGCCATGTACGGACTTGGGAGTCGAACACTCCCGTAACGATCGCTGCCGCCACAACGCAGATCGCAACGATCAGCCCGGCGAACGCCGGTCGGCGCCAACGGGAGGGCACCAGCCACCATGCGACAAGACCCATGGCAGCGTAGAAGGCGCCCCGGGTGCCCGTGGCAAAGATACCGGCGCAAAACACAAGGCCAGTCAGTAAGAGTGGGACCCGAATCCTTGGTGAGGCTGTGGCCAGAAGAACGACGACCGCGAGCCCTGACGCAAGGGTGTAGGAGACGTAGTTCTGATTGAAGCCTTCGACCGTGTATCGCGTGGTTGTGCTAAGTGTCAAACGCGCGCTGTTGAGAAGATCGTTCTGAGTTACGAGCCTGAGCAGCAGCAGGGCGCAGCCGAGGAGGTATCCGGTCCCGACCACCAGCAGGCCGCGGCGACTATCGATCCCAGCGCTGATTGCCACAAACAGTGCAACCACAAAGAGCTGGTCTCGGCCGAGCTGGGAGCTCAGGCTTGGTGAATCCGACCACCCTGCTGAGAAGTACATAAGGCCAGCGAGCCCGAGAGCACCCCATGCGGCGGCCCCTGGGCGGTGGCGCGCAAGTTCCCCGGCCGCTACGACGAGCGCCACACCTGCGGCGATACGGAACGTAGACCACGGGTTGTAGACACACGTAGCTGTGAGTACCGCAAGAACCACATGGCGAACGACGGCCGCGACGCCTCGGTTGTTTGCGCTCACCGGCCGACCTTATGCCCGCTTCCCCCTCGGCGCAGCGAGACCCGCGCCAACCGAACCCGATCCGCCCAGTTCGAGCCACGCCCTGCAGCTCGAGAGGACGACCGCCCCGGAGCGGAAGACCGCCTTCAGTCTCGCTACTTCGTCACCCGCATCTTCGCCGCGCTAAGCACCCGACACGGCTGCCCCGCGCAGTGGGGAGTGCAACTTCAGTGCGCAATTCCGCTGGCTAGGGCGGCCTGCCCACAATGTCTCCGGCTTTTCCCTCCAGCAAGTCGGAGGCTCACGAGCGGCCTTCAGACTCTCGCACGCCCACTCACGCAAGGTCTAGTGGAGCACTGCAGCGCGTCACGCAAAGTAGGCCTTTCTCGAGGAGCTGCACGTTGGACAAGCACCCTCCCGGACGTTTAACTCGCATCGTCCCCAGGCCTGCTCGGACGGGGGCGACATCACTTCGTCACCAGTTCCGCGACTCAGCCGTCGCGAAGATGACCTCAACCCTCTGAAGCCTTGGTGACTTCATCGGCTCCCGTCGCAGACCGCGGGCCCGGTCGCTGATCTCGGCCGTGTCCAGACGCTCGTCACGCGGAGCGCAGAGACGCAAGGAATCCAAGTAGTCTGCCTCCCTGAGACTTAATACCCCTAGTTTCCAAGATGAACTCTCTAGCACCCGCGCCCAGCCCATCAAGCTCCTCCCACGATCGTTCCAAGGCTGCGTCGATGGCTCTGGCCAGTCCCATGGGACCAGCTTCCGCGATGATCAAATGCTTGAGATAGTCGTGGGGGATATTCGGTATTTCAGTCGTGACGACGGGAACGCCTGAGGACATGAATTCGAGTAACTTAGAAGGGAACGAATACAAGGTGAAACCTGCGGAGGGAGGCCGTGGATTCACTAAAAGGCGCGCAGCGCCGTAGACTTCAGCAAGTTGCTGAGCGTCTCGCATCCCGCCAAGCCTGAGACGAGGTTGCGTTCGCGCGCGCTGGGCTAACTCACCTTCCGCTGGTCCTCTCCCATATACAGACAAGCACCAGTGTCCAGCACTATGCTCCAAGGAATCCACTAGATCCAGCACGCCATACTCATGGTTTAGGCTACCTGCATATATGACTTCTGGGACCACGTGTCCTTCGCCCGCGCGACGAACACTCAACCCACGAGCTATTCCTTCCATCCATAGATATGGCAACCCCGGGGCAAAGTCATGGGCCAACTGAGGGGCGAGTGCCACTACACCACGCATCCGCGCGAGCGCGGCCAAGATAAGTCGCTTGTCGACCATCTTCATCCCGCGCGAGAGAGCGCCATCCCCGGGCGTCTTAATGCTGGGCGGATCAGTCAGAATTGTAACCACTGGAATCTCGCAGTGCCGCCCAAGTCGCAAACCCGCCCACAGGAGTGGACTGTGGACGCCGTGTATCAGCACAGCGTCAAACTTATGGCCTCGCCGTAACAAGCGACTCAAAGTTCTTCGAGTCGAAAGATATCTGGTGAGATGCTTCAATCCGGTGATGTTGAGATAGCCAGCGGTTATCCCCTGAACTCCTCCACGCAGGAACTCCGAGCGACGGAACAAAACCCTAGTGTTCCCTGGATAATCGGAGGCGGGCTCAACCGAAACAGGGACGACGTCAGCGCCCGCGCAGGAAAGCGCCTCAATCACGGACCACCCGAACCGATGCGTCTGAGCTGGCATGCCTCGATCAGTGGTAACCAACCGCTCGTACATGACCTCTGAGGTGGCGAAGCCCAGGAATAGAATCCGCGTGGGCAACTCAGGCATGAGTCCCTGGCCCTGCCGCCTGAACCATCGCACGTCGTAACCGCTCTTGCGTCTGCAAACGTGCGAACGCCTGATTCATCCAAGCTTCTATTTCCCGCCGCCGGGGCGCGGCTGCAGCGAGAGTAGATTCGATGCCCGTGATAGCCTGCTCGACCATTCCGGACTCTGCGCTTCCAGCGTAGATACCGGTTTCTGCCCGCAAGAGAGCGCCAACACTCGCTTGCTCCGCGGGCCCTATGACCATTATTGGCCGTCTGGCTGCAAGATACTGGGGGACCTTGGTCGAGACCGACAATCGTGTAAACTTGGCAACCCCTGGAGCCGCTGATTCGATGAACAGCAGAGCGTCGGCAGAAACCAAAGCTTGCGGAACCTCACTCGGGGTCAACGATCCCCCAAAGCGCACGTTCGGTTGCTGCGAGAGTCGCCGGGCGATATCGGAGTCGACGGCCGGAACATGCAGTTCCAAGCACCATGGACGCCCTTCGTATTGTCGGCCAGCAAGCCTTTTGGCTACAGATTCGATCACCATGTCCCTGCCCAGGTGAAGGCCGCCGACGTAGCGCATGACCAACTCCGCACCGACGGGCACACTTTGCCGACCTGCGAGCGCAGCAAACTCATCAAAATCCACACTGTTCCCAACTACGAAGCACGGCAGACCAAAGCGTTGCGCGAACTCAGCACTCATCTGTTCCCCGATGGTCAAACACACCGGCGCCCTGGTCCAAACCCTCGCCAACTCCCTCTCTGCTACGCGTCGGGCGTAACCCCCTAACTGCCCCTGCGCGAATAGGTTGTCCGCCCAATCGTCCATGAAGTGCGGCACAAGCGGGACTCCCAGTTTCTCGGACAAGCCCGAGGCAAGCTTCATGGCTCGTACGCCACCGAGGAGCGAATGGATAACTTGGGGGCGAAAACTTTCGGCCGCAAGGACCACCGAGCGTGGCAATCGAACGGGGCCGATATCGTTCACAGTTGTCGCCAAAATCCTCAGCCGCTGGTTCAGGGGGAGAGACCGCTCACGGTCGATTGAGTTGTTCATGCCATCGACTGCGCCCGAGGGGACGTGGCTACCTAGGATCCACCTCGCCGCGCCGTCAATGGGCGCCACGCTCGCTGGAGCGATGACCAGAGTGCCCGGTCCATCAGCGCGGGGGTGCCCGCGAAGGCAGATCTGTAGAAGCTTTTCAGCGGGCCAGTCCGCAAACATTGAACGAAGCGTTAGGCCAGAATTGGTCGGCGTACCGATCGGTTCGAAGCCGACGTGCAGAACTCGGGGGTAAGTCACTGCGACTCAACCGCCTGCCGCCGGGCCGCCATTACCAAGGCGCGGCCGTACCCGATGCGACACGCTGGGACGATGAACGCAAAATACCCGGCAACGGTGACCCATGGAATCCATGCGTAGCCAAACTGTGCGCTCACCGCTATTTTCCCAGGGATCAATAAGAGCAAAAGGGCATACCCCCACAACTGTGGTCCTAATACATCGGCGCCATTCTGGAGCATGAACGCTGGGCCTGTTGCAGTTTGCACTAACACCGAGAGAGCCAAACCAGTCCAAAGAATAGCATCAAATGTCACCTGTTCACCAGTCCAAACCTGCAATAACATAGGCCCAAGTGAAAGGGCGCAAACGCATAGCGCAAATACCAGCAAGGACGTCAGCCAAGACATCTTTCGCGTGATACCCGTGATCCAAGTGAGGTCACCCGACTTTACGGCTTGTGCATGCAGCGGCCAAAGCGGCAGAGCACACATCACCGACACGGACCCAATCGCTGCGAACACCCGGAACGGAATACTGTACTGCGGGACTTCCGCAAGCGAGGATGTGTGACTGACAATCCATGGATCCAGCGCTAGAGATAAGCTCATCAAAACCCCGACGACCAAGAACCGACTGCCAGTTCCCAATAGTTCCCACGAGTAATAGGAACGGACCAGCGCCGGATGGGGAGCTAGTTGCCGCCCCACTGGGCTGACCACATAGAAATGGAGGCTGTTCACAAGGCCTATCAGCACCGGGGTGAAAGTGACTGCCGCTACAAACCATCCGGGACTATCTTGAGCGCTGGCCACAGCCCACCCTGCGCCCAACGACGCCACACTGGCGCCAGCCTGCCAGAGATTTGACGCGGCCTGCTGCTGAACTCCGTACTGCACCCGGACGACTAGCGACACCACAACGTTGAGGATGAATCCCGCCAGCGTGAGAAAAAGGAGGAGCTCCAACTCAGGCGATTGAGGTGCACCCAAGGCCTTCCCAAAGTCGAGAAATAACACCGCGATCGACAAGAGGCCAAGGGCCACCAGCACAATCCCGCCCACGACCACGTAAGCAGATGAGACGAGAGCACGCGCGTCACCATCTCCCCCAGGGTCCGGCTGCATGCGGCGGGCCCCTACCTTGGTCATCAGGCCGCTTCCGACACCCAAATCGGCGAAGACAACGAGCGACGTTAGCGAGAGAGCACTGGCCCAGGCGCCAAAGCCATCAGCTCCGAGTTCATCGAGCGCGATGGGAACCATGGCTAGGGGGATCAGCGCGGCAACCCCGCGATTGATCACAGACGTTGCCAGACCTGCTCTGAGGACCCGCGATCTGGCATCGAGACTCATGGTGTTACGCCAACTCAGGCACGGATGCCGGCCCACTGTTGATGCCGTCTTGCGGTCGACAGAATGAATTTATGCGTCCTTGCAGAGGTATCTGTTACTTCGTATCCAGCTGGCAAACCCGCGTGCCTACCGAGCTGGAAGTCGCTAACAACGGCCTCAGTCGCATCCACCACATCGCGGGCGTCCAATCCGGTCATTACGATCGCTCCGCTATCGATGGCCTCGGGTCGCTCGATGGAGTCCCGGAGCGTGACCGCGGGAAATCCTAGGATGGAGCTTTCCTCTGAAAGCGTCCCGCTGTCTGAAAGTACGCAGGCGGCGCCGATTTGCAACTTGTTGTAGTCATGGAAACCGAACGGCTCCATAAACTCAGTTCCCGGAAAATCGTCGGTTCGTCCTAGTGCCTCCAAGCGTTTTCGGGTACGGGGGTGGGTCGATACTATAACGCGGTGACCCCACCGGTTGTGGACGGCGCCTAGACAATCGAGCAGAAGATTCAGGCGCTCAGGCGCATCGACGTTCTCTTCGCGGTGAGCGCTCACCAGAAAGTACTCTTGGTGTTCGAGGTTTAGGCGCGCGAGTATGTCCGAGGCATCTATTGCGTCGCGGTAGTGCTCGAGGACCTCCCGCATCGGAGAACCCGAGAGCAGGATTCGGCGGGGATGGATGCCTTCGCTAAGAAGATTTCGACGGGCGTGCTCCGTGTACACCAAGTTGAAGTCAGCAACATGATCCACAAGTCTCCGGTTTGTTTCTTCTGGCACGTTCTCGTCGAAGCACCTGTTGCCGGCTTCCATGTGATATACGGGAATGCGCAGTCGCTTAGCCATCACCGCAGCGATGCAACTGTTGGTGTCGCCGAGCACCAATACTGCATCGGGATTCTCGGCTTTCATAACGCGCTCACTGCCGATCAAAGTGCCCCCGAGAACGCTACCTAATGACGAGGTGTCCACGTCCAAGAGGTGGTCCGGTCGGCGCAAACCCAAGTCGTCGAAGAAGACCTGGTTCAGCGAGTAGTCATAGTTCTGACCGGTATGCACGAGAACGTGGTTCAGAGACGCGTCCAGCCTGGCGATCACACGAGATAGGCGAATGATCTCCGGGCGGGTCCCTACGATGGTCATGACCTTCATGCGGACACCTCCTGGGCGACACGTTCGGGGTACTGATCGGGGTTCTCGAGGTCCAGGAGCTGGTCTGCCCAGAACATGGTGACCAGGTCATCTGACCCCACGTTGGTGATGTTGTGCACCCACATCGTGGGCATGTCCACGAAACCTGGTCGCTCTCCACTTACACGGAAACGAACGATCTCGTCGTCAAGCAGTCGCCTAAGCGCAATCTCTGCTTCTCCCCTCAACACGAAAAAACGTTCCACCTTGGCGAGGTGGTAGTGCTCGCCTCGCGTTTGCCCGGGGCGCGTCGTCGAGACGAACGCCTGCCCGGTGCCACCGTGGCTGCGCACCGTTTCAAAGAGCTCGCCGCGGGGATCCGCGTGCACCTGCGCAAGAGACGGAAACTGCTTCGGGAACGTGTAGGACCGATAGGTGTTGAACAGTTCGACGCTGAAGGCGTCAGTGAGGTCGGGGAGCTCCCCCAGCGCATAGAGTCCATGGAACTCCTTGATCAAGGCTAAGACCTCCGAGACGAGGTGCGCGTCTCCCTTCGGTCGAATTGAGACGTCTTGCACGCCGTCCATCGCGTGGATCAGCACGCCAGCTGCTCGCTGTGCGTGGAGCAGAGGGACCTCCTTGTCGCCGGTCACACTCGCTTGTTCCCCCTCCGCCACCAGGTGACAGAACGTAGCCACAAACGAGTTGTACTTGGGGCGTCCGTGCTCACCGAAGAGATTGGGGAGGAGCACGTCTGCCAGCGAGCCGCCCACCGCTCGCGTCGCCTGCTGCAGGATGCTAGCGGCCTCGGCCTTCCCGCTGCCGTAGGGGTTGTCGAGATCCGCCTGGATGGAGTTGGCGTAGACGACGCGCACCGGCCTCCCGGACGCAGCGATGGCCTCGCCGAGGGACGTTGCGAGCTGGACGTTGCCAGTCACGACCCCGTCGTCCGTCGCGGCGCGGTTGACGCCGGCGATGTGCATGACCACGTCGGCAGCGGCCACTTCAGCGTGCAGTCGACCGGGCTCGGCCGTCTCGGCCCGTCCCAGACGGCTTGCGTCGATCCCGTGCCGGGCGCGGAGTCTGCATGCGGTGTGCCACCCGAGGAAGCCGTGACCGCCGGTGATGACCACCCTCATGAGGTGTCCTCTGCCGAGAGGCCCGCGCGTTCCAGCTCCCGGCGGATCGGAGGCAGGGCGCGCAGAAGGGTCTTCACGCCCTCGACATCGAGCCGATCAGTGTTGTGCGAGGTGTAGTCGTCGTTGACCATTCCGGACTCGCCCTCTTCGAAGAAGAGCTCGTACTCCAGCGAGCGAGCGTCCAGCGGAACGCGGTAGTATTCTCCACGATCCTCCGCCTTCTGTAGCTCCTCCCGGCTTAGTAGCGACTCGTAGAGCTTCTCCCCGTGCCGGGTGCCGAGAATTCGGATCTCCGGATCTTGGACACCGAACACCTGCGCCGTCGCCAGGGCGAGGTCGCGAACGGTACAGGCCGGGGCCTTGCGCACAAACAGATCACCCGGTGCAGCGTTGGTAAAGGCATACTCGACGAGATCCACCGAGTCATCGAGCGACATCAGGAACCGAGTCATTCCCGGATCCGTGACCGTGAGCGGGCGGCCGTTCCTAACCTGCTCGACGAAGACCGGGATCACCGATCCTCGGCTATGCATCACATTGCCGTAGCGGGTAATCGAGACCGTGGGCGCGTCGGTGCCGCGGTTACGTGCATGGGCCTGTGCCACCTTCTCCATCATGGCCTTCGAGGTGCCCATGGCATTGATCGGATAGACCGCCTTGTCGGTGCTCAGACACACGACCGAGCGCACATTGGCGTGCTCGGCGGCGCGGATGACGTTGTCGCTGCCATTCACGTTGGTGAGCACGGCTTGCATTGGAAAGAACTCGCAGCTCGGCACCTGCTTGAGTGCGGCGGCGTGGAAGACGTGCGCAACACCGTTCACGGCGTCCTCGACGCTTCGATAGTCCCGTACATCGCCGACATGGAACTTCACTCGCCCGTCACCCAGCTCGCGGCGCAATCGGTCCTGCTTTTCCTCGTCGCGGCTCAGGATGCGAATCTCCTCGATGTCGGTTCTGAGCAGGCGGCGCACCATCGTCGACCCGAACGAGCCAGTCCCTCCGGTCACGAGGACTGGGCCACTCTCGAGCGCGCTCATCCGTGTTCTCTCCTTGATTCTTTCCGCCGCGGGAGGCGCGTCGTTCGCGAGTTCGCGGCGCGGGTCAACAGGTCGATCACGCGACGCGCACCCACGGACTCAGCCATCTGCTCTTCGTAGTACGCCCGACCATTCTGGCCCCAGCGCAACAGGTTCTGCGGGCCAGCCACGGCCATCTGACGGATTGCCGCGCTCAAACCCTCGACGTCTCCCGCCGCCGCCGTCAAGCCGGCGCCTGCCTGAAGCACGATTTCGGCCGCGTCACCGCTTGCGTGTACCAGCACAGGTTTACCAGCGGCGAGAACCGACTGGAGCTTGCTGGGTGTGGTGATCTGGAAGAGTGGCTTGTCTGCGAGGGAGACGACTTGCGCATCTGACTCTTCGGTAAGCGCCTGGATCAATTCCTTGGGTTGGGGTTCCACGAAATGAACGTGCCCGCGACCAACCTCGGCTGCCAAACGCTGCAGGGCGTCCTTCTCCACGCCGTCACCGATCAGAACCAGATGTGGCCCTCCGTCAGTAGCGAGCTGTCCAACCGCGCGCACGACCACGTCGAGGCCCTGCACAGCGCCATGGTTGCCCGCATACATGAGGAGGAAGTCGTCCGCACGCACGGCAAGCCTTGCACGCAAGCCCGGAATGGCGAAGTGCGCCACCGGTATTTCCTCGTCCACCCAGTTATAAACCAGGTCGATCTTCTCCGCGGGGACACCCCGCGACGTGAGCAGCTCGCGCATCCCTGGCGAAGTGACGACTACATGCGCAGCCCACCGATAGGTCCATTGGACGAGTGCATTTACGAGCGGATGCAGGATCCTCGAGATGCGTTCCCCCAAAAAGCCGGACGAAAAGATGGTGTCTGGCCACACGTCCTGCACTATCAACACATAGGGCGTCCGGCCGAGGATGCTCGAGAACATAGCGGCGGTGGCTGCCGTTGCGGGTGAGGAATACACCAGCGCCACGTCAGAGCGGCTTAGCGGCCCCTGACCGAAGAGGGTGCTGGAAAGAGCCCACGACGCGTAGTTCGCGAAGCGCCGTAGTGCTCGCGTGTCATGGCTTGGATACAGGGGCGTTCGGTGAACACGGACACCCTCTACCATCTCGCTGCGCAATGTCCACGGCCGATAACCGTCAAGAACCTGGCCCGAGGGATAATTCGGCACTCCGGTTAGGACTTCGACCCGAACCCCCCGTCGCTGCAGGGCGGCGACGATCCAGCCAGGTTGTGTCACTGGCTCAGGCTTGTACCACTGGCAGACGAACAGAACCTTTAGGTCGTTCATGTGGCGTGGGCACCGGTCGGTGCTGAGTCCTCGCCCACGGTTATTGGGATCAGGTCCATTTGGCCAGCACATCAGTTACAAGGGAGAAGGCGTGTTCGTCCATGGCTGAGCCTGAAGGGAGGGCAATCCCTTGATGGAACAGACCCTCGGCCGTGCCGTTAAGACATCCCGAGTGCCGGGCATAGACGGGCTGGAGGTGCATGGGCTTCCAGATAGGCCGACTCTCAATGTCGGACTCAGCGAAGTGCCGCCCAAGCTCCCCAGCCGTGACATCGGCGCGGTCTGGATCGATCACGAGAGCTGTCACCCAGCAGTTATCCTCGCGGTCATCCATGCCCCCAAGAATCCGGAGGCCCGATCGCCCGGCAAGAGCTGTCCGGTATTGCTCCCGCCAAGATCGGCGGCGGGCGATCATCTCGTCGAGACGAACCAGCTGTGCGCGGCCTAGTGCGGCGAGGATGTTGGACAGCCGATAGTTATATCCAACCTCGGTGTGCTCGTAGTGGGCCAACGGCTCGCGGGCCTGGGTGGCGAGCTTCCGCACATGCTTGGCCAGCCGCTCGTCGTCAGTCACGAGCATGCCCCCACCCGAGGTGGTCATCACCTTGTTGCCGTTGAAGGAGAACACGGCTGCATCTCCGAAGCCTCCAGCGGGCTGACCTAAAACGTACGCGCCTAGCGACTCGGCAGCGTCGGCCAGCACGCGTATTCCGTGGGCGTCAGCCACCTCGGTCACTCGAGGGTAGTCGGCGCACTTGCCGAACAGGTCGACCGGGATGACACACGGCACCCGCCGGCCCGAGCGCGCGAGAGTCGTCAGAGCCTTGTCGAGCATGGCCGGGTTGATGTTTCCTGACTCGGCTTCGCAGTCAATGAAGTACGGCTCCGCGCCGACGTAGCGGATCGCGTTCACGGACGCCGCGAAGGTCAGCGTCGAGACCGGGAC